>ERZ1090866.748-NODE-751-length-11565-cov-13.998262_pt1 | contig 11565 bp, 13 predicted proteins | sample MGYA00478477_ERZ1090866 | MGnify/ENA primary metagenome ERZ1090866 (study PRJEB33644, sample SAMEA5815737) | chicken gut metagenome | biome: Chicken; feature: Gastrointestinal Tract; material: Caecum | place: Ireland | collected 2019-01-01 | study: A study of the... | reverse complement strand
GCGGTGCAACCCTGAGTTCTGAACTCTTTTCTGAAAGTTTTAGGCATTTTTTCAATCTCCTGTGGCGTAAATTTAAGCAGCCGCGATTTTTTATTTTGTTGTATAATCTGAAAGAAGTTTTGCTCCTGCGCTTGCTCCGATTTGAGTAAATCGATGGCAATGGAGGCAGAAGCCGCTTTCAATACGGCGATGACGGCTTCGTCGTTGCCCTCCGGCGCGCTGCGTATCAAAGAAATAATTTTTTCGAAATCTGTGTTTTCCACATTCGGTTGTATCGGGTGCGGTATAACGATAATACAAATTAAAGGAAAATAATAGCGCATTTGTTTACCCGAAAGGGCAACGCGCGTTACCAAAACCGCGCATAATGTTACCTTTTGTGGATAAGTTTATACCCCCGCGTACATGGCGTACTTTTGCCTTATACGCAGTTTTCTGTATCTCACTCCATTTACGGTAATACCGAGTTCTGCGGCGATTTCGGAGCGTCTCATACCGTTCATATAACAGTTGAGAGTTTTGAATTCAGACTCTGTCAAATGTAAATCTTCTAGTAATTTGTCGGCTTTTGCATAGTCCTCGGTTTTGTCCTCAAAGCAGTCGCGGGGATCGGGAATGTCGTGTTTGTTGTGGGTAAATTCCAATTGCCTGTTGTGAGCTATCTTCCTGCGGAAGTGGAGAAGTTCATTATCTACAGTTCTGTAGCAAGCAGTTTTTATCGTTATGAGCTTGCCTTGCCTGTCTTTTCCGTATATGTCGTCCACATACATGCCCTTGAACTGATACAGGAAGCAAATTGCAAGCTGGGCGTAGTCGTATCCGTCTGTAATTGTGTAGTCAATTTGAGAGATACGGTTTAAATCCTTGATTAAACCATTGTACAGTTTAGAAACAACTTCGTAATCATATGGCATTACGGTACGGAAAGCTTGCAAAGCTATCATTTCACCCATAAGTTTTACGTTGTCATCCGAGATAGGTTCGGAGAAGAGTTGACCTTCGTTCGCATATTTGCCATGAGAGAGTTTAGTAACGAGCATTTTCATTTTATTTACCTCCGTAAACTTTAATTTTGCCTTTCGGCACCACCGAAAAAGCGGATTGCACAGCGCGGCCGTCAAGGATAAGGTGGAGAAAAGCAGTTTATTGTAATGCCCTTACCAGAGGAAAATATTGCATTAAGGTAAAGCAAAGCCGTCTGGAAAACTTTTAATAAGTTTTCCAGACGGCTTTTTTTGTTTACCGCAAAATTTTCCCGTCCTTGACGGCTGTGCGCAATCCGCACAATCCCCTGCCGAAAGACAAAATTAACGGAAATTTAATTAAAAAATTTATGTCGCATTCCTTGACAAAGATAAATGCCGTGTGTTATAATTTCATTATAAACAAATGTTTGTATCTAATACTGCGATAGATACGGGCGGGTGTGAGTTTAAATAAAATTAAAGAAGGTGAGGAATAATGAGATGGATCAATGTAAAATGCCCTGTATGCGGAAGTATAAACGAAGGGGTTGATTTGGAAGAAACCCAAGGTTGGGTGGAGTGCTGTGGTTGTAAACTAACATTTTTAGCTCCTGCCTATACCGACAGACTTATAAAAGATTTGGCAATAATAGATACGTTGCCTTTCTATACTGTAAAGTAATCTTTTGAGCCAACATAGCCCCGTTTGTTGTTTAAGGATGAATAAATGCAGTTCGCCCGAGGATATTCCCCGTCGAATGTGTTTTCATAGAGCGGATTAAGGATTGTTTTATAAGGAAGGGCGCTATTGAAATTATCAGAATTAACTCGCCCTTATGAGATGTACTGTGATAATTGTAAAAACCGTTCCATAGCTTATAAGAATAAGAACGGCAAAATATCTTGCAGATGTCCCGTATGCGGCACATTAATAACATTGAGCAGGAAAACAAGACTATTAATAATTAAGGAGCTGCAGGCTCCTAAAGGTAACTAAAAATATCATAATAACCACGGTTGTCTGGGAGAGATTGGTCGAGCTGAAACAGGGCTTATATAAAGCCAATCAGAATACTTACAGCTAAGATCGATTGATTAAGCCAACCGCTGCATAAATGCAGCACCTGAGAGGTCAGCGATAGAGAGGATTTCATTTTGAAGTCTTTTCTTTCGCCGGCCTCTTTTTTTTATTGTAAAAAAACAGTGCGGCCCGTTGTTTAAAAGGGTCAAACAACAAAATATTTTAAAGCCTGATTTGCAATAAGGGCAAAGGGCGGCGTGTCGCCGCTGACGTACCCGAATGGCGGAAAAAAGTTTCGCCTTTTTTTGTCATGTCCCTTATTGCGAGCAGCAGTTTCCGTAAGCGTTCTCCTTTGTCCGAAAGCTTGGGCGAAGGAGATTTTTTATGGAAAACAAACAATTCTACATTAAGGTAAACGGCCAAAAAGTGCCCGTATCCGAAGAGGTTTACCGCGCGTATGTGCGGCCTGTAAATGCCCGCAAGCGGGCCGAACTTCGGAACAATAAGTGTCAGGTCAGAGGCGAACGTTCAGGGCTTGTTCGTTGCAGAGAGGATTGCTCTGAATGTCCCTATTTTATTAAAGGTAATAAGCGCCGCGGCAGTGTGCTTTCATTAGACGGTTTGATTGAAAACGGGCACGAAGAAGCTGCACATACGGATATGGAACGCGAACTGATTGAGCATGAGGAAAATACTCAGCAAGTCATTGCTCTGCATAATGCTATCGAACAATTGACGGAACGCCAGCGCAAAATGGTACATATGATTTTCTTCGAGGGCAAAACTCAGGACGAGTTGGCTGCTTATTATGGCGTTAAGAAGCAAGCTGTAAGCAATGCGATGCAACGCATTTATGCAACATTGAAAAGAAAATTAGAAAAAAATCAAAAAAATAAAATTTAGGCCGTGTACTTTTCGGGATAAGTGTCCTTTGGTATGTGAAAGGGCAATGAGAAAGACTTTCATACCGTAATGTGCGGGAGCTTTTCTTTCAATATTGCGGCAAATAAAAAGAAAGGAGGAAATCGGGTGATAACGCCGGAATGTGTGAGGAAAGATTTGCGCGATATACGGTATTACTATTCACGTAAAGCGCAGTTGGACGATGCGGCAAAAGCTTTAGGTTCGTTGCCGGTAAGGCGGACGGTCGAAAAGTATAACTGTGCCATACGCGAGGCGCCGCTCAAACTTTACGACTTGTATGCGAGCCTGTATATCCGCGGGCAGACGCAGGAAGCCGTGGCGCTGGAGCTTTGCTATTCGCCGCAGTATATACGCAAGTTAGTCAACGAACTCAATGCCTTTTTTCAGAAAAATATCAATTAAAGGAGATAAACAATGCAAAAGAGTTTCAGAAATTTTACGCACGGCGCGGACAGGGGACTGTCTTACGAATGTATGGAGGCCGGGGAATGCGAGACCTGCGATTATAAGGATTGCTGCGGCGCATACGACGATGAGGATTTTGAGTTGCCCGACTTTATGACGGACGCCACCAACCTCTACCGCACGAAAAAATTTATAGTCAGGCAGCAGTTTATATTCAGCAACTGCGGCAGGTGCGGCACGCAAACGGTGAGCAACGATACGTATTACGCAAGAACGCCCGAGCGCGATACAGCGTTCGACGCGCTCTTCGAGGACAGTGTATTCCCCGAAGGCAAACGCCTGCCCGCTATGTCGTACATGCGTAGTTATAGACAATAAACAGTTGCAACAACGGCTTAAATATTGAGGGTAAACGGGCCATATTCCATGGGTAATTGCAATTATATGGCCGATGCCGCAGCGTTTCTTAACGCATTGAAAGCCGTGGGCAAAATATCAATACAATTTCATATCAGATTATCGCTTGGCTAACGGCAACACGGGCAGGCAGCGTGAAGCTGCATTAAAATTACATTCATGGAGGAATTATGGCAAACAAGTATAACAACAACGAACGGCGTTGGTTAGTGCCTTCAAGGCGCGCCAAAGGCTATGCCGAGGAACGCAAAGCAAAAGTGCATCAGCGCGGCCCCAACGAGGGCAAGGAGCTCGACCCGTACAATCAGGGCTTGAGGTCGGGATATCTTCTGTGTCAGTCCGATCACGCGGGCATGTATAAATACCGCAAGGCATTGTCCGAAGGCAAGTCAAAGACAGAGGCGCGGGCAATATCGCGCCGGAAGGGTAAACCAAAAAATTAATCGGAAGGAGAAACAAAGATGACTACATCTATTAAAGTTCAAAGGGAAACCTACGAAAAAGACGGCAAGCAGTACCATGCGTATTTTATCGAGGGAGTGCTGCGGGGCATACCGTTCCGCGCAGGCGTAAAACCGCCCGATTTCGGAGGGTACACCGTACTCGACATAGTATATGCAGGGGGTAATTGCGCAGACCTTGTCGTTACGCCCTACGAAATCAAGACCGAGGACGGCAACGTAATTGCCGGCAACACCTATGCCGTGCAGACGGCGGACGAGGCGACGGGCGAGATATATTCCTGCAAAGTAGTCCCCTCGCGGCAATCGGACAAGGCGCTTTTGGGAATGCTGTTCAGATAAGCGCAAGGCATATGGGAAAAGCGGCTTGTAATGTCATTGCAGGCCGCATATCCATTAACCAATTATATAAAAGGAGGATTTCAAATTGAATTACGATTACGAATATGAAGATTACGGATTAAAGAGGCACAAGGCCTCGGGGTCAAGTGGGTATTGACGCTCATAGCCTTTATCCTCGTGGGCGTCATGCTTGCGGGCATCATCTGCGGTTGGTTCGAAGAAGGACAAACGCCGTAAGAGCCCGTTGTAGAGGAACAGCCCGAAGAAGTTGGCGCGCCGTCGTTTCGGACGGCGTAAATAAAGGCGTATCGCTCATGCGCACGCAGATAGCCTCGGCGAATTTCGGCGATTACGGCATTTCGCCCTTGGCAGAGTCTGCGTATACCCTCACGGCTACGTTAGACCCCGATGACATTCTCGATAACATCATTCACCTTTCCGTCGGCTGGACAGACCCCGGGGACGAATGGGCGACAGACAAGCAAGCTACGGATTATGTATCGCTTTCCGCATACGAGGTTGAGAGCGGCAACAGCGTAAACGTCGAGTGTTTGGGCGAATTCGGCGCGCAAATAACCATAACGGCTACGTCCAACGCCGACGCCGAAATTACGGCCACGTGTACAGCAGATTACGCGCAGAATGTAACCGAACTTTCGCTGTCGTTCGGCGACGTCATGAGCGGCGTAAAGACTAATCCAAGTAACTATTCTTTCCCCGTAATCTGGGAGACCGGCACGGACACGCAGGGCCCCGGCGGCGCGGCGAACTTAGACTATTCCACAAGTACGGTGTACTCGCTCGGGGAGTCGTTTGCCGTAGACATCTCGTGCGTGCTGCATTTCCAGAGGCTTACGACTATCAATACCTGGGATATATACAACATGGAGCTTACCGCCGACGGCGAGGGGACTGCCCTTGCAAGCGCCATTGAGGACGGCGGCGACGTGTATTTCGACGTGTATACCTTCTTCGACACATACATAACGCCCTACGGCACGGAATATCCTTGGGGCCATATGTGGAACGCGGGCGTCGGCAGGGATTATTTTGATACTCTTATCGCCATGGAAGATTATCAGGTGTCACAGTACTTCTCTATATATGTCACTATTGATATTACGGGAACTTACTCGGATTATAGTTATACGTTTATCATCTATCCCGAGGATATTACGTATAATCCCACGCTCGGCGGGCTGAACCTCTCCGATTACGCATTTATCTTTTAAAGGCGGTGGGACATGAGTAATACAAACAAAGTCGGTAATACCCTTTCGCGTATAATAACTTACGTTTTGGTTGTATTGCTTGTACTCGGCATGGCGGGGTTTATCGTCTATCTCGCGGCGAAAGAAGAAGGCATATCCTTCTACGTCGAATATAACGGCGAACACTACTTCTCGGGCATAAGCGGGGGCAAACTCGGTTTAGTATCCGGCGAAGAGCATAGGTTTTCGGTAAAATCGATCTTGGGCGACAATGCAGAATATGCGGTGTCAGTGACGGCAAACGGGCAAAACAACTTTGCATACGTGTACGGCGGGGAGTTTTACGATTTCTATGTCTCGGATGACGCGGCTTATAACGATTATTCTTCTGTGTTCGGGCTTGAAAAGGGCGAAGAAGGCTTCAGCGTAAACATCCCCGCAGGTTTGGACGTCGAAGGCGCGGTGGAGGCAAAGCGAGGCGGGGATGTGCAGCTGCAGGATAAATTGCAGGACAATATTCCGTATTTCGCGATAACCGTAACGTCCGGCGGCAACGCCTTAAGCCTTTTGTTCACGTTCGGAGCACAGGCCTCGGGCATTTCGTTCGACCGTTCGGGAATTGTATTCTGAGAGGTGGGGTATGCAGAAATTGAAGTGGAATTATGTTTTATGCTTGCTTCTCGTTATAGCGTTGGCGCCGGTATTTTTTCCGTATGCCCGTGTATATGCCGAAACGGCTTCATATACCGATGTTCTGGATGATTTGCGCAAGGACGAAAACTTTTCGCCCGCACTGTATCCCGAAGTCGCGGACGATTATTCCCTGCAGGTCATTCAGATAGCCGAAAGCCAAGATAGGGAGCTGTTCGTATATGTATATCAGCCCTGTCAGATAGTGTATCCTCTCGTCGCTACTGATATAAACATGTCGCTTTCGGATAAAGTCGGCAGCATCATAGTGGATGACGAAGAAGTGTTGGGCTCGGATACTTCCCGCCTGTACGGGCTCACGCTCATAAACAGTCAAGGCGTGTTTGTTAAGTATAAGGTAAACGGCCTTACGGTCGGCAGCGACATGGTGCGCTATTACACCATATCGAGCATATACCGCGATTATATCGAGGGTGTGGACGGCGGGTTGGGCAATGATAATACAAAATTATCGAAGGCCTTTGCCGTAGGTAAGCAGTTTGCCGCAATGACCACGGAGAGCGGCGTTTCATATGCCTGTAAGGATATCGATTTCGTAGTCATAAAAAATCCGTTCGTCGATTTCCTTGCATACGGCACATACGACGGTTTCGACCTTATATTCGGCAACGTCGATTATACGGACATTCATTATATCGCCTTTACGCCCGACAGGCAGATAGACGCGCTCAAAGAGGCCGACGTCACATACACCACGCAGCCGTATACAATCAACGGCGAGGGGAAGGATACGGGTTTTTCTTACGGCGAGAAGTCCGACCCGCAATTCATTACGCTTACGGGCGACGAACAGTTCGGCGTGGACGGGCACCCCGAATACACATGGAAGAGCATATATACCGCGCAGGAATTCATGGCGACGACTACTTTGACGGGCGAGGCCAAAACGCAGGTAGAAAACAATCAATTCGTTCTCGTGTTTCTCGCCACGAAGTGCAGCGTGCAGGAGCTTTCGGACCTGTTTCAGGGTCATTACCAAAAGGTCACGGGCACGAAGGTTTCGGACGTGGCGATCCTTCGTTTAATGTTTGAGACGGACGGCATAACGTATAACCTCGGCGTCGTCATGGACAAGCAGGAGGGCGACGAAATTGCGGGCAACAGGCCCGATCCGGCAGAAATCGGATTGCCGCTTTGGGTAAAGATTTTGATAGCCGTCATCGCTCTTATCCTTTTGCTCGTCATATTCGGGCCGATACTGCCGTACATAGCCAAAGCCATTGTGTGGGTCATAATGCTGCCGTTTAAAGGGATAGCCGCCATAGTCAAGGCTGTAAAGGAAAAGAAGGAGAAGTAGCAAAACATGAAAAATTAATGCCGGAAGGGCAGACCCTTTCGGCATTATAACTTATGAGGTGTTCAATGAAAACATTTAAACGAATTTTAGCCGTTTCGGCGGCAATAATAATTTCTTTAGCCGCGGGATATTTTGTATTCACGGCGTTTGCTGCGGCGGGGTGAGATATGGATAAGCGAAAAGTATTTAATATTTGCCTTGCAGCAGTAATTACAATTATTTTCATGCTTTCGGCGGCGTTGGTTTTCAATATATCATACTTGCGAACGGGCGAGGCGTTCCGCGATTTCGGGCTGTCGGTCGCGTATTATTTCTGTGAACTTTTCGGCATTGAATCGGGCATATCCCCTACCGTAGTCGACTATTCGGGCGTGTTGCAGGTGCAAACTTCTCCGCCCGAAAGCGCGGAAGGATTTGCGGGCGCGGTTGAAAGTTATGCGGCGCGTTTCTTCAGTATTGAAAATTTTTCCGCATATTGGGGTAAGGTGGGGGAAGTGATGTTCGGTTTTGCGCAAGGCCTTACAATCGCCCTGCCCGTTGCGGTATTGCTTATCGTTATAGTCATGCAGGTCTATAAAAAGGGCAATACAAAGCACAATGCGGATACCCGCCCTTTAAAGGCTTTCAAATGGCTCTCTGCGCATACTTATCAACCGTTCAAGCGGAGTTATGCCGGGTTCAAAGCTTTTTTGAGCGAGTATAGCTGGATATGTAAAGTTTGGTTGGCGATTTGGTTTTGCAATTTAAATTTCGCAACGATAGCGGTAGAATTCTTGGCTTATTACTTCTATTTTGTAATCAGTTTCGATTTCCGTGGGCTGTGGGTACAACTCTGCAAACTCATAATAGATTTGCAGGTGCTGTTTACGCATTTCCCTTGGTGGACGGTATTGGCGGGCATATATGTGTTGTTCAACCGCCGGAGAAAGCGCTTTGCACTCAATAGGTTTAGGCATTATGAGGCTCGCAACTGCGGTTTTATTAACGAACTGCCTATTGTTTCAATGGCTTGCGGCAGCATGGGCAAGAAAAAGACTACGCTCATCACCGATATGATACTCTCGCAGGAAGTCATGTTCAGACAAAAGGCGCGGGAGATTATTCAGACTAACGACATGAAATTCCCGTACTTCCCGTGGCTCTCCTTCGAGGACGAGCTGCGCTCTTGTATGGAGCATGGCACTGTATATAATCTCGCCTCGGTCAAGGAGTGGGTGAATATAAAGAGGCAGCGTTTTGAAAAGCACGGCAATGTAAAATTGCAACTTTACGGATATGACATTTCTCGCCACGGCGGACAGTTTGACGATGCTCTCAAAGTGAGTAATCTCTTTGAAGTGCTGGAAATCTACGCGCAGGCGTACTTCATCTACATAATCGAAAGCAGCCTTATAATTTCCAACTATTCGATAAGGACGGATAACGCTCTTATAGACGGCGGTAACTTCCCGCTGTGGCTCATGGACTTCTTCCCCGAAACAAGGCGGAATAATAGCCGTCACGCGCATATCCTCGATTTCGACGTGCTGCGCCTCGGAAAAAAAGTTTTGGAGAATAACCCGCGCGCCGGGTGCTTCGAGTTCGGCGTGGTCGCTATCACAGAGATAGGCAAAGAGCGCGGAAATAATCTGGAACTCAAAGAAGTTAAGCGCAGTGCAGATAAAACCAATTAAAAGAACGACTTATTCAATTCGTGGCTGAAAATGTGCAGGCATTCGGCCACGGTAGATAATTTCCCGTTCATAAAGGTATTCACGGACGAGCAGCGACCCGAAAGCTGGGGCGCGGACGCCCGCGATTTGTGCGAGATTATACATATCGTTTCTTCCGGCGAGCAAAGGCTGGCGCTGCCGCTTTATACCATTGAGGAGATGATTTCCGAATGGGCGTACAACAGCTTTATGCGGCTTTATACAGATTTCCGCTTCAGGCGCGGCGACAATACGCTCTTGGTCTATGTCCTCAAAAGCGTTACAGTTTGGTTTTGGCGTCGAAACCTTCGCATCTATAACCGCTTCGGCTATTCGGTGCTTAAAATCGAGAAGGAGCGCGGAACTATGGGCGGGAAGATTGAAAAGAAGAAGTACTTTTTAATGAACGCTAAAATCTATGCGCAGAGGTTCTCGACGGACTGCTTCTCGGACTATTTCAACGAGCTTGCAAAAAAGAGCAAGGCGGGCCTGAGCGATTATCCCGAATACTCCGCAGAAAAGGCGGGCGTGGAGGAACTCAAAAAGCAAAACAGTTATTTTATAAATTCACTATACAACTGACAGGAGGGGGACTTTGATAGACGTAAAAGTATATAACGACGGCGGGCACTATATCGCCCTTATTCCGACTGAGGGTAAATCAAATGTTAAGAGGATGCGTCCGCCTGAAGAACCTATAGCGGTGGAGGACTACGCAGCGCCGGAGGATTTTTCCGACGGTGCTGTTTGCGCTACCGATTTTTGCCAAAATGACGAAAATGAACCTATTTTAGTCAATGATTATAAGGTTAGTAAGGAAAGTAGGGTAAAAATACGCAGAATAAGCACGCGTTCGCAGGAGTTTAAAAGGTGGTATGTTGAGTCGATAGGTATGAAGTGGCAGCCGAGGAGGTATTATATTGCGGACAAGCTGAAGGGATATTTTAAGTCTGAAGAGGAGCTGTTCAGGTTTGTCGATCATAAAATGCAGTGCGCATACAGGGCGGCGAGAGTACGCAGGACGAGGTGCGTCCGCCGCGCAGCTTTGCATAAGCTCAATCTGTTCTGTACATTCACTTATGATAGCAAGAAGATGACGGAGGAGGAGTTCAGGGTAAAGCTTTTAAATACGCTGCGGCACTTCGCGAGCAGGAAGGGCTGGAAGTATATGGGCGCATGGGAGCGCGGGCAAGAGACCGGGCGACTGCATTTTCATGCGCTGATGTATATCCCCGAAGGGGCCATGTCGGGTGTCATGGAAAAGCGCAGGGAGTACGATCCCAAGCGCAGGCGCATGGTGGAGTTTGAGACCAACACATTCTTTGAAAAGGCGTTCGGCAGAAATACATTCGATTATGTCGACGGCATAGCTTTGCAATACTCAAATGCGGTCGGCTATATCGTAAAGTACCTCGAAAAGAGTGGCGGGAGGATGGTTTGTTCGAGGGGCCTCAAAACTTTTGCGGAAGTGCAGATAGACGAGGCCGATATAATCGTGCCGCTATACGATTACGACGATAAAAAATTTGTGCTGCGGGACGATTTCAGGGTCTATGAAAAGTATGAGTATATAGGAATATTCAGCAATGAAATGCTGCCGCGGCTGAAAATGGCGGGATAGAAACGGGCAAGAGGTAAAGGATAGCTTCGGCGGGAACACTGTCGGGGCGGTTTTGCGTACAAAAAAGCTGCGATAAACCCGTGCGCGGCGAAAACAGCGGGCGGATTGCAAGCGGGTCAGCGCAAACGCCCGCCTTCGTCGCGGCGGTTTAGCCACAAACTTTGCTTTTTTGGCAATTTTGCAAAGCTTTATTGTTTGCGGTTGAGTTAAATTTATCTGTTCAGGCGGTTAATTCAGGTTAGTGTGTGCGCTTAGGTCGGCGCCCGAGCGCGAAGCGCGAGGGCGGCGGGGCGGCGTCAGCCGCGACGCCAGCTAAAAGCCGCCGCTTGTTTAAACCTTAAGCGCACACACTACAGCCATTTGCCATTTTTATCATAGAATTTTTCCGGATTTTGTCCTTCTAATTCAGTCGAAATATTCCTGTGAGAATAATTCTATAATATTCTTGATTTCCTCCAAATAATTTGATATAATAAAAGTACTTGGAGGGAATTATGGT
>ERZ1090866.744-NODE-747-length-11599-cov-8.764726_pt1 | contig 11599 bp, 11 predicted proteins | sample MGYA00478477_ERZ1090866 | MGnify/ENA primary metagenome ERZ1090866 (study PRJEB33644, sample SAMEA5815737) | chicken gut metagenome | biome: Chicken; feature: Gastrointestinal Tract; material: Caecum | place: Ireland | collected 2019-01-01 | study: A study of the... | reverse complement strand
TTATAAAATATGGTAGAAGAAAAATCAAGCGATTTTACTGTATTTCCGCATAATGCGGGCAGTTTTAAGCGCGACTGCGCATTTTGCGCACGGCAAACGACAAACCGCCTTTATGCGCGGCAAATGCTGCATTTGAACACAGAGCGCAACCGCATACGACAAAAACAATCCGCGCCTAACCCTTGCGCTTTATGTTTACGCCTATCGCGCCGCCTATCGCACCCGCGAGAGCGCCAAGGGCTATCTCTGCGGCGAAGAGCGCGCTTACAGCAAACGAGCCTGATATTGCCGAAAAAAGCAGATAGGTTGCAACTACCGAAAGAACGCCCGCGATTGCGCCCTTTATAAGCCCGCGGCCTCCCCTTACGAAGAGAAGACAGCCTGCGGCTATGCACAGCGTTTTGATTGCCTGGTTTACAGGCTTAACCGCGGCAGAAGAGAGAGAAAACAACTGTATTATCAAAGAGAACACCAGTACGCAGGCAAGGCAGAATATGACCGCGGCCAGCACCGCCCTGAGTACCTGAAAAATATTATCGCGCATAACAAAACCTCCGCACAGTTAACCTATGCGGAGGTATGATTTTTTATGATAGTATATGCGCCGACAATTTGACATTGCCGCACTTGCCCGAAAGTTACGCCAAAGAAAAATTACTTATTCTCTTCAGTCTTTTCCTTTGCGTCCTCTGCCTTTTCCTCGGTCTTTTCATCGGAGGAGGCAGTCTCTTCAAAGGGTTCAGCCGCGGGAGCTTCCTCTTTGGTTTCGGTTGCTTCTGCCTTTTCGGGCTCTTCCTTCTTGTCTACTACTGCGTCGGTCTGGTAGATGGCCTGCTTATCGAACTTCATGTAGCACTTGCCGGTAGTTTCGGAACCGGTTTCAAGCACGAAAGTGTTTTCTTCAGGGTCAACCTCTACAACTATGCCGCACACGCCGCCTATCGTCTTGACCTTGTTGCCGGGCTTTACTGCGTTCATGAGCTCCTCGGCTTCCTGCTGCTTCTTTTTGTTCCTGCGGGAAGAAAATACGAAGAACACAACGATTATGACGACAAATACCGCCAACAGAATTATCATGGGGAGCTGGTCGAGCAGAGAACCGCCATTGCTTCCGCTCTCGCTGCTGCTTGAAAGTAACATTGCCAACATGACTTACTTTTACTCCTTGAATTAGCTTGCTTTGTAAAATTTAGTTTACTACAATACTATAACCTTTTTTAAAAGATAATGCAAGCATTTTTTAACTTTAATATATGCCGCTTAAAAACTTTCACCCCGTTTTCAAATAAAATCGCGCATTTTCGCCATTTTATTACAGGAAGTGCAGCCTTACCGTGCATAAAGTTTCCCTTTGAAACGCGCCGCGCCGAGGTGCAAAGTTTTTTTGCGTTGCTCTTTAAAAAAACGGCATAAATTAAATTTTTATTTGTGCATTATTAAAATTTGGTGCCGTACTTTGCGTAAAATTCCGCCGCAAAATCTTCCAGGCTGTCTGCAAAGATAGCCTCGCGCAGGCCGCGCATCAGCTTGTGAAGGAAGGTTATGTTGTGCAGACTTAAGAGCATTGCGCCCAGCATTTCATTTACATTCATAAGGTGGCGCAGATATGCCTTGGTGTAGTTTTTGCAGCAGTAGCAATCGCACTCCTCGTCGAGCGCAGAAAAGTCTTCCTTATATGCGCCGTTGCGCACAACCACCTTGCCCTTTGAGGTGAATGCCGTGCCGTTGCGTGCTATTCTTGTGGCGAGCACGCAGTCGAACATGTCCACGCCGCGCCTTACGCCCTCGATAAGGCAGTCGGGACTGCCCACACCCATAAGGTAGCGCGGCATATCCTGCGGAAGTTTAGGCTGAAGGAAATCGAGTATCTCGTACATGAGCGGCTTGGGTTCGCCGACGGAGAGGCCGCCTATGCCTATGCCGCACACGGCGTACTCCATTGCGCGGCGGAGGCTCTCTTCGCGCAAATCCTTGTACATATTGCCCTGCACTATGGGGAAGAGCATCTGGTCGTCCCTCGTCTTTGCGGCGGCGCAGCGCTCAAGCCAGCGCGAAGTGAGCTCCATTGCGTCCTTTGCCTGCGTATAGGTGTAGCCGTATTCGCTGCACTGGTCGAACTGCATTATTACATCCGCACCGAGATTTTCCTGTATGGAAATGGACTTTTCGGGCGTGAAGAGATGGCGCGAGCCGTCGAGATGGGAATTGAAATACACGCCCTCGTCCTTAATTTTGTTGAGCTTGGTGAGCGAAAAGACCTGAAAGCCGCCGCTGTCGGTGAGTATGGGGCCCTGCCAGTTCATAAATTTGTGCAGGCCGCCCGCCTCCTTTACTATTTCGTCGCCGGGGCGCATATACAGATGGTATGTGTTGGACAGAATTATAGAGCTGCCCGCCTCCTTGAGGTCGCGCGGGAACACGCCCTTGACCGTGGCCTGCGTGCCGACCGGCATATATACGGGCGTTAAAATATCGCCGTGCGGAGTATGAAAAACGCCGGCGCGGGCGCCGGTATGTTTTTCGATATGCTGTAATTCAAAAGAAAAATTCTGCGACATATATAATCCAAAAAATTTAAATTATTCAGTATAAAAAAGTGGCTGACCCCTTTTCGCGCCGACAAAAAGACACTCGGCGCGGACATTCTGTTGACGGGCAGGTTTTAAGTTGCGCAACAATAAAACGCTTAAAGCGGAAATTCCAGACCAAAATAAAAACAAGTTTTCAGAGAATGAGCATTGCGTCGCCGAAAGAGAAGAACCTGTACTTCTCCTCCACTGCAATGTTGTACAGCTCAAGAATTTTTTCTCTGCCGACCATGGCTGCAACAAGCATTATGAGCGTGCTTTCGGGCAGGTGGAAATTGGTTATGAGGCAATCGACGCACTTGAACTTATAGGGCGGATATATAAATATTGAGGTGTTGCCGCGGCAGGGGCTGAGAGTTCCGTCTTCGGCGGCGGCGCTTTCAAGCGTGCGCACCGAGGTAGTGCCTACGGCTATGACCCTGCGCCCTTCACGCTTGGCGCGGTTGATTATGTCGGCCGCGCTCTGGCTCACCTCGAAATATTCGCTGTGCATCTTGTGGTCGGTGACCGCGTCCTCCTTTACGGGACGGAACGTACCCAGGCCGACGTGCAGCAGTACTTCCGCCACTTCCACGCCCATGTCCTTTATCTCCTGCAAAAGCTGGGGCGTAAAGTGCAGACCGGCTGTGGGCGCTGCCGCAGAGCCGTCCGTCTTGGCGTACACCGTCTGATAGCGGTTTTTATCCTTGAGCTTTTCATGAATGTACGGAGGGAGCGGCATAGAACCTACGCGCTCGAGAGCCTCTTCAAACACGCCCTCGCACTCGAAATCGACTATCCTTTCGCCGCTCTCGGTCACGGAACTGACGGTGAGCGAAAGTCCTTCGTCCACCACAAGGTGTGTGCCCGGCCTGCATTTTTTGCCGGGCTTTACTAGTACCTCCCACCTGAGTGCGGATATGCGCTTTAACAGCAGAACCTCTACCCTTCCGCCGTGCTCCGTGTGTGCATAGATGCGCGCGGGAAGTACCTTGGTGTTGTTGACGACAAGCACGTCGCCCTTTTTGAGGTAGTCCTTTATGTCGTGGAAAATTCTGTGTTCCACCCTGTCTGTCGCCCTGTTGTACACCAGCAGACGGGAGCTGTCGCGCGGCTCTGCGGGCGTCTGGGCAATGAGCTCTTCGGGGAGATTATAAAAGAAGTCGCTTTTTTTTAAGTCTGTGGGCGCGCCGTGCGCCTCTACTGTTATTTCCTGCATATGTTTATTTCCGTAGGCGCAATGCGCCCTTCGATATTTATATCCTTATAATGCGCGGGACAAAATGCCTGATGCAAATTTGCCTCTCTGCTTACTCATCCTCTTTGTTGAACATAGAGAGCTGCGCCGCCTGCCTTTCTGAAATTTTATAGCCGAGATGTTCATAACCGCCGCGGAGTATTACCCTGCCGCGCGGAGTACGCGCTATAAAGCCGAGCTGAAGAAGGTAGGGTTCGTAGACGTCCTCTATGGTGTTTGCATCCTCGTTTACCGTGGCGGCAAGCGTCTCCAGCCCGACAGGTCTGCCGTCGAACTTTTCTATCATGGAACGCAGAATGGCACGGTCGGTTTCGTCAAGGCCGAGCTTATCCACCTCCATGCGCTCGAGGGCAAAGCGGGCGTCCTCTAAAGTTACCCTTTCGCCTCCGCGTATCTGCGAAAAGTCCCTTACGCGCTTTAAAAATCTGTTGGCAATACGGGGTGTACCGCGCGAGCGGGTGGAAATTTCCGCCGCCGCGGCGTCGTCTATATCTATTCCGAGCTTTTTGGCGCTCTTCAAGACTATTTCCTTTAGCTCCGCAGGGGTGTACATCTCCAGCCTGCAGATAATGCCGAACCTGTTTCTGAGGGGCGTAGCTATCATGCCCGCCTTTGTGGTTGCGCCTATTAAAGTGAACTTTTTGAGCGAAAAGCGTATGTTGCGTGCGCTGGGGCCCTTGCCTACGATTATATCCAGGGCGTAGTCCTCCATTGCAGAGTAGAGTATCTCCTCCACGCTGTGGCTGAGGCGGTGAATTTCGTCTATGAACAGCACGTCGCCGTCGTTGAGGTTGGTGAGAATTGCCGCAAGGTCGCCGCTGCGCTCTATCGCCGGGGCGGAAGTCAGCTTGAGCTGGCCGCCCATTTCGTTGGCTATGATGTGTGCAAGCGTAGTCTTGCCGAGGCCGGGCGCGCCGTAAAGAAGGACGTGCTCGAGCGCCTCCCCCCTCTGCTTGGCTGCCGCCATATATACGTTGAGGTTTTGCTTTACCTTGACCTGGCCGACGTAGTCCGCAAGCGTTTTGGGGCGGAGGACGTTCTCTTCGACGTCGTATTCACCCTTTGTACTCTTTACCAGCCTTTCGTCTTCGCCGTAATTTTCGCTGTAATCTTCGTCGTCGAAAAACATTCAATCACCACCTTCGCCCGCAGGAAAACAGAACCTGCAATCTGTACCGACAGAGCGGAACAGCCCTGCCGCAAAATAATCTGACTTACATACTCCTCAATGCGGCGCGTATTACGTCTTCCAGAGTGGAAGCGCCCTCTGAATGAGCCCTTTCCACCGCCTTTACGCTCTCCGCGCGGGTAAAGCCCAGGCTCATAAGCGCAACAACCGCGTCCTCGTCGCCGTCGCTTGCGGGAAGAGCGGAAACTGTACCCTTTGCCGCGGGCGCTGACGCTGCCTCGCCCGAGACCTTTTCGCGCAGTTCGAGTATTATGCGCTCCGCCGTCTTTTTGCCTAGCCCCTTTACCGTGCTGAGCTTTTTCACGTCGGAGGAGGCTATCGCCACGGCGAGGGAGTTTATATCCATGCCCGAAAGCACGGCAATGCCCATCTTGGGGCCGACGCCGGATACGGACACAAGCTTTAAAAACATATTCTTTTCCGCAGGGGAGGCAAAGCCGAACAGCGTTATACCGTCCTCGCGCACCTGAAGATAGGTGTAGACCTCGCCCTCCGACTTGCCGCCGAGAGCTTCCAGCGCGGAGGCCGAACAGAGAACCTCGTAGCCGACGCCGCCCGTCTCTATGAGCGCCGTATCGGCGGTGAGCGATAAAATTTTACCTTTTAAGTAACCAATCATTGTAACCTCTTGCAAGCCCGCACGCTACAAAAAGCACAGGCCGCAGCGCGATAAAATCTGTAATAATTTATGAAGAGAGCCGCCGCCGAAAATTGCAGCGGGCTGCACAATTTACAAACCTGACAGCAGAACTTATTTAATGCCGAACAGCTTGCCGAAGCGCGAGGTGTGCGCGTGGCAGAGTGCCACCGCAAGGGCGTCGGCCGCGTCGTCGGGGCGGGGTATCTTTGAAAAATGAAGAAGAGATGTGACGACGTGCATCATCTGCACCTTGTCCGCCCTGCCATAGCCTGTAAGCGCCTGCTTTATCTGCATGGGCGTGTATTCGTACAGCCTGCCGCAGTACTTTATGCAGGCGAGCAAAATAACTCCGCGGGCGTGAGCCACGGGAATGCCCGTAGTTATGTTCTTTGAAAAGAACAGCTCCTCCACCGCTATCTCCTGCGGCTTGAATTTGTTTAGTATTTTATTTACGCCCTCTTCAAGCATCGCAAGGCGCACGGGCAGACTTTCGCCCTTGGGGGTGAGTACCACACCGTAGTCCACAGCGACGGCGTCGCCGTTATCTTTTTTTTCCAAAATGCCGTAGCCCATTGTGGCAAGCCCGGGGTCTATGCCCAGAATTATCATACAATAACACCTTTTAAATAGGGGTAAATACGGCGCAATCTGAAAATACGCTTGCTTAATTGCAAATTTTTTATTATAATTAGTATAAACGCAGCGCGGCGCATCTACCGTACTGTTATATTTTAGTGGAAAATGCAAGATAAGTCAATTTAAATAAGAGGGCAAAACAAATGAAACTTTGGCAGGGAAGGTTTGACGAACCTACGGCGGCCGACGCCGACCTTTACAACGATTCGCTCCCGTTCGACAAAAAGCTCTGGAGAGAGGACATTACGGCATCAGTGGCGCACGCGCGCATGCTCGGAAAGTGCGGAATTATCTCTGAAGCGGAGTGCGACGAGATATGCGGCGGGCTTGAGGCCATTTATGCCGATATAGAGAGCGGCACGCTTGAAATTACGGGCGCGGAGGACATACACTCCTTTGTGGAGAACGAGCTTGTGGCGCGCATCGGCGACAGCGGTAAAAAACTGCACACGGCGCGCTCGCGCAATGACCAGGTTGCCACCGACTTCAGACTTTATGTGAGGACGGCAAACGACGACGCAATAAAGGCGCTCTGCGCGCTCACCGAAAGCCTTGCCGACAAGGCGGAGTCCGGACTTAAATATGTAATGCCCGGCTATACCCACCTAAGGAAGGCTCAGCCGATGTGCTGCGGACACTTCTTCAACGCATACGCCGAGATGTTCCTGCGCGATGCGGACAGGTTCTTTGCCGCGCGCAAGAGAATGAACGTTATGCCCCTCGGCAGCGGCGCGCTTGCGGGTACTTCCTACCCCATAGACAGAAACATGACCTCGACGCTGCTGGAATTCGATAAGCCGTGCGAAAATTCTCTGGACGGCGTTTCCGACCGCGATTTTGTGGCAGAGTACCTCTTCAACGCCTCAATGACGATGATGCACCTTTCAAGGCTGTGCGAGGACCTTATCCTCTATACCTCTTCAGAATTCGGTTACTTTGAAATACCCGATGCCTACTCCACAGGCTCTTCAATAATGCCGCAGAAAAAGAACCCAGACATACCCGAACTTATGCGCGGCAAGACGGGCAGAATATACGGACACCTGATGGCCATACTCACCACCCTGAAGGGCATACCCCTTGCCTACGACAAGGATCTGCAGGAGGACAAAGAAGGGCTGTTCGACGCGGAAAAGCAGCTTGTTTCCAGCCTTAAGATAATGGCCGAACTTACAGACAATCTGCTGTTGTGCGGAACGAGAATGAAGAAGGCAGCCGAAGGCGACTTTGCCTGCGCTACCGACGTTGCCGACTACCTGGCCAAAAAGGGCGTACCCTTCCGCACGGCGCACGGCGTTACGGGAAAGATTGTGCGCTGGTGCTTAGAGGAAAACAGAACGCTGCAGAATATGACCATAGAGGAATACAAGAGCTTTGACGAGCATTTCGACGTGGACATATGCGAGACTGTAAGGGCAAAAAATTGTGCCGAGGCGCGCACCTCTTACGGCGGCGCTTCGCCAAAAAGCGTAAAGGAAAACATACGCTCGATTAAAAAGCGGCTTGCAAAGTACGAGGGCTGAAACCTCTGCCCTTATGTTCTTTTAAGGCAAATTGAGCATGTTGTAGTACAACTTACTTTTTAGTTTTTAAAACGGCGCGGACGCGCCGTTTTTTTGTTACGATTTTACGCAGTATATGCGCGCCGACAGGGCGCGATTTTTTTATAATGCTGTAAACAGAGAAAGCAACCCTGACAATTAAATTTTTGAAATATGCAATTTTGTGCCACAGGAATAAAAACAGGCAAACATAAAAAAATCCCCGCGCCGGAGACTTTTTCAGCCCGCAGTACAAGGGATTTTTTGTGGAATTATTCAGTTGTTTTTTGGCCCGCTTTTGTGGTTAATTACGGAATATATGCCGCCCTTTTGAGGACGGCAATCACTTCAGGGGTTGCGGCGAAAGTCAGTAGCCGTCGAAACCTAAAAGATAGTCGCATGAACAGCCGAGAGCTTCTGCAAGCCGCACTATCGCGGACGCTGTGGGCTCGCATACCTCCTTTTCCCACAGCACAATCATCGGCTGACTGCACCCCACCATCTTCGCAAGCTGCGCCTGCGTGAGGTGATTTTCCATTCTTAACTCGCGTATCCTCTGTGCAATAATCATTTGCGTTTACCTTATCACATTACAACAAGTTATTTTTGAAAAAATTAGAAAACTCATCAAAAATTAAAAATGCTTATACATAAATATAAAATACTTATTGACATTATTATTATACTTATGATAAACTAATAAGTGGTAATGTTGAAAATAGTTGTTTTTTATTTGATAAACAAATAAATTTTTTAGGAGGTTTTTTATGGACAATGTAACCGCGGGCAATAAATTTTGCCCCAACTGCGGCGCGCCCAACGCCGCAAACGCTCGCTTTTGCGTAAGCTGCGGAACACAGTTCGATGCCGCAACGGCAGGACCCGCTCCTCAGCCCGCTCAACCTGCACCCGCCTACACGGCAGCCGCTCCTGCACCTGCACCCGTATACCCGCAGGCCGTACAGGACGCTCCCTCCCGCTTTACAGGCGGCGCGTTTGCAAACTTCTTTATAGGCCTTATAAGCCTTATTGTAACAGTTTGCTCGCTCTTCCTTCTGTACCCCGTTATGAAGTGCTGGAAGATGCGCTGGGAGGTAAAACACACCTACATAAACGGCAGGCATATGGTGTTCGACGGCCATGCAGTACAGCTCTACGGCAAGTACCTGCTGTGGCTTGTTTTAAGCCTTATTACCCTGGGCATCTACTACCTTCTGTGCATGCGCATAAACCTTAAAAAATGGCAGACCAAACACACCCACATAGAGGGCGTTGAGGGCGGCGAATCCAAGTTCACGGGCAGCAGTTTAGGCTATCTGGGTCACTCCATTCTCACTGCCTTTGTCACAATAATTACGCTTACGTTCGGATTTTACTGGGCAAGATGCCATATGCATCGCTGGTGCGCAAGGCACACCATTATAGACGGCTACCGCGAGCAGTTCGACGGCAAAGCCATTCAGCTCTTCGGCAAAATTGTGGTCTGGGTATTGCTCACAATTATAACCATCTGCATTTACTCGTTCTGGCTTATTGTTAAATATAAGAAGTGGATTACAAAGCACACCGTGTTTGCTCCCGGCCAGGCTCTTCCTCCCGTTTCGGAGAAATTTGCCAAAGCGGCGCCCGCAATGCCCAACCAGGCAACTTACCAGCAGACACCCGTAAACGGTCAGCCCGCAGGCGCGCCTTACGGCTACAATCCCCAGCCCTACTATGCCCCCGTTCAGCAGAAACGCTCTAACGGCATGGCAATAGCCGGATTTATCCTTTCGCTCCTTGCAGTACTTGGCTTCTTTGCATCCTTCCTCATTCCCCTTTTAGGCGTTATTTTCAGCAGCGTGGGAATAGCAAAGTCGAAAAAGTTAAACAACGGAAAGGGCCTTGCCATAGCCGGTCTTATACTTGGCATATTTGCAATTATAATGTTTGCATGCTATATCTTCTTCCTGATTACTATATTGCCTACGCTTTGAGTTCAGACAGGCAAATTCAGGTATAGGGCAGACTCTATATTCGCTTAACTTTTAAACATCTTTTCATATATTAAACAACTGCGGAGTGCATTTTGTTGCCCTCCGCAGTTATTTTTGTGTACATTGACATAAACTTTGTGCGCCTTGCCGAAGCTTTTTGCGCAGTGAATAAAAAGCAGTGAATAAAAAGCAGTGAATAAAAAGCCGAACCGTGATGCCTGCGCCGCTGAAAGACAAGCCGAACGCGGAGCAATAACATTATAAAATTTGTCGGCGTGGGCGCTGTCTGCACGGATAGGTCGCCTTAAAAAAACAGAGGTTGCTCAGAGCCTCGCTCTGAATGTGGACTTATAATCGGCCTTGCATGCAATAAACCGCCTTTAAGCAGTTGACCAAACAAGCGTGTTCAATCGATTGAACACAATCGCAAAAAACTTACGGCACATTACTTGCCGTAACTTTGGGCGAGCGCTTTGAATGCGGGCAGAGAACGCTCTATCATGTCGGGGCTGACGCAGTAAGCTATGCGCACATACCCGTGCGCGCCGAAGTCGTCGCCGGGGACGAGCAGAAGCTCAAACTTTTTCGCCCTCTCCACAAATGCCGCGTCGTCCTCTTCAAGCGCCCTTACAAAAAGATAAAATGCGCCCTGCGGCTTTACCACGCTGTAGCCGTACTCCTCAAGTGCGGCACACAATCTGTCGCGGTTGCGCTTATACACCGAGATATCGGAGGTTTCGCCTATGAGGCGTGCCGCCACCTGCTGCAAAAGCGAGGGCGCGCAGACATACCCGAGCGACCTGCCCGCGCCGCACACCGCGGCGTAGACTTCGTCCGCACCCTCCATTGCGCCGTTTACGGCTATATAGCCTATGCGCTCGCCAGGTACGGAGAGCGATTTTGAGAACGAGTAGCAGACTATGCTGTCCGCGTAGTAATTCATTACATAGGGCACGGTTTCGCCGCCGTAGACGAGTTCGCGATAAGGTTCGTCAGAGATAAGATAGACGGGCGAGCCTGTCTTTTTTGAGTGCTCTTCAAGCAGTTTGCAGAGCGCCTTTATGCTCTCTTCGGAATATATTACCCCCGAGGGATTGTTGGGCGAATTTATAATTACCGCCTTGGTTGCGGGGGTGAGCGCACCTTCAAGCGCGGCAAGGTCTATTTTAAAAGAGCTCTCCTCCGTCTTTACGGGTATAAGCGTTGCTCCCGCCTGCGAAGCGAACACCGAATATTCGGGAAAGAAGGGGACAAAGGTTACGACTTCGTCCCCTGGATTGCAGAGTGCGCACAGCGTTATACACAGCGCAGCAGCCGCGCCGCAGGTCATATAAATATTTTCGGGTGTTACGTGGTTGCCGAAGTTGGAATTTATGTAGTCCGCCACAGCCTTGCGCACATTGTATGCGCCAGGCGCGGAAGTGTAGCCGTGCAGAGCGACGGGGTCGGAATTTGCGATGAGGTCGGAGAGCACCTCGTTGAACCTTGCGGGCGGGGGTACGTTGGGGTTGCCGAGAGAAAAGTCGAACACCTTGTCTGCCCCTATCTGCGCCTTACGCACATTGCCGTACTCAAACAGCTCCCTTATTACCGACCGAACTCTGCCCAGTTTTACAAATTTCTGGTTGACCATATAAGCACCTCTGAATATTTATAACTTTTATTTTCAACACCCATTATAGCACAAAAGCGGCGGGGGGGGGGGGGGGGCCCGCCCCCCCCCCCCCCCCCCCCCCCCAAAAAAAAAAAAAAAAAAAAAAAAAAAAAAAAAAAAAAAAAAAAAAAAAAAAAA
>ERZ1090866.740-NODE-743-length-11654-cov-4.274075_pt1 | contig 11654 bp, 5 predicted proteins | sample MGYA00478477_ERZ1090866 | MGnify/ENA primary metagenome ERZ1090866 (study PRJEB33644, sample SAMEA5815737) | chicken gut metagenome | biome: Chicken; feature: Gastrointestinal Tract; material: Caecum | place: Ireland | collected 2019-01-01 | study: A study of the... | reverse complement strand
GCCCTTGTTGGTAATGTGCCGTTTCCACTTGTTCAAGAGAGTCCACTTGGTTTTCCCATGCCAAATATTGGTTATCCGGGAGGAAAATGCGGTCGCCTTTTCCTATGATAGCTTTTTGCCATTTAAAATCAGAGGGCGGCAATGATAAATATTGTTGTTGTATAGCGGCAAGTTCTTCTTTGAGTTCTTCCATCGGACGCTGGGGGGATATGGTTTGAAAGTTTTATAGTCAGCTATTGAACCACACATTCTTCTTTGAAATTTTTGCAAGGTTTGTTCATTCAGCCCTTGAAGTGTGCCATCGAAAATAGAGTGAGCGATACCTTTGGTTTCGTGTATGGGGTAGAGGGTGCCGTTGATGGCGATACTTTGGGAGACAGGCAGATGTGGGTACTGCTTCATGATTTGCGAAGCTGCCCAGACTCCCATCGACCAGGCGATAAGTGTAATCTGGGAATAGGTTTCCAATAAGTCGGTATCAAATGCTAATGAACGGTAGTCATAGCAAATCATCCAGTCCTTATCTGTAGGATGAATGGTCAGGAAAGGAGTTTCGTCCATCCCCCAACCGGCGAAGAAAAGCAATAGATGCTTCTGATTATTCTTTATGATAAAATGCTGCTTCATTCGTTTATCAATTTGATGAGTTGGTCAATTTCATGTTCAGTGATGTCCGCTGTCAGTGAAAAACGGATACGTGAAGTTCCGTCGGGTACGGTAGGCGGACGGACGGGCAATGCATAGAATCCTTTGCGCTGGAGTTCTTCTGCTTTCAATATGGTATCTTCACTGGCTCCTATAATCATAGGTACAATATGGCTCACCGATGGGCAATTATATCCTTTGGCTGTAAGGGCTACCTTTAGCTTTTCACTGATTTGTAGCAGGTGAGCCCTCTTATGTTGTAAAGCTGAAAGGCGTTCTAACACCCACGAAGTCCACTGGATATTGATAGGAGGAAGTGCGGTGGTGAATATAAACGTGCGCATTTTATTAATAAGATATTCCCGAATGAGTTGCCGACAGACAATATAGGCACCTGCCGAAGCAATGGCTTTTCCGAATGTTCCTACCAAAAAGTCTATATCGTTGATACAGTCCTGTTCTTCGGCACATCCTAATCCTTTTTTTCCTCGTACACCAAAAGCATGAGCCTCATCTACATAAAGAAGAACATTGGAATAACTCTTTTTGAGTTGAATGAGAGTGGGAAGATCAGCTTCATCGCCATCCATGCTGAAGATACTTTCGGTAACAATAATAAGCTGCTCATAAACGTTATGATTTTCAGCAATCAGTCGTTGCAACTGGGAAATATCATTGTGACGATACCGGATACATTTAGCTGATGATAATTTAATTCCGTCTATCAGGCTTGCATGCACTAGCTTGTCGGCAAGAATCAGTGTGTGAGTATTGCAAATGGCAGGAAGTATTCCTGTATTGGCATGATAACCACTATTGAATATAAGTGCACTTTCCGTTCCGAACATCGTGGCTAGCTGTTGCTCCAACTTCTGATAGTCACTAAAATTGCCGGTCAGTAACCGGGAAGAGGAGGAAGTAGGCAGGAATGTTTCAGGGGTGAGTGTTTTTAAGAATTCCTTCCTCAATGAAATGTCATTGGACAGCCCGAGATAATCATTAGAAGATAGGTTCAACATTCGTTGTCTGTTCAGCAGAACATCTCGTCCTTCGTGAATTAGCGGTGGGAGAGAACGGTAGTTCTTTTTCTCTTTCAAGGTCTGGAGTTCCTGGTTTATATGTTCTAATGTCATGAATTATTGTTTTAAGTAATAAGTATTCGATATATGGATGGTTGAAAGCGTAATCAGTTGTCTATAAGATGTTTATTGTCTAAAGAAGTATCCCGAAAGTTTCTCACCGACCAAGGCATCCTTCCTCGGTGAGGAAAGGCCCGTTCCTCACCGAGGAACACCCTTTTGCTCACCGAGGAACAGATTCTTGGGTGAAAATCTGGTAATATTCTTCTTATCTGTCATCTTTTTTGAATAACTTTAAGTAAGCCGGAAGTCAGTTCGCTTAATTGTTCCGAAGTGATGATGAAAGGCGGCATCAGATATACCAGCTTGCCAAAGGGACGTACCCAGATTCTTTCTTCCACAAATCTTCGTTGCATATAGGCCATATTTACCGGACGTTTCATCTCAATGACTCCGATGGCTCCGAGTATTCGTACATCAGCCACTTCCGGAAATTCCCGTGCAGGAGCTAGTTCTTCTTTCAGTTGAGCTTCGATTCGCTTCACATTCTCTTGCCAACCGGATTCGAGCAGCAGGCGAACGGAAGCGCAAGCCACTGCACACGCAAGTGGATTCCCCATAAATGTAGGTCCGTGCATAAAAGCTCCCGGTGTGTGGTTAGAGATTGTATCTGCTATCCGGTTGCTGGTCAATACAGCAGAAAGTGTCATATATCCTCCGGTCAGTGCTTTACCGATACACATTATATCCGGTTCTACTCCGGCATGTTCCCAAGCAAAAAGTTTACCGGTTCGTCCGAATCCCGTTGCTATCTCATCGAAAATAAGAAGAATATCGTGCTTCCGGCAAAGCTTTTCTGCTTCGCGCAGGTACTGCGGATGATAAAACCACATCCCGCCTGCTCCCTGTACCACCGGTTCCAGAATAAGCGCCGCCAACTCTTTTGAATGTTTTTCAATCATCTCTTGTAGAGGTAGTATATCTTTCGGATTCCATTCTCCGTCGAACCGGGAAGTGGGGGACGGGACAAAATAACGTACAGGCAATGCCGAACCGAAAAGACTGTGCATACCCGTCACCGGATCACATACAGACATGGCATTCCACGTATCACCGTGATAGCCGGAACGGATAGTCACGAAATTGTTCTTTTCCGGTTTTCCTGCTGCATACCAATATTGTACAGCCATTTTCAGTGCCACTTCTACGGCTACCGAACCGGAGTCTGCATAGAATATTTTCTGCATGGAGGAAGGAACCAAAGGCAATAACAGTTTCCCCAGTTCAATGGCCGGATCATGCGTCAGTCCTCCGAACATGACATGAGACATTTTATCTAATTGTTCTTTTGCCGCCTGATTTAATACCGGATGATTATATCCATGCACTGCACACCACCAGGAAGACATTCCGTCAATGAGCGTTCGTCCGTCTTCGAGGGTAATGGTAGCGCCGTCTGCCCGTTTTACTTTGTAGACAGGAAGCGGATCGGTAGTCGAAGTATACGGATGCCAGATGTGCTCGCGATCAAATTGGGAATCGGCGAAATGATAGCCTTCTTCCTGAATCATCTTTTTGTCTTCCGATACTTTGGAGCCGAGTGTTGTCAATAGGTCGCCTACGATAGCCGAGTTAATTCCGATATATAATGCCTTGTGCATCGCTTCGGAAGAAAGCTGTGAACGTCCTCCGGCAAAACGCAGAAAAGCGGTTGGATTGATAAAACGAAAGAGTGCGATGGTTTTGAGTATTTCTTCTTCGCTTAAAGGCTGCTCATTTTCCAGTGGAGTTCCCGGAATCGGGCTAAGCAGGTTGATAGGTATGGATTGAACATTCAGTTCTGCCAATGTAAAAGCAAATTCAATCCGTTGTTCCATCGTTTCTCCCATGCCGATGATACCTCCGCAACAGATATCCATGCCTACACGACAGGCTGCATCGAGAGTAGCCAGTTTCTGTTCTTGCGTATGCGTAGAGCAGAGTTTGGAAAAATAAGACGGGGCAGTTTCCAGATTACAGTGATAACGGGTGATTCCTGCTTCATGCAGGGAACGCAATTCTTCTTCATTGAGCAGTCCCAGAGAAGCACAAAGTTGAATCGACGAATGTCGACGCATATAACGGACTGTATCGCAAAGTTGGGTAATCTGTTTGGGAGATGGTTTTCGTCCGCTGGTAACGAGGGAGAATCGGTTGACGTCCTGGGCTTCATTGTATTGGGCCTGTCGAAGACATTCTTCAGCGGGAAGGAGATCGTAAATCTCGGCTTTAGTCCGGTAGTGGGAGGATTGTGCACACCATTTGCAGTTTTCCGGACATCGGCCGGACTTGGCGTTGATGATGGAACACATGTCGAACTCGTGCGAAGCACGCGCGACGGTAATCTCATGCGCGGCGGCATAAAGCGCCTCGCTGTCAGCCATGTTGGCTAGCCAAGCAGCTTGGTCGGGTGATATGTCGATACCCGCCAACACTTGGTCTTTGATTTCCTGAAGTGTCATAAATGTATGATAAGGGATAGTTTGTGCAGCATTCTGCTTACGAAGAGCAACGTCTACTACATTGGTATGCAGATGACCGATTTGGAATTCGCGTCCCATACTTGCAAAGGCAGCATAGTTCTTTCTTCCCCAGTAGCGAAAGCGGGAAAGAAGAGTGCGTGTGGTCTGTATGTGGCGTTGTTGCTTCATTGATTTTTTTACTTTTGTTCGTTAGAACATGGCAAATGTACAAAGATTCTTTGGATAAGCAAGCAAGTTGATGATTTCTAGTTTCTGTGGAATTATTTCTTTTTCCTGTATTCTTTGCGGGTGTTGAAGTTGAATCCGGCATATATTTGGAGAGTACCGAATCCATTGTCGACAGAGAAATTGTTGCGATGATAATTGTAATTTTTTCCAACAAAAGAAGTACCTACGTAATACTTGCCTGTGTTGTAGACAATCCCTGCCCGAACCAGAAAATCCAGATTGAATTTACCGTACCATGCTTTTGCTTCATTTGTTTCTGCGTCCACATCGGAAGCTTTGTAGGCAATGGCAGGGGTGAGAGACAGGCATGCCAGACAGTTGCGGGCAAAGACCCAGTTGTAGGCGTAGCCGAAACTGATATTGGCATTGGTGTATTTAATATTCTTGACTTTCATGGCAGGATTCATCGCCTCCTGGATAAATCCCGGAAGTGCTGTATAGTCGAAGTCGAGATGATGCTTTGAAATGGAAAAACCTGCAATAAATGTACCTGCATTGCGTCGTTGATTGGTGGACTGACTGAATGCGGCAGGATAGGAGAATTTACGGTTATTGAAGATATAATATAGATTCAGTCCTTTGATATCTACCTTTATTCCGCTGAAATCTTCGGAATAGTTGGAGGGGATATCGTCTGAAAATCCTCTGATTTTATGTATTTTGTAATCATTACCAGTGCGGCGATAGAAGATATCCACACCCAGTTTGGAACTGTATAGGCTAAGATCGAATTCTGTTCCTCTGTTCTTTCGGGTACCTTTTTTGAAAATATCGTTCACATCTACAGACCATCCCAGGAAAATCCATCGCCAGCCGAAATACAATCCTATCTTGTTGTGCGGGTTGGGAGAAAAACTAAGTTTCTGTGGCTGCGGCAATTCACTGGTGATAGAATAATACTCAAAGTTGCTGAAATGAGTAACCATCAGCGCATAGTTATAACGGTTGGGACTGATATAGAGCGTATCGAAATCACTGAAGTTCATAAACTTCTTGATCGCTCTTTTAAAAGCACTTGGCTTGGCGGTTGCTGTGGAATCTACTTCTGTACTATCGTTGCCTAAAGAGACTTTCTCTTCAGTCTGTGCCTGTAAGGACAGTGAAAATAACAGAAAAAGATATAGAATAACCCGTTTCCCCATGTGGTTCTTTGTTGGTATAGATATTTTTTGTTTCACGAATGTACTACCTTTCGTTGATTTATACTAGCAATCTTCTAAAAAATGTTTCGTTTCCTAAACAAAAAAGTTCAATGTACTGTTAGTTACAACAAGCAAATAAATCTTAAGCCACAAAATTATGAGAATCTATTTACGTTTATTAGTCGTGTCTCTTCTGCTTTTTGTAGGAAATATAGTATATGCGGAAGCACAGCAGGAGAAACGCGTGACAGGCACGGTGACTTCTGAAGGAGAACCTTTGCCTGGTGTCTCCGTACAATTGAAAGGAGCATCTTCCGGCACCATTACCGATATTGATGGAAAGTATTCGATTGAGGTTCCTGCTACCGGTACTTTAGTGTTCCGTTTTGTAGGAATGAGAACAGTAGAACAACCGGTGAGTAACCGGAGTGTGATTAATGTCACGTTGGAATCGGAAAGTAAGGAACTGGAAGAAGTAATGGTAGTAGCTTATGCTACCGCTAAAAAGTATAGTTTTACCGGAGCAGCTTCGACGATGAAAGCAGGTGAGATTGAAAAGTTACAGACTTCCAGCATATCACGTGTATTAGAGGGTACGGTATCCGGAGTACAGGCAAGTGCGGCAAGTGGGCAGCCGGGTACGGATGCGGAAATCCGTATTCGTGGTATCGGGTCTATCAACGCTTCCAGCGCCCCGCTTTATGTAGTGGACGGTGTACCGTTTGATGGTAGTGTGAACTCTATCAATCCGGATGACATATCTTCGATGACAGTATTGAAAGATGCGGCCTCTGCTGCTTTGTACGGTTCCCGTGGTGCGAATGGAGTGATTATTATCACCACCAAGCAGGGAGATCAAAATACCAAAGCAACGGTAAAGGTGAAAGCTTCCTTAGGAGGTTCCAACCGTGCCGTGCGTGATTATGATCGTGTCAGTACCGACCAATATTTTGAATTATATTGGGAAGCACTTCGCAATCAGTATGCCAAGAGTGCGGATTATACTCCGGCAACTGCCGCCACGCAAGCATCCAAAGACTTGGTGACGAAATTAATGGGAGGTGGCCCGAACCCCTATGGTCCTCAATATGCGCAACCGGTCGGTACAGATGGAAAGCTGGTGGCAGGTGCCCGTCCGTTATGGAATTCTGACTGGAGTGACGCCATGGAGCAACAGGCGCTTCGCACAGAGTTAAATCTAAGTGTTTCCGGAGGTGGAAAAGCGAATCAGTATTTCTTTTCTGCCGGATACCTGAATGATAAAGGTATTGCACTCGAATCCGGTTACCAGCGTTTCAATCTCCGTTCCAATATCACCAGCGAGATGACTTCCTGGTTGAAAGGAGGCGTCAATTTGAGTTTCGCACATTCCATGCAGAACTATCCAGTTTCATCCGACTCCAAAACCAGTAATGTGATTACCGCAGGACGTACCATGCCGGGATTCTATCCCATTTATGAAATGAATACGGATGGTAGCTACAAATTGGATGAGAGTGGAGATCGTATTTATGACTTCGGTTCTTATCGTCCTTCCGGTTCGATGGCAAACTGGAACCTTCCGGCTACTTTGCCTTTGGATAAATCGGAACGAATGAAAGATGAAGTTTCCGGTCGTACTTTTCTGGAAGCTACGATTATTGAAGGACTGAAATTCAAGACAAGTTTCAACTTTGACTTGATTAATTATAATACATTGGATTATACGAATCCGAAGTTAGGTCCGGCTAAAGAAAACGGAGGCGGCGTCAGCCGGATGAATACCCGTACTTTCTCCTGGACGTGGAATAATATCGCTACGTATGACAAGACAATTGGTGAACATCATTTTAATGTTCTTGCCGGTGTGGAGGCTTATTCTTACCGCTACGATGAACTGACGGCATCACGTTCCAAAATGGCGCAGCCTGATATGCCGGAATTGGTAGTCGGTTCACAGCTGACCGGAGGTTCGGGATATCGCATCGACTATGCATTGGTGGGTTATCTGACGCAAGCGTTATATGATTATCAGAATAAATATTTCTTCTCGGCATCTTATCGTCGCGACGGTTCTTCACGTTTTGCACCCGAAACCCGCTGGGGAAATTTCTGGTCGCTGGGTACTTCCTGGCGTATCGACCGGGAAGAGTTTATGGCAAGCACTTCCGACTGGTTATCTGCCTTAACCCTGAAAATGAGCTATGGTGCACAAGGAAACGATAATCTGGGTACGTATTATGCGAGTAAAGGACTTTATACCATTGTCTCCAATCTGGGAGAAAATGCGTTAGTGTCCGACCGTATGGCGACCCCGAACCTGAAATGGGAAACGAACCTCAACTTTAACGTGGGTATCGACTTCTCCCTGTTCAACAACCGTTTTTCCGGTTCGTTTGACTTCTTTACACGTCGTTCGAAAGATTTGCTTTACTCACGTCCGATAGCTCCTTCTCTGGGATATGGTTCTATTGACGAGAATGTAGGAGCCTTGAAGAATACAGGTATAGAAATGGTGTTGAACGGAACGATTATCAATCAGAATGGTTGGGTATGGAAACTGGGTATGAATCTGACACATTATAAGAATAAGGTGACGGATCTTCCTTTGAAAGATATGCCGCAAAGTGGTGTGAACAAGTTGCAGGTAGGCCGTTCTGTTTATGATTTCTATATGATAGAGTGGGCGGGAGTAGATCCGGAGAACGGAGATCCGTTGTGGTATATGGATGAAGAAGATGAAAATCACAATCCGACCGGAAAACGTGTCACAACAAACGATTACGGTTCGGCTGACTATTATTACGTCAATAAATCATCTCTCCCGAAGGTATACGGTGGATTCAATACCTCTCTTTCCTGGAAAGGATTTGATCTTTCTGCCATCTTTGCTTATAGTATCGGTGGATATATCTACAATCGTGATATAACAATGATCCTGCACAACGGAAGTCTGGAAGGACGTGACTGGTCGACGGAGATTCTAAAAAGATGGACTCCCGACAATCGTAATACAGATGTTCCCGCTTTGAGTACTACCACTAATAACTGGAACTCGGCTTCTACCCGTTTTTTGCAGAATAATTCGTATATGCGATTGAAAAACCTGACTCTTTCCTATAACTTACCCAAACAGTGGATTAGTAAGTTATCATTGAGCAGTGTACAGGTATATGTACAAGGAGATAATCTGTTTACCATTCACCGGAATCAGGGACTAGACCCTGAACAGGGAATTACCGGTATCACTTATTATCGTTATCCGGCTATGCGAACGATCTCCGGAGGTATCAACGTTTCTTTCTAAATTCAGACTAAATTATGAGAAAAATAAAAATTAAATCCATTCTTGCCGCAGTTGCCGGACTTTTCCTGGCAACGAGTTGTAGCAGCAGTTTTTTGGATACGGATCCAACGGATGCGGTAAGTTCAGAAAAAGTACCTGTGCCCGAAAATGCAGCGGCACTTGTGAATGGTGCCTGGTATAATCTGTTTGATTATTCAAGTACTTATGCCAATATCGGTTATCGGGCGCTTCAGTGTCTGGATGACATGATGGCAAGTGATATTGTTTCCCGTCCGAAATACGGTTTCAACTCTTCGTATCAGTTTAACGATATAGCGTTACCTTCAAACAATAGAACAGAATTTGCTTGGTATCTGATATATAAAACGATCGATAACTGTAATACTGCCATTTCCATTCAGGGAGATTCGGAGGAACTCCGGCAGGCGCAGGGACAGGCATTGGCGCTGCGTGCTTTCTGTTATTTACACTTGGTGCAGCATTATCAATTTACTTATCTGAAAGATAAAGATGCTCCATGTGTTCCTATATATACCGAACCGAGTAATAGTTCGACAGTTCCGAAAGGAAAATCAACAGTGGCACAGGTTTATCAGCGTATTTTTGATGATCTGAACCTGGCACAGGATTATTTGAAGAACTATGTCAGGAGTGGTGATAACCAGAATTTTAAACCGGATGTTACCGTGGTGGATGGTCTCTTGGCTCGTGCTTATCTGTTGACAGGGCAGTGGGAAGAGGCAGCGAAAGCAGCTGAAGCGGCACGTACAGGATATGCGTTGATGACAACTACAGCCGAATACGAAGGTTTTAATAACATTTCCAATAAAGAATGGATATGGGGATTTCCTCAAATACCTTCCCAATCGGATGCCAGCTACAACTTCTATTATCTGGATGCAACATACGTCGGAGCTTATAGTAGCTTTATGGCTGATCCTCATCTAAAAGATACCTTTATCGAGGGTGACATTCGTCTGCCTTTGTTTCAGTGGATGCGTGAAGGATATCTGGGATATAAGAAATTCCACATGCGTGCAGATGATACAGCTGATCTGGTCTTGATGCGTGCTTCTGAAATGTATTTGATAGAAGCGGAGGCGAAAGTTCGTGATGGAGTGGCTTTGAATCAGGTTGTTATTCCATTGAATACGTTGCGCAATGCCCGTGGAGTGGGAGATTATGACGTGACAGAGAAATCACAGGAAGATGTTCTTAATGAGATTCTGATGGAACGTCGCCGCGAACTTTGGGGAGAGGGATTCGGTATTACAGATGTACTTCGTACACAGGGTTCCGTAGTACGTACTGCTTTATCGGATGAGATGCAAAAGACAGAAGTCGATTGCTGGCAGGAGGGTGGTAGCTTTGAAAAACGAAATCCTCTGGGACATTGGTTCCTCAACTTCCCGAACGGTAAACCGTTTACAGTAAATAGCACCTATTATTTATATGCTATTCCACAGAAAGAAATTAACGCTAACCCTAACATATAAATAGCTCTCTTAATTTTTTGACTTTGACCTTAACTTGTAGACCGGTATACGTCGTGACGATGCATACCGGTCGTTTTCTTTCTTTTTTATAAAGAGCTTTATTTATATTTTCTGCTTCTTTAAATTAGGCAAAAAGAACGTGACTAATCCCAGCAGCGGCATATAAGCACAGATGTTATATACATATTCAATGCTCGTTTTATCCGCTAAATTGCCAAGTACGGCAGATGCTACACCAGCCACTCCGAATGCAAATCCAAAGAATAACCCTGATATTAATCCGAGCTTGGTAGGAAGCAATTCCTGTGCATAAAGCAATATGGCGGGAAAAGCGGAAGAAAGCATCAATCCCACACAGAAGCTAAGGATAATAGTCCACATCAAATTAGCATGTGGCATTAGTAAACTGAACGGGGCAGCTCCTAAAATAGAAGCCCAAATCACATACTTCCGACCGATACGGTCACCGACAGGTCCGCCAATTAATGTTCCGATAGCAGTAGCTACCAGGAAAATAAATAAATATAGCTGCGAATCTTGTACACTTACATTGAATTTATGAATCAGGTAGAAAGTATAATAACTGGTGAGACTTGCCATATAAATATATTTGGAGAAAATCAGAATCAGCAATATCGCGATTGAAAGGGCTGTCTTATCCATAGGCAAAGGAAGATGAACTGGTTTTCTGACACTGACAGTCTGTGCTTTCATCCGGTTTAGATATGATTTATACCATTTGCAAATTGGGTACATCACTCCGATAGCAGCTAAAGCCACAAATGCAAATACGATGAGATGTTGCCTGCCATAAGGAGCCACCAACAGAGCAACCAGCAAAGGGCCTAATGAACCTCCGAAGTTACCACCTACCTGAAAGAGTGATTGTGCCAGTCCACGTTTTCCGCCGGAGGCAAGGAACGTGATACGGGAGGCTTCCGGATGCAGTACGGAAGAGCCAATTCCGATTAAGAATACGGAGGCTAATATCCAGTATAGATTATCAGAGAATGCTAAGTTTATCAAACCAATCAGTGTAAAGCTCATTCCGATAGGCAATGACCATGCGACGGGATGCTTATCAAAGAAAATTCCGGTAATCGGTTGAAAAACTGAAGCGGAAAGTTGATAAACTAGTGTGATAAGTCCGATTTGCGCGAAACTAAGTCCTAAATCATCTTTAAATAAAGGATAAGATGCTGATAGCACCGACTGTAAAAGATCGTTGAGGCAATGCGAAAGACTCAATGCAATCA
>ERZ1090866.739-NODE-742-length-11658-cov-42.828665_pt1 | contig 11658 bp, 10 predicted proteins | sample MGYA00478477_ERZ1090866 | MGnify/ENA primary metagenome ERZ1090866 (study PRJEB33644, sample SAMEA5815737) | chicken gut metagenome | biome: Chicken; feature: Gastrointestinal Tract; material: Caecum | place: Ireland | collected 2019-01-01 | study: A study of the... | reverse complement strand
AAATTTTAGCTTAATTCAACTAACTTGGAGAAGAACCACTTTATTTTACACTCTCGCAAGGGCGAACAAAGTGAGTTCATAAAACCCTTGCTTAGATTTCATCGATTACACTATTGCTACAAACAAAGTTTACCTTTGGTTGTTATCAATAATATAAATCGTATACATTTTAACTAATGTTTAACAATTGTACAAATAATAATATCCCAAATTTTAAATTTTGTTTTTTTCTTAATTTCTACTATCAGTTAGTGTTTTTAGTTTTTTTCTTAATTCTACTATCAGTTAGTGTTTTTAGTTTTTGTTTTAAGTTTTTCATTGCTGCTTTATCAACGTCTTCTATTTTAGTAATACCTAATTGTTTTTTTATATAATTAATTTCTCTAATACTTAATTCAAATCTTTTTTTACTTGGTCTAGCCATTTTTCATCCCTCTTTATATATAAGGGTACCACAAATTAACTCAAAATCAAATTTCTAATAAAAAAACAGTAAAATTTCCTTTTACTTAAAGGCTTATTCTACTGTTTTAATTTTATTTCGTGTTTTTATCCTGGAAGAATTCTTACTTTTCTTCTTCTTTTTGTAGTATTTGCTTTGTATAGCATAGAATAAATGGCATAAGAAAAATATATGGCATAGTATAGCGAAAGTAAGTATTAGCAGGAGATACAAAACAAACAAGCAAACTGATTAAGGATGGAGTAAGCGCAATAAAGTACTTTTTCTTTTTGGAACAAAGAATATAAACTGTGCAAAGTAATAAGAGCCATCCTTGAAAACCAATGTTACTAATTAGCCCGAGCAAGGGAATAAAAGGAAAGGCTTCCCCATAAGCACTAAGAGCCAAGCGTAGGCTACCTAGATCATTATAGTGATAGTCGACCAAATGATCTTCCGTAATTAATTTACTATAATCTTCTCCATCATAGAGATACCATTTATGCGTATTAGGATAAAAATAGCCATAAGTATTATTTAAAGTCGCTTGTACATAAGTATCTGGATGCTTTAAAAATTCTTGCCACCAGACTTTGAAATATTCTTTTAATTCTTCCTCTGTGGTATAGGGATTATAATTATTTTTAACAGGGTCGGCTAGGGTTGGATTATAACGTTCTTTTAAGTCATCATAACCTAAAACCGCATCAATTGCCTTCCTCTGTTCTTCGGTTACTTCCTCTTCATGTTCTTTTACATAGCGGGCGGTCTGCTGAAAGGGTACCGATAAAGTTTCCCGAATACTACCGGCTGGTATTTTAAAGTAAGGTAAGATCACATTATTATAAATACTATTACTAGCAAGAGCCACGAAAAAGACTACTCCTAATGAAAAGATTTGCTTCCTTCGATAATATAATAAGAAAGGAAAGGATAAAAGAACAACATAAACCCCATTATTACGGAATTGCATCACTAAAATCATATTAAGAAGAAGTAATAAAGCGATTTTCCAAGTTACTTTTTTCTCTTTGGTTTCTGTCAAATAGAGTAAGAACAAAACATAAAAGATAATAAAAGCAGTATAAAGAGTATCTTTCACAGCAGCCATGGCATAAAAAGGGAACATTGGCACCAAACAATAAATAGCGAGCAAAAGGAAACAATATCTTAATCTACCCTTTCTTTTATAGAGATAGGTGATGGTACAAGCAAGGGCAGAAGCAAGTATTAGGGTTTGAACGATGGCATAAAGAAACAAGCCTAAGTTATCACTACCTAATAATCTTCCTAATTTAATAAAACCCCCTAAAAGCAAAGTATGAAGGACAGGGTGATGAGCTGTTAAATTCACATTATCATCCAACGGAATAATATAATCCATATATTTCGTCCGAACATTAAAAAACTGTTTAATTTGAAAGCTCGGATCATTCGATAAGACCAAAGGATAGAAAGCAATCATATAAATAAGCCAAAAAAGAAGCATTAAGCCAAGGCTTACGAAAAAGGGATGACGTTTAAATATTGCGATCAATTTATTAAGATACTTGTTTTTTATTTCAAGAGGCCTAGAATCTTTTTTCTCTAAAGATTGATCTAGTAAAGAAAAAATACGGACAAAGAAAAAATAATAACAAATTCCTTGTAAGAGGCTTAGAAGAAAAAGAGGAACACTAGAGAACACTAAATTCCAAGAACCTACTTTTTCATAACTTTCCCCAATTAAAAGACAAAAGGAAAAAAGAATAGCTAGCAAATGTTTTAAGGGATGAAGCTTCTCTTGCTTTGTTTTTTGATAGAAGAAGAAAATTCCTATCACGAAAAGAGCCATGATTAAAACACTAAATTGCAAGATATCACTGGCTTTTTTCGCTCCCTCATAAATTCCTTCTTTATTAAGAGCCAGTGCAAAGGTTGTTATCATGGCAAGAATAATTGATCGAATCGTTGTTTTTTTCATATAAAATCTCCTTTTCCGTTTTTTCTATTATACCTTTTTTTGTTGAAAAATAAAACCAGTTACTTCCGTTCTTTTCTCTTCTTTTTATCATACATTTTAAAGAGGTGAATACATGAAAAGAAAAACTTCTATTATTCTTCTTACTTATAACAATTTTCATTATACCAAAGATTGTATCGAAAGTATTCGACGTTATACTGAGAAAGACTCTTACGAAATTATTGTAGTAGATAATGCTTCAACAGACGAGACAAAAGATTGGTTAAAAGAGCAAGAAGATATCAAAATGTTACTAAAACAAGAAAATGTGGGCTTTCCAAAAGGATGTAATTTAAGAATTTCCCTAGCAGAAAAAGAAAATGATATTTTATTATTGAACAACGACACAATAGTTACTAAAAATTGGCTATCCAATCTGCAAAAATGTCTACATAGCAAAAAGGATATTGGAGCAGTAGGAGCCATTTCCAATCATGATGCAAACTTACAAGGTGCTAGCTTTACTTATCAAGACTTTGAGAAAATGCAAGAATTAGCTGCCAAGAACAATCAAAGTGATCCTAATAAATGGGAAGAGAAAGCTTGTTTAATTGGTTATTGTATGTTAATCAAACGAGAAGTAATAAATAAATTACAGGGGCTTGATGAAGAATACTCCCCTGGTTATATCGAAGATAATGATCTTTCGTTACAAATTATTTCTTTGGGCTATCGATTAATGCTTTGTCACGATGCTTTTATTCATCATTATTTAGGAACAGCATTCCGAAAGGATAAAACACAATTTCAACAATTACTACAAAAAAATAGGGGATATTTCCAAGAGAAATGGGGATTTTCTTGCTTTGAATTTGATAAAACAAAGAATGCCTCGATCTTTCTTGCCGATCCCCCCATAAAAATTTTAGATTATGCATGCGGTATTGGTGTTTCTTCTCTTCGCATAAAATATTATTTCCCCCAAGCAGATATTACAGGACTTGAAATAGATCCTAAGAAAAGAGCGATAGCCAAACATTTTATTCCAGTCATAGAAAATTTAAAGCTAGTGGGAAGAGAATCTTTTGATACTATCTTAATCGGAAATACCCTTGAAGAAGTAGAAGATCCCCTTTCTTTCTTAAAGATGCTACACTTATGGCTTAAACCCAATGGTTCTATTGTGGGCGAAATTCATAATATCGCTACCCTTTCTAATATCAATCTTCTTTTAGAAGATCAATGGTATTATTCCCACTTTGAAAAAAGCAATCATTTTACCAAAACCGATTTAAAGATGATCTTTTCTTCTTGTGGTTATGAAGAAGATATTTTTTATCCTTTTGAAAGTCAAAGCCAAAAAACAAATTCTACCTTTGCCTCTTTGCTGCAAAATGAACCAAATTCTTTTCTTAACAAAGCCTACTATGCTTTTCGTTTTCGAAAAAAATAGCTTTTCCTCCTCTGACAACTAAAGTGTCAAGTAATTTTTTTACTTGTCACTTTTTTGTTTTATTTTTTATTTTTTTACCTATTTCAATCTTGTTGATATTCCTATGTTTTATAAAAAGCGTTAAAAAAAACATTTTATATTTTTGCCTGTTTTTATCTATTTTTTCTTTATTTTATAATACTTTTGCAGTTTTTTTACCCTTCTTTTCTTTGTGTTTTTTCTTAGTGTAAATTATAAAAAAGATCTTTTCTTTTTGATCTGATTGTGCTTATAATCATCTTGTAAGAAAAAAATAGAAAAGAGGTGAAGAAATGGAAATTGGTGGTTTGCAAAAAGTTACTCTATTAGATTTCCCTTCCAAGGTCGCTTGTATTGTTTTTACAACGGGATGTAACTTCCGCTGTCCTTATTGCCAAAATGGATCTTTGGTTTTAAACACTGGAGAAAAGGAACTTCTCGATCTAGAAGAAATCTTTGCTTATTTGAAAAAAAGAAAAGGAATTCTGGATGGGGTTTGTATTAGTGGTGGGGAACCTTTATTGCAAAATAATTTAAAAGAATTATTGATGCAGATCAAGAAAATGGGCTTCGCCATTAAATTGGATACCAATGGAACGAGTCCTAACAAACTCAAAGAACTAATCGATCTACAACTTGTGGATTATGTGGCCATGGATATTAAGAATAACTTTGCCAAATACCAAGAAACCGTGGGAGTGAAAAATCCTTTTCTAGAAGCGGTAAAAGCAAGCATCCAACTTTTAGAAGAGTCTTCCATTCCCCATGAGTTTCGCACAACGATTGTAAAAGAATTACATACTGTAGATGATATTTTAGCGATAGGAAAATTATTTTGTCCCAAAACAGCTTATTATCTACAAAACTATGAAGATAGTGATAATGTGATTCAAAAAGGACTTCACGGTTTTTCTACTGAGGAATTATTACAATTAAAACAAAGTTTAAAAACGAAAATGCCAAATCTAATCATTCGAGGTTTATAGGAGGGATTATTATGTATCGAGTAAGAAAAAGAGATGGAAAAATTGTTTCCTTTGATTTAGGAAAAATTAGAAAAGCAATGAAAAAAGCGTTTGAAGCTTGTGATAGCAATTACGATGATGATGTATTAGACTTTTTAGCTTTAAAGGTTTCCGCGGACTTTGAGAAGAAAGTAAAAGATAATATTATTGATGTCGAGGATATTCAGGATAGTGTGGAAAATGTTTTAATTAAAGCAGACTATTCGGAGGTAGCTAAAGCTTACATTTTATATCGCGACCAACATGAAAAAATGCGGAATATCAGCGAAACTTTACTAGACTATAAAGAGGTTGTTGATAATTATTTGCAAGTAAATGATTGGCGGGTAAAAGAAAACTCTACCGTTACTTATTCGATTGGAGGACTTATCCTAAGTAATTCGGGTGCGATTACAGCCAATTATTGGTTAAGTCAAGTTTATGATAAAGAAATTGCCAATGCCCATCGAAACGGAGATTTGCATCTTCATGATTTATCCATGTTAACGGGATACTGTGCAGGTTGGAGTTTAAAGCAGTTGATTCAAGAAGGCCTTGGAGGAGTTCCGGGAAAAATCACATCTTCCCCTGCCAAACACCTTGCTACCCTTTGTAATCAAATGGTCAATTTTCTAGGCATTATGCAAAATGAGTGGGCAGGGGCTCAAGCTTTCTCTTCTTTTGATACTTATCTTGCTCCTTTTGTAAAAGCCGATCATTTATCTTATAAAGAAGTGAAACAATGTATTCAATCTTTTATCTATGGCGTCAATACTCCTAGCCGTTGGGGAACCCAGGCACCTTTTACGAATATTACCCTTGATTGGACCGTGCCAAATGATCTCGCAGAATTAAAAGCCATTGTTGGTGGAAAAGAGATGGACTTCTGCTATAAAGATTGTCAAAAAGAAATGGATATGGTTAACAAGGCTTTTATTGAGGTTATGATCGAAGGAGATGCCAATGGTAGAGGCTTTCAATACCCTATTCCAACATATTCCATCACTAAAGATTTTGATTGGAGTGATACCGAAAACAATCGTCTTTTGTTCGAAATGACGGCCAAATATGGAACCCCTTATTTTTCGAACTATATTAATAGTGATATGGAACCAAGTGATGTTCGCAGTATGTGCTGCCGGTTACGTCTTGACTTAAGAGAATTAAGAAAGAAGTCCGGAGGTTATTTCGGAAGTGGTGAGAGTACTGGATCCATTGGTGTTGTTACGATTAACTTACCAAGAATTGCTTATTTATCCAAAGATAAAGAGGAATTCTACGATCTCTTAGAAAACATGATGAACATTGCCGCTCGTTCTTTGAAAATCAAACGGGATGTGATTTCAAAATTTCTTGAAAATGGCCTTTATCCTTATACCAAAAGATATTTAGGAACGCTAGATAATCATTTCTCAACCATTGGCTTAATTGGTATGAATGAGGTAGGGTTAAATGCAGCTTGGTTAAGAAAAGATCTTACGCACAAAGAAACACAAGAATTTGCCAAAGATGTTTTAAATTTCATGAGAAATAAGTTAAGCGATTATCAAGAGGAATATGGGGATCTCTACAATTTGGAAGCAACCCCAGCTGAATCTACCACCTACCGCTTAGCCAAAATGGATAAAGCAAAATATCCTGATATTATTACTGCTGCCGATGAAGGAGAAACACCTTTTTATACCAACAGCTCTCATTTACCAGTTGGCTATACGAGTGATTTATTTGAAGCTTTAGACATTCAAGATGATTTACAAACGTTATATACCTCTGGTACTGTTTTCCATGCTTTCTTAGGAGAGCGGATCGATTCTTGGCAAGCCTGTGCCAATCTAGTAAGAAAGATTGCTGAAAATTATAAATTACCTTATTATACAATCTCCCCTACTTATTCGATCTGTCGAGAACATGGTTATTTAGCTGGGGAACAGAAAATCTGTCCTTATTGTGGAAAACCAACCGAAGTTTATAGTAGAATTACGGGTTATTACCGACCAGTAGCCAATTGGAATGATGGAAAAATTGAAGAATACAAACATCGAAAAACATATGATTTAAAGTCTTCCAAATTCAAAGGAACCGAGACTTGTGAAGAACCAAAAGAGAAAAAATCCAAAAAAGAAAAGAAAATCATCCTCGTAAAAACCGCCACTTGTCCGAATTGTAAGATGGCCGAATCTCTTTTGAAAGAATACAACATTCCTTATGAAAAAGTCGATGCGAATGAGGATCCTACTTTCTGTCAAGAACATGGGGTCAAACAAGCGCCTACTCTACTTATCTTTGAGGGGGATAAAGTAGAAAAAATAACAAATGTTTCTAATATTAAAAAGTATTTGAGGGAGAATATCAACCATGTATGATGCGATTATTATAGGCAGTGGACCAGCAGGTCTAACTGCCGCTATTTACCTTTTAAGAGCTGACAAAAAAGTTTTAATATTAGAAAAAGAAAACATTGGTGGCCAAATTACGGCTTCTTCCAAAGTAGAAAATTATCCTGGTTTTTCTTCCATTAGTGGAAGTGACCTTATGAATCAAATGTATGAACAAGTGGTTAACCTTAAAGGAAAAATCCAATTAGAGGAAGCTTTAGAAATTAAAGATGGCAAAGTCAAGACCGTTATCACCGATTGCAATCGTTATCAGACGAAAACCATTATTCTAGCTTTGGGGACTACTCATCGGCGGTTACATCTTAATAAGGAAGAAGAGTTTATTGGAAATGGTATTTCCTTCTGCGTGAGTTGTGATGGTGCCTTTTATAAAGAGAAAAACGTAGCGGTTATCGGAGGAGGCAATAGTGCCGTGCAAGAAGCTATTAACCTTGCTGATATTTGTAAAAAAGTTGATCTTTTGCAAGATCTCGATCATCTTACTTGTGAAGAAGGCTTAAAAAAGAAATTAAGTGCCAAACAGAATGTCGAAATTCATTACCAAAGTAAAGTGACTTCTTATTTGGGTAAGGATGCATTGGAAGGGATTACCTTTTTAGAAAATGGAAAAGAAAAAACATTAAAAGTAGATGGGGTGTTTTTAGCGGTTGGACTCGTTCCTCAGACAACTTTTCTTAAAGGGCTTCTTTCCTTAGATCAACAGAAATATGTCGTGTCTCATGATACGACTACCAACCTTGAGGGTATTTTGGTAGCAGGAGATTGTAGAGAAAAAGATTTTCGGCAATTGACTACAGCCGTTTCGGATGGTACGGTAGCCGCTTTAAAAGCAATTCAATATTTAAACAAAGAAAAAAGTTCCTCTTAAAGGGGAGCTTTATTTTTTGATCAATTGTTTTCCTTGGCTTTCAGAAAGTAGGATCTCTTCTACCTCTAACCAACCAGTCCGCCAATCATATCCTGCTCTTAACACTCCTTGCGCTTTTAACTCATCTTCCTTTATCTTGCGATTGTGATAGGAAGGAAATAGAATCTTTATGTTTGCATTTGTCTTTAGATTAGATAAACGATCATCAATTTGAGAATCGGCTTGAATTAAATGTTTTGCACTGGTAAAGATAACTTGTTCCGGATTAAGAAAGGGTAAAGTCTTCCGTAAATAATCATACTTATCTTTAAAATTTTTCCCCGAACCCTCGATATCAAAAGGATTCACACAAGAAGATAATAAAAAGATATCATAGTAATCAGCTAACTTTTTAATGGTTTCTACGGCATAAGGCAAAGGGGAAGCATTCTCATAAAGATTTCTTTCTTTTAAAAAACGATTGAACTCTTGAAAATGTTCCTTCGGAATTGCCACTTCATCCATATAATAATCGGTAAAGTCATCAATCTCATAATTGGTTCCTAAAAAAGCATTGATCGCCTCTAAGAAACCGGGAAAGCAGATTACTTCATCGACATCGAGTAATAAATTTTCTTTTTTTGCCATGTTGTTCCTCCTTTTCGTAGTTTTAGTATAACAGGAAAAAAAGAATAAGACAAACTTTTTCTTTCTCCTCACAGTTGCAAAAATAGATATTTTTGATATGATAGAAATAAAGATAAGAAGTAGGAGTAGCAGTATGAAGGAAAAATTTAAAAACTATATTCACAAAGATTATACTTTTGATAAAAGTACTTGGGTGGGTATCTTTTGTCTTATCATTGTATTCGCTGGAGTATTTGGCTTCCTTTATGAATTTATTTTTTACTATTTCAATAGTGGCATGAAGCAATTTTATTACCGTGGCGGAAATTTCTTGCCTTGGATTAATATCTATGCCATTGGAGCTGTGCTCATCTTTCTTTTTACTTATAAAAAAAGAAAAAATCCGCTTTTTGTCTTTTTGGTTAGTGTTATTACTTCGGGTGTATTAGAGTATATTGGTGGCTTTATCATGGAACATATCATGAAAGTAAAATGTTGGGATTATAGCAAAGAGATTCTTAGCTTTGGAAATATCAATGGTTATGTTTGTCTTAGAAGTGTGCTTGTTTTTGGAATTTCTAGTTTGTTGTTGATTTATGTTCTTGTTCCCTTCTGCTTCTTTTTAGCACACCGAATGAAGAAAAAGCATTTCTTAATTTTCAGTTATACTTTATGTGCTATTTTCTTATTTGATGAACTTTATAATTTAATTTTCGCCCGGCTTTTCTCCTTGCCTAGAGCTTCAGAATTCTATAAGAAGTTAGGCGTTCCTTATATTTATTTTAATCAGTAGAAAGAAAAAATCTCTTTTTAGAGACTTTTTTATTTGGCAAACAATACTTTTTCTGACTTATATTGCTTGATAATATAGGCAAAGACAATACTAATATAAAGGAGTGTTGACGCTATCATCAAAATAATATTTACTATATTAATATTGCCAGCCGTAATATCAGTAAAAATGGTAGTAAAGTTTAAGAAAGGAATTACAGCAATTAAAGGAGTCGTTTTGATTCCTACCATAAAAGCAATCATGCCAGGGAACAAGGAAATGAAGGTTAAAGGGGTTAGAGCACTTTGAGCTTCTTTAAATGTTTTGGCCGTGGAAGCAATTGCAATACATAAGCCACTAATAAAGAAGGAATACGTTATGATCACAAGAATGGCATAAATAATACTACTCATTGAAAACATGACATCAACGCCTTCATAAATGGTAAACATATCTTTGGTGATGAATAAAGAAAGAATGGCAAGCCCTAAACTTAATAAGCCGGTAATAATAGAAGATACCGTTACCCCTAAAAACTTTCCAATGATAATATCTTTGCTTTTAATAGGAAAGGTAAGAAGAGTCTCTAACGTTCCTCTTTCTCGTTCCCCTGCTGTTGTATCGGTTGCGGGATAGGTAGCAGATACCGTTATCGCCATTAAAATAAATAAGAAGGCAAAGTTTTTAATATAACTTGCAAAGAAATTATCCTCTTCGACCACTTGTTCTTCTACGGTTATAATATTTGATATTTCATCGGCTTTTATATTCTTACCCTCTAAATATTGTTGTTGCAACATTTCTTTATAGGTATTAAAATAAGTTTCCATTAAATTAGAAGCATAAGTACTCTTATCGGATCCATCACTATGAATCGTATAATGAGTCCCTTCTTTGGTAATATAGAGATTAATCGTTCCTTTTTTATAGTCTTCTGCTAGTTCTTTTTCGCTTCCATTTATGACATCAACATTCATCTCATCGGCTAGAGATTTTTCTATGGAAGATAATTGGTAGGCAAAACCAATTTTGTTATATTCCTCAATACTCATATTTGTTTCAGCTTCAAACAAAGCAGACATTCCAATGACAAGAAGAGGGATAAAAATAGGAATCACCAACATCATGGCCAGTGACTTTTTATCACGAAAGAGTTCTCTTAATTCTTTCTTTAAAATATTCCATAAATTACTCTTCATCGAAAGTACCCCCAATCAAAGCAAAAAAAGCATCTCGTAAATTCGTTGTTTTGGTATCTTTCCTAATTTTCTCTGGCGTTCCTGTTTTAATCACTTGCCCTTTATTAATCATAATCACTCTATCACAAATATTTTCAGCTTCTTCCATATAATGAGTGGAATAGAGAATTGTTTTTCCTTTTGCTTTTTCACTTTTTATAAAATCTAAAATAATCTGACTAGAAATAATATCAAGACCAGTGGTCGCTTCATCTAAAATATAATATTTTGGATGATGAACAAGGCATCTTGCAATATTTACTTTTTGGGTTTGACCTGTGGATAAATTCTCAATTTTGTTACATAAAAAGGATTCCATTTTCAATATTTTGGCAATTTCTTGAATTCTTTTTTCGGCCTCCTTCGGTTCCACTTGATAAATTTCACAACACATTTTTAATAACTCATAAGTTGTTAAAGTTTCATATAGTTTTGTATTGCCAGAAAGATAAGCAATTTGACGTTTGATCTCAATCTCGTTATCTTTATAGTTCAATTTATCAAATAAAATCGTTCCTTCCGTGGGTTCTAGAATTCCTGCAATCATACGAAGGAGCGTTGTCTTCCCTGCTCCATTTGGACCTAGAATACCAATAATCTCTCCATCGTTAGCGGTAAAAGAGATATCTTGGTCGGCATAGATCTCTTCTTTTTCGTGTTTGTTTTTTATGCGTATAAATTTCTTTGTTACATGGTCTACTGTAATCATTGACTTCTCCTTCTTATCATTGTAATTTTCCTACATTCTATGATACCAAACATACGATAAGAACTCAACTATTTTAACCATAAAAAACATTCTCCCTTAATTTTAAAGTTAAATTTCAGTTTTGGAGTAAAGTGAAATTTAGTATTAGAAAAGCTTATTGTTTTTTTATTAATACTATTTCTAAAACTAAATTGCAGTGAATAATTTATT
>ERZ1090866.737-NODE-740-length-11659-cov-15.905033_pt1 | contig 11659 bp, 4 predicted proteins | sample MGYA00478477_ERZ1090866 | MGnify/ENA primary metagenome ERZ1090866 (study PRJEB33644, sample SAMEA5815737) | chicken gut metagenome | biome: Chicken; feature: Gastrointestinal Tract; material: Caecum | place: Ireland | collected 2019-01-01 | study: A study of the... | reverse complement strand
TTTTTATGGCATAGAAAACCCCGCGAGGCGCACATCTCTGCACACCCCGCGGGATTACACACAGCAATTCAGTTTTATTCAAAGTGACAACTTACTCCAAAAGTGTCAACGATGTTGACACTTTTGGGATACGGTTTATGGTTTACAGATCATTAAGAAAATTTGTAGTTCAATAAATCACTCAATCAAATTGCATCCGAACATTTTTGCAAATGTGCGCTTAGGATTATTCTTTTTTACAAAACTGCCATAAGCCTCAATAACTTGGGCGCATTCATTATCAGACAAATTGCAAATGATGAACAAATCCAACCGCGCTCTTGATGCACCTACATAGAACAATTTATTTTGATCGCAAATAGTATCATAATCGACGTCAACCAAAATGACCGCATCAGCCTCAAGCCCTTTAAATTTTCTACATGTAGTGAATGCGATTTCGGTTTTTCGGTAAAGATAGTTGCCATTAGTTGTTAAATATTCTTCTACGGAGCTGCGACCCGCAGGAGCACAACTTATGATTTGTATGTTGGTTATACCATTATCCAAGATATCATGTATTGCTCTATTCAATGCAATACTTATTTCGCTCTCCGCAAATATGATTTTTGGCAAAGTTCCTGCAATCGCCGAATCGAATAGTTTGGGCTCTGTTTGTAACGGTTTAAAAGATGTTTCAGCAATTTTTCTTGTATTCCTGCAATTTTTATATAACGTCAAACGACAGTCCGCTTCGTTTATAAAGGCTGGCAGGTTTATGCTTTGTATAAGTTGAAGCTTGTCATAAAATACATAAAAGGTTCCGTGATCCGATGATAAAACGATATCTTCAAGTTGCTTGAGTATATTTGCTTCTTCGATTCGGCTTTGCCCAAAATCTTGTCCTTCATCGATAATGACGTGTTGATACGGAAATGATCGCGCTTCTTCCATTTCGAGCAGGCACAGTTCTAAATCACTAAAATCAGCTGTTTGTGTATTGCAAAGTTTACAGGCAAATCCGTCTATCGTATAAAAATCAACATTCGGATAATTATAGTTTTTTTCAAGAAATTCTTTTAACTTTACGTTAAAACACATAAAGAGAACTTTCTCGCCTTTAACTGAATGCCGACGAGCTTTTTCTAAAGCAATCATGGTTTTGCCTGTTCCCGCAGCCCCATTGATCACGGCACTGCGCTGTTCTTCCAAATAGTTTAAGAGATTGCATTGTTCGGAGATCAACGAATTGAATTTTTCCCGTTTATAATCTAATTCCAGCGTCTTTGAAGGAAGAATATTGAAAGAGGGGCAAAGTATATTATGCAATAAAGAATTTGCTTCTTCTTTGGTCAATCCAGATTCGACAGGAATCATTTTCCCATATTCTTTAACTGATGTATGAATAGAAAATATGCGTTCAATGGAATTTTTGGGATCAACCAAATCTTCCGATGTCAAGATAAGTTCTTTTGAAGCATTGGTGGGCAAGACAATTTTTGATAAGGCGCTAATACTAACAGATGGAAACCAAACGGCACTTAACATTTTACAATGTTTTAAAATTTCGTTGTTGTGGTAGAAATTATAAATCTCATTGTTTAATTTCCATTTATTGCTATTGGCTTGAGCAAACGGATCGCGCATTTCCTTCCCAGAAGAATAGTACCAAATACCCTCTTCACAGTGGATATGTCCTGCTTTTGCTTCCAAACAGATAATCCCTTTGTTGCGATTGAAAATAACGAAATCTATCTCATTTTCTTTCCACTCTGAGTCAATTATGTTTATGATACGAAAGGAATGAAATACATAGTAGTCATCGGGCAGTTTTTGAAGACTGAAAAACATATCGCCTTCACGGCTTTCTGGAGCGAAATCATTTGGTACATGTGGGATCATAATAGCCATTTCATTTTTCCTCGGTAAAAACTATTTTTAACTTTTCAATATCTGCGGCAAAGTCATCGCTTAGCAATATACAAGTATATTCCGAATCTTTTGCAACAAGATAACTTTCTCGGTTTTCTTGGCAGAAGAGCAACACCTTCTTTTCTATCCATGCTAAATCGGCATACCCTTTTTTTCCGTTGGCTTCAAACCCAATAGCATTATAGTCCGGCTTTTCAAAATTATCATTACTAAACAGATTTTCCAATAAAGACTGCGTCCCTTCACACAAATCATCCAGCTGAGAGAAGATGTAATGATAGGTCTCTGTTTTCGTAGATAATCCGTCATTCAGCAAGTGTATTTTATGCTTACCCTCAACCTTTGCTACCTCTATTTTTGAAATTTCTCCGATATAATCGGTTAAAAATTCATAGGCTTTATACCTGTCAAGTTGCTCATGCCAGTGCTGGTTATAATAGCTGCGCAGGCAATTATAGCAAGAAGTATCACAGGAACAGCCTTTCATGCGATCACACGCCGCCGCAATCACATTTTCTAATACAGTTTCGTTGAGCAACCGTCTCACGTGGCCTGCACCTCCAGCGACCGTGTCAAATAGAACGATCGCATAGTCTACAGCGGCTTTTTGCTGATTATATACCCCCTTCAAGCATCCGCTTATATCATTGATGTCAATTCCTAAAACATCAGACATGGCATTTAATAATGCATAGACAACGGAGATCATGGTAGCTTCATCGCTGTTGTATTCTTGGAAATCCATAACAACGACATCCGTTTTGTATATGTGATTTAGGGCATCTTGATATAATCTTGTTCCATTGCAAATATGGCCCAATGCGTTCCTATGCTTCCGCTTTACATCGATATATAGAGAACTTTTTGCGATTGCGTCATGTGCTGCCTTATCTTTATTTCCCTTTTCATCTTTGATGATGTCATGAAATCCATATGTAAAGCCACAAACTTTACAAACGTAAAATTTTGTGTTTGACGTAACCATGATGGAGTCATTTTCGCTTGACTTTAATGAAATTGTTCTTCCATTCACGCGATAAAGATATTCATCGATTTTTGTTCCGTTTCCAATATAGGAATCTCGGCTGCGATAGATTTTATCAGGGCGCGACATTGGCACCTCATCTATTCTGGATTCTGCGACAAACCCTCCGCGAGGCTCGATAGCCTCCTGCCAACTTCCGGAAGAAATGGCATGCCCACAAGCTACACATTTCCTTCTTTCAGGTAAATCTTTGGGGTTTTGCGCGCTATAATTCCACGTCTTACATTCCGGACACTCGCAAACAAAAGAGTAGTAATAATCCATGTGATTATTGAAAAACGACTTCTTGATGTACCTACTCGTGTACATTTTGTTGTTTGCGATAATTTTTTCTCCGGGGGCATATTCCGAAATTGCCATTTTTAAGTCTCTTGAAAGCTGCAATTCATGTTTTTGTCGCTCATCGGCAGTTACTTCCAATTCAACCGTGTCGATAGGGAAGCCGTATTTCGGCAAGACATTGTTGCGCACAAGGAAGTCGATCATCTCTTTTGCCTTATATCTGGTTAAAGAGCGTTGCAGTCTGCTTGCTTTATCATAGTCTTTTTGATCGGCATATTCCTTTATCATCCCTTCAAGCTGCTCTACCGTTTGCTCATATTCGCAAACGGTGTTATGAAGCAGACCGTTCTCACCAACTAACTTTTCCTGCCAATCATATGACTGAATGTAGGGAATCGATTTTTGCAGCAGATTGTTTAATTTGGAAGGACAATTTTTCACCAAGTCTACAAAATCATCATAACCGCCGTTATCAAGAAATTCTGTTGTCCGGTTGTTTCCAAAATAATTCGGATATTGCTTGAAGAAATAGCTTAAAACAACGGCATAAATATGACGCAAAACTATTTTTTCGTTATCCGTCTTAAATACGGGCGGCTTGATTTGTCCTGTGATAATTTTTTGAGGTTCATTGAAGAAATTAAAATCATGTGAGCTCAATTTTGCGTATGTCAAAGAATAGGCAGACGCATTTTTGCTTCTGCCGGCACGTCCGGCTCTTTGTGTATAATTAGCCGCCGAAGGAGGAACATTCCTTAAAAATACAGTTTCCAATTCGCCGACATCCACGCCCATTTCAAAGGTGGTAGAACACGATAACGCATGTATCCTGTTCTTCTCAAAATCGGTTTGATATTTTAAGCCCTCTTCTCGTGATAATTGCGCCGTATGCTCACGGATGAGTAGTGATGTATATTCCCGTTTGTTATATAAACTCAAATAATGGTTATCCGCAAAGAATTGAACGGGGTCTATTTCTTCTAGAGTTCCGTCGCATCCGTTCTCAACACAATGTCCATCGATATTGGTTGTGGAAATTTTACCACATTTTGCACACCGATACCAATGTGCGTTTTGATCCCCGCATACCCGAACGATATAATATTCCGCAGGCATGCAATAAATATCGCCATTCCCTTTTTCAAGTTTATAATCTCGATTTCGAGGAGATATCAGCCAATTATTAAAATAATCTTCCAAAAACTCATTCGCTCGGCGTTCATCTGACTGTAATATCTTTGCGACCAATCTGACGCGACTGTTCGGGTAAAACGAATCGGCTTTCCCTTCTCGATTGCGCGCTTTCCAACTCAAAGAATATCTGTCCGTTGAGGCAGTTTTTTGCAGAGCAACAAATTTTTGTTTATCTGTATAAAAAATATATCTACGATCATCTGCATCGAGGATATCGTCATCGATTTTCAATGCACCAAAGTATGCAAAAGTCATGGCTAAATAATCAAGCAGTCGCTTACACAACTCCTGTGTTAGACCGTATTTTTTAGCCATAGCCGTAACGATTGCCTCTGAATTCCCTTTGTATTCAAAAGCAACTCTACCGAGAGAAACCAAACTTGTTCTTCTGCGGGCATAGACAAGTTCTGTAAGTATTGCTATCCAGGCATTTTTCTCGGCCCGCTTTTTTAATTCCCTGTTAGAAACATTCTCCGTCAATTCTTCTTTAAACGACTTATACTTTACAAATAACTTTGTAAGCTCTTCTGCCAAATCACGAAGAGAATATGGTTCTTCTATGATCTCTTCTCTTTTATCCGCCAATACACGGACAAGACCTCTTCTCCTTAAAAATTCTTTATAGGATTTATCCAAATACGAGGCAAAGAATGCCGCTTCACTTCGGCTGTCCGAAAAGGCTAAGAATTGTTTTCCTCCTTCAAAAGTAAGAGGAATACCATCAGGATTTGTTTCATGAATTGTCTTAGTCGGCAACTCTTCGTACAATGCAGTGGCAAGAACGCCCGTTGCCGCCTCGGAACCAATATAAAATCTCCGGTACCTTCCGCTTTGACAGTTCAAGCATTTACCGTTCGTATTTGCGTATTCCGAAATCAATAATGGCTGAGCTGTATGATCACAACGAGGTCGTCCGTCATCCTTCTCCGAAATCGCTCCGCAAATCGGACACAAATAATATTCTTTGTACTTCTTATCTTTCGGTTTCTTAGTTAAGTTTTCTTCATCATCCGTTATATCTTCAATGTTTTCATCGTCAAACTCTTCAAAAAGGCATTCTTCGCCTTTCTCCAAATGAAAGAAATGAATGGTATCATCGTCATATTGGGGCGCCATTACGAGTTTTTTAAATTTGCCATCCTTTTCAATTTTTCCAACGATCCCCAATTCTCCGCAATTCGAGCATACCGCTCTTTCAAATACGGCAATCTTGTGCTCGCCGTCAAGAGCCAATTCTTTTTTTCGTTCCAAGAAAAGTTGCTTGTCCCTGTAAAGAGAAGTATACACCCCCTCCAAAGCGCGAACAAAAAAGTGATATCTCGCCTCAATCAAAGCCTTGCCATTTTTATAAGCCAAAGAACATACATGAACAAACGCTACGGCTTGGTCTACGGTGACGTTTAATAATTGAGCAAATTGTACAATATCGGTCGGATTTGACGGATTCGCTCGTAACACCCGATAATATGAGGAATTAAAACATAGGTTATATAAGTTTTCAGATGCCTCGACCGCCGCATCATAGGGTTCAGCGTATTCGTTAAAGATGGATGCATAGTTTTCTTCAGCTACAACTGCCAATTTTGAAAATAATCCTATTGGAATGTTTTTAGGCTCATCATAAAATAATTGTTTTTCTCTTTGACCAAATACGATACCTTCTTTTGTAAATTTCTCCCCGCTCAGCGCTTCCGCAAACCTTATGATCGCATCCTCAGCCTCTCCCTTTTTGCCGAGAGTTGCACTCGTCAGAATAAATTGAAGTCGTTTTTTTACTTGTATTCTTGCTTTCAAGCGACGGAGAAGCAAGGCAGTTTCCATGCCTGTAGCGCCGGTATAAATATGTGCTTCATCTAAAACAACAAACCGGAAGTTTGATTCTGCAAAAATTATGTCATTTTCCGGGCGCAGCAACATATGCTCCAACATGGCATAATTGGTGCACAAAATATGCGGCGGTGTTTCGTTCATCCTTTCGCGGGAAATAAGTTCGTTCGGAAGTGGCGTTCTCAATTCTTCACATTCTTCTTCGGAATGAAGATCGCAATATTGCGCAATTGCCTCTTGCTCCGTTTTTTTTGTATCCCCATTGTAAACGCCAAAAGTGATTTTCGGGAAACACATCAGCAGTTCCCGGAGCCTTTTCATTTGATCGTTCGCCAAAGCATTCATTGGGTAAATCAGGATCGCCCTCACGCCGGGAGAAAGCGTTCTCTCTTCTGCCTCTCGCAGCAATTCATTTAAAATGGGGATCAAAAAGCATTCAGTTTTTCCCGAACCGGTACCTGTCGTTATTACCGCATTCAGTTGCTTTGTTGTAATAACATTAATAGCCTCCTCCTGATGTTTGTAAAGGGGGCGAAATAAAGGCAGTTTGTGTTTATGGACGGAATCTTTGGGTTTGCTTTCTTCTAAGGTAAGGAAAAGCTTACTCAAAACGTCGTGATCGCACAAATATTTAAGAGTATTGCCAGACTTAAAAATGTCATTGATCTCAATTAATGGTCCCTTGGAAATTACACCGTAGTCATGCAATTTTTTAAGAAAAACATCATTATAATCTCCATCGGCAATCGAAAAACTCGTGGAGATATAGTCAATAAATTCATTCTTAATAGCCTGTGACGCTTTTGCAGGATTAAACATTATATTTCCTCCGAATCATAGTAAAAGGATGAACAAGATATCGTCCCGGAATAGTCTTTATCCGTAAATTCTTTTTTATTTTCGTCGTAATAGATAGATTTCAAATCTTCTCCCGAGACGTAGTAGAGTTTTAAAGATCTCTCGTCCTTTTTATATACTTCAACCGACTGGCGTTTCTTATTATTGAGCAAAATACCGGAATAAACGGCGCCGATAGCTTCTTCCCGAAGATACTGCAATTCAATGATATAGAATAAAAATTTTATTTTTCCTCCGGTTGGCTTTCTGATCGATTGTAACGCTATTTTACGGCGATTAAAGTAAAACTTGTCCGGATTCCCAAGAATATAGTCATCTTCATATAAGTGAACTGCTTCTCCGTAAAAATTTAGCAGGGCAACCTGCACATGATATTCATCATCTATAATCGTGTCTACAAAAGTCGAAGTAAGCGGAGTATGTAAACAATATTCTCGTTCTTCGTTTTTTAATGTAACAATAAATTCAGAATCTTTATCGCCGATAAAATAGGGAGACAGATCAATTATCCGATGTTCTATATCGATATCCAAATCAGACAATTTTTCTTGATACCAAATTGTGAATAATCTGAAACTGTTTTCGCCGATCTTCAAATTCAAAGCATGGCAGTTTGCATGAGACGCTTCCGACAGCGCATCTCCAAGCAAAAAATTTCCTTGTTTAGATTGGGGAATCGGCGTATCATCAAGAAACAAGGCGATATTGAATTCAGATTGATTATCGATTTCTATAATGCAATTGTTATGCAACATAGCATCTTTACACCACAAGTCTTTATCACAACTTGAATAGTGCCACTCGTTTTCATCGATCCGCCATTTGATGTAGGGGAGCGGGAAAACAATAATCCCAAAATCATAATTAAATGAAATTTCTTCTATTCCCGAACTGGGGTTATTTGAAAATAAAGGCAAGCTTTCGCCGTTGTTGCAGGTCTGAGCATACACGTTGAAAGTATGCTCGTCGAACAGAAATTGTTTTTTCCCTGTCTTGTAAAAAACATTATCGCTGATATAATAATTGAACTCATGAAGAACTTTCCGTTTGACAATATCCGATATTAGAATCGTGTGGCAGCCATTCGCATTGGCATGTATGTCAAGAAACGATATACGGAGTCCTCGTTCCGTTTTTACACTACACCGGTCAAGCTGTATCGGTGCTAAATTATCGATGGTTAAGATCAGATTCGCGGTCGGTTCGCTATTTTCCAACAAAATCTCCATAGAAGAAATTTTATTATACACGAAATAGTCTTTTTCATCTTTTCTGAATAGAACACCGGTTATATTTTTTCCGTCAATAAGAATATGAGAATCTTGTGGTATCTCATTAAAGAATATACTTTTCTTTGTAGCAGAAATGCTATCATTTTCAGCAAAAATGACAGAAGAAGTGTATAAATTGATCTCATTGGCGGAAGAAGTAGTAAAATTACTTATTTCTGTTCCATACGGATGAACAACATAATAAGTTCCGGGCTTACAGTTACTTTGACGAGTTTCCCGTGAGGCCTTAAAAAGAATAAATTCACGATATAAACTTGTTTTTGAATCATAAAGCAGAAAATCTTCATCCTCACGCAGCAAGAACAATTTGATTCGCAAATTAAATTGTTCGCGTATCTTTTGTTCAAATGATGAAAACGGAATAACGATTTTTTTAATTCTACGTTTTAAGTTCGTTCCTACAATATAATCTTTGTCGCAATATATTCTTACATCGTCATTATAAATTTCAATGCGATACTCATCGGCAGGCTCGTTGATTGCACGAATTTCCGGAATTGATATAGCGACCTCGCCGTCCGATGCGATCTCATAAAATGCATATACTTTATCGTAATCATCGATGATGTGTTCCGTCGTCGTCCGCTTTCTGTGAGACGAAGGGACATTGTTTTCACTCAGAATTTTATTTACAATGGTATTGCAAACTTCTGCAAAATAAGAACCGGATGGATATCTCCCGTTAAAATATATTTCGTCGAATGCGGAAAAAAGTTTTTCTAAAAGCTTTATTCCTGATTCCCGATCTTGCGTAAATAAATATTTAAAAGAGGATTTGATAGAATATGTTTTTCCTTCTAAAGATACATCTTCGTTTAAATCGGATTCTCCGCCAAATTCATTCTCTAAAAAAGCAGCAATTTGGCGGTATATTTTATCTCCAGGCTGATAATCAAAGTTAATAACATCGGGGTCACAGAACCAATTCCACAACAGCCGAATGAACGATTCACCAGAGGTATCCGGAGCCATCGCATGAAGGAGAAAAACTTCACGGAACAAGCGTTTGTTTTCTTTGGAACGGAATAATACCTTGTTGTGAAATTTTAATGAATATTCAAACTCATCATAAAATTTGACCGGCGAGATAGAACCGTCATCGAAAATCTCGCCGAAGAGTTTTGTCCAAAACCTTCCTTCGCTTTCATCATGCCAATTTTTTGCGATATTAACGATCAATACAATAAGTTCGTCTATATCTTCCCGCCTATAAATTTTCGACCAAGATGATTGTGCCGCACGGAAAAATAAACGGCACTCATCCTTCATGGTATCGATCTCATCCTCGTCAAACACGATATCTCCGATAAAATCGGCTCGCATTGCTTGTGCAATTTTTTCTTTTAGTGTCTCCATCTTTTCCCCTAAATACTTCAAGCTGTTTTATATCTTTTCTGTAACCGCTGATGAATTACTCTCTAACCGTATCGAATTCGATTCGGTTACCTGTTCAGATTTTGATTGCAAATGTCAATTTTCCAAACTCTTCTGATCCAGCAAAAAGTTCCGTATGCCCATGGTAACAATGCCCATATCATCGCGCCGAGGTTTCATGTTGTCACGTACAACGATTAGTTTCTTGAAAGAATCTCCGATTGCGTTCAGCGGACGCGTTTCTTGCTCTCTTTTTTCGGGAGTCGGCATTGTAAACGCTGATTGAATATAATATTTTTCACTGCCTTTGGTCGCAATAAAATCGACTTCCAGTTGCTTTTTGGTCGTTCTGCTTTCGGCGTTTTTGCCAAATACTTCAACGACGCCGATATCCACATGAAACCCGCGGACGCGCAGTTCGTTATATATGATATTTTCCATGATGTGATTTTCTTCCGTTTGGCGGAAATTCAGCCGTGCATTGCGCAGTCCTATATCTTCAAAATAATATTTTGCGGGAGAGCCGATATATTTACGCCCTTTGATATCATAGCGAACCGCTTTGCTCACCAAAAAAGCATCAGTAAGGTAATCGAGGTAGTTTTTGAGAGTTTTATCGCTGATGATCTTATTTTTTACAGTTTTAAAGGTATTGGCAAGTTTCGTCGGATTAGTAAGAGAACCAACGGCAGAAGAGAGCACGTCCACCAATTCGTCCAATTCTTCGCGGTTGCGGACCTTATGTCTGTCGACAATATCGGACAAATAAACTTTTTGAAAGAGTGCAGTGAGATATCCTGCTTTTTCCTCCGCCGATCTGCGCGACAAAATGAGCGGCAACCCGCCATATACGCAATAATCATCCCATGCTTCATCCAAATCGCCGGAATAAGCAGAACAATACTCTCGGAAAGAAAGCGGAAACATCCTTATTTCATCTCCACGCCCACGAAACTCGGTAATGACGTCGGAAGAAAGAAATTTCGAGTTGCTGCCCGTGACATAAATATCGGCATTACGGATATGCAAAAAACTATTCAGCACATCTTCAAACTCATGAAGCAGCTGCACTTCATCAAGAATAATATAGTAGGTTTCTCCGTCAACGATCTTCGACTTGACGTATGCCAACATATTATCCGGTTCACGTAATGCTTTATTGCTTCTGTCGTCTAAGGCGATCTCGATAATATGATCGCCATCGACCCCTTGTTCGGTAAGATAGTTATGAAATAAGTTAAACAGCAGATACGACTTGCCGCATCTGCGCACACCGGTGATCACCTTGATCAGTCCGTTCTTCTCCCTGCGGATCAACCTTTGCAAATAAAGATCACGTTTGATTTGCATATCTACTCCGAATAAAAATAGTTTTACACCTTTTCCCGTAATAACTATATCATAATTCTATTGCCGAGTCAATCGTTTTTGCAAAATTAACGCGCAAGAGAACGGCAGCCCGGATGGGCTGCCGTTTGACCTTGTTCCGAATGGCTTTTTTATGTTTCCCTTATGTTACCTGCTCTGTTGCGCCCGTAGGGCCTGCAACCGATACCAGACTGTAGTCCGCAGAACTGCCCGGCGTCCCCGCAGGCGCGCTCCGATTGGCAACATAGAGGCTGCCGTTATAGAAGAGCAGATCTCCCTGAGAATACAGGGCCGCAGGGTTGAACTCGCTTGCGGTGCTCAGTCCGGGACCGGGGGCACCCGTCGTCCCTGTGGGGCCGGTCGGTCCGGTCGCACCCGTGGCGCCCGTCGCCCCTGTGGGGCCGGTTGCACCGGTCGGACCCGTGGGGCCTGTTGCACCGATCGGGCCGGTTGCGCCGGTCGGACCTGTTGCTCCCGTCGCACCGGTCGGGCCGGTCGGGCCGGTGGG
>ERZ1090866.733-NODE-736-length-11680-cov-8.081806_pt1 | contig 11680 bp, 7 predicted proteins | sample MGYA00478477_ERZ1090866 | MGnify/ENA primary metagenome ERZ1090866 (study PRJEB33644, sample SAMEA5815737) | chicken gut metagenome | biome: Chicken; feature: Gastrointestinal Tract; material: Caecum | place: Ireland | collected 2019-01-01 | study: A study of the... | reverse complement strand
CCGCCTGCCCGTAGCCGCGCTTGCGGATATACGAATTGGTATCCGCGCCCGCGGGAATGTTGAGCGTGAGCTTGGTCTCGCGGCGGATATAGCCCTTCCCCTTGCAGTCGGGGCATTTATCGGTGACGATCTTGCCGCGCCCGCCGCAGTCGGGGCAGGCGCCGACGCGCACCGTTCTGCCGAACATGGTCTCCTGCGCGTAGCGGATCTGTCCCTTGCCGCCGCACTTGGTGCAGGAGCGGAACGCCGTGCCGTTCTTCGCGCCCGTGCCGTTACAGCTCGGGCAAGGCTCGTTGCGGGAATAGGAGATCTCCTTCGCGCAGCCCTTCGCCGCGTCCATGAAACTCAGCGTCAGGGTGAGCTGAATGTCGTCGCCCGTCGTATCGCGCTGAACGGACGCGCCGCCGCCGAAGCCTTGGAAGATGCTGTCGAAAATATCGCCGAAGCCGCCGAACCCGCCGAAGCCCGCGCCGCCCATGCCGCCCATGCCCCCCATGCCGGGGTGCTCCTGCTCGTAGTCGTACGCGGCGCGTTTCTGCTTATCGGAGAGGACCTCGTTCGCCTCGTTGATCTCTTTGAATTTTTCCGCGGCGAGCTTGTCGTTGGGGTGGAGATCGGGGTGATACTGCTTGACGAGCTTTTTGTACGCCGCCTTGATCTCCTCCTCCGTCGCGTTCTTGCTCACGCCGAGGATCTCATAATAGTTTTTCTTGTCTGCCATAATATTCCTCTATGACGGCGAAAAAGCGCGCGGGGCGGAAGCCCGCCTCAGAGCGCTTTTTCATTCGGCTTACGCAGCTTCCGCCGCGCTCACTGCGGAGATTTCGCCTGCGAAACGCTCCGCGTGAATGAGTTACTGATGGAATTCGGTGTCGTCCGACCCGCCGTTCGCATCGCCCGCGCCGGGCGCGCCCTGCGCGCCTGCCGCCTGCTGATACATCTTCTGGAAGATGGGCTGCACCTTCTGCGAGAGCGCCTCGAACGCCGCGTTGTACTTCTCTTCGTCGTCCGCTTCCAGCTCCTTCTTCGCCTCTTCGGCGGCTTCCGTCAGCGTCTGCTTCTCCTCGTCGGTGAACTTGTCGCCGTTGTCCTTGACCGCCTGCTCGACGGAGAAGATGAGGCCGTCCAGCTTGTTGCGCGCCTCCACCTTGGATTTGCGCTTCTTATCCTCTTCGGCGTACTGCTCCGCTTCCTTGACCGCCTTGTTGATCTCGTCCTCGGAGAGGTTGGTGGAAGAGGTGATGGTGATATCCGTGCTCTTGCCCGTGCCGAGATCCTTCGCCTCGACGTGCACGATGCCGTTGGCGTCGACGTCGAACGTGACCTCGATCTGCGGAATACCGCGGGGCGCGGGCGCGATGCCCGTCAGCATGAATCTGCCCATCGTCTTATTATCCTTGCAGAATTCGCGCTCGCCCTGCAAAATGTGGATCTCGACGCTCGTCTGATTGTCCGCCGCCGTCGAGAACACCTGACTCTTCTTGACGGGAATGGTCGTATTTCTGTCGATGAGTCTCGTGAACACGCCGCCCAGCGTCTCGATGCCGAGGGAAAGCGGCATGACGTCGAGAAGGAGCACGTCTTTGACTTCGCCCGTTAAAACGCCGCCCTGAATGGCTGCGCCGATCGCGACGCACTCGTCGGGGTTGACGCCCTTGAACGGCTCTTTGCCCGTGATCTCCTTGACCTTTGCGACGACGCAGGGAACGCGGGTGGAACCGCCGACGAGGATGACCTTGTCAATATCCTTGTAGGTAAGCCCCGCGTCCTGCATGGCGAGGCGCATCGGCTCTGCCGTCTTTTCCACGAGGTCGGCAATGAGCGCCTCGAACTTCGCGCGGGTGATCTCCATATCGAGGTGCGCGGGACCCGCGTCCGTCATGGAGATGAAGGGCAGCGAAACGGAGGTGGAGTTCATGCCGGAGAGCTCGATCTTCGCCTTCTCGGCAGCCTCTTTGAGTCTCTGCATCGCCATCTTGTCTTTGGTGAGGTCGACGCCGTGGCTCTTCTTGAACTCCTCAGCCATGTAGTCCATGAGCTTGTGGTCGAAGTCGTCGCCGCCGAGCATATTGTTGCCGTTGGTCGCAAGCACCTCGAACACGCCGTCCGAAATTTCCAGAATGGAGACGTCGAACGTGCCGCCGCCGAGGTCGTAGATCATGACCTTGCTGTTTTCCTTGTCCTTATCCAGCCCGTAGGCAAGCGCAGCCGCCGTAGGCTCGTTGATGATACGCAGAACGTTGAGCCCCGCGATCTTGCCCGCGTCCTTGGTCGCCTGACGCTGCGCGTCGGTGAAGTATGCGGGGCAGGTGATGACGGCGTCCGTCACCTTGCTGCCGAGATACGCCTCCGCGTCCGCTTTGAGCTTTGAGAGGATCATGGCGGAGATCTCCTGCGGCGAATACGCCTTTTCGTCGATCTTCACCTTATAATCGGAACCCATCTTACGCTTGATGGAGATGACGGTCTTATCGGGATTGGCGACCGCCTGATTCTTTGCCACGCGCCCGACGACGCGGGAGCCGTCCTTCTGGAATGCGACGACGGAAGGCGTCGTACGGGAACCCTCCGCGTTGGGGATGACGACGGGTTCGCCGCCCTCCATGACCGCTACACACGAATTTGTCGTACCGAGATCGATACCGATAACCTTAGCCATACTATTTTTCTCCTTCTATATTCCCTTAAATGATTTTTTATTTTGTGACGAGCACCTGCGCAAAGCGCAACACCTTGCCGTCCTGCTCGTAACCTTTCGCGTAAACTTCGCGCACGATGCCGCTCTCCTCTCCCTCTTGGGGATCGACCGCCATGATCGCCTCGCAGCGGTTGGCGTCGAACGGTTCGCCCACGGGCGCGATGACGGTGATCTTTTCCCCTTCGAGAAGTTTCTCGAAGTTCTTCACGACCATCCCGATGCCCTGTCTGGTCTTTTCGTCCGAACACGCCGCAAGCGCGCGTTCGAGGCTGTCCGCTATGGGGAAGAGTTTCACGACGATGTCCTTTCTGCCCTCGGCATACGCCTGAGAGCGCGTCGTCGCGGTGCGTTTGCGGTAGTTTTCGTACTCCGCCGAGACGGAATACCACTTCTTTTTGAAATCCTCCGCATTCGCCTGCGCCTCCGAGAGCGCGGCTTTGAGCGCGTCTTCGGGGGAGGGCTGCGCCGCCTGTTCCGCGCATTCTTCTGCGGGAAGCTCCTCTTCGGCGATCTCCTCCGCGGGGATCGCCTCTTCGGGCGTTTCAGGCATTTGCCCGGACGCTTCCTGCGCCTGACTGTGATGATGTTTCTTTTCGTTCACGATTGACACCGCCGTTTGCTTTTCGCTTACTTTTTACGATCACTTTTAATATAAATTAAATTCGCCGCCCTTAAACGCTTTTTACAAAATTCGGTAAAAATTTTTTGCAGAAACGAAAAAACCCGCGGTTCGGCGAAAGCCGTCCCCGCGGGTTATTTTACAAATATGGTTGCAAAAGGCGTCACTTCGTCGGCGCAAACTCCGCTTAGGGCTGTTCAGGCAAAGCCCAAACAGCCTGTACGCTTCGTTGCGCCTCCTCTTTCTAAAATTTTGCATTGCAAAATTTTAGAAGTTTATCGACTATTTTGCCTTTTATTATAAATCACTCGCGCAAGGAGGCTACGCCTCCGCCCGCGCCCCACATTTGCGCATACCTGCGCTTATGGGGAAAACGTGAGCCGCCGCGTGCTATACTGTTGCGAAAACAGCGGCGGCGAGAGGTGAGCGCGTACGTTATGCCGACAGCCCCTGTGGGGCTTCGGCGTATGCGCGAACTGAGAAATTGCCATTTCAATGGCAATTTCGTGACCGAAACCGCGCTTTTCATTGGCGCGGTTGAGACAAACCCGCGGTTAGCCATAGGCGTGTCCGCGGGTTGTCTTTTCATCTCACGGAAATTCTTTTCGTCAGTTCGAAAAGAATTTCGTGAACTCATTCAAATTTATACGTTGCGTGGAAGGAATACTCCGCGCCCGCGTCGAGAATGGAGCTGCCCTTTTCGGCGTATTCGGGAACATTGACGTTGTTGGGGATCGCCTGCGTTTCCAGACAGAAGCCCGCGCGCTTGCCGTAGTACGCCGTTTTGCCCTGCTGATGCAGTCCGTTGCCCGCATAGAACTGTACCGCGGGCATATCGGTGTAGCACGTCATGCGAATGCCCGTCTTGGGGCTTTCCGCCGTGGCGTACTTCACATAGGTGCCGCAGGTGTTGCGCAGAACGTAGCAATGATCGTATCCGTTCCCCTGTTTCAGGTCGACGTCGTCCGCGTCGATCGCCTCGCCGATGGGACGGGGAGAGGTGAAATCGAAGGGCGTGAACGCGACGCGGCGGAATCCGCCGACGGGGATCATCGTGGGATCGGTGGGCGTGATGCAGTCGCTCTCGATTTGCAGAACGTTGTCGAGAATGCTGCCGTCGCCCTCGCCGTTGAGGTTGAAATACGCGTGATTGGTCAGGTTGACCGCCGTCTTTTTATCGGAAACGGCATGGTAGAAAATACGGAACTCCCCGTTCTCGAAGATATACGTCACGCGGACGTCGAGCGTCCCGGGATAGTTCTCTTCGCCGTCGGGCGAGACGATGGTCAGGCGGAGCTCGTCCCCCACCACCTCGTGTTTCCAGATCTTTTTGTTGAACCCGACTTTGCCGCCGTGCAGGTGGTTGCCGCGGTCGTTGCAGTAGAGCTGATACTTCGTGCCGTCGATCGTGAGTTCGCCCTTGCCGATGCGGTTGCCAAACCGCCCGATGAGCGCGCCGAGATAGCCGCCGTTCTGTTCGTACCCCGCCACGTCGTTATAGCCGAGGATGACGTCCGTCGGCGTGCCGTCCTTGGCGGGCACGACGATGCTCTGAATGATGCCGCCCAGATTGAGAACGGTCGCTCTTCTCTCGCCGTCGATGAAATCGAAGGCAAGCACTTCCTGCCCGTCCTGCGTCTTTCCGAATACCCTGCTTGTGATCATGCTTTTCCCTCCTCCGCGCGATTGCGGAACATTTTAACGTTGCTGACAGTATTATAGCACGACCGGAAGAAAAAGTAAATATTTTTGTAAAATTTACCCATGCTGAAAATATGCAAAAAAAGTACGTTCCCTTTCTCCTGTTCTTTGCGGTGCTGCTCGTATTCGCGGCGCACCTCGGCGCGCGGCTCACGGCGGGCGCGCCCGCCTTTTCGCTCGCGGAAGCGGCAGAGGAAAAATGCGTCTATCTCACCTTCGACGACGGACCGAGCACCGTCGTCACCAACCGCATTCTCGATACGCTGAAAGAGGAAAGCGTGAAGGCGACCTTCTTCATCGTGAGCGACCGCGTGAGCGGACGGGAAGAGACCCTTCGGCGCATCGTGCGCGAGGGGCATACCGTCGGCGTGCATTCGGCTACGCACGACTACGGCGAAATCTACGCCTCCGACGAGGCGCTGCTTGCGGACGCGGACGCGTGCGCGGCGGTCATCCGCAGGGTGACGGGCGTCACGCCGCGCGTCTACCGCTTCCCGGGCGGCGGCGTGGAGGCGGAGCGCAGAAAGCCGCTCCTCGAAGAGCGCGGATACACGATCGTGAGCTGGAACGCCGTCTGCGGCGACACCGACCCGCGCGCGACGGCGGAGGAGCTGCTCGCAACGAGCTTGGAGACGGCGCGCGGCAAACAGCCCGTGGTGCTCCTGCTGCACGACGCCGCCTATCGGCGGGCGACGGCGGACGCGCTGCCGGGCATCATCTGCCGTTTCCGCGAAGCGGGATACGCTTTCTGCGCGTACTGATCGCGCGCAGTCCTTTTTTTGCGAGCCGGCGGTAGATTGCGCCGATCGGGAGCACGGCGACGGAGCACAGCGCCACGACGAGCCACTGCGCGCCCGTGAGCGCCGTCAGGCGGAACACCGTCCGAAGGGGCGGCGAGAGGACGAGCAGCACGTTGACGGCGACGCCGAACAGCACCGTTGCGAGCAGCACGCGGTTGGTGAAAAAGTCCTTGAATCTGAGGTCGAACCCCTCGCCCCGCACGTTGAACGCGTGCAGGAGTTCGGAAAAGGACATTGTGACGAACGCCGCCGTCGTCGCCGCGCCGTTCCCCCACAGGCGCAGGAACACAAGATACATTGCGATCACGACAGCCGCCATCGCGCACCCGAAAAAGAGCATGGTGAACACCGAACGGCGGGAGAAAATTTCCCTGTCCGAGACGGGCGGGCGGGACATTGCCGCGTCGGTGCGCTCCACGCCGAGCGCGAGCACGGGCAGGGAATCGGTGATCAGGTTGAGCCACAGAAGCTGCGTGGACGTGAGAAAGTCGTACTGCCACAAAAACAGGGTGGCGATGAACACGCACAGCACTTCCGCAAGGTTGGTTGAGAGGAAGAAGGAAACCGTCTTTCTGACGTTGAAAAAGACGTTCCGCCCCTCCTCCACCGCGCGCACCATGGTGGAAAAGTCGTCGTCGGTGATCACCACGTCCGCGGCGTTCTTCGTCACGTCCGTTCCCGAACCCATGGCGACGCCCACGTCCGCGCTCTTCAAGGCGGGCGCGTCGTTCACGCCGTCGCCCGTCATCGCGACGACCTCCCCCGCCGCCTGCAATGCCTTGACGATCTGCTGTTTATGCCCGGGCGAAACGCGCGCGTACACCGAATATCCCTTCGCGCGTCTGCGGAACGTCTCCTCGCCCATTTCGTCGAGTTCGTCTCCCGTGACGACTTCCTTCCGCGACGAGGCGATGCCGAGGCGGGAGGCGATGGCGTACGCCGTTTCGGGGCTGTCTCCCGTGATCATCACCGTGCGCACGCCCGCGCGGCGGCAGGCGGCGACCGCCTCTTTCGCGCCCGCTTTGGGCGGATCGAGCATCGCGGCAAGCCCTAAAAAGACGAGATCCTCCTCGCGCGCCGTATCGCCGTAGGCAAAGCCTAAAACGCGCATGGCGCGGGAGGCGAAGGCAGCCGCGCTCCCCTGCACAGCGAGCAGGTCGGCGGGCGTGATGAGGCGGACGCCCGCAGGCGTGAGAATGCGCGTACACTTTTTGAGGACGACGTCCGCGCCGCCCTTTACATACAGGCGCAGTCCGCGCCCGTCGCGGGCGTAGACGCTCATCATTTTGCGTTCGGAAGAGAAGGGCGTGCCGCCCTGCGGCTCGAACCGTGCGGAGACGCCGATGCGGTCGGCAAATTCGACGAGCGCGACCTCCGTGGGGTCGCCCACATACGCCCCCGCCCGCCCCTTTACCGTGTTGCAGGCGAGCATGCACCGCAGCAGTTCCGTCTGCCCCGCCGCGCCCGCGTAATGCTCCTCCTCGGACATGGGCAGGTCAAACCGCGTGCGGAACGCCTCGACCGTCATTTTGTTTTCGGTCAATGTTCCCGTCTTGTCCGAGCAGATGACGCTGCAATTTCCGAGGCTCTCCACCGCGGCGAGCTTGCGCATGACGGCGCGGGATTTCGCCATGCGCTGTACGCCGAGCGCCAGAATGACGGTGACGACCGCGCCCATGCCCTCGGGGATCGCCGCGACCGCGACGGCGACCGCGTTCATGACGTTTTCCAGAAAGCTCACTCTGCCCGCAAGCAGCGTGCCCAGAAAGAGCAGAGCCGCCACGATGAGCACGGTAACGGTGACGATCTTTCCGAGCCGCGCGATCGTCTTATCGAGCGGAGACATGGACGGCTTTTCCGCGTGCAGGAGCGCGGCGATCCTGCCCGTTTCCGTGCGCATGCCGCACGCCGTAACGAGGCAGCGCGCCCGCCCGCGCACGCAGAACGTGCCGTAATGCGCCGTATTGCAGCGCGCCGAGAGCGCGCGTTTTCTGACGATACAGTCCTGCTTTTTCGCGGGCTTGCTCTCCCCCGTGAGCGCGGATTCGTCGCAGGAGAACTCCTCCGCCATCAGCACGCGGCAGTCGGCGGGAACTCTGTCCCCCTCTTCCAATTCGACGATGTCGCCGACGACAAGCTCCTCCGCGTCGAGGCGGACGAGCTTTCCGTCGCGCACGGCTTTCGCCTCGCACGCGGAGAGTTTTTTGAGTTTTTCGATGGCGGCGTCCGCCTTATACTGCTGCAAGAACCCGACGACCGCGTTGAGGAGAATGACGAACAGCAGAATGCCCGTATCGGCGAGTTCCGCGCCGTCTTTGGTGACGAAGGCGAGCGCCGCCGAAAGAACGGCGGCGCAAATGAGAATGACCGTCATCAGATCGGTGAACTGCGCGAGAAACAGCCCGATTTTGCTGCGTTTTTTGCCCTCTTTGAGCACGTTGCGCCCGTCGGCGGCAAGCCTGCGCGCGGCTTCCGCCTGCGAAAGTCCCGCCTCCGAACTCCCGCATTTACGAAAAACTTCTTCCTTGGACAAAGCGTATTGTTCCATACCGCTATGGTATGAGAAAACCCGCCGCAAATATGCCTTTTCCCCGCGCGCGAAAAGAATGATAAAAACAAATTCTTAATGTATAAATTTATTGACAATGAATGTTTTGCGTGCTACAATAAAGTAAACTACAAAAGGAGAGATGTGAAAATGGATTGTAAATTCTGCGGAACGGAGAATCCCGATTCCGCCGTATTCTGCAAGCATTGCGGAAAACCCATGAACGGAATGTACGTCTGCCCTGTCTGCGGGAAGGAATCCCCCGCCGACGGCGCATTCTGCATTTACTGCGGTTCGCGGCTCGCGCCCCAATCCGCCGCGCTCGCCGAAGAAGCGGCGATCGCGCAGGCTGCGCCCGCGCAGACGTTCGAGCCGCAGCCCGAACAGACAGCCGACAAGGGAAAGGACAAAACCTCGCCCGCGCTGTGGCAGAAAGCGCTTACATATGCCGGCGGCGCGTGCGCGCTCTTTGCCGCGCTTTGCGCCATGATCTTTGTGTTCTGCATCGGCTGCGCCGCCGAAGGGAGCGCGCTTTCGGAGACCTTCGGAATACAGGGCATCGATCTGTACTACTACTTCGGCGACGTCTATCGGGATCTCCAAGACGCGCTCGATGCGACGTTCCGCCCGAGCGACTTCTATACTGCTACGCTGTATATTCAGGCGATATGCGGTACGCTCGTCTCCGCCGCCGCGATCATCACCGTTCCCGTGCTGTTCGTCGTCACGCTCGTGCGCTACATACGCAACCTTACGGGAGCCTCCGAAAAGACGGCAAACTCCGTCGCCGCGGTAACGTACTTCATCTTCATCGCGTTCGCGCTGATGTTCCTCGGATTGCATGCCGTGCAGGTCACCTATTCCACCGATAATATTGCCGGAATCGGAATCGACGCCACGGTCGCGGTCAAGCTGAACAGCGCGACCGTCACGGGGCTGATCCTCGGCGGCGTCGGGATCGGCATCTCGGCGGTATGCTCCGCAGCCGTCCGCGGAAAAGACAACCTGCAATCCCCTCGCATTCTGCAATACGCGTTTTCCGCCGCAGCCGTCGTGCTGGTACTCGTTGCCCTCTCCCTCCTGTCCGGCGCGGTCGCGGGATTCGGCGCAGAGGAGAGCGGCTCCTCGCCGCGCGTCTCGTTCGGCTTTATGCAGGCGCTCGCGCTGTGCGGTCAATGGGATTTCAGCGAAAACAACTCGCTCCCGAGCCGATACAACGAGGAATGCACTGTGATCATAATTGAAGCCTGTATCGGCATTGTTGCGCTCGTCGTATTCGCGATTCTTGCAGCGATGCTGCTCTCAACGCTGGTGCGCGGGCTCTCTGACGGAAAGCCCGATAAAACCCGCCTCGTCGTATACGCCGCGCTGCTCGCCGTGTTCGCGATCGTTATCACGGTATGCTCGGCGCTGCTTGCGCAGGGCGTCTCCTACCTCTGGGCAAAGGCGGAAGGTCTCGCAATGAATGCAATCTCGCCCTTCTTCACCGTTCCGATCATCGCGACCGTTCTCTCCGTTCTGGCGCTGGCGGCGCTCATCGTCTACGCGGCGCTTCCCGCAAAGAAAGCACCCGAAAACGCATAACTGTTTTTCAGCGGCTGCGCCGTGCGGAAATCCGCACGGCGCAGCTTTTTTATCGACAGACGAACGCCCCCGCGGAAGTTCTTCCGCGGGGGCGTTGCAGATCATTTCAGTTATACGCCGTACTGCGCACGGTATGCGCGCATCGCGTCCAGATGCTCCCTGCCCGCAATCACGCCCGATTCGATCGCCTCGATGATGTCCTCCACCGTCACGATGGAATAGACCTTCACGCCGAATTCGTCGTACGCTTCCTGCACGGCGGACTTTTCGCCCGTCCCCTTCTCCTGACGGTCGACGGAGATGATCATCGCCGTCACGTCCACGTTCGCCTCGGCTTTGATCTTGGGCAGCACCTCGCGGAGCGCCTTGCCCGACGTCATGACGTCCTCGATGATGGCGACTTTATCGCCGTCGGCGAGCGCCTGCCCGACGAACATACCGCCCTCGCCGTGGTCCTTGACCTCCTTTCTGTCAAAGCAGAACCCGACGTCTACGCCGTGATTCTTGGCGAGCGCGATCGCCGTTGCGACGGCGAGCGGGATTCCCTTGTACGCGGGTCCGATGAGCGTCTTTGCGTCCACCTTGTGTTCGAGGAAGCACTCCGCGTAGTACTCGCCGAGCGCGGCGATCTGCGAACCCGTTCTGTACTTGCCCGCATTGATGAAATAGGGCGCTTTTCTCCCGCTCTTCAACGTGAAATCGCCGAAGAGCAGCACTTCGTTTTCCACCATGAACTGAATAAACCGCTGTTTGTAGGATAACATATTTCTCTCCTTAAATTTTTATCTGACCGAAAATAATGACGGACGGCGCGCCCTAATTGAGTTGCAGCGTATCCGTGAGATCGGAAACCTTTGCAACGCCGTGGCGGTCGCACCACTCGTTCAATCCCGCGATGATCTTGGGGCAGGCGCGCGTATCGGTGAAATTCTGCGTGCCGACCTGCACCGCCGCCGCGCCCGCCATCATAAATTCGACGGCGTCCTCCGCGCAGGTGATGCCGCCCATGCCGATGACGGGAACGGAGACGGCGTGCGCCACTTCGTACACCATGCGCACGGCGATGGGCTTGATGCCCGCGCCCGAAACGCCGCCCGTGTTGTTTGCGAGAATGGGACGGCGGCGTTCAATGTCGATCGCCATGCCCGTGAAGGTATTCACGAGGGAAAGGCAGTCCGCGCCCCCTCTCTCCGCCGCCTGCGCGTTCGCCGCAATGCTCTCCACATTGGGCGAGAGTTTGACGATGAGCGGCGTATCGGGGCATTTTGCCTTGGAGCGGGCGGTCACTTCCTCGATGGCTTCGGGACGGATCCCGAACGCCATGCCGCCGCACCTGACGTTGGGGCAGGAGATATTCAGTTCGAGGAAATCGACAAGCCCGTTCAGGCGGGCGCATACGCCCTCGTAATCCTCCAAAGTGCGCCCGACCACGTTGGCGATGACGCAGGTTTTTTCTTTGAGCCAGCCGAGATCCTCTCTGATGAACTTCTCCACGCCCGGGTTCTGCAATCCGACGGCGTTTAAAATGACGCCGCGGCTCTCCGCAATGCGCGGCACGGGATTGCCCGCCCACGGCACGAGCGCGATGCCCTTCGTCGCCACCCCGCCGAGGCAGGAAATATCGTAAATATCGTCAAATTCCCGCCCGAATCCGAACGTACCCGACGCGGTGATCACGGGATTTTTCAGCGTTTTCCCGCACAGCGTTACCGAAAGATCAGCCATTGTTT
>ERZ1090866.729-NODE-732-length-11716-cov-3.820684_pt1 | contig 11716 bp, 9 predicted proteins | sample MGYA00478477_ERZ1090866 | MGnify/ENA primary metagenome ERZ1090866 (study PRJEB33644, sample SAMEA5815737) | chicken gut metagenome | biome: Chicken; feature: Gastrointestinal Tract; material: Caecum | place: Ireland | collected 2019-01-01 | study: A study of the... | reverse complement strand
GACATGAGCACCATGTACCAGATTTCGTGCAAAATAGAATATTTTTAGGGAGTGTATTTTATGAAAGGGATCGTCCTTGCCGGTGGAAGCGGGACCCGCCTCTACCCCCTCACCATGGTCACATCCAAACAGTTGCTGCCGGTCTATGATAAACCAATGATTTATTATCCCCTGTCCACCTTGATGCTGGCGGGGATCCAGGACATCCTCATCATTTCCACCCCCCAGGATCTCCCCAACTTTGAGCGTCTCTTGGGAGACGGCAGTAAGTTCGGCGTCCATTTCTCCTATAAGGTACAGCCCTCCCCAGACGGGCTGGCGCAGGCCTTTATTCTGGGCGAAGAATTTGTGGGGGACGACCGTTGCGCCATGATCTTGGGCGATAACATCTTCTACGGCGCCGGACTGACCCATCATTTGCGGAAAGCGGTAGAACAGGAAGAGGGCGCTACCGTCTTCGGCTACTATGTGGAGGACCCAGAGCGGTTTGGCGTGGTAGAATTCGACGAGAACGGTAAGGCCATTTCTATTGAGGAGAAGCCTTCGCAGCCAAAGTCCAACTATGCTGTTACAGGTCTTTACTTCTATGATAAGAAGGTCTGTGAGCGCGCCAAGAATCTGAAGCCATCCGCCCGTGGGGAACTGGAGATCACCGATTTAAACCGTATCTACTTGGAGGAGGACGCCCTCCGTGTTATCACGCTGGGACGCGGCTATGCCTGGCTGGATACCGGTACCATGGATTCTCTGGCAGAGGCAACAGAATTTGTCCGTGTAGTGGAGACCCGAACCGGAAATGCCATTGCGGCCTTGGAGGAGATCGCCTATCGGAATGGCTGGATCACCCGCGACCAGCTCTTGGAATCTGCGCAGGCCTATGGGAAATCCCCTTATGGGGCACATCTGCGCACTGTGGCGGAGAATAAAATCTTGTATTGAGGGACTGAGTAAGGATGGAATTTATTCAGACAAAGCTGGATGGACTATACATTGTTGAGCCAAAGGTCTTCGGTGACCACCGCGGTTTTTTTATGGAGAGCTGGTCAAAAAGGGTCTTTGAAGCGGCAGGGCTGCATTATGATTTTGTGCAGGACAACCACTCTTCCTCTACTGTGAAAGGCACCTTACGCGGAATCCACTTCCAGCGAGGGGATAAGGCCCAGGCAAAGCTAGTCCGCTGTGCAAGAGGCTCTGTATTGGATGTCGCTGTGGATCTGCGCCCCCAAAGCCCCACCTATAAGCAGTGGGTTTCGGTGGAGCTATCTGAGGAAAATAAGCGGCAGCTGCTGATTCCCCGCGGCTTTGGTCACGGCTTCTTGACCTTGACTGACCATGTGGAATTTCTTTACAAGGCTGATAACTACTACGCCCCCGAGGCGGATGGCGGTATTCGTTGGAATGACCCTGAACTGGCGGTGGACTGGGGCATTGCGGAACCGATCCTTTCTGAAAAGGACGCCTGTTCCCCCTTCCTCAAGGACGCAATCACTGACTTTTAAGGAGAGAAAATATGAAAGTTTTGATTACCGGCGGTGCCGGCTTTATTGGGAGCAATTTTATCTTTCATATGCGAAGCGCACACCCCGAGTACGATCTGGTGTGTGTGGACAAGCTTACCTATGCAGGTAATCTGGAGACATTGGCCTCTGTGATGGAGGATGCCAAGTTTACCTTTATAAAGGCTGATATCGCGGACCGCGCAGCAATTTACGGCATCTTTGAGCGGGAAAAGCCCGATGTTGTGGTAAATTTTTCCGCTGAAAGTCATGTTGACCGCTCCATTGAAAATCCCTCTGTCTTTTTGGAAACCAATGTTATGGGTACACAGGTCCTTTTGGATGCCAGCCGCAAGTACGAGGTCAAACGTTATCATCAGGTGTCTACCGACGAAGTGTACGGCGATCTGCCCCTGGACCGCCCCGACCTCTTCTTTACCGAACAGACTCCCCTGCACACCTCCAGCCCCTACTCTGCTTCCAAGGCCTCTGCCGACCTGCTGTGCAATGCGTATCAGCGCACCTATGGCATGCCCATTACCATTTCCCGCTGCTCCAACAACTACGGACCTTACCAGTTCCCGGAGAAACTCATTCCGCTGATGATTGCCAATGCTCTGGCGGATAAACCTCTTCCTGTGTATGGCGAAGGGATCAACGTCCGGGACTGGCTGTATGTGGAGGACCACTGCCGGGCCATTGACCTGATTCTGGAGAAGGGCAAGGTGGGCCAGGTCTACAACATCGGCGGCCACAATGAAATGCGAAACATCGATATTGTGAAGAAAATCCTTGCTATTCTGGGCAAACCGGAGAGTCTCATCACCTATGTGACCGATCGCAAGGGCCACGACATGAGATATGCCATCGATCCGACCTTTATCCACAAAGAGTTGGGTTGGCTGCCTGAGACCAAGTTTGATGATGGCATCCAGAAGACTGTAAAGTGGTATCTGGAGAACCGAAGCTGGTGGGAAAATATCGTAAATGGCGAGTATCAAACCTACTATGAGCGGATGTATGGAAACCGCCTATGAGCAAGCCGGACAGCCTTGTATCCTGTGTCATTCCGGTTTATAAGGCAGAGTCATATCTGCATCAGTGCATAGACAGTGTTCTGGCACAGGACTACTCCCATTTGGAGGTCATACTGGTAAATGACGGCTCTCCGGACCGCTCCGGGGTCATATGTGATGCGTATCAAGCGCTCGACCGCAGGGTAAGAGTGTTTCACCAGCACAACCAGGGAGTTTCTGCCGCACGCAACTACGGCGTGCGGCAGGCTCTTGGAACATATATTGCATTTATAGATGCAGATGACTGGGTTGAGCCCTCCTATATTTCCAGTCTTGTAGGTTTGGCAGAGAACTATCAGGCTCAGGCCTCTGTTTTAGCTCAGACTGCGCACAATGAAGCCAACCGTCTCAGCGGCGAAGAGGCTCTCGAGGAAATGCTGTATCAGAAATTATTTGACACCGCTCCTTGGGGGAAGCTGTTTCATAGATCCATCCCCACATCCATCCCATTTCCTGAGGGGATGTTTTACGAAGATTTAGCTGTCGTGTGCCGTATGATCAGCAGAGCTGATTTTGTAGCGGTGGGAAATGGGGCACTTTACCACTACCGTACGACCCCAGATGGCACAATGAACGGCCATGACGTGGGCAGACTGCTGGATGAGCAGAAGGCGGCACGAATGATGTATGATTTTGTGCTGAATACCATGCCCAATTTGAGAAGGGCCGCTGCATGCAGAAAGTTCAGCGCCGACTGTCAGGTGCTTTTTAAATTACCCGCCGAGGGATATTCTTCTGAAAAAACTCAGTTGTGGTGTGCAATCAAGCAGAATCGACTGTCTGTTGTGTGCGATTCTCATGCGAGGTTAAAAAATCGCATCGCCGCACTGAGTTCTTATTTTGGAAAAGGGGCTATGGAAATTCTGTGGAGTCTACACAAGTTGTAACCAGTCAACCGATGAGGGTGCTGCTGTTATATCGGACCTTTGGACCGTCTGTCAACCTCTGTGCGATGCTGCAGTTGAAACAGCTTGCCCAGACGGGCAACATCGCGCTTCGGCATGTCCGCATCCTGGCCGCTAAAAAGGCGGACCTGGAGTGGGCACAGTTGATCATCTTTGTTCGCGGAGATGGATTATCAGACGAATGGATGGCAAAAGTATGCCATCAGGCGGGCAAAAAAATTCTATATATCTTGGATGATGATCTGCTCAACGTACCTATGTCTTTGGGCAGCGGGCCGTACTATGCCCAGCAGTCGGTAAAGGACCACATTGAGAAAATGATGGAGTACAGTGATTATTTTGCTTCTCCTTCCGATGTCTTGATTGAAAAGTATGGCCCCCGTTTTTCTTACTCCTTTAGAATCATCGAGCCTTCCGCCTATGTCATGCGGAAGAAAGAGAAAAATCCCACAGGCACCGTGCGTATTGGCTTTGCCGGTTCCGCAGACCGTGGCAGTGACATTGATGCGATTTTGGCGGAGGCGCTTCGTCAGATTACAAAAAAATACGGCGACCGAGTATCCATTGAGATTTTTGGCACAGAAACCAAAATTGCAAAAGAGATCCCATGTAGGCAATACAAGTATACAGAGTCCTACCAGGAATACCAGGAAAAAATGCACGCACTCAACTGGGACATCGGATTGGCCCCCATGCCGGATACTCCATTCCATCGCTGCAAACACTATAATAAGTTGGTCGAGTATTGCGGATTTGGGATCGCAGGTATTTACTCCAATGTAAAACCCTATGCTGGGGAAGTCGAAGACGGTGTGACAGGGCTTCTCTGTGAAAATACAACACAGGCCTGGGTCTCCGCCATTACACGGTTGATTGAGGACCAAGCTTTGAGAGAAAGAATATCTGAAACATGTTTGTTGCGGGCACAGACTGTGTACTCTGTACCCAGCGCGGCAGAGTCATTCCTTCAAAACCTGGAAGCGCTCTCACTGTCAGACGTTCCTTACACCAAAATTGGCTTCCTGGGCTGGGCAAAGCTATGCGGTCTGATCAGTTGGTACCGGGAAAAATTCCAAAAATTTGGATGGAAGACCCCCCTTATCGCCGTTAAAAAGATGATAAAAATAATAGCAGGTGATGTCTAAGATGAAAATTTTAGTAACTGGTGTCCACGGTCAGCTTGGATATGACGTATGCAAAGTGCTGTCCGCGAGAGGGATTGAACACAAAGGTGTGGATCGTGAGGACTTCGATCTGACAGACAGCGAAGCGACCCGCGCGTATGTGGAGGAATATGCTCCCGATGCCGTGATTCACTGTTCCGCCTGGACCGCCGTGGACAAAGCAGAGGATGAGTTGGATGTTGTCACGGCCATCAACGTGGGGGGTACCCGAGCAATTGCGGAGGCCTGCAAGAAATTAGACGCCAAAATGATTTATATTTCTACCGACTATGTCTTTCCGGGTACTGGAGAGCGGTTCTATGAGCCAGATGACCCTACCGGGCCGCTGGGCGCATATGGCCTCACCAAACTGGGCGGCGAAAAAGCCGTGCAGGAACTATTGGATAAATATTTTATTGTTCGTGTCTCTTGGGTATTTGGCATCAACGGCAACAATTTTATTCGCACCATGCTCCGTCTTGCGGAGACGAAGACAGAGCTGAACGTCGTCTGCGACCAGATCGGTTCTCCGACCTATACCGCCGACCTGGCCCCTCTTCTGTGCGACATGGTCGTCACCGACAAATATGGGGTCTACCACGCCACAAATGAGGGTGTCTGCTCCTGGGCAGACTTTGCAGAAGCAATTTTCCGCGTGGCGGGAAAGCAGGTGACAGTGCACCACATTCCCACCAGTGAATACCCCACACGCGCAGTCCGCCCCCTCAATTCCCGCATGAGCAAGGATAAGCTGGAACAGATGGGCTTTTCCAGACTGCCCACATGGCAAGACGCGCTGGCACGTTATTGGAAGGAGCTTTCAGAACACGTATGAATTCCAAGACTCTGAAAAAAGGCTGTATCGTAGCGCTGATTGCATATGTTGTGATTGCTGTACTGTTCTACTTGATTGGTGGTCAGCAGCTTCGCTACCGGGTGATACAAAAGGAGATGCTGACCCCCTCTGCGGTGATTGGAGAAATCACCAGCGATCAGGTCATTGAGCAGCCGCTGAGCATGGAAGGGGATCTATTGACTGAATTATCCCTGATGGCTGGCACTTACCAAAGAAAAAATACTGGCGTACTCCGGTTGGAAGTCCTGAGTACGGAAGGAGAAGTTCTGGCCACACGCGACGTTGATGTGAGCACGCTGGAGGACAACGCCGTCTTTACGGTACCTTTTTCTTCAGGTGTCTCCATTCCCGGAAACCGATTTGTGCTTAGGATTTCTGCCCCCGAGGCCTCCGCAGGAAACGCCATCGCTTTGTATACAGGAAATACGATCTCTGCCTCCCGTTATGAGGTGGCGGCTCCCATTGGCGAGCAGGACAAAATGAAGCTCAACGGCGTGGCACAGGAGTACATGTTGTGTGTGGACATGACCTCCTGTGAAGTTTTGGCGTTTGGCCAGTATTACTGGCAGATTGTATCGGTCGTATTTGTGGTGCTGGCCCTGGTGTGCGTCATTCTCTATCGGAAAAATGAGCGCGGCCAGTCTTCCCAGATTCTCAATATTTTTATCGCCATGGACCGATATCATTACCTGATCAAGCAGTTGGTGGGAAGAGACTTTAAGACAAAATATAAGCGCTCCGTGTTGGGTATTTTCTGGAGCTTTCTTAATCCATTGCTGACTATGTTGGTGCAGTATATCATTTTTTCTACGCTGTTTAAATCAGATATCCCCAATTTTGCGGTTTATCTGCTGATAGGCATTGTTTGTTACAGCTTTTTCAGCGAGGCAACCACGATGGCATTGGGGGCGATTGTGAGCAATGCCCCCCTGATCACCAAGGTTTACGTACCCAAATACATTTATCCGCTTACCAGAGTGATGTCATCCACGATTAATTTTCTCCTGTCGATGATTCCTCTGTCTGTTGTACTTTTGATTACAAGAACGCCGATCCGTCCTTCATTGCTCCTGCTGCCCTTCGGGGTGGTTTGTCTTTTTATGCTCTGTCTCGGTATGGGAATGTTTTTGGCCACGTCCATGGTATTTTTTCGGGATACACAGTTTTTGTGGGGCGTAGTTAGCATGCTTTGGATGTATGCAACGCCCATTTTCTATCCGGAAACCATTATTGCGGAAGAAATCATGCCCATATACAAATGCAATCCCCTCTATCATGTTGTGCGTTTTATCCGTATTATTATGATTGACGGAGTTTCTCCAGAGCCGAAGGCTTTTATGTGGTGTTTTTTAACCTGCGCCATTCCTTTGCTTATTGGGGCAATTGTATTTAAGAAAAATCAGGATAAATTTATTCTGAATCTGTGAGGGCGCCATGATAACAGTTAAAAATGTTTCCATCCGTTATTTGATGGTATACGATCGGGTAAAAAGTATTAAAGAATATATTGTTCAAACGCTCAAGGGCAAGGTCAAGTATGAGGAATTTTGGGCGCTGAAGAATGTAAGTTTTGAGGTAAAAAAGGGCGAGGTCGTGGGAATCATCGGGCACAATGGCGCCGGAAAATCGACCCTGCTTAAAATTATTTCCGGCATTCTCAAGCCCACAGAGGGTTCTGTCAGTGTCCAGGGTGTCGTAGTCCCCATGCTGGAGCTGGGGAGCGGCTTTGACTCAGACTTAACCGGCAGGGAAAATATTTTCCTTAATGGAGCTATTTTGGGATATTCCGAGCAGTTTTTAAAAGAGAAATATGACGAGATCGTAGCGTTTTCTGAACTGGGAAAATTTATTGAGATTCCCCTGCGGAATTACTCATCGGGTATGATTATGCGCCTCGCGTTTTCTATCGCGACCGTAGTCAATCCTGACGTTTTGATTGTGGATGAAATTCTGGCTGTGGGCGACGCCGATTTTCAGGCGAAAAGCAAAGCGCGGATGCTGGAGCTGATGGGAGGCGGCACAACGGTTCTGTTTGTCTCTCATACACTGGACCAGATTCGGGAGATGTGCGACAAAGTGCTTTGGATCGAGCACGGGCAGGTAAAGGCCTTCGGTGAAACCCAGGAAATCTGTAACCAATACGAATGTAGTTGTGTGGGAGAGTGAAGTTAATAAATGGGCGGGAATGAGTATAATGAACAGTATTATAAAAGTGGATGCGGAGAAGATTATTCCAATAGACAGATTTGGGCAAATTCTTTTTCCAGGATTGCCGAGCAGATAATACAGGATTTCCATCCCAAAAGTGTATTGGATGTCGGATGTGCATGGGGCTACCTAGTAGAAGCACTGCGCGACCGCGGCGTAGAAGCATATGGTATTGACATATCAGAATATGCCATTTCTAAGGTAAGAGAGGACATCAAACCTTATTGTGTAGTTGGGTCCATAAGTGATAAATTCCCGGAAGAGCTCCCGGATAAATATGATCTAGTGATTACCATTGAAATGTTGGAACACCTCACACCAGAAGATGGTGACATCGCGATTGAAACTCTTTGCAATCTTTCTGATACCATTGTTGTCTCTACGACTCCTGATGATTTTAATGAGCCCACACACATCAATGTGCAGCAGCCGGCTTATTGGGTTACCAGATTTGCAAAGCACGGTTTTTATAGAAATTTACAATATGATGTGAGCTACGTTTCAAATTATGCCATGCAATTTGAGCGCCGGCAACCGACTATTTTAGATATTATTTTTGATTACGAACATTTACTTCAGTATCAGCGACTGCATAAGCATGACGAATTCCGTAGCAGAATATATTTTGACATGGGTTCCGGAGCATCTGAAGATCATGTACAACTGCTTACCGGCTGCCCTTCGGAACCGTTTCACCACAGAATTAATATTCCCCAAGGGTGCAGGTCTATACGCTTTGACCCTATGGAAGGCACCGGATGTCTCATATTGAATCTACATCTGAGGGGTGACAGCCAGCTTCTGAATGTCAGTGCTCACAATGGTCTTTCCTGTGGAAACCAGTTTTTATTCAGCACCATAGATCCCCAACTCGAAATTCCCATATATGAGTACTGCCATTGGATTGAAATCACGGCAGAAATTATCCCCATGAAACAGGACGGATGGCTTACTCTATATAATGAAATCAGTAAGCAGCAAGAGCACATCCAATCGCTAGAGTCCGCAAACACACAGATTCAATCCAGCTTGGACGAAAAAAGTAGGTACGCTGCTAATCTGGAAGGTGAAATTCAGAGTCACCTTGCAAAGCTCGCCCATCTGGAGGCTCAGTTGGTGCAGGAGAAACAGAGTGCGGCAGAGGTTCTTGCAGAATGGAAGAGTCAATCAGCCCACGAGAGGGCGCATGCAGAAGAGGTACTTGCAGAGTGGAAGCGGCAATCAGCCCGGGAGCAGCAGAACGCAACAGAGCGCGTTGCCGCGCTCAAGGAACAGTTGGCGGAGGAGAGGCAGGCTGCGTCGGAGAAGCTTTCTGATTTGGAGGAACGTTTGACTCTTGAGAAGCAAGACGCAGAAGAGCAAGCGGCGCAGTTAGAAATGGTACAATCCCAGCAGCAAGAGCGTCTGGAGCAGTTGCAAAATGAAAATAATGCGCTCAAATATCAGATTCAGGACTACAGTAACTTGGTCGCCTATGAGCGAAATGAGGCCAAAGCCGTTTCTGACGCCTATTTATGTATAAAAAACAGCACCTGTTGGAGAATTACAAAGCCGGTACGCGTTTGTCTGGATCTAATAAAAAAATTTTTGAGGCCTTTAAAGAAGGTTTTTATCAGCATTCGCACACATGGCGTCAAAATGACGCTGAAAAAGATCAAGCATAAGCTGAGACATGAGCCCATGCCTGTACTGCCTCCCGCTCCGGTTCAATATGCCCCTAGTGCTCAAACTGGCCCCTTGAGTCTCATTACGCAGAACCCTGTTGACCCCATTGAAACAGTTATTATTGATGAGTCTGTAAAGCGGCTCAACCTCGTGACGGATACCATTGACTCTCACTCTTTGCTCGGCGGTGTGGCAACCGCTTTAATTGTAGCGACTGAATTTGCCAATCGATATGACTATGAATTGCGGATTATTACGCGGAATTCGGATGTTAGCCCCACCAACTACTATAAAATTATAGAAATCAGTGGGATTTCCCCGGCCTGCAAGGTCAGCTTCTACAGCGATTTTGAGCGTCACCAGAAAGCCGTTGATTATAAGCTGGAGATCAGCAAGGATGATATTTTCTTTGCGACCTCTTGGTGGAGCGCAAAGGCAATTTCTGAAACCACCATTCGGAAAAGATTTTTCTATATTATTCAGGAGGTCGAAACGTTTTTCTATAATTTTGGAGGGGAGCATTTACTCTGCTCTCAAATGATGCAGGATGACGATATCGATTATATTGTCAATTCAAAATATTTATATGATTATTTCCGGCAGTACGAAAAGCACATTGTAGAACATGGCTGCTATTTTGAACCTGCTTTTCCGGAAAGTTTGTATAAGAAGAATACGTTTACTCCCAAAGCCAAGTATAAACTGTTTTTCTATGCCAGGCCCAATAACCCACGGAATCTATATTCCGTCGGTGTTTATCTACTCAATCGCGCAGTAGAGCGTGGTATTTTGGATACCGATGAATGGGAAGTATACTGTGTGGGGCAGAATGCGCCGGTGCTTGAATTTTCGAATGGCGCCAGATCCAACAACCTGGGACAGTTAAGCTGGACGGAATATGCAGAGTTCTTGACCGACAGTGATTTGGGTCTATGTCTTATGTATACTCCTCACCCCAGCTATCCGCCATTTGACGTGGCCTGTTCCGGAGGAGTCGTTCTGACCAACAAGATGATGAACAAGGTTTCATTTGATTACTGCAAAAATGTGATTATGGCCGACCTGGACGAGGACTCCTTTATGGAGGCTTTTGCAGAAAGCATTGCCTTGGCTAAAAATATGGAGGAACGCAAGAAAAATTATGAAGCTAATACCATTTGCCGCAGTTGGCATGACACGTTGAAGCAGACAATTGAGGATATGGGAGGAAAGATTTGAGTTGTACACCATACGCTGCGAACTACCGGTAAATCGAGAGCCATGGAATACAACATTGGAATACCGGTGTGGAATATTAAAAAATGCGCACAAAAATGGGAAGAAAATTGCCGCTATGTTATATCAGCAAGCCGATACATCTACATTTCGGTATCGGTGTTATAATGTTGCGCAGAGCACGGAGCGCTCTCAGACATGGCAAAGTGTATATTTTTTTATGAACGAGCTTCACGTATTGGAGACTCTGCTTCCATGTATAAATGTGCTTATTTTGACTCGTTTGAAATGGCAGCACAGTTTAGACACGCTGGTTTTAAAGGCTCGCTCGAAAAATATCCCGGTCTTGTATGATATTGACGATTTGGTATGTAATACCAAGTACATTAAGCTGGTGACAAATACCCTCAATGTCCACTTCGGTGGGGAGGTGGATTATGATTTCTGGTTTGCATACTTTTCGAGGCTGGAGCAGGCCGCGCAGCTTGCAGATGGATTCCTCACGACCAATGACTACTTAGGTCAAAAATTGCAAGACCGTTTTCAAAAGCCTTATCAAATTATCATCAACTCCTTAAATCTGGAACAGTTGGAAGTCTCGTCGCGATGTGTTGTTGAGAAGCAAAAAAAGACAACCAAGCGTCCCTTTGAGATCGGTTATTTCAGTGGTACACCGTCACACATCAATGATTTTAAGGTCGTTGCTTCAGAAATCGTGGAACTGCTTCGTGATTGTCCAGATATGATTTTGAAAGTTGTCGGATTTATGGAGTTTCCCGATGTGATGCAGCCGCTCATCAAAGCGGGGAAGATTCAGTTTGCCCCTCTGGTTGATTTTCTGGAATTGCAGAAGTTAATTGCACAGGTGGATGTAAATATTGTGCCCCTGGTGCAAAATACATTCACTAACTGCAAATCAGAACTTAAGTTCTTTGAGGCCGCTGCCGTAAATACCGTTACGGTCGCGACTCCGATTTATACGTATAAGAGCGCCATTGAACACGGAAAGACCGGCTTTCTCTGTGAGCAGGGGCAGTGGTATGGCTGTATCAAAGATTTATATAATAAAAAATCAGATCCGAGTGCACTGATCCAGAATGCAAGAGAATATTGTATTCCCAAATATTCTGGA
>ERZ1090866.728-NODE-731-length-11761-cov-9.079703_pt1 | contig 11761 bp, 11 predicted proteins | sample MGYA00478477_ERZ1090866 | MGnify/ENA primary metagenome ERZ1090866 (study PRJEB33644, sample SAMEA5815737) | chicken gut metagenome | biome: Chicken; feature: Gastrointestinal Tract; material: Caecum | place: Ireland | collected 2019-01-01 | study: A study of the... | reverse complement strand
CATAAGCAATTAGAAATAGTAGGTGGATATTCAACATTCGGCATCATTAACAAATGCGGAAAATATTCTGACTCAATTTGTTTCCGATTGTAGTATCCTTCCCTAATATCATGCGTATAGATTTCTTTTCTGTCATTAAATTCTTTAACGCAATCACACATAACCACGTCACAATTATAATCTTCTACAATTTTTATCATAGATTGATACATATTACTGTCTATATAGTCATCACTGTCCACAAATGTCAGATACTCTCCCACCGCCGCATCAAGACCTGTATTTCTCGCCGCGGCAACACCGGCATTTTTCTTATGAATCACCTTGATCCTGTCATCTTCCGTAGCAAATGTATCACACATTTGCGGACATTCATCTGGCGATCCGTCATCCACAAGGATGATCTCCAGATTACCGTAAGTCTGCTCTCTGACAGAATCTACACAGCGCTTCAGATATTTTTCCGCATTATAGACTGGTATGATCACTGAGATTTTCTTCATGTATGCTGTCATCCTCACAATAACTTATATAGATTCTGCAGCCCGTCGGCATTTGTGTAGTCTTTTCTCAATTCATTTCTGATAAGAACCTGCTGCTTTCCTTCGTCCTGCAAAAGATCAGTCAGCGCAGCTGCACATTTATCATTTTCCACTGGTACGATAATTCCGTCCACACCATCTTCCAGCTGGCTTACGGACGTTGCATAATCAGTGATCGCTACCGGCTTCCCCAGGATCTGGGCTTCATGCACAGAAACAGAATTGCCTTCATACCGACTGGGCTGCACATAGAGATCACATGCTTTAATATAAGGATATGGGTTTGTCTTCTTTCCAAGAATAATGACATGATCCTCCATACCACATTCCGCAATTTTCTGCCGGATCAGTGTTTCATCGGAGCCAAAGCCGATCAGGTACCATCTGACATTTATTCCACTTTGCAGGATTCTGCGGCAGATATCCGGGACATTGTCAAAATTCTTCGCCGTACAGAATCTTCCTATCGAAAGCAGTTTTTTCGTGCCATCATCCGGCATTTCATCTACTGCCGAAAATTCCTCTGCTTGCTCCCGGATGCTATTGACCGGCATCAGATTTTCTATCACAATCAGTTTATTCCTGAGCGACGGAAAAACGGTCAGGAAGCTCTGTGATACTGCTTCCGAAATGGAAATGATATGATCGTAAGCAGCCCACATATTCAGCTCGGACTCTACATCAACTTTCACTTTGGTATAGTCCGTATGGATCCATGCAGCCTTCTTTTTCGCCTGCACTTTCTGACTGACAAAATAATGGGGAGTCAGGAAACTGACTGCCAGATCATATATGCCGTTTCCTACATTCGGCATGCAGGCAACGGTATATTTGTGGCTGTATTCTAAGGACACTCCATTGTCCGGGGGCAATTTCAGCCTACGCACCCGTTGTGCAGCCTTTAACTTGCCCACAGTCCGACCTGCCGCCACCAGCAACTGGCCCCGCCGGATCACCTGTCCAATAGGAACTGCAAGGCTGGCATACTGCGGGATCTCCGGCAGAAGATTTATTTTCTCCGGAAGATACTGCAGCAGCTCGCCTGTATGCCGCATCAAGAAAAGATCCACTTGACACCGGCTGTAATCTATATTTTCCAGAAGTCCCAGCAAAGCACGTTCCGCCCCGCCCAGCTCCATAGCATGGGAAAATATCAATACACGTTTCATACTCCTACCTTTTTCTCCATTTAAAACAATCCGCGCCAAATAGACGGTGGAATGGTCTTGTCAATTTACTCCGTAAAATCTGCCTCCTGCTCAAAGCGCTCTTAGTATACCAGTGGATGCTGATCGTGTTGGCTGTCTTATTCAGGCGCCCTGTCGCATCGTCATATGGATTCAGGTAATCTGCCGGCAGAATAAGTGCTCCGTTGATTTCCTGTTTTTTCCCGTTCAGCTGCAGTCCATGTTCAAGCAGTGCTTTCGTATTCAGCCGGGGACATCCTACCATCTCCATATTGCCGTCCGCATCTTCATGGAATCCGGAATACTGCCGGATCATAGCCAATACTGTCGAATGACCTTTCACGGCGCCGAATCCCAGACCCGTTGCTACATAATCATTGTTTTCAAAGCCATAGAATGCATCGTACGGAAGCAGTTCATCCGGGCAGCGGATCAATTCCACATCCGTGTCAAAATAAATTCCCCCATTTTCATAAACAACAAGCAGCCGGGCAAGGTCACTTAAAAACGCCCATTTCTTATGGTCATAACACCATCTCAGATATGCATGTTTATCAAAATCAAAGTTATCCTCATTCCACTCAATGATTTCATAGTCCGTACAATACTTTTTCCAGCTTGCAATACATTTTTTTGCTTTTTCCGGAAGTGGATTTCTTCCAAACCAACAGTAATGAATTTTTTTTGGTATCATTTTAATTCACCTTGCTTCTTAGCTACACAACAAAATTCACATATCCTTGTGTCGCCTTTTCCTTCCTATGTATCACACCGGGATTTCCAATCACAATCGAATGATCGGGCACGTCAAAATTTATAAAACTATTCGGGGCTATCATAACATCATTTCCAATTGTAACATTGCCTACGATTGTTGAATTGATACCGACAAATACACAATCTCCTATTACCGGCACTCCTCTTTTCTCTCCCCAATTACTTTTCCCTATAGTACAGCCTTTATGAAGGTTGACATTATTTCCAATCTTTGCCCCTGTTCCCACTGTAATATTATAGGGATGACCTAAATATAACCCTCTCCCAATCTCAGCTGTTAGGGAGATTTCTAAACCATACTTTCGAGAATAATGCAGCAATCTTAATTTTCTAAAAAAAGTCATTTTCCTATTTGCTTTTCTCCATAAACTCACATATCTTATCTGGTGAGAGAATAGTAACCTGATAATATTTTTAATAGAAATATGCCATTTTTCTCCTGTCATTCGGTAATAATCATCTTTTGATTCTGCAACCATAGCTAGTCTCCTAATTTGTTTTCGTTCTAATATATAAATTTAACAAACATCCCATCGGTATCGCTAATAACGTCCATCCTTTTCTCGGAGATTTTCTAATAAAATGCCTATCTTTTGCAAAAATGCAACTGGACACATAATGAATACAGTCCTTAAATAGCCTTTTTCTTGAAGTCGGATATTTCATATATATCCTTCTTAAAAATGCAAATCCTTTTGGATTCTTCCTGTACTGCTGCAGCATAGTTCCAGACGAACCATCCGGCTGATACTCTACATTACACAGGACGTCATTTAAAACCGAAAGCTTATAGTCCTGATCGATCAGAAGATAAAGATAGTTCAGTCCCACATATTTTTCGTCTGGGAACTCCGGATATTTTGGATATTTCCGGATCACCTCTGTCCGATATACCAGTTTCTTATCACCGCTGCCTCCCGCAGCATAATACCCGGTCAGTGTCGTTTCCCTTAATCCTTCAGGAAAACTTTTCCCGATCACTTTTCCGGTAAGGTCTGCATCAAGTCCGATTATTCCTGCATAATCCTTATCCTTGATTTCCTGCCACTTATCCTTTATCTTCTGTACTGCTTCATCTGCCAGACAGTCATCTGAGTCTATACATGTGTTCAGCTCTGTATGGATATGTTCATATGCACTATTGTGGGCCGTATGCATACCGCCGTTTTCTTTATAAAGATACTCTATCCGAAATCCGTTTTCCTCTTTCTGCCACGCCTGCACCAACGCCCTGGTATTATCCTGCGATCCGTCATCCACAATCAGCCAGACAAATTCCTTGCAGGATTGCTTTTTCAGACTCTCATAGGTTCGGGGCAATGTTTTTGCCCGGTTATAAGCCGGGGTAAAAACAGTTAGAAATTCTCTCTTCATCTTACTCCTGCTCTCATATAAAACTCCTGCAGTTTCTCTGCATTTTCCTTAATATCATAACCGGCCTTTCTGATCTGCACAGTCTGTTCCCGCCTTTCCTTCTGACCTGCCTTTAGTATTTTATCAGTCCACTCAGACACTGGCGCTCCCAGAGCCAGACGACTGACCAGATCTGTTACAATTGTTTCCTCCGGTACATTTTCTGAGATAACACAAGGCAGGCCTGCTGCCTGTGCCTCGATCATAGTAACCGGGAGTCCTTCGTACAGCGACGGGAAAAGGAACACATCCATCGCCTGCATCAGCCGGTTCACATCAGATCTAATGCCTGTAAAAATCACTTTTCTGCCTAAATCCAGTTCTTGTACCATTTTTTCTATCTGTTGCCGGTTTTTCCCGTCTCCTGTCAGGATAAGAATACTGTCTGGTTTTCGTTTCTGCAGCTCATAAAACAGCCTGATAATAAATCCATGATTTTTTTGCGGCGAAAAACGCCCTACATGGCCAATCACAAGTTTATTTCCCAGATGCAATTCCTCCCTGACCTCTCGGCGGATCTGTTCTGAATATATATATCTGCTGCTGTCTATGGCATTATACAGAATTTGAAATTGTCTTCCGCTGAACATCCACTGCCCGGCTTCCTCTCCGCAGGCAAACAAATGCGTAGCATATTTAGGTATAAGCGACTTTGACAAAATCTTCAACGGATATTTTATATTTTTATCCTGGCTCTTATTGTGTGCATGGGCAATTCTTACCGGTACGCCCGCTTTCTTTGCGTGGCTCAGCGGATAAGCACTCATACAGTCCAGATGGGAATGTACGATCTGATAAGGATGTTCCGCAAAGAAGGAATCCAATGCTTTATGATATTTTCGAGAAAACGGATTTAACTGAGGCAGATGATATATCCTTCCGCCAAGACTCAGTATTTCTTTATCATAGTCCGCCTCAAAATCACGGTGCACCAGAAAATCAAACTGAACCTTGCTTCTGTCTATATTCCTGAAATAATTCATCAGCATTGTTTCCAGTCCGCCCCGCCCCATATAGGTAACCACATGCAATACTCTTACTTGTTCCATCATTAACAGCCTTTTTCTAAAATCTACTTTATCTCATAAACTTCTTTCAGTTCCTGCAGAACATTCGTATCCATATACCGCTGCGCTTTGATATAGCCCTGTTGCCCGAATCTGCTGCGAAGCGCAGAATCCTTCGCCAATGCAACAATTTTATCGGCAAAGGCTGCCGGATCTGCTGCCGGAACAAGATAGCCATCTGTGCCGTCTTCAATCAGTTCTCTATGTCCCCTGTTGACAGAAGCAACCACCGGCTTTTTACAGTACATCGCTTCTACAATGTTCAGCGGCAGTCCTTCCCGATAACTTGCCGATATGATCACATCTGCGAGATGCACATATTTTTCCAGATCTGTAACATATCCAAGCAATTTTACATATGCCTGCAGATTGTTGTTTCTTATCTGCTCTTCCAGTGCATCCTTCGCCGGTCCGTTTCCTGCCAGAAGCAGTATAGAATCCGGAATCTTTCTGCTGACAATTTTCATTGCCTCGATCAGTGTCTTTTGATTTTTATTTTGATTCAGCTCTCCGGTACATAGCAGAACGAATTTTCCTTCAAGATTAAATCTTTTCGTTACAGCATCCAGTTCATCCGCTCTGATTCGTCCGTATTTCTCTGAATTCGCCCCTACTCCGTGGATTCGATATACCGGACATTTGAACTTCCGTCTGGCAAGCTGAAAATCTTCCTCTGTGATGGTGACCAGCCTGCTTGTGAATCCGGACATAAACTTTTCGATCGGATAGAAAACTAGCCAGTTTTTCAGCGGCGCTCCCTTATAAAAGTGGAACCCATGCGCTGTATAGATTACGACCGTTCCGTTTTTGCGGCTCCTGTTTGCCGCCAGTCTCGTCAAGATACCTCCTACCGGCGTATTGCAGTGGATCACATCATATTTCCCCTGCGTGATTACCTGTTTCAATTGCCTGTAGGCTCTAATATTATTCATCTGAAAAGGCGACCGTTCAAAGGGGATATTAAATACCCGGTCTACATTTCTAAGCCGGAGACCGTTTTTCTCAGCCAGATTGTCTCTGGCAGCCACATGGATTTCATAGCCTTTTTCTTTTAACATATCAATCGCCCTCAGATGAAACTGGGCGATATGACTCTGCACAGTCGCAACATATAATATCTTCATCGCATTTTACCCTCTGTCTCTATATCGGCAATATATCACTTATATAAGTCAGCCCCATTCCATAAACAGCTTTGGAATAAAAAAATGCCAGATAACAAACGATCAGCCCCATATACGCAACCGTCTGTGACCGTTTAGTAAACGCATTTCTCACAAGCCATGGGAGCAGAAGCAAGTTATACATATCAAAATAAATCGGAAGACGCCCTACCAATATTCCCCCTGAAAACGACGAGCACAGGTAGATTACCGCAGACAGCACTGACATGATAATACTGATATTCAGGACGCGGTTTTCCCTTGCCTGATCCGTATACCGCTTACATATCAGCGCCAGCAATGGCGGAGCAATGGCTACTGCGCTCCTTAAAATATTGGATCCAGACGAAGTGGCCGCTTCCGTAAGATATCCTTCATAAGCGCTGTCTTCCAGAAGAAATGACCAATTTGCCGCTATCCTGTCCAAAGACATTCCAATCACTAAAACCGCAGCAACTGCAATCCACATTCTTAATCCCCATGGTTTAGCTGTAACCACAAAATAGATCGGTATCATAATCAGGGCTGTAATGTGAATCGTAGACAGGATTAGCACCAATATTAGATATTTTAAAAATTTTTTTTCAACAAGCAGTCTGGTGTTGGCAAACAGAATACTGACTGCAATAAACTGTCGGATTCCATTCATCATCCATACAAAATGAACCATAGAAATAAACAGAAACATACTGAAAAAGAAGTTTTCCGAATATTTATACAGAGTATATGCTACCGCACAGCCGCTGACTGCAGCAATTACAAAAAGCCACCAGTGATAGTCTGATGAAATAAATTGTTTAAAAAGAATGCTTAACGCAAAATAGCCCTGATCCTTCTCATATCCGTCCAGAGCAGAGAAAGAAAAATGTGATGGAGCTTTATTAAACATTTCAATGTATGCAGATGTGTCCCCCACACCGCTTCTTAATCCTATAATAATGACAATATATGCCATCGTAAGCAGAGCAAATCCCCATCTTATCTGCCTGCGATTTTCAATATAATTAATTTTATACGCTAATTTGGGGCAGACCGTTGCAGTCACTCCTAAAACTAGTATCCATATCAGCATGGAGTAATATACTTGCATATACACTATCCTTTCTTCCTGTCAAACGCTTTACGGACACATACAATCATATTGTCCGTGATCCAATGCAAAGCCATAGCAGTTCCCCAGATTCCCACTGTCACAATTATAAAATTAAAAGGAAACCTCAGAATATTCAACCGTGGGATCAGCGCATATTGCACAAGATAAATTTCAAGCGTAATTGTAGATATATTTTTCCCCAATGTCTGTAGTATCCTGGGCAACTTCTTATACTCTGCTTCCAAGCCTGCAAATGTTTTAAAAGCAAAGAAAAGAAGCAGAAAAAGAAGCAACTGGTTTAAAATCTGATACGACGCAAAAATTCTGTAACGACTGAAAACCATTTTTGATGCAAAATAAAGCACAAAACATACCAGGACTGCTACCCAACTATGGGGAGGTCTTTTTTGCGTAACTTGCATACCTTTTTCTCGAAACCACGCTCCAAGCAGCATAGATTCCAAAAACAAAAACCGTATTGCAGGTTCATAAACTGAATCAATATGATAATAACTTTTATCATATACAACTAAATAAACTACGATGTAGATTGCCAAAATAGTAATCATATATAGTTTCAATAATTTTTCTGGATTTTGGTTATGTTTCTTTAAAATACAAATTAAAACATAATAGATGATATACAAAATCATAATTGATGCCACAAAATGATAATATGTGGGATATATCATCAATTTTACAAATTCTAATATAGAACCTGCACTATAAAATCCCAGCACCAGATAAATAAGTGTTATAATCCACACTGCCGGATAAATTCTAAGTATTCTTTTTCCATACCATTGAACAAAATCTGTTTTTATATTATACAGACAGTATCCGGATATGGCAAAAAAAAGCACATCCCCCAAAAGGCCGCCATTAGCGACAATAGATATGGGATAAATTTCTTCATAATGTGCATTTGTAATTATTACTGCACAGATAGCTCTTAAATAAATAATAAACTGAAACATTTTAGACCCTTTTCAGATTACTGCATATTAGATCAAACATTCTCTCCTTCGTTCCATCCCCCACAAATGAGTTATGCGGACTTATAATTACCCCCTGCAGATCCCATAGTTCGCTTTCCGCAGACAGAGGCTCTTCCTCAACAACATCCAATGCCGCACCTCTGAATTTTCCTTGTTTCAGTTTCTGAACCAATGCTTTTTCGTCGATGATGGCTCCCCGCGAAACATTTACCAGTACGCTTCCCGTCTTCATTTCCGCCAGCCTGACAACATTCATCAGTCCCCGTGTTTCTTCTGTCAAAGCGATACTCAGGATAACAATGTCTTCTTCCGGAAGAATCTCATCCATGCAGTCCAGCGGAACCCATCGGAAGATCTGCGAATCTTCCACACGGTTCCGGTTTACTGCCGTGATCTCGGTTCCGAAACCTGCCAGACGCTTTGCAATTTCCCGCCCCACATCTCCGTAGCCGATTATGCACACCTTCCTGCCTGTCAGTTCCAGCAGACTGCGGTTTTTGTCCCAGCTTTTTTTCTGCTGCTTCTGAAAAAAGCCATAGGAATCCTTGTAGATTTCCAGGATACTCATTACAGTCCATTCAGCCATGGGAATACTATAAACTCCCTTAGCATTATAATACAGGATATGATGTTGTTCCATATATTTTAAAGGCAGCCTGTCTAATCCGGCACTGGTGGCCTGAACAATTTTCAGATTTGTAAAATCCGCAATGTCATTGTATAAGAACAAATTGTTGCAGACCACCGCGTCAAATGTATCTGCCGGGATACAAAGCGGCTCTCTCTCGTCTTGCACAAAGGTAACCTGCCACCCCAGTTCTCTGATCTTACGAATCTGTTCTTCCGTATAGGGGTAAGCGCCTGTAAGCAACACACGTCCGGACATTATATCTCTCCTGTAATTCTGTTTACAATTTTCTTGATTGCCTGCTGATTCTGTTCAAAATATTTCCAATGTTCCTGAACTTCTTTTTCATAGTTTCGAATATCCGCAATTCCCTGTTCGAAAATCCTGCGGATTTCTTCCCGGTCTTTCATTTTTCCTGTGTCGCAGAAGCTTCTGGACACAATCGCCATCGAAGACCCCAGCCGGTAATGTTCTCGGATAATGCGTTCGGCAGGAAGCGCTCCGCGTCCCAGTGCCGCAATTCCGCCAAATCCGTATCGGATGGTCTCCTTTTTCTTTATTTTGTAACAGATCTCTTCTACCGTTCCATCTGCCAGAAGTTCAAACATAAACTTTCGATGATATCCAAGATGCAGATCATTCAGTCCGATATGGATTTCATCAATTCCGGGGATCTCAAGAAGCGGATCCAGGATGCCGACTGCCTCTGGGGTTTCCAGCAAAAGAGTTGTAGTCACTCTTCCATCTACAATATTCAAAAAGGTTTTCACTTCATCCAAAGTTTTGAAATAGGGAAGCATTATAATATCCGCGCCCTGCCGGATCACCGCATTTATTTCTTCTTCTGATCCCGGATATATCTTGTTGACCCGCACAAGCAGCTTTGCCCTGGTTAACGCGCGTCTCACCTTCCCGATATCATCAATCTGATGCGAAGATTTTACAGTATCCATATTGTGCTGCCGTTCTTCTTTTCCAATTGTCTCAAGATCAATAAAAACTCTGTCAATCCCCGCTTTTTCAACAATCCGGGCAATATCCGGTTCATTGGTGATATACATCAATGTTAATGCCATCTCTGTTACTCACCTCCATGCCTGTTTACTGTATTCCCTGTATTTGCATTGTCCTCATTTTTGAGTACTTTGATAATCGTCATAAAAAATATTTTTATATCCAGCAGAAAGGACATATGTCTCACATACCAGACATTCAGTTCAATTCGCTTGTTCCACTCTACCGCTTTTCTTCCGTGAATCTGCGCCCATCCGGTGATTCCCGGACGCACGTCAAACATATGGAACTGTTCTTTTGTATACTTCTCTACCGGCCAGGGATGATAGGTCAGCGGCGGCCGGGGTCCGATCAGGCTCATATCTCCACGGATCAGATTCACTAGCTGCGGCAGTTCATCAATACTGGTGGCCCGTATAAATCTGCCGACTTTTGTGACGCGCATATCCCCTTTTTCCGAATAGACACCGCTTCCCATATGCTCCGCGTTTTCACACATGGAACGAAATTTAATAATTTTAAAAACTCTGCCGTTTTTCCCCAGCCGCTCCTGGAGAAAGAAAACTTTTCCGGGGGAATCTATTTTAATACAGATTGCAGTAACCAGGAAAATAGGACTTAACAGAACGGTTCCTGCCAGACCAATCACCAGATCCGATGCCCGTTTGATATATGGATATATTTTTATGTGTTCTTTTCCCTGCATCTATGGATTTCCTTTCAACGCAAACAGGCGCAGCCTCTACTGCGCCTCTCTGCTTTTTTCTTCATGATACTCCGGCACCAGTTCTTTGATCTGCTCCCGGATCTGATCTGTCTCCCCGTAGGCGCTGTCAATGAGTTTTTTGATTTTCCGGATGGTTTCCACCGGATCCAGCCTGCCCAACTGGGCCACAAAGATCCGCTTGTTGTCCGTGTCGATCAGATTGTCCTCATCGATAAGCAGTTCTTCGTACAGTTTTTCTCCGGGGCGGAGCCCGGTAAATTTGATCTCAATGTCCTTGCCCGGCACATGGCCGGACAGGCGGATCATTTTCTTTGCCAGATCCAGAATTTTTACAGGTTCACCCATATCCAGGATGAAGACTTCCCCTCCTTTGGCGTAGGCTCCGCACTGGAGTACCAGATTCACCGCCTCGGGGATAGTCATGAAGTAGCGGATGATGTCCGGATGGGTCACCGTCACCGGTCCGCCGTTTTTGATCTGCTCCCGGAACAGGGGGATGACGCTGCCGTTGCTGCCCAGCACGTTGCCGAAGCGCACCGCCGCGTACTCAGTGGCGGAAAACTGGGCGAACACCTGGATGATGATCTCGCAGATCCGTTTGGAAGCCCCCATGACGTTGGTGGGCCGCACTGCCTTGTCCGTGGAGATCAGCACCATTTTCCGGGCATGATATTTGTTGGCCGCCGTGGCCACGTTATAGGTGCCCAGAATATTGTTCTTCACCGCCTCGTTGGGGCTGTCCTCCATCAGGGGCACATGCTTGTGGGCCGCCGCGTGGCAGACGATCTCCGGCCGGTAAATGCGGAAGATCTCCTCCACCCGCTTTTTGTCCCGGACTGAGCCGATGAGAGTCACCAGATCCAGATTCGGATATTTTTTCTTCAGCTCCAGCTGGATGCTGTAGGCGTTGTTTTCGTAGATATCCAGAATGATCAGCTGCTTCGGGTTGTGCAGGGCCGCCTGACGGCAGAGCTCGCTGCCGATGGAGCCGCCTCCCCCGGTAACCAGGATCACTTTGTTCTCAATATAGGCCCCGATCTCGTCCATTTTCAGCCGGACGGGATCCCTGCCCAGCAGATCCTCAATCTGTACTTCCCGGAGCATGCTGTCTCTTATACACATCTCCGAGCCCACGAGACTAGCGCTCATCTC
>ERZ1090866.726-NODE-729-length-11793-cov-10.431419_pt1 | contig 11793 bp, 15 predicted proteins | sample MGYA00478477_ERZ1090866 | MGnify/ENA primary metagenome ERZ1090866 (study PRJEB33644, sample SAMEA5815737) | chicken gut metagenome | biome: Chicken; feature: Gastrointestinal Tract; material: Caecum | place: Ireland | collected 2019-01-01 | study: A study of the... | reverse complement strand
AGATACCGCAGGTAGATGCTATAGATCCGTGCGGAGTAGTCCAGATATAATTGCATCCGCGGCATGGCTGTGATATAAGTGATGTTCTCCGGGATCTCATGGATCCTGCACCTGTTTTTGACTCCCAGCTTTTTCATGGCCGGAGTGATCGCCAGGCAGATCGTAGACTTGGACCGCATTGGGTCCGCTACCACCAGATTCGTCGTAAACGGATCCAGCTTCCGTTCCACGCATTCTACTGAGGCATAGAAGGATTTCAGATCGATGCAGATATAATAGCGCTCCACAGCATTCTCCTTTCCGGGATTTCAGCCTGCTGCCCATAGCGGAACACAGCATCGGGCAGCAGACAGATCCCCATATTTCTTGACAAAACAGGAAAACAATCTTATCATATAGGCAAGTAAGTTGCCGGTTCTTTTGATACAGATTATAGGCTGATGTTTCTTGATTGTCAAGAACATATGTTCTGTTGTTTGAGGAATTTATTTCCTCTTTTGCCAAAAAGAACCAGCGAATCCTTCTAAGGAGAGTTCAAAAGATGACATTTGGAGAAAAAATACGGGAATTAAGAAATGCGAAAGGATGGAGCCAAACACAGTTGGCAGAGGCAGCAGGCGTGTCCCTCCGGACGGTCCGGGGATGGGAAAAGGAAGGGCGATATCCGAAGAAACGGGAATTATACCAGAAACTGTCTGAAGTATTGGACTGTGATCCATCCTATTTGATGTCGGATGGCGCTGAGTTTATCTCCACTGCTGCGGAACAGTACGGGTCCCGCGGGGAGCGGCAGGCACGGTTGATCCTGGATCAGGCCGCAGCCATGTTTGCCGGAGGAGATTTGACCGATGCGGATAAGGTTGCATTCATGGAAGAAATCCAGATGTTGTATCTGGATTCCAAGAAACGGGCCAAAAAGTTCACCCCGAAAAAGTATCGTAAACACGATAAGGGGGATAGGGCATGAGATGCGATTACATATACAGGCAGGTAGAACGACTGGTGCAGAAATATAAGACACGTGATCCGATCGAACTGCTGGAAGCACGCGGCGTTATCGTTAAAGAGACATCCCAGTACCAAAACCTGAAGGGATATTGCTTTGTGAGCTGCCAGACCGTCTATACCATACTCAGCAGTTTCCTCTCAGATGGGGAGAAACGGATCGTGGCCGCTCATGAACTGGGGCATATCGTGCTTCATCACAATGAGTTAAAAATGGCTCCAATGCTGGATGACAAGCTCTATAACATGGTGGATGATACAGAGTATCAGGCCAATCTTTTTACGGCGGATCTGCTGATCTCCGATCAGGATGTGGCAGAGCTTGCCCAGAATGAGGATCTGGACTATTTCAGTTTCTGCAGCGCACTGCAGGCCACACCGGAGTTAATGAGTTTCAAACTTTACAGTCTGATCCACCGGGGCCAGAACTATAACATGCCCCTGGATCTGAACAGTCGGTTTCTGGCAAAATAGGCACTACAAATCCCGTTAGACAGGAAATGTAATGCCTATTTTCAGAACAAAGTCATCTGTTCATAGTCGGTAGATGAAGTCAGTAGAACAGGCGCCTTATGAAGCAGTCCGCTTACCTCCTTCTCTTTGGACAGCCACTCTTCTATCTCATCTTTTTCCAGGATCAGCGGCATCCTGTCATGGACAGAAGAGACCGAAGAATTTGCTTCAGTTGTGATAACAACAAAACTTTCCCGTCCCTGATATACGTCATAGCATCCTGCCATCCACAATACAGGGGAGTCCTCTCTTTCGAATCGAAATTTCTCCTTCCTGCCATTCCATTCATAAAATCCTCTTGCCGGGATGATGCACCGCCTCTGGCTGATACACTCCCGGAAGGTCTTTCGTTCCGTGATACTCTCTGCTCTTGCATTGATCAGAAGTCGTTTCTGGTCATATTGCGGGAATCCCCACTTCATCAGGAGCATTTCAGGCTGTACCGGTCCTCCGGTAATGACTGCTGCTGTCTGCGAAGGAAAGACGTCACCATACCGGATCAAGCCCTTTTTTCTATCAATATTTCTGACAATCTTCCAGATTTCTTCCTCTGTGTCTGGATCAATATAATAGCGTCCACACATAATTATTCCTCCTCGCTTAATGTGTTTATGTTATCAGTTTTCGTCATATTCGTAGCCAGAGGTACTCAAGCAGATGAATCTGATATGGATATCGCTTTAATTGTCAAACCTTATACTAAAAATATACATTCAAAAGATTGAGTGTCAGACCCTTGTGTACAAGCATGGTATTTGCCTGAACTTCATATGTCCTGGCTAAGATTTTCTGGATACGAGCAAGGAGGATCTGTCCATTGTATGGCTTGGAAATAAAGTCATCGGCGCCAATATTGAGCCCCATTAATTCATCAAAGTCCGTATTACGGCTGGTTAAAATGATGATCGGCACAGTTGATTTTTGGCGTATATACCGGCAAATATGAAAACCATCCTGATATGGGAGATTAATATCCAACAAAATCAAATCTGCTTCTGAAGATAATGCTCGTTCCCCTATGTTCTGAAAATCATCTGAACTGGAACATTCATACCCGTACTTTTGAAGCAGTTGTGTCAATTCTTCGCGAATAGCTATTTCGTCTTCTATGATATATATTTTCATATATTTATCACCTGCTTTTTGCTATTTCATTTTCAAATTTCGTCGTCTAATAATTGAATCTGCTCGACTTGTGTAATTTGAGCAGGAGAGCTCTCCAGAACATCACCAGAGAATGTAACTGCTATCTTATCTCCCACATCCAGATCTTCGAATGAAAGTTCCGTATATCGCCACACAATTTTTGTTTCTTCAACTATATCCAAAACAAAATCGCCTCTAAAATTTATATCATTCACATCCATCCCCTGCACTGACAATGTGCTGTCTCGTATATCTGATATGGACGCATAAAATGTTTGTGATTTTAAAGTAGTTGTTGCAGCTTCAATACGATCATAAGCCGTTTTATAACCGATAGCAAAAAATATACCTGCTACCGCCACCACACATAAGACTATGAGAAGTATATAAACAACTTTTATTTTTTTCACTTGTAAATACCTCCTTCATCAAATCTAGGAACTTTGTTTTGTCAGAGGAAAGATCTAAAATCGATATATTTTATATGAATCATACCATATCCGGCTATTCTAAACTGAACCGCAGCATTCAGAACAGGCGAGGAATAATCGATATTTCCCTATTAGTAACAAAATTCATAAGTGAGTTTTTGTTTTGCCATGTGGTTTTTCCCTCCAAATTCCCGTTTTATATCCGTTTTTCCATAACGTCATAGCATAAAAAGTCGTTGTTCCCAGTAAGAATAGTATGAAACTCCGTGTCTCTGTAGCCTCTCTTGAGGTACAGCCTCTTCCCTGGTAACGATGCATCCAAAATAACTTTTGAATATTCTTTAAGGATCCTTCTCTCTGCAAAATTAAGCAATTCAGTACCATATCCCTTTCCTTGATACGATGGCAGAACGAAAAGCCGGCAGATTTCATTGTTCCGTATCGTAACTGTACCAACAGGCTTCTCCGATATATCAAAATAAAGAAACACGAGGTCTTTCTTGATATCTTGCCGGATGTTTTTCTCGCTATGATGTGCCAGGAAAAAGTCCACCGCACCTTTAGGATAATAGCGTGGATAGATCTCAGCAATTGTGACTTCTGTGATTTTTTTAACTATGCTCAGGTCTGATAAAAAGGCTTGTTTTATACTCATTCTCTCTTCTCCGCAAACGAAATCGCATCTCTCCAACTATGATCATCTATTGATTCCCTCCGCAATCGGCTCCAATGTATCATAGTCAACAAAGTCCACTTCTGAATTAAAAGTCTCTATCATCGCTCTCACTTCAGCAGTCTTCTCCTCCTCAGGGAGATGCTTTGCTTTATTATATAGAAGAGTCATCATTGCCCGGTGTCTCAGATTGAGCTTTTTATAATCTATCCCTCCCCTTAAATGGAAAATTACCACCTCGTTATATAACCTCTCAGGAACCTGCTTTCTTATCGCCTTCTTTATATTATCCGTATTTTCCTTATCATGTACATCTGCCAGACCAACAGTTACGATAATGAGTTTTGTTCCGTCTGATAATGCTTTGAGCGTATTTTTTAAACCTTTGACACCGCCGGCATACAAACCGCCGAAATGTATCACCTTGTCATATCCTGCTAAGTCTTTTAATTCTTCATAATTCGTACAGGGGATGCCTGTCATTTGAGAGAACTTTTCAGCATAGCGTTTTGTTGTCCCATATTGGCTTCCATATATAATCAATGCTCTCATATATCTGCCGACTCCTTAATATATTAAATGATCATTAAACAACGCGGGATCTTTCACATAGTCAAGCAGCGGATGTAATTTCCCCCGGTGATATAAATCCAACAAAGTTTCACGATTCACCCATCTCGCCGCAACCACTTCTGTCGACTGCAACCGCAACTTGTCTATATCCACATCATATGGGAATATCCAGACATCATAATAATCCTGACTCTGATCCCGTCGTGTTTGGAAAAGGATTTTTCCTTTCTCAGGGGCAAGCGTAATCCCCAGCTCCTCTTTCACCTCACGCAATGCTCCGTCTAAACTGCTTTCGCCGGCAAGGACGGAACCTCCAGTACATTCCCAGCATAGTGGGTATTCTTTATCCGGATGACGCTGTGATAACAGGAACTCGCCCTTCCGGTTTACAAGCCATACACTGACACATAAATGATAATATCCTTCAGGTATCGCTTTTCCTCGTTCATGTATTCTCCCTGTTTTCTCACGCTTATCATTATACAAATCCCAAAATTCCATCGCTGCTGCCCCATTCATCAATCAAACTTCTCTATTACGCTCCTATTTTACCAAAAGGCTGAAACAAATACCATACTCTATATAAAAGGAGCTCTGCACATTACATTTTTCCTGTAGAATTTGACAATGCGACACAAGTGTCGTATAATTATTTTGCGACACTCGTGTCGCAATCAAGAAAAAGAGATGACGACATGGGTAAAAAAGGCGAAGATACGAAAAAACTAATAAGAGAAAGAGCGGCTTATCTGTTTGCTCAAAAAGGGTTTAAAAATGTAACTATGAAAGATATTTGTGCTGCTACCGGTTTGAGTAGGGGCGGTTTATACAGACATTACGACAGTACACGGCAGATTTTCTTAGAGATTATAGAAGCGCTTATGGGGGCACAGGATAATGAACTGACAGAAAAAATGAACGCAGGACTTCCCGCTTCACAGATACTTAATGAAATTTTAGAACGCTATCGCAAGGAAATGTTAGACAATGCTGCATCCTTAAGTGTGGCAATTTATGAGTTTTTTAGCGAGAATTACTCCAACGGACAAGACAATTTACTTTTGAAACAATATCAATATTCTGTAGATATGTGGAATGAGTTTTTATCCTATGGAATAAAGCGGGGAGAATTTAAAACAGTGGATTGTATAGAGGTTATTGACATCATTCTGTTTTCATACCAGGGAGTTCGTATGTACAGTACGATTATCCCTATAGATGAGCAAATACCTGCGAGGATTATCAACCATATCAAAAAGATATTATTGACTTAGGAGGTGTATTATGAGAACTGTTTTTCAAAAATATCCACAAGAGAAAAGAGCATTTATTAATCCAGAGGATTTGACAAAGCAAAATCCTGATTTTCCTGCTCTCTGTGTCTCCACATTCTCCTTTGGGATTATTGACAAATTGGCTTCTTTAGACAGTGTCGAAATAATCGACCACTTATATACCGCAAATGGAAGCGTACCCGTTTATCAAATCATTTACAAAAATACACCGATTGCTTTTTATTTGTCGCGAGTCGGAGCTCCCGCTTGTATCGCAGGGATAGAAGAAATTATCGCTTTAGGGGCGAAAAAGATAGTGTTGTTCGGAAGTTGTGGGATTTTAGATAATTCTGCTGATAATAAAATCATTATTCCGACATCTGCAGTTCGTGACGAGGGCACGAGTTATCACTATTTAGAAGCAACTGATGAAGTTTTTGCAGATCAGAATAGCATAAATAAAATGGCAAAATGCCTTGAAAAGTGCGGATATCCCTATATAAAAGGGAAAACTTGGACAACTGATGCAATATATCGGGAGACAGAGTCAGTAATTGCGGAAAGGAAAAAAGCTGGATGCATTTGCGTTGAAATGGAATGTGCTGCCGCCTTAGCTGTGACACAATTTCGTAAAATACCATTTGCACAGTTTTTGTATAGTGCAGATAATTTAGACAGTCCTAAGTGGGAGCCTCGTGATTTAACAGAATACGGATTATCAAATGCAGAAAAATACATGGTGTTAGCCTTTGAATGTGCCATTAATTTATAATGAGTGATTATGACAATAGTAGTTATCAAAGAATCAGGCGCATAAACAGAGGGGCAATATGGGGGCAACGGCTTTGCGATGCGGGCCGTTGCCTTTGCTTATATCAATTGCCTTTTAATGCTCAATCCTTTTTTTATAATCAGCCTATTGTACCAACCTTATTCATAATTTTTACTACAATGATTGTGATACTAATTTCAGTCATTGCAACTTATAAAACCTTTAGAAAACATCAAGTCGTATAAAATGTCAATTCCTACAGTTTGTAACAGTTTCATCAACGAAATCTACCGGCAAGGCCCCAGGATAAGTACCTGCCGCCCTGCCGGCTTATTAGCTATAATGGAACTGGTTATTATTGAGTATTGATATTAGCAACAATAGACATCCGTCCCAGGCGCTTTACCGGTCCTCGTACGGAAAGTAATGATGCAATAATTACAACTCCTATGATCAGAATAAGCGGAATCACAGGAATACTCCAAGCAGTTCCCCATATATTTGTTATCAGGCTTACGAAAATCATCCAATGCATAGGCAGTCCCAAAATGCATCCTATAACCACACCGCTTACAGCATAAGTTCCTGCTTCTGCAACAACCATTTTTGCAAGCTGATGATTACTCATCCCGATCGCTCTCATAGCGCCATACTCTTTCATTCTTGCCGCAACTCCCATACTGATCGTGTTCATAATATGGAAAACAGTAATTGCAACAATAATAGACAAGAAACCATAAACAAGGACAGAAAACGCCCGATACAGATTTCTCTGCTGCTGCATCTGAGAGAGCTGATCCGTAAATACAACACCGCCATCGGAAAATATGTCCTCAATCTCTCTGACATCTTCCTCGGACGAATTATTTTGGAATTGGACGTCAATGATCGTATAACCCGTTTCTCCTGTCAAAGCAGTAAAGGTTTCTTCAGAACAGAAAATAGTTCCTGTTCCTTCACTACGGGCTAATGGACTGTCTGATAAAACTCCGGCAACTGTTACAGTATATGCCGAATTATTAATGAATAAAGTAATATTGTCTCCCACCTGTACATCGGTATTCTCTGTCTGAACAAACAGAACTTGATTCTCCTGTTGTACAACCGGTTCAATATCTCCGGAAATAAGCGATTCTGCTGCCCATCGAAATTGATTCTCCTCATAAGAGATCACATTTGTATTGAGATTTCCATCATTCACTTCTGCCGGTACATCATATGCAAACATTCGACCGTATGCACGCTTTACTGAGCTGTTTTCGTTAACCTTTTTCAATAAATCAGAATCTATGGAACAAGTATTTGTTTCGCTCGCTATAGATAATTCTGGCGTATACTCTGGAGGAACAAAAGCATTTTTCATAAAATCAATCAGGGTGCTGAATGACAGGAATAAGGTAATACATATAGCAAAGGCTCCTGTCATCAAAATATAGTTCTTTTTTCTTGCTTTTGCATGATGTATACCCAATGCGGTTTCTATCTTATAATGCCGGGTGTTCGCTGCCTTACGGAATACAGCGGTCTGCCCGGCATTGCCGGACACAGCTGCCAGCGGTGAAACTTTCGCTGCCCGCTTTGCCGGGGATCGTGCTGCCAGTAGAACCGTGAGTAACCCAAGAAGAGCACCGGCAATAATACTGATCCAACTGATTCCAAAACGAGGCATATAAGAGAACCATTGTGTACTGATAGATCGCATAACTGCAGATAAAATCCAGACAACCAATATAGACAAAAGGATTCCAGCAGGTATCGCTGTCTTACACCAGTACAGACCTTCGAAACGGACGAACCGCATTATCTGGCTTTTCGTTGCCCCCAGACAGCGAAGCATACCGAAAAATTCTGTCCTCTGTGCAACATTGCTGTTCAGACTGCTTGAGATCATAAGGATACAGGTCAGCATCACAATAATTGAAAGGATAAAGGCGATCTGGTAAATCTGATTAACACTTGTATCTCCACCATACTGCCCTTGTATATTTAATAATTCCATATTTTCTGTGATTTGCTCATCCGATAAGTGATTTTGCTTTCTAATATCTGCAATTGTGTCCGGTATATTGCAAAAACGGGAAAACTGCACAATGAAATTTTCAGTAACAGAGCTATTTACCGGGTTCGGAAGTGCAGAAAAGCCTTCGGGCGTCATTACCAGAACCTGCTGTATATCATCGGTTCCCAGCCTGAATAGTCCTGTATCATCTAGAATTCCAACTATAATATAGTTGACACTATCGCCGTTAGGACCGGAAAGCTTGATCGCCTCATTCAAAGAAAGAGACATACTGTTTTTAAAGGAAGACGAAACGGCAATTTCGTTTTCAGCGTTCGGATACTTTCCCTCTGCGATTTCTCCCAGAAATATTTTTTCAAATACATCTTTATCCTGCGCACTGACAGCAACCGGCTGCTCTTGAATCGAATATCCAGCTTCTGTTCCAACCGTATTATGCCAACCTGCTGTTTCCACCTCAAGTCGCGCAGAAATAAGATCTGCCGTATGTTCATCAATCGAATGGAACTGATAATGCCAGTTCCCTTTTTCTTCCAACTGCTGCCTTGTAACTCCCTGTAAGTACATATCTGCAAGGCCAAACATTACAGCAACCAAAAATACAGCAAGAGTAATACATATTCGGGTCATTTTACTTTGTTTTCGATGAATTTTAGCAGATATGGGAATAAGTTTAAGATAGTGTTTCATATGCTCCCCCTCCCAGATCTTTTAACACTCCATCGGACATACTGAATACACGATCCGCTGTACTGGCATGATTCTTGTTGTGGGTGATCATAAGAATGGTCTGCTGATATTTTGCAGACATAGTCTTCAGCAATGCAAGAACCTCCTGACTGTTTCTACTGTCCAGGTTGCCCGTCGGTTCATCTGCCATGATCAGGGCCGGCCGTGTGACTAATGCCCTGCCAATCGCCACCCGCTGCTGCTGGCCGCCGGAAAGCTGGCTGGGAAGGTGTTTCCGGCGTTCGCTTAACCCAAGCACCTGCAATAATTCGTTGACAAACTTCTGATTTGGCTTTTTATAATCAAGCAGAAGGGGAAAGGTAATATTCTGCTCTACGTTCAGCTCCGGAATCAGATTGAATGACTGGAAAACAAATCCAATGTGCTGCCGCCGGAACACGGTCAGTTTCTTTTCCGGCATAGAAAAAATATCCTGCCCGTCAATCCACACCTTACCAGAGGTGGCGTTATCCAGAGCGCCGATCACGTTCAATAAGGTGCTTTTCCCGGATCCCGACTCTCCAATGATGGCGATAAACTCACCTTTTTTGACCGAAAAAGACACATGATTCAGCGCATGAACCGCTGTCTCGCCTGTTCCGTAGGTTTTACACAAGTCCTGTACTTCAAGAATATTCATATTCCATACCTCCTTACAGACGCATCATACCTCTTCTGCCTTACTTTCAAGTGACGTCCATCTTACTCATCTGTAAGGTTGAAGAAGTTCAATATAAAAGCGGTCCCCGATCCAAGAGTGCTTGTCACAGAAATTGTCCCGCCATGTGCTTCTACAATAGATTTTGCCAACGGGAGCCCCAGGCCAATCCCGTGAACATCTGATGAGTAACGGCTGCGGTAAAACCGTTTGAAAATATTATACAGATCTTCCGGGTGTATTCCTTTTCCATCATCGGAAATTTCAATCTGTGTCATTAAAGGGGATTGGCTCCATTTTACTTCGATATGGCCGCCGTTCTCTGTATGCTCCAAGGCGTTTTTTACAATATTGCCAATGGCTTCCGATACCCATAGGGCATCGCATGATAAAACAACATCTTCTTTACCGGAAAGCGTAATTGTTTTATGCTCCCGTTCCGCCCAAGTTTCAAAGCGTTCCAAAACGTCCTGCATAAGAACAGAAAGATTTTCTGGCACCTTTTCCATCTGGATAATTCCTGCATCCAACCGCGCCAGCTTCAATAAAGTATAAATCACATCTTCCATCCGCTTGATCTCTCTTTGAGATTTTTCGGTAAAGCTGCTCACGGTTGTAGCATCATCTTTATGGCTTTCTATAATCTCATGATACATCTTTAAGGCAGACAGCGGTGTTTTGATTTGATGCGATACATCAGATATAATATCCTGCAAAAACTCTTTTGTCTGTTTCTGATTCTCAGCATGGGCGGAGAGTATTGATGCCATTTCGTTAATAGAGTGGAAAAGGCTGTACCAATCCCCGTCTTGAGAGCATTCAATACGGGACAGCGTATCACCCTCAAGGAAGTTATTTATGGTGTTTTCTGCCACATTAATAGCTCTGTGCTGGCGCCAAAGATAGAAACATAAGATAAAATACACTGTTCCAAACAAAAATAACAGCAGCAGAAACAGGTAAAGCATTGCCTGGTTTCGATACGTCCGAACAACAGGAAGGAGCTCCGTAGAAACTGTTTCATCATATCCGACAGAAGCTAACGCTGCCCTGCCACTTTCAAAATCACTCTCATCCGGAGTCGCCGTAAAGGCTGCTACTTCCAGCTCATCCCCGTGATTCAGCAGATATCCTGCAATACCAGAATCATGGATCAGCATTTCCTGTTGGAAGTTATTTGCCAACAGTACAGCAGTCCCTGCAGCCAGAGCAAAGGATAACAGACAGACCACAGTAATTCCCATTAGCATTATTTTTGTTTCTTTTCCTAATCTCCCCATAATCCTTCCTCACTTTACAACCCATTTATACCCGATTCCTCTCTCTGTCAAAAGATATTCCGGCGTGTTCGGTGTATCTTCGATTTTATTCCGAAGCCTCCTAATATAGACAGACAGGGTATTGTCATCCACATAATTCCCGTTACCATCCCACATCCGATCCAGAATCAGCTCCCGCGGCATAAGATGGTTAGGATTTTGCATAAACAGGCACAACAGCTTATACTCTACCAGTGGAAGATCTATCTGATTGCCATTTTTCCAGACAAGTCTTTCAATCGTGTCTACACGGATGCCGTTGGCCTCCAATACAGACTCTCCTTTAGAAAACTGCAGAGAACGCCGGAGTAGTGCCTTAATTCTGGAAAGCAGTTCATTGAGCTTAAATGGTTTTGTGATATAATCATCGCCACCCATATCAAGCCCTCTGACTATGCTGATTTCCTGGTCGGACGCTGTTAAAAATATGATAGGCACTGTGGAGCTGTTCCGCACCTCTTTACATATATCAAATCCGTTCCCATCCGGCAAAGTAACATCTAATAGCAGCAAATCGTAATGGGTATTCCTGAAAAGTGTCAGCGCTTCTTTTACTGTTCTGGCATTATCAACGGCATATCCACTGGACTCCAATGTATACTGCAAGCCATCTATCAAACTCAAATCGTCTTCCACATAAAGGATTTTTTCCATACACGCTCTCCTTTTTGTCTTTAATC
>ERZ1090866.719-NODE-722-length-11869-cov-7.571271_pt1 | contig 11869 bp, 9 predicted proteins | sample MGYA00478477_ERZ1090866 | MGnify/ENA primary metagenome ERZ1090866 (study PRJEB33644, sample SAMEA5815737) | chicken gut metagenome | biome: Chicken; feature: Gastrointestinal Tract; material: Caecum | place: Ireland | collected 2019-01-01 | study: A study of the... | reverse complement strand
TCACCTGACTGCTATGCCAAACTGTAAGAATAGTTGAAAAAAAAAAAAAAAAAAAAAAAAAAAATATAAAAAAAAAAAAATTTTTTTTTTTTTTTTTATATAAAAAAAATTTTAATAAAGTTTAAAATAATTTTATTAATTTAAATATTTTTTTAATAAAAAAAAACCGGCGGGCGGCTTTGGGGGCCCCCCCGCAGCCAGGTAATTTTTTAAATTACTTGAGTTCAGCGAAGTACTTGATAGTACGTACCATCTGAGAGGTGTAAGAATTTTCGTTATCGTACCAAGCAACTACCTTTACGAGCGTGGTGCCGTCGCCCATGGGCATGCACTTCGTCTGGGTTGCATCGAACAGCGAGCCATAGGTCATGCCAACGATATCGCTGGAAACGATTTCTTCCTCGGTGTAACCGAAAGATGCGCTGGAAGCTGCCTTCATTGCAGCGTTTACAGACTTGGCATCTACTTCGCCTTCGCAGATAGCGATGAGCTGGGTAAGTGAACCGGTGGGCACGGGTACGCGCTGTGCGCAGCCGTCGAGCACGCCGTTGAGTTCAGGAATAACAAGGCCGATTGCCTTTGCAGCGCCGGTGCTGTTGGGAACGATGTTGACAGCGGCTGCTCTTGCACGCCTTAAGTCACCCTTGCGGTGAGGTCCGTCGAGAACCATCTGGTCGCCGGTGTATGCGTGAATGGTGGTCATGTAGCCCTTCTTGATCTTGCAGAACTTGTTGAGGGTATCAGCCATAGGTGCAAGGCAGTTGGTCGTGCAGCTTGCAGCCGATATAACGGTATCGGTGGGCTTTAAGGTCTTTTCGTTTACGCTGTAAACAACGGTGGGAAGATCGTTGCCTGCAGGAGCGGAGATGACGCACTTCTTAGCGCCTGCCGTGATGTGCGCGGAAGCCTTTTCTTTGGAGGTGTAGAAACCGGTGCACTCGAGCACTACGTCTACATCAAGCTCCTTCCAGGGAAGGTTAGCTGCATCCTTTTCTGCATAGATCTTGATGGTCTTGCCGTTTACGGTGATGGAATCTTCGCCTGCGGTTACGCTGTCGGCATACTTATATCTGCCCTGTGCGGAATCGTACTTGAGAAGATGAGCCAGCATCTTGGGGCTGGTAAGATCGTTGATAGCTACGATTTCATAACCTTCGGCATCAAACATCTGCCTGAAAGCAAGACGGCCGATACGGCCAAAACCGTTGATTGCAACTTTTACGTTTGCCATAATTTTGTGTTCCTCCGATTTTTTATAAAAATTAATTTATGACTGGTTTTAATGGGTTAAGCGGCTTTTGCTGCACTCCCTTCAATCCGTTATTATTATATCAAATAAGTTTTTTTTAGTCAACAGAATTATTTAAGGTTTTCGGGGTTGAGTGCCTTTAAACTCTCTTCCACAAACAGCCCGTCCTTTCTTATGAGCTTATCGTCGAACCAGATTTCGCCGCCGCCGTATTCGGGCGTCATTATGAGCACTAAATCCCAGTGTATGCTGCTCTGGTTGCCGTTCCACGCCGCGTCGTAACAACAGCCGGGCGTGAAGTGTATGCTGCCGGAAATCTTTTCGTCGAACAGCGTGTCCAGCATGGGCTTTTTGATATACGGATTGACACCCATGGCGAACTCGCCAACATAGCGCGCGCCCTCGTCCGTATCGAATATCTTGTTGAGCGCCTCGTTGTCACCGTCGCAGGTGGCTTTGACTATCTTGCCGTCCTTGAATGTAAGGCTGATATTTTCAAACTTCTTGCCGCCGTGCATTGTGGGCGTGTTGTAGGTTATTACTCCGTTCACGCTGTCTTTTACGGGTGCGGAATATACCTCGCCGTCGGGTATGTTCCTCAGACCGCAGCATTTTACGGCAGGTATTCCCTTTATAGAAAAGGTTATATCGGTATTCTTTGCAATAAGGCGGACTTTATCCGTCTTTTCCATAAGCTGTTTGAGCGCCTCTTCAGCACGCGCCATCTTTGCATAGTCGAGCGTGCAAACGTCGAAGTAAAAATCTTCAAACTTTTCGGTAGACATTCCCGAAAGCTGGCTCATAGCCGGCGTGGGATAGCGTAAAATTACCCACTTGGTCTTTTTTACCCTGCGCTCGTGATGCACGGGGTAGGCGTAAATCTTCGAGTAGTCTGCCATCTTTTCGGCAGGCACGTCTGAAAGTTCATAGCTGTTGTCGAACCCGCGCACGCCGATGTAGGCGTCCATATCGTCCATAATATATTTATCGTAGTCTGCAAGCTTTTCAAGGCTCTTTTGGGTTGCGCCAGAAAGAAGGGAACGCTGCACCCTGTTCGAGCCGAGCTTTACATAGGGTATGCCGCCCGCGGCGTATGCCTCGTCTACAAGCGCGCACACAAGTTCTTCGGGGACGTCGGTTGCCTCTATAAACACCTTCTCCCCCTCTTTAAGTCTTACAGAATAATTGACAAGCCCCTTTGCGAGCTTTAAAATTCTTTCATCGCGCATAAAAAAGCCACCTCGCGTCAGTTCATATTTTTATATAAACTGACGCGCACGCCGTTAAGCAGAATATCCAAAAATTTATAACAATTTAAATGACAATATCTTAAAAAAAGTACTTGAAATTTACAGCGCAATGAATTATAATAAATACGATATGAAATTACAAGTGTCGGCCCGCAGATACGGGTCGCCAAAAATCCGGAGGTTATTATGGGATTAGTTTCGGCAAAAGAAATGCTTGAAAAGGCCAGAGACGGCAAATACGCCGTAGGTCAGTTCAACATCAACAACCTTGAATGGACAAAGGCCATTCTTGCCACCGCGCAGGAATTGAACGCACCCGTTATACTGGGCGTTTCTGAAGGCGCAGGCAAATATATGACCGGTTTCAAGACGGTTGCAGCTATGGTTAAGGCAATGATAGAAGAAATGAATATAACCGTACCCGTGGCACTTCACCTCGACCACGGCACATACGAAGGCTGCTATAAGTGCATAGAGGCAGGCTTCTCTTCTATAATGTTCGACGGTTCGCACTTCCCCATTGAAGAAAACGTGGAAAAGACCAAGGAACTCGTCAAGGTTTGTGCAGAAAAAGGCATGAGCCTTGAGGCTGAAGTAGGCGCTATCGGCGGCGAAGAAGACGGCGTTATAGCAAGAGGCGAATGCGCTGACCCCGCTGAATGCAAGAGGATTGCAGACCTCGGCGTTACAATGCTCGCCGCAGGCATAGGCAACATTCACGGAAAATACCCCGCAAACTGGCCCGGCCTCTCATTTGATACGCTTGCCGCAGTAAAGGCTGCAGTAGGCGATATGCCCCTCGTCCTTCACGGCGGCACAGGCATACCTGCTGACCAGATTAAAAAGGCTATCTCGCTCGGCGTTGCAAAGATTAACGTAAATACCGAGTGCCAGATTGCATTCACCGCTGCAACGAGAAAGTACATCGAAGAAGGCAAAGACCTTGTAGGTAAGGGCTTCGACCCCAGAAAGGTTCTTGCTCCCGGCGTTCAGGCAATCAAAGACACCGTCAAGGAAAAGATGGAAATCTTCGGCTGCATAGACAAGGCGTAAAAATTTGTTGCGAAATTGCGTTTTTTAAACGGCGCAACGCAGCGATTTAAAACTGCACAGCATTTACGGCGGAGTTATCTCCGCCGTTTTTTTATGCCTTCAAACATTTTTTGCTTGCAGAGATTGATGTTTAATAGTATGCCCCACTGCCTCTCCTCGCATTTTAAATCTTGCCTTTTACCTCTGAGTACCGCATTTTACCTTATTCCCTCTGCTCTCCCCATTTAAGCTTTGCCGCTCTTTTAACTTTTCCGCTCTATTACCTTTCACTCATTGGCGTTCTCTGCCTTTCAGCCCTTGCCTTTCTTTTTCATCCTACCTTCCCTGCCGTTTTACCATTCAGCACTTGCCGTTTCCACCTTTCAGCCCATGCCGCGACAGAGAAAGCGCACGGATTTTTTTGTTTAAAAAATTTACTGACGCGCATACTCTTTATATGACAAGATTAAAAAGATTGGTAATTGCCGTCGCAATGCTGTGCATGGTTGCGGCGTGCTCGTTTGCCTGCGCCTGCACCACCGTTGAAGAAGCGGGCGCACTGAAGGAGCTTACAGACCCATACATTACAATGTATGAATGCAAGGAGGCAACATACGGCGGAGAAAACTTTTTGGTCGGGTTTGAATATATACGAATAACTCTGCTCGACAATGAAACTATGGAGCTTTCCTTTAAAAAGCAGGGCGAAAAGGCGCAGAAATACACCTGCCCTTACAGCTTTGACGAAAAGACAGGCGAACTTATGGCAGAGGGCGGCGCGGCAGGCGTCAGATTTAAGGAAAGAATACTGATTGAAAACGGCAAATTCACCATTTCATTCCCAATTATGGGAAAACAGCTCGTAATGCGCTTTGAAAGCTGAAAGCCACACGCAAAAATAGTGCTGATGGCACGACATATAAAAATGCACCCCAAAAGTCTGACTTTTGGGGTGCATTTAGATTATAAACTAGATTACAGAGAACTTGTTTTAAGGTCAAAGGACGGTTGCCCGTAGTAAAAGGCTACACAATTGCTAAACCGCTCCTCTGTAACGACACAAGCACGCCGCTTGCAATGAAAATTCGCATTTTCAGCTCTGCAATGACGGAAAATAACATACTCTGACTTCTCAACATATAAAAAGTTTCTGTTAAATAAAAAGACCTAAAAACTTGTTTACGCGGTTGCGTGGTTCTGTTCTGCGGAACAGCCTTGCCTCTACTTTATACCTATTGCGACCGTACCAGCCAAGCACTCCTTTTTCTGCCGCCTTGAATATAAAATAGCCCGCAACGCCGCACAGCGTACCAATCACCAGCCCCGCCGCAACGTCCGTTACATAATGTTCGCAAAGGTATATGCGCGAAAGCCCTATCAAGAGAGCGAGCAAAACGGCAGGTATGGCCTTTGCTCGGTAAAAAATTACAAGCACGGCCGCCGCACAGAACGAGATTGCCGTGTGCCCCGAGGGGAAACAGTAGTCGAGAGAGAGCTTTATGGCGTACTGCTCGTAAAAGGCCTGCGCCCAGGAAAGCTCTTCATGCGTCCACGGGCGTGCGCGGCCGACAGCATTTTTTAATATAAGATTGACTACAACTACGTCCACCACTATTGCAAAGGCGACAGCAATGCCACAGCGGCGCGTCTTTCTGAATATGAGTAGAACTACGGCCAGGACTATGCTTATTGTGCCGCCTGCGGCAAGCATAGATATATACTTCATCGCATAGTTGAGCCAGACCGCGGAATGAAAGGTGTTGTGCACCCAGTTTAAAATCTGCAATTCCATCAGAATTCACCGCGCCTACTTGTCCTCTTCGTAGTGGCCGGAGATTTCCTCCATTCCGTCGTCCACCTTAGTGAACACGGCGCCGCCGGGCGCGTGCGAACCATCGCCCATAACATCCTCTATAGTGACCTGCGTATCCCCCTCAGTTTTCTGGGTACGGGTGGGGATGTCGTCGTAAAATGCAATGTCGTACTCCATTTTTGCAAGATTGGGGTCTGAATATACGGCGTTAAGTTCGGCGCGCTCCTCCTCGGCAAACATATGCTGCTTGGAGAGCATATAGACGCAGGCTATAACAAGCACAAATATTATAGCAAAAACCACAATGGCAATTATATAAATCGGTTCCATAGCTACATTTTACCACCGCGGAGTAGGACTGTCAACCTTTAAAACAAATTGCGGATAAATACATTTTTATTTATGTCTAATCAGCAGGTATAAAATACTTAAAATCCGGAAAGGAACAGATTGTATTCAGGCGTAGCAAGGGCATTGAATACCGAGCGCAACGCGTCTGCGCACTTGCACCAGGTATAGAAAAGACATCTAAAGAATAAGCGGCTTTATAAAATAGGAATAAGCAGCCGCACTTTTTTAAAATTAAACCCAAAACGCCGCCATCAAAAGCAAGGCCGCAAGAGAAACCGCATTTTTCAGGTCAGCACGGTATTAAAACTGCCACCATATGTAAACAAGGCACTCCCTTCCCGTTAAAACGAGGAAAAACAAATTTACTAGCCCGCTTCATATAATACATAAAAAACAAGTAAACTAAGTAGTATGAAAAAGATAATGTTCTGCGGCGGCGGAAGCGCCGGGCACGTAATGCCAAATATTGCAATAATCCGTGAACTGCGCGGCGTTTTTTTATCGGAGTATATAGGCACCGGGGCAATAGAAAAACAGATTTGCGCGGACGAGGGCATAAAATTTTATCAGATTTCGGCGCCTAAACTCATACGCGGGAAGATTATTGCTAACCTGAGCGTACCTTGCAGACTGCGCGAAAGCATAAAAGAGGCGGAAAAAATACTCGCCGACGAAAAGCCTTGTCTGTTATTCTGTAAGGGTGGGTATGCCTCCCTGCCTCCCGCACTGGCGGCAAAACGGTTGAAAATACCGGTAATAACGCACGAATCCGACCTTACATGCGGACTTGCGAACAAGATTATAGCGCGCTTTGCAAAGGTTACCCTTACCTCATTCCCCGAAACCGCAGAAAAACTTGCGCGCGGCGTATACTGCGGTCCACCCATAAGAAAGCAGGCGATAATTTCCAGCAGGGCAAAAGCAATTAAAAAGTATGGCTCTGAGGCGAGGAAAACTATTATCGTCATAGGCGGCGGGAGCGGTTCAAAAGCAATAAACGATGCAGTGAGAAGGGCGGCGCCGAAACTATGCACCGAGTACAACATTGTGCACCTCTGCGGAAGAGGAAACGCTGTTCACACAAATATTGAAGGATACAGACAGATAGAATTTACAGAGGATATAGGTGAGATATATGCCTCTGCCGACTGTGCAATTTCCCGTGCAGGCTCGAACACTGCTTTTGAGCTGATAATAAACAAAATCCCCACACTGTTTATTCCGTTAGAGAACGGTGCAAGCCGAGGTGACCAGGTTAAAAACGCGCTCTATTTCAAAGAGCGCGGGCTGTGCGATATTTTAAGGGAGAGCGAACTCTCACCCGAAAATCTGAGCAAAAAAATTACAGAATTAATTGCAGATAAAAATATTAAAAATAATTTAAATAATTATAATATCAAATGCGGAAACGCACAGATTTCAGGAACAATAAAAAGAATTGCTCTGGTTTAAAGTAAAGCTAAAAATAGCTTAAATTGGCATATTTCTAGCATTTTATATCACGCATAGTACTTTGAAAAGTGCCGTTTAGCCCATTTTGCAGCTCTATTGTCAATGTTTAAAGGCATATCCGAACAAACAAAAGCATAAGAGGGCCGCTTTTTTATGTATTAAATAAACAATAAATTTATCAATTTAAGCAATGGGGTTACATTACCCATATAACGAGTGGCTGCTCCAACCCAATATTTTAGTTTTAATAATTTAATTTTAATTTATAATTGTTATTCAGCAAAGCGTTATATTGAGAATAACATCCACCACCGCTGCCTGAACGTACTTTATTTCGCGCGGCAGAACAACTGCAGAAAAGCATAAATCACCACACAAAGAGATAAGGCGCGAAAGAGGCGAAGTAAAACAGTTTGCTGCATTTTCAGAAACCATTTCGGTGAGCAAAGAATAAACCTCTTTCAATCCTCCGCGCACATCTGCCCCGAAAGAAGATTGAAGTGCCGCCGAACAGCTGACAAGCTGCCTCGCCGCCAGATACAGGTTTGAAATATTTTTTTCAAACAGCCGCGAATTGTTTTGGGAGTAATAAGTTGTAAGCGGAAAGTGAACTCTTTCGGCCGTAATAACATCTGCCTCCACCCCTATGCTATTGTATAGCGCCGCAAAATCAAGTGCCTCGCCCTTGTTTAAATAACACGCCGCAACGGCAAGATTTTTATCCTGGCAATTTAGTAAATACCCTGCTCCGCCGTAAAGGATATAATTTTGAGTAAGCTGTTCTGACTGATAAGAATTTTCCGTCTCTTTGCCAACAATAAAAAAGCGAACGGGATAGCGAATATACGAAGAACAGCCGACAAATATAAGCGACAGAGCAAAAATAAATACTGCAAGCGCCGCAGCCGTTGCACGAGTAATGATTTTCCGCAATATATTTACACGCATACCGTATTTTACTTTCAAGTCCATAAAAATATGTTGATATGCGGCGATAAAACGCTTGCAAAATTCTGAATTTCTGTTATAATATATAAAGCTGGTGCAAGAAGTTACCTCAAGGTTATCTGTGGCAATTTTCAGCCGACTATAAGCTGACGATATTGCACAATGCTATTTATTAGTTTGAGGTCTTAAGGTTTACAGGTCTCAAATACAGAGCCGACAATAAAAATTAAATATGCTACTGTGGCTCAGCCGGTAGAGCAGCTGATTCGTAATCAGCAGGTCACCAGTTCGAATCTGGTCAGTAGCTCCAGCTAAAAAAGTCGACATTCGTTTTATTACGGAAGTCGACTTTACTTTTACTCAAAAATACTTTAAACTAATAATATGGAAGAGAAGATAAGCTATACAAAACGCATTAAAGAATATTGCCAAACACACAAAAACTCGATTCTTGATGTCTCACATGTAAGTGACAATATATTTGTCGATATTCCTTATAAAACATTACTTAAAATTCTTAACAGACTTGCGCAAGACGGTGTAATTCAACCCGTTTCTAAAGGTGTATATTATATTGGGAAGAAATACCTGACTGAAGATGAAATCTTATCAAAGTATGTAGAAAAAGGTAAAGGAATGGTTATAGGTTATAAGTTGTATAACCGTATCGGCTTATCGCCATATCAAGATAGCATAATTGAAGCATTTACCAACAGTATTTCATCACAGCACAAAACAATAGGCAATTTAAGATTGAAAAAAGCCCTGCTTACATTTGATGATGCAACAATAGATTTAGTGTCTCTACTCGAAGCTCTGAATGCTGGTTACAATATTAAATTGTGCAACTACTTCACATATAAAAGCATAACCGATTTGTTATCTAAATCTTACAACGATAGCATTTTTGAGAAAATCATTAATGCAATTGCTTACCCCTACTCCACCATAGCCAAACTAAATGAAATACTTATGAGAAACAAAATCGATAACAACTGTATTGATATATATTCTAAGACTGAAAAAGACTAAATTGACCGCTGTAATGAAGACTTTTATGCTAAAAGACAATCTTATTTTTGATTGTCTTTATACGATATAATTAGCAAAAATACCGCTCTTTTATAACACTACACTAAAATACGAGAGGCAAAAATGGCAAAAAATTTTTCGTCACAGGAAGTAAAATCACTTCTGAATAAACATAGCCAAAGGCTTAAAGCACTTAGTGAGGCAAACAATATCCCGAAACAATATCTGGAAAAGATTAAAATGGCCTCGGACAATCTCGCTATGCAAGAAGTAATGAATGTCTTACGCGGAGTGCCCGTTGAAGAGCTTACCAAACAGAGAAAGGGACTAAAAACAAAACCTTTACTCGATTATGGATACAGAACGGTTGCCGACGTCTACTCTTCAACTCCTTATAGAATTGCCTCTATACGCGGAATAAGTCAGGACTCCGCCTATACCCTTACAAGAATTGCGAAAGACTTTGCAAATAAAACATTCAAAGAAATACGAATAAAGCTGAGTACCGACAATAAATCAAATCAATCAACCGAACTAGTAAAGAGTATTTACGCTTATAAATGCAGCCAACCATTAGTTGCTTCGTGTAACCGTTACATAGACGAATACAAAGAGCAAATAGATGATTTGTTTGAATTGGTAAAACCTGCAAAAAATGTATTACGATGGTTATTCACCTCTAAATCTACAAAAGAACGTGCTGACGATGCCTACCATAAACTTAGTGAAATATGGCAAGGCAATTATGGCACACAAACAAAAAATTTACTCAACGGTCTTAAAGATATCAACAACAGTACAGCAACTGACGCATGGGACGATTTTGCCAAGCAAACGCCGGTTTACTTTTCCATACTAGAAGAAGTCAATCCCGGTCTATTGGGTAATTCGGACTCTGTTTACGGTCTACCCGAGGATCTGGCGCGAAAAATTCAGGATCAATGTTTCTTCCCAGACGGATTGCTATGCTCGTTGCGACGCTATCAGGAATGGGGTGTAAAATACATACTCCATCAAGAGCGCGTTTTATTAGGCGATGAAATGGGCCTTGGTAAAACTGTGCAAGCTATCGCAACAATGGTATCACTTAAAAATACGGGAGCAACTCATTTTGTAGTTGTCTGCCCTGCAAGCGTTCTTACAAACTGGTGCAGAGAGATTGTAAAACACAGTAAACTCAGCGTTATTAAAGTTCACGGCAGTTTAAGACTCTCCGCCCTAAAAGACTGGATAAAAAACGGAGGAGTAGCCGTTACCACTTACGAAACCACAAAATATTTTAAGGTGGACGACACTTTCAGATACACGCTTACCGTTGTAGATGAAGCACACTACATTAAAAACCCAGAAGCTCAGCGCACTAAAAATACAATAGCACTATGCAACCATTCAGAGCGTCTCCTCTTCATGACAGGTACCGCATTGGAAAACAATGTCGCCGAAATGGTAACTCTGATAAGCTTTCTTCAGCCGAAAGTTGCCGACAAAATCAGTAGAATAGCATTTATGTCGTCGGCACCGCAATTCAGAGAAAAAGTTGCACCAGTATATTACCGACGCAAACGCGACGACGTGCTTACCGAACTCCCCGAACTTATAGAGTCGAAAGAATGGTGTACGCTTTCCCGCGAAGAGGAAAATGCTTATGAAGATTCTTTGATGTCGGGACATTATATGCAGGCAAGACGCGTTTCGTGGAATGTAGACGATTTAAGTCATTCTTCAAAAGCAAACAGACTTTCTGAAATAGTTGAAGAGGCTGAATCTGAGAGTAGAAAAATTCTTGTATTCTCCTACTTCCTTGATACAATACGCAAAATTTACGACTATCTTGGCGACAGATGCCTCAATCCGATAAACGGTTCGGTTACACCCCAACGACGGCAGGAGATTATCGACGAGTTCAATGAAGCCCCCGCTGGCACAGTACTTCTCGCCCAGATACAATCCGGCGGAACCGGACTGAACATACAGGCAGCAAGCGTTGTCATAATATGCGAACCTCAGCTCAAACCCTCAATCGAAAGCCAGGCGATATCGAGAGCATACAGAATGGGCCAGGCTCGAAACGTGCTTGTTTACCGCCTGCTATGCCCCGATACAATCGATGAAAAAATTACAGATTTACTTGAACAAAAGCAGATGATTTTTGACGCATTTGCAGATAAATCGGTTGCAGCACAACAGAGTTTAGAAATCGACGACAAATCTTTTGGTGACATTATTACTAAAGAAATCGAAAGAATAAACGAGAAACACGGCATTGCCATCTCTCATTCTAAAACAAATAACCGTGATTACTATAATTCTCTTATGCAAATGACATATAGTCAAATTGTTGAAAAATTACTATCAAAATACGGGAAAGTTCCATACGATTATTTTGTGTCTGAAGATTGCAAAACAAAAAATCGCAAAAACTCAAGAACATCAGAAGGATTGTTTTGTCACCATATAGATGAAGACAAGGCGATACTTTTGGCAAATGATAAATACGCAATAAAAAATCCTTTCGATTATCAAAAAGCTGACAGATTAGTTTATTGCAATTTTTTGGAACACTTATTACTTCACATTAAAATTGTTGAAGAACCAAGAAATGCTAATGCTAATAAAAATGAATTGCCCGGGATTGGAGGAGCTGTAAATTTTTTAGTCAAGCAAATAAATGATTTCTATAATGGTACTATATATACACAGGAATACTTGGCAATTGCAACTAAAGTTATCGAAAATGATTAT
>ERZ1090866.716-NODE-719-length-11883-cov-48.043963_pt1 | contig 11883 bp, 8 predicted proteins | sample MGYA00478477_ERZ1090866 | MGnify/ENA primary metagenome ERZ1090866 (study PRJEB33644, sample SAMEA5815737) | chicken gut metagenome | biome: Chicken; feature: Gastrointestinal Tract; material: Caecum | place: Ireland | collected 2019-01-01 | study: A study of the... | reverse complement strand
GATGTATTTTTGTTGCGCGCTGTTTTTGTGCTTTTTGGAACTGCGCTGTTTTTTGCGCACATCACAATGAAGGATAGGTGCATCGTCAAGCCGTGCCTGTATCCTGCCCCACCAGGGCCGGGTCGCAGTACTGGCCGCTGTAGTCGATGATCATGCTGTCCAGATGCTGCAAGTCGGTCCCCACCAGGGTATAGGTGTCGTCCTCCAGCTGCAGCTGCAGCACCACCGACTGCTCGGGCCCATAGCCCATTTCAGGCAGCAGCGCGCGGATGCCGTCCAGCACAGCCGTGGCATAGGCATCTTCCAGGGCCATATACGCCTCGTCGGACATGGCGTCCAGCGCGGCCTGGTCCGTCACTCCGTGCTCGGCCAGCACTTCCAGCCAGACCTCGTTCACGTCGGTCTGGTTCTGGTAGCGGATCAGGATGTCCATCGGCTGGACCGAGACGGTCACGGCGTAGCTACCGTCGTCCAGCTTGCTGGCGGCCCCCACCTCGTATTTGCTGTAGCTGTAGATCTCCTTGACCAGGTCCACCGACTGCTGGACCGCCGCATCGGTGGGCTGGATGGCCAGGTAGTCCCGCAGGATATCCGCCTCCGCGGTGGTGTTCCACTCATAGTCCTCCTCGCGGGATTCCTCCTCGGTGATGCCCGCAAGGTCGAGGTAGTCCTGGTCGTACTGGCCCAGATAGCTGGCGTCCAGCAGGCCCTGGATGTAGGTCTCAGCGTCCTCGGGGGTGATGTCCCCGCAGGCCGCGAGGCCCAGCGCCAGGGTGCAGGCCAGCAGCCAGGCCGTGACGCGATGCACAACCGTTTTCATATTCCCTCCTTAAATCCGTTTCGGCTGGCGGCGCTCAGATCACGCCGCACTGTTTGCCGGTGAAAAACCGCAGGGTGTTGGATACCCGGAACACCTTGCCCGCCCGCAGAATGGTGCTGGGGAACTCGGGGTGGGAAGGCGAGCAGGGGAAGTGCTCGGTCTCCAGACAGAAGCCCCCGTATTTCTGCATGGGGCGCAGGCCCTTGCCCGGGCTGGGGCAGTCCTGCAAAAAGTTGCCGGTGTACAGGTGGACGCCGGGCTGGGTGGTGTAGACCTTCATGCTGATGTTGCTCTCGTCGCAGGTGGCCCAGGCGCAGATGCTCTGGCGCGCGCCGGCCCGCGGCCGGTCGATGACGTAGCAGTGGTCGTAGCCGTCCCCCACAAGGTGGGTCTGCTCGCAGCCCGGCACCAGGTCCCGGCCGATGGCTTTGCCCTTGGTAAAGTCCATCGGGGTGCCCGCTACCGGCAGGATGCGCCCGGTGGGGCAGGTCTCGCTGTTGCCCTCCAGATAGGTGGAGGCGAACAGCTTGAGCCGCTGGTTCAGGACGGTGCCGCCGCCGTTCAGGTTGAAATAGGTGTGGTTGGTCAGGTTGACGATGGTGTCGGCGTCGGACGAGACGCGGTAGTCCATCCGAAAAGCGTTGTCCGGGGTCAGGGTGTAGCGCACCGCGATTTTCATGTTGCCGGGGAAGCCTTCCTCACCGTCGGGGCTGTCGGCCTCCAGCAGCAGGGTGTCCCCAAACGCCTTGACCGAATAGCTCTTGCGGGCAAAGCAGCCGTGCAGATGGTTGCGGCCGCTGTTGGCTTCCAGCTGGTAGGTTTTGCCGTTCAGGGTAAAGGCCGCCCCCTCGATGCGGTTGGCGTACCGGCCCACAAAAGCGCCGCAGTAGGTGGCGGTGTCCAGCTCGTATTCCTGAATGGTGTCGTGGCCCAGCACCACGTCCACCGGGCCGCGCCGCGCCGGGACGATGATGTTCTTGATGATGGCCCCATAGTCCAGCACGCTGACCGACAGGCCGCCGGGATTGGACAGGATATACTCGTTGACCGGGTCCCCGCTGCGGGTGAACCCGAAAAGTTTGCTTTCGATCTTGGCCATGATTGTCTGCCTCCTTCCGCCGGCACATCTCCCACAGGCCGCGCCGGCCAATACGGACCAGATGCAAAAAACGATCCTTTTCTCTATGATTATATCACAATTTCAGGAGCTTTGCAGGGAAATATTTTGTATCCAGAGTATAATTTTTCAGGATATATTTGGTGAATTTCACAGGCACGACAAAAAGCCCCCGCCTCCCGTAAGGGAAGCAGGGGCGATAGCGCGGCGTCCATCCGCACATGTCGGCTGGACGGGACGGTTTTAATAGGCTCTGTACAAAAGGTTTTACGCCTCGGTGGGCTTGTGGGCGGACTGCTGCGCCAGGAACTCGGCCGCGTCGTCGGGGACGTCGTCCAGGTCCTCCTCGCTGCCGATGTCCACCACGCGGGGCATCCGCTTGAACAGCAGGTCGTACATCATGGGCACGATGTACAGCGTCATAAAGGTGGCGTATGTCAGGCCGCCGATGATGACGATGGACATACTGCTCATCAGCTGGCTGGCCATGTCGTTGCTGAACAGCACCATCATCATGCCCAGGATGGTGGTCAGGGCCGTCATCAGGATGGGGCGCATACGGGTCTTGCCGGTGGCGATCAGGGCGTCACGGCGCTCCATGCCGCCCAGCCGCAGCTGGTTGGTGTAGTCCACGAACAGGATGCCGTTGTTGACGACGGTGCCCATCAGGACGATGAAGCCCATCAGGCTCATCATGCTCAGCTGCTCGCCGATGCCCAGCAGGCCGATCATGCCGCCGGTAAAGGCCAGCGGGATGGTGAACAGGACGATGAAGGGGGACAGCAGGCTCTGGAACTGGGCCACCATGACCAGGTACACCAGGGGCAGAGCCAGGGCCAGCCACTGGATCATCTGGCTCATGATGTCGTTGACGTTGCTGGTCTCGCCGCTGAGGGAGACGCTGTAGCCCTCGGGCAGGGTGCCGGAGGCGCTCCACTCGTCCAGCTTGTCCTGCAGCTGGCGGGCCTGCACGGTGGTGTTGTAGCCGTCCAGGGTCTCGGCGCTGACGGTGATGCAGCGGGTCTGGTCCTGGCGGGTGATGGAGTCGGGGGTGGTGCCGTAAGTGATTTCGGCAAACTCGCCCAGGGTGTGCACCTCCGCCACCTGGCTGCCGTCAGCGGCATAGTTGGTGGTATTGAAGGTCATGTCCATCAGGTTTTCCACGGTCAGCGGGTCGATGTCGTCCACGACGCGGACGGTCATGCTCTCGCCGTTGATGCTGATGGTAGTGGAATCGGTCGAGGTAGTCAGCCGGGCCGCGATGCCCTGGTAAGCCTGGGCCACCGTCAGGCCGGCGGCGCGGGCCTTGTCCTTGTCGATGTGCAGTTCGATGGTCTGGTCGCCGGCGCCCAGGCCGGTGGTGGCATTGGCAAAGCCCTCGGTGCCGTTGACCATCTCGATGACGTCCTCACTCAGGCTCTCGAGGGTGTCGAAGTCGTTGCCGTAAATGGTCACCGACAGGCCGCTGCCCAGCAGGCTGGTGATCTCCGAAATGCCGTCGATGGTGACGGTGCTGGTGCAGTCGTAGGCGGCCATGGCCTCCTCCAGCTGCTCACCCACGCGCTGGGCGTCCGACGCGCCCGCGCCGGCCTCCAGCTTGATGTTATAGGCATAGGTGCCGTAGCCGGTGGAAGTGGTGGACAGCAGGTTGGAAATGGTGCTGCCCAGCATGCCCACATCCACGCCGTAAATGGTGGTATCGGTAGTGACGCCCACTTCCTCCACCTGGTCCATGCCCATGACCATTTCCAAAATATCGCCGGCCATGGCGTAGGACTCCTCGCGGGTCATATCGCTGGGGGTAGAGACGCTCATGCTGATCTCGGTGCTGGTAACGTCGGGCAGCATGACCATGCCCATCGAGGCCACCCGCCAGACGCAGAAGGCCAGCAGGACCACCGTGGCGCCCAGCGGCGCAGCCTTGTGGTCCAGGCACCATGCGAGGGTGTGGCCGTACTTTTCCTGCAGCTTATCGAACCAGGGCCATTTTTTGACCTCCGCGTTCTTCAGGACGGTGGAGGCCGAAGCCGGCACCACCGAAATGGCCACGATCAGGGAGGCCATCAGGCAGTAGCCGATGGTCAGGCACATAGGCAGCATCAGCTCCCGGGTCACCTGCTTGGTAAACACCACCGGGAAAAAGACGCAGACCGACGTTAAGGTCGAGGACACGATGGAGGCAAAGACCTGCCGTGTGCCCTGCACCGCCGCGCGGGGCGCGGGGACGCCACGGGCCCGCAGGCGGTAGATGTTTTCGATGACGACGATGGAGTTGTCCACCAGCATGCCGATGCCCAGAGACAGGCCGCCCAGGCTCATGATGTTCAGGTCGAGGCCGGTGAAATACATCATGACCACGGCAAACAGCACCGACAGGGGGATGCTGACGCCGACCACCAGAGTGGGCTTGACGTCCTTCAGGAACAGCGCCAGGATCAGGATGGCCAGCACAGCGCCCTGGGCCATGCTGGACAGGATGCTGGAGATCAGGATGGTGATATAGTTGCCCTGGTTGGACAGGACGCTGAAGTTCAGCCCCTCATACCGTCCTTCCAGGCTGTCGAAGGCCGCCAGGCAGGCGTCCGAGACGGCGTTGGCCGAGGCCGAGGTGCTCTTGTAGATGTTCATGACCACGGCCTGCTCGCCGTTCAGGCGGGTGAAGGAGGCAGCGGCGTTGTCCACCACCGCCACGTCGGCCACGTCGGACAGGTAGACGTCGGTCACGCCCTCGATGTGCAGCAGCAGCGCGCCTTCCAGGTCCTCGATGCTGTCGTATTCCTCGCCCACCTTCAGCAGCCAGGAATTGTCGTCTTTATCGTCGATATAGCCCGCCGGCATCGAGAAGTTCTGGGCGTAGATCAGCTGGCTGAGGATGTCGATGGTCAGCAGGTTGTTCACATCGGCGTTGGCGAACGCGCTGGACTTGGCCTGCTCATACTCTTCTTTGTACTGGTCGTACAGTTTCTGGCCCTCGTCCACCTGGCGCTGGGCCTCGGTGATCTGGAGGTAAGCCTCCAGCTGGGTCTGGGACATTTCGGCGTAGACCGTCTCGAACTGGTCCAGCAGTTCGGGCACCCGGTTCAGGGAGTCCAGGACGTCCTCCATGGTGCTGTAGACCACGTTCAGGCTCTCCTGGATCTGCAGGGTATCCATCAGGTCGCCGGCGGTGGAGCCGTCCCCGCCGGTCTCCTGGTCCAGCCGCTGCTGCAGCTGCTGCAGGGCCACGGTCAGCTCGTCGGTCAGGTCGCGGATCTTCGATACTACGTCGATCAAATCGTCGATGTCCCGCAGGCCGGTGCTGGCGATCTCGTCCATGATCTCGCCCAGGCCGTCCCGCACGCTGACCAGGGCCGCCTGGATCTCGGGCTCGTTGACAAAGGCGATCAGGTTGTCGATGGCGTTCATCAGGGTCTGGACCTTGCCGCGGATCTCCTCGGTGGCCTCCGAGACCATGCCGGCCACACGCTCCACCACGCCCGAGGCAAACACGTTGCCAAAGGTGTCAATGGCCTGCTGCAGCTGGGCGCGGCCGTCGGCCAGCTGCTTGGCGGCGGCATCCAGCTGCTCTTTGGCCAGGGCCAGCTGGGTGTCCACCTGTTCCAGCAGCAGGACGTTCAGCGCGTCGATCTTCTCCTCGTTCAGCTGCACCTGGATGTACTGGTTGATCAGGCCGGTGGTGGAAATGCTGGACACGCCCTCCTGGCGTTCCAGCTCGGGGATGACGCTTTCTTCCAGAAAGTCGCTCAGTTCATAGATATCGGCGCCTTCCCGGCCCACGGCCACCGTCATCAAAGAGCTCATGTCCATGCTCAGCTCCAGGATGGAGGGGGTCAGGCAGATGTCGGGCAGGCTGTCGGCGTTCTGGTCCAGGGTGTTGGACACCTTGACCATGGCGCTGTTCATGTCGGTGTCGGCCGCAAAGCCCAGCTGCACGATGCTGTAGTTTTCCGCCGAGGTGGACGTGATGCTGGATACGCCCGCCACCGTGCCCAGGGCGCTTTCCAGCACCTCGGAGACTTCGGCCTCCACCTTTTCGGGGCTGGCGCCGGGGTACACCGTCACCACCATCAGGTAGGGTGTGCTCATCTCGGGCAGCAGGTCGGTGCGCAGGTTCGTCACCGATACAAAGCCCATCAAAAAGACGATCAGGACCGCCACCAGCACGGTAAACGGCTTTTTTACGCTGTATTTTTCCATGAATCTTCCCTTTTTGACTTGGGGCCCAGCGCCACAGTACCGCGGCGGCGCGGGCCATTCTGGATGCCGGCCAAAACCGGAGCAGGGACGCCGTTTCGCCCCTGCACTATCAAAACGGGCGGCGCGCAAGGTTTATTGCAGTCAGGTTCAAATTTCGTTTTGACGTCCTTTTAGCCGCCGGACAGTCTCCCCCTATTATACATAAAACCGGGGCACTTGCAAGAGCCAAATTGTGATTTTTTTGGGGACGCACCCCTGTTTTTTCTCTTTGGAAAGATTTTCGGATGGAAAAGGCGAAAAAAATGTGATATACTGTGAAGATGACGGTCCCTGTGCGGCCGTCCATGACAGGTTACGTTCACGAGTGAGGTTCCTATAAGATGAAGCAAGCCATCGCCGTCCGTTTTGAAGAGAACGGCAAAGAAGAATATTTCGACCCCGCGGGCCTTTCGCCCCAGGCGGGGGATTACGTTATGGCCGACACCCCCAAGGGCCCGGCCTGCGGGCAGGTGTCCCGGGCGGCCCGGCCCGTGCCCGACTATCTGCTGCCCGATCCGCTGCCCGCCCTGGTGCGGATGGCCGACAGTGTGGACATCCGCCGGATGCACCAGCGCCAGAACGAGGACAAAAAGGCCTGGCGCATCTGCCGGGAGTGCATCGACCGGCACGGGCTGGAAATGAAGCTGGTCAAGGTGGAATACGCCCCCGACCACTCCAAGGTGACGTTTTATTTCACCGCCGACGGCCGGGTGGACTTCCGCGAGCTGGTCAAAGACCTGGCCAGCACCTTCCATATGCGGATCGAGCTGCGCCAGATCGGCGTCCGGGACGAGAGCAAGATGATGGGGGGCATCGGCCTGTGCGGCCAGCCCTTCTGCTGCAGCCGCTTTCTGCGGGACTTCCAGCCCGTTTCCATCCGCATGGCCAAAGAGCAGGGGCTTTCTCTCAACCCCACCAAGATCAGCGGCTGCTGCGGCCGCCTGATGTGCTGTCTGGGCTACGAGCAGTCCGCCTACGAATACCTGAACAGCATCATGCCCATGGTGGGCAGCACGGTGCGCACCCCCGACGGCACCGGCACGGTGGTGGAGACCAACCCCATCTCCGGCTACCTGCGGGTGCGGCTGAACTCGGAGGCGCTGGCCCCCAAGTATTACAAGGCCAGCCAGTGCCAGTATATCTCGGGCGGCAAGCGTGCGCCCCGCCGCCCCGACCCCGACGACGATTACTCCGGCCTGCGGGATCCCGCCCCTGTGGTGGCCAGCGCCGGCGAGGAAGAATGACCTCAGGGCAGGCCGGCAGAGGTTAGTTATATATAACTATCTATCGTGATTTTTACCGAAAAACCCGCCGTAAACTCCCCGAAAGTTAGCGGATGCTTTTGTGCATTCAGCCAAAATCGCCGTTTTGGTCGGGCTTGGCGCACGGTTAGTCTTGCCTTTTTGGTTTGTCTTTGCTACAATCGGCACAGAGGCGGACGCCGGCACCGGTGTCCGTGCAAAGAGAGGCTGGCTGCGGCCGTGCAGGAGCACACCTCTGGGGGAAAGTTCCCCGCGACAAGTTGTTAGGCACGGGTCGAAAGGAGAGTTCTACTATGGCACATAAGGTTACCGAGGGTTGCATCGGCTGCGGCGCCTGCGAGGGCGCTTGCCCTGTTGGCGCTGTGAAGGTCGAGGACGGCGTGGCCGTCGTTGACGCTGGCGCTTGCATCGACTGCGGCGCTTGCGAGGGCGCTTGCCCCACCGGTGCGATCGTCGCTGAGTAAGCGATCTTTCGCCTGATAGCAGACCGAAACGGCGGGCCCGAACGGGTCCGCCGTTTTTGCTTTTTCTCCGCCCGGCAGCTGCTGCCGCTGAAGATTTTTAGGAACAGTACCCCGCTATACTATGGAATATTCATCTGAAATTTTGTATAATAGGACCAGCATCTACTGCACGCCCGCCCACCGCTTTGGCACCGACGCGCTGCTGCTGGCCCGCTTTGCCGTCCCCCGCAGGGACGAGCGGGCCGCCGACCTGTGCTCGGGCTGCGGGGTGGTGGCGCTGGAATGGCACGACCAGGGCCACCGCGGCCCCTGCCTGGCCCTGGAGATCCAGCCCGAGGCCAGCGAACTGCTGGCCAGGGCGGCGGCCGACCAGGACATCGGGCACATCCGCCCGGTCTGCGCCGACCTGCGCAGCTGGGTCCCCGGCCCCGGCGAGGCCGGCCGGTACGACCTGGCCGCCTGCAACCCGCCCTATTTTGCCGGCGGGCCCCAGAGCCCCGACCCTGCCCGGGCCGCCGCCCGCCATGAGGGCCTGTGCACCCTGGCCGACGTCTGCGCCTGCGCCTTCCGTCTTTTGCGGGACGGCGGCAAGCTGACCCTCTGCCACCGCCCCGAGCGGCTGGCCGAGGTGCTGGCCACTTTGCGCGAACACCGTCTGGAACCCAAGCGCCTGGCCTTTGTCCGCAGCAGGGCAGGGGCCGCCCCCTGGCTGTTTTTGGTGGAAGGACAGAAAAACCGCCGCACCGGCCTCCGGCTGGAGCCGGATATTCTGGTCAGCGAAGGGGCCGCCCAGTACGGGCCGGGCCGCCGGGGCTGATCTTTACAGGAGGGAATCTATGCCCGGAACGCTTTACATCGTCGCCACCCCCATCGGCAACCTGGAGGACATGACCCCGCGGGCTGCCGCTGCGTTTGGGGCGGCGGATTTTGTCGCCGCCGAGGACACCCGGGTCACCATGCGGCTTTTGAACCATCTGGGCCTGAAAAAGCCCATGGTCAGCTACCACGAGCACGCCCTTGGCCGGGGCGAGGGCATCCTCCGCCGGATCGAGGCAGGGGAGAGCTGCGCCCTTTGCTCCGACGCCGGGATGCCCTGCATCTCCGACCCCGGCGCGGTCATCGTCCGGGACGCGCTGGCCCGCGGCATCCCCGTCACTCCGGTGCCGGGGGCGTCGGCCTGCGTCACCGCCCTGGCCGTCTCGGGACAGGACACCTCCCGCTGGGTGTTCGAGGGCTTTCTGCCCGCCGAGCGCCGGCTGCGCCGCAAGCGGCTGGCCGCCCTGGACGGGGAGATGCGGACCATCATCTTCTACGAGGCGCCCCACCGGCTGCGGGCCACTCTGGACGAACTGGCCGCCGCCTTTGGCGGGGACCGCAGCGTCACCCTCTGCCGGGAGCTGACCAAGCTCCACGAGGAGATCTGGAAGACCACCCTGGCCGAAGCCGCGGCCCGCTACGCCAAGACCGACCCCCGGGGCGAATACGTCCTGGTCATGGCCGGCGCGCCCGAGCCCGGCCCCGAGGACGCCCCCACCCCCGAGGAGACGGCTGCCCGCGCCCTGGCCCTGATGCAGGAGCAGGGGCTTGCCCCTTCGGCTGCCGCCAAGGCCGCGGCCCAGGGCACCCCCTACGGAAAAAGCGAGATCTATAAGCTGCTGCTGGCCCTACAGGCGGGCGCAGAATAAAGGAGCATCATCTGTATGACAAAGCTACTGATCCTGAGCGACAGCCACGGCAGCACCCAGGCGGTCCGCCGCATCCTGGCGGCCGAAAAAGACGCCGGCGCCGTCATTTTTCTGGGCGACGGCCTCCACGATCTGGAATTGGCCCTGACCGAGGCCCCCAAAATGCGGGTCTATTCCGTCGCCGGCAACTGCGATTTCGGCGCGCTGGAACCGCTGGACGGCCTGGCCGCCTTTGACAGCGTGGTCATCTTCTATACGCACGGGCATATGTACGGCGTCAAGTACGATTTGGACACCCTGGCCGAGGCCGCGGCGGCCCGCGGGGCGGAGGTGGCCCTATTCGGGCACACCCACATCCCCCTGGAAGAACAGCACGGCACCGTCCTTTTGTTCAACCCCGGCTCCTGCGGGCGGTGCTACACCGGCCCCGACACCTACGGCGTCCTGACTTTGGCCGACGGCCGGGTCCTGCGGGCCGAGCACAAGGAGGTGCCCAAGCGGTGAGCCTGAACGAGATCCGCTGCCTGCCCTCCTGTGCCAGCACCAACCTTTACGCCAGGGAGCACATCGAGGAATTCGGTCCGGTGGGCGCGGTCTACACCACCTGCCAGACCGAAGGCCGGGGCCGTCTGGGCCGCCGCTGGGTCAATGCGGTGGGGCAGGCCCTCTACTACACCGCCGTCCTCAAGGTGCCCATGGTCCAGCCCGAGACGCTGCCCCTCTTTGCCAGTCTGGCCGTCCGGGAGCAGCTGCGGCTGCGCTACGGGGTCGAATGCGCCATCAAGTGGCCCAACGACCTGCTGCTGGGGGGCAAAAAGGTGGTGGGCATCCTCTGCGAGGCGGTGAACTACGGCACCGGCGGGGAAGGCCGGGCCTATCTCTGCGGCATCGGCATCAACCTGGCCCAGCCCCAGAGCTATTTCGACGAAGCCGGGCTGCCCTACGGCACCTCGCTGGCCTTGCAGGGGGCCAAAGTGGACCTTGACGCCGACCCCTCCTGGCTGGCCGAGGGCCTGACCGACTTTGGTTTCGACCGGGCGCTGTACACCTTCGGCCCCGAGGGCTTTGCGCCCTACCGGGAGGCCTACGCCGCCGCCTGCGTCAACCTGGGCCGCCGGGTCACCTTCGCCCAGCCAGGCGGCACGGGAGAGGGCACCGCCGCCGGCATCGACGGGGAGGGCCGCCTCATCGTCCGCACCCCCAGCGGAGAGGAACACGTCTTTACCGGCGAAGTCTCCGTCTCCGGCATTTACGGCTACGTATAAAAAGCCCCTGCCTTTCCCCTCTGGAAAAGCAGGGACTTTTCGATTTACAGTTCTTTTCCGCAATAGGGGCAGTATACTGCTCACCGCCTCCTAACCCGGCGGTGGCGGCGGCGGAACAGCCCCGGCCCGCCCCCGGTCAGGACGGTGAACACCGCCAGCACCAGCAGGACCGCCAGCAGAGCGGGCAGAAGCAGCAGGGTGGCTATCCCGTCGGTATAAAAATCCGAGACGTATTCCCGGTGGGTGACCAGATCCACCGTGCCCGCCTCATAGCCGTCCAGCCAAACGGTGGCGGTGCCCACCACCTGGCCCTCGGCCACGGTGGCCCGGATGCTCTCGGGCAGGTCGAAGGTAAAGGTCACCTCGTCGTCGGGGTGGCCGTAGCCGTTCACCGCGTTGGCGGCGTACAGCTCCACTTCCGGCTCGGTCCGGCACTGGGTCAGGGGCACAGAGGCCAGCGGGGTCTCGGTGTCCACCAGCTGCCGGTCGTTGAAGGTGGCGAACACCCAGTCCAGCATTTCAGCGCACTCGCGGTAAATGTTGTCCAGGTCCGACCCCAGCACCACCAGGCCGTAGGTGTGGCCCTCGCTCTCGGCAAACGTGACGAAGCAGCGGCCCGCCAGGGTGGTAAAGCCGGTCTTCATCCCCCGGATGTAATCCCGGTAATAGGGGTATTCGGGGTCGAGCATCAGGTTGGTGGTCCGGATCTCCCGTTCGGCGGTGTGGAGGTTGGTGGCCGGCAGGGTGTAGGTGACTGTCTGGGCGATCTCCATGTACCGGGGCTGGGCGTAGCAGGCCGCCGCGATCTTGGCCAGATCCCGGGCGGTGGACACGTTGCCGTAATCATACAGCCCGTGCACGCAGCTGAAGGTGGTGTCGGTGCAGCCCAGTTCGGCGGCCCGCTGGTTCATCTGGGACACAAAGGCGGTCAGGTCCCCCGCCGCCATATCGCTGGCCACCGCACTGGCGGCATCGTTGGCGCTGGCCACGATCACCCCGTACAGCAGGTCGATCCGGCGCACCGTCTCCCCGAT
>ERZ1090866.715-NODE-718-length-11884-cov-5.348043_pt1 | contig 11884 bp, 19 predicted proteins | sample MGYA00478477_ERZ1090866 | MGnify/ENA primary metagenome ERZ1090866 (study PRJEB33644, sample SAMEA5815737) | chicken gut metagenome | biome: Chicken; feature: Gastrointestinal Tract; material: Caecum | place: Ireland | collected 2019-01-01 | study: A study of the... | reverse complement strand
TCGTAATGATTTTCCATTGACAATAAATTGGAGCAGCGGATAATAAGAGATTATCGTTTCATTAAGAGGAGGACTACCAGGCGATGGCCTGGTAGTCCTCTTCTTAAAAGGTTAAAGGGTAAAATTCATCTTCCCCCTCGGATGCAGTTCCGCTAGGAGCGCTGTCTGCCGTTCCGCCGCCACATGGGTATAGATTTGTGTTGTGGAAATGGAGCTGTGTCCAAGAAGGGCCTGGATATATCGGATATCCATACCGGCCTCCAGTAGCGAGGTGGCGAATGTATGGCGGAACATATGCGGCGTAACAGGCTGGGTGACATGGAGCCGGAGCAGATACCGGCGAATGATCCTCCGCACGGACTGTTGGGACAGCGGCATTTTCCGGTTGTTCAGCAGCAGGGCGTTTGCCTCATGGATCTGCTCCCCGCAGCGGCAGCAGTATATCCTCAAAATATGGAGGATTTCTGGTGTCTCAATTTGGATGATCCGCTCCTTGCGGCCCTTCCCGCTGATCAGGAGCCGCAGCTTGTGCTCATTCAGCTGGACGGTCTGCGGTGAAAGCTTACACAGCTCAGAGACCCTGATCCCGGTGCTGAACAGCAGCTCCAGGACAACAATATCCCGCAGGATGCGAAGATCCTCTCCCCGGCGCCGGTATTCTGAATATGCCTCGCGCAGCAGGGCCTGGACAAGATCCTCCGGGATCGTGCGGGGCAGCTGCCGCGGGTATTGGATGTGGAACCGGAGCTTATCAAATGGATTCTGCGGGATCTTCTCCAGCTCCTCCATAGTATGATAAAAGGCCCGTACCGACGCCAGCTTGCGCTTGACCGAGCGGGGCGAGAATGTCTCGTTCAGGTATTTGACATAGCTGCTGATGAGATCTTTGCCCTCCTCCCGGCCGGCGCAAAAGCAGGTGAACTGCCGCAGGTCGATGCGGTACGCTTTCAAGGTGTCCTGGGACAATTTCTTCTCGTACTGGCATAGCTCCAGATAGAAAACGACCAGCTCCTCAAGGTTTGACATATTTAGGCAGCCTCCTTTTTGTTCATTGAGTTCATCCCTGATTATATCCGGCTGGACTGCCTGCGGCAGAAAAGAATTACAGCGCGGGCGGATTACCGCCAAGCTCCGGGCCAGAAGCCGTTTCGCCGGGCTGCTGCCCCTGGGTTCCAGCTTCCTATCAAGATATTGCGCTCTACAAGGCCAGAAACACTAAATATTGTATTTTATAGTTGACAGAATCTATATCTTGTGGTAGACTACCTATGTAATTGATTCTTTGTGCGCTCCTCGTATGAGGGTAGGTCAAGTCGGATTGGCCTATGAGCGAGTGGTCTCGCATTGCACACGTTGTCAGGTTTGTACGCAAATGCCAGCGGCATTACTGCCCCCGTTTAGGGAGGCAGTCTGTCCTCTGGCATTTTTTGTGTAAATTTAGCCTTCGGGCGGAAAGGAGAGAGATGGCACAACTCTACACCATTGGCTGGGCAGCGTCTGAGCCGAAGCATGGAACGAGCGTGAATCAGAACCCCTACACCATGTTTTCCCTTGGGGAACACATCGGGTACGGGCAGCGGGCCAGGATCCAGTATTACCAGGTCGGGGCCCGGGGTGATGGGATGCGCTGGCTCCAGAAAGCCGGGGTCAAGAAGGGCAGCCTGCTCTGGGTATCCGGTTCCCTGGAACTGGAGGAGTACACCAGAAAAGACGGTGTGACCCGGGACAAGGGGCTGCGGCTTGAACTGAGCGACTGGGGCTTCGTCCCAAGCCAAGGTCGGACAGGGCAACAACCCGGCCAAACAGCAGACACAACAGCGCAAGGACCCCTCCCAATCCCCGGCAGCACGATTGACGGGGAGCGGGAACCCCTGCCGGAATAAACATCCGGCAACCAAAGAGGCACGATACATCAATGTTTCAGAGACATTCTGAGCTTGTGTATCGTGCCTCTTTTTTTATTTTCCCCCAAAGAAATATAGAAAGGTGGAATCGCAAGTGAAACAGAACAATCCCATGTGGGCCAGTACCTCCATCCTGGTTGCCGCCGTCCTCGCCATTGTGGCGTTTGTACGCGGTGACTGGCAGATCCCGCTCCTCGTTGGCGCTTTTGCCATCTGGGGCCTGCGGGTCTTCCTGATCATGGGTCTCCCTGCCCTGCGGATCAGGAGACACAGCTGGGGACAGAGACGGCGGGCGCTGGAGGCGGAAAAAGACAGAAAGAGGGCTGAAGCAGAGTGGAACGCCGCCGAGAACAATCTAGAGGCGGCCCAGGCGCTGCTGCGTCATGTCAATCACCGGGTTTCCGACCAACTCAAAGCCCTCTATCCAGAGGCCCGCTGGGAATGGAAGACGAAAAACCCAACACGGCTGGCCATCTACGGTGGCATCGGGCGCATCCGCGTATATGGCGTCCCGGAGTACGAGTATGCCGACGTGGAGCTGGAGCAGAGCGGCACGCTGTCCTGTTCGCTGGTCAAGGGGCTTGTGGCGCCCTCCCCGGAGCAGGACCCGCCGGCCCAGCCGCCCAATCAGGACGATGTGGACCCACAGGCGTGGTATGAGCGCCAGGGCCGGGAGACGTTGGAGGCATTGATCGCCGATCTGGACTCCCGGGGGCACCACTGCCTGTTTCTCAAGGAGGACGGCAGCATCTGCGTCCGGCCTATGGACGGCGATGAGGAGACGGTGCAGGACACGCTGAAAGGCTTCCCCGAGAAACGTCTCTGGGCCAAGCTGGTGAAGGTCCTGGAGAATGCCGGCCTTGCCGCCGCAGCCCGCGAGGACTGCATTACAGTCGCATGGTGAGAAGGGAGAAATGACACATGAAATCAGGACGCACCATACAGGAGGTCGGCGCGGAGATCCTGCGCCAGAGCAAGGCCAAGGAGGACTATCTGGTAAACACCGCCAGCATCGCCATGGAGGACTGGGAAGGCAGGCCTATGCTCCACCTCCGGGGCGAGCATGGCCTTGACCTGATCAAACCGCTAGAGATCCAGCAGACCGCCCACCGCCAGATTGGCGACTATCTGGGTATCCCCCGGAAGTACTATGACCGGATGCTGGACAGTGACGTGGGCCTGCTCTCCTACAACGTCAACCGCTGGTTCCAGCGGGAGCCGGAACAGCGCATGATCCGGACCATGGACGGCCGGGCCCGCGCCTTTTTGAGCAACCGCTACCGCCGCATCGATAATCTGGATATCGCCAGAGTGACGCTGCCGATTATCGGGGAGATGCCGGAGGCACGCTATGAATCCTGTCAGCTGACAGATGACTTCCTCTATATCAAGGTTGTCAACCCCAGGCTTACCGCCGAGGTCGCCCCTGGCGATGTTGTGCAGTCCGGGGTCATCATCTCCAACAGTGAAACCGGCCAGGGATCCGTGTGCGTACAGCCGCTGGTCTACCGGCTGGTGTGTATGAACGGGATGGTGGTCAATGACGCCAAGACCCGCCGTACCCATCTGGGCCGGGCCAGCAATACGGAGGAGGATTTCGTGATCTACTCCCAGGAGACCTTGGCAGCCGACGATAAGGCGTTTATCCTCAAGCTGCAGGACACTGTCCGGGCGGCGGTCAACGAGGTTCAATTCGCCCAGGTGGTGGACAAGATGCGCGAGTCCAAGGAGGCCAAGCTGGACATCGCCGACATCCCCAGCGTGGTCAAGATGGCCAGCGCCAATTTCGGTATTACCGAGGCGGAGAGCGAAGGCGTGTTCCAGCATCTGATCCAGGACGCAGACTATACCCTCTTCGGCCTCGCCAATGCCGTGACCCGATACAGCCAGGACGTGGAGAGCTACGACCGCGCCACCAAGCTGGAGGAGATCGGGTACTCGGTCATGACGATGTCCCCGGAGCTTTTCCGGCGGATTAACCAGGTGACAAGCATGGCCGCCTAAAGGCCCTGCTTTCATAAAATACAAAAAATTTGGAGGTAAAAAACAATGAGTATCCAGAACAATGAACTGATGACCACCACCGGCAACAATTTTATCCTCCCCCAGGCCATGGAGACCACCTTCACAGCCGAGGAATTGGCCGAGGACATGGACGGCATCCAGCTGAATTTCCAGCAGGTCAAGGTCCCCGCCGGCGGCGCCCTGCAGTACGAGATCCCCACCGAGGACCCGGACAACCCGGACTACAGCCGGTATCTGGAGGGGGTCATCCTCTATCACCACCCCTCCAACGCCTACTGGCCGGAAACGGAGGATGGTGAGGATGACGATAACGCTCCGCCCCAGTGCCAGGCCCTGGACGGCAAGTTCGGCCATGGTTCTCCTGGCGGCCTGTGCGATGCCTGCGGCTACAACAGGTTTGGTACCAGAGGAAAAGGCAAGGCGTGCAAGAACATGCACATGGTGTATCTGCTTCGCAGCGGCGAGTTCATGCCGCTCCAGATCTCCCTGCCGCCCACCAGCATCAGACCCTTCAACGAATTTGTCAGCCGCGCCTTCCTGCTCCACCGCCGGGGCATTTGCTCCGCTGTGGTGCAGCTTGGCCTGAAGAAGATGAATAATGGCAAGGACGACTACAGCGTGACCACTTTTAAGCTGCTCCGCGACTTCGAGGGCGAGGAGCTGCGCCAGATCCGCGACTATGCAGACCAGTTCAAGGAGCAGGTCAAGGTCATGCTCGCCCAGCGGGCGGAACAGGCAGATGCCGCCTCCGGCGATGTGGTGGAGGTGGGTACGACCAGCCGCCGCCTGCCAGACAACGAAGATCACTTTGCCATCGGCGGTGTGATCGATGGCGAGCGTGAAGAGCTCCCCGCGTAATGGGGCCAACGCCGACAACACAGTGACCCCTCAGCCAGGAGGACAGATGAGAACGACCGGGGCCATGACGGAACGACAGCGCCGGTTCGCCGCCAAAAACCACAACCTGATCTACCGTTATCTTCACGAGAAGGGGTGGGAGGTCAGCGAGTATTACGACATTGCAGCCTTCGGATATCTCCGCGCCGTCCGCCGCTACCTGACGGAGCCGGGGCTATCCATCTATGCCTTTTCCAGCATCGCTTGGCAGGCCATGACCCAGAGCATCGCATCCTTCCTCCGTGCCGAAGCGCGGAGGAAGGACGCGGAGCGGCGGTACATCCGTGAGGCGGTATTAGCAGTCCCAGACCCTTTTGCGGAACTGGAGGCGCGCTTACTGCTGCATGACCTGGCCGCTGTTTCCAGCAAACAGCAGTATGCGCTGGCAGAAATGCGCTTACAGGGCTATTCCATCGCGGAGATCGCTCTGGCGCAGGGGATGCCCAAGATCCGCATCCGGAGGCTTTTGAAAGAGCTTTACCGGACTTATTTACAGCTCTACATGGCCGGCGAGGCTGCCGCCTGTGCAGAGGACAGGAGGCGAAATGGTTTCCCATGACAAAGGACCAGTTTGAAGAGAGCCGCCGCCGTGCTGTTGCCGATTATTTGGAGGCAGCGCAACAGGACCGAAGTGCGCCGGGAGCCACCAAAAGGCAACGGGAAAACGCCGACCGGCGTATCCTGCGCTCCATCGGCCTGCTTTCCACTTGGTCGCGGGATGGTTTCTGGACACCGGAAAACATCCGGGCGTATGAGATGATCTATCAGTACTATGACGAGGGTGCGCCGGTCAGCGCCATCTGACCGATCAGCCCAACTATGAAAATTACATCAAGGGAAAGGAGCATTTGTCATGAATCAGAAGAAGTCCACCACGCTGTACGGTTCACTGATGTCCCCCCTGGCTGTGGGCCATTGCGCCCTGATCCGCTATCAGGGTCAGCTGATGCGTACCTCGCAGGTCGTTGCCATCCACAGCTGGAATGCCGACATGATCTGCTTTGAGACGCTGAACACCAACTACACGCTGCTGTTGGGGCCGGCCCAGCAGACAGTGGCCGTCAATCCTCTGCTGACAAGCATGGCTGCCTGAGAAAGGGAGCCCGTGCGCCGTAAATAAATCCGGGCGCGCCGTGGACACCATGTGTTCTGCGGCGCGCCCTTTTCATGAGAGGAGATCTAAAGATGGATCTAAATCACATTTCAGGCTGTGCGGTGGTACAGGGCCCCCAGAAGGCGGTCATTCCCGTCCGGCCCAAGGACCAGGTGGCCTTCTCCTGCCGCCTGTGCGGGGACTGCTGCCGCCATGTGAGGGACCGCATCATGCTGGAGCCGCTGGACGCCTACAACCTGGGCCGATATCTGCGTGAGCGCGGAGCCGGCGTGGATAACATTGAGGATGTCTATGGGCAACATGCCCATCCCTCCTTACTTCATGATGCCTACCCCATCTTTCTGCTGAATACCCAGGGCGAAGACCAGTCCTGCATATTCCTGAAGGACGGCAAGTGCAGCATTTATGAGGGCCGGCCCAGGGTCTGCCGCCTATATCCCTTTACCGTGAAAGGCGGGGATCGTGGCCGCCGGTTTATGTATTATCAGTGCCTCGACAGCCGCGCCTCCCATTTTGGGGGCGGCAAAGTCAAGATTGGGGACTGGATGTACCGCAATTTTACCAAAGACGCCAAAGCCTTCATGGAAATGGAGGCGTCAATGCTCCCGGAGCTTGGGATGCTGCTGAGGAAGCTGGGCCCCGATGGCCGCCGGCAGTTCCTCTTCCGCCTGCTCTACTACCGCTATTATAACTATGAGCTGGATCAGCCCTTTCTTCCCCAGTATCAGGAGAACCAGCGCCAGCTGATCCTTGCGCTGCGGGAGGAGGTATGACGGTCATGTATGTGCTGGAACGCCGGGTGCCGCGGGGAGCCGGAAAAGGCCGCCGGCAGCACTGGGAACAGTATGCCGTATGCGGCCGGCGCACTCCACTTGAGCGGGTGCGCCTGGGCTTGGGCGCTATGAAAGAATGGCGGATCCGAAAAATCTCTGTTGCCGGCTCCGCAGGTCGCCGAGTCGCATGAAGCATGATCCATGGGTTTCTGCATCGTTAATTTGGTCTGCAAAGAATTTTGAACTGGAGGTAATAAAGTGCGTGAACTGATATTTCGGGGCCAGACACGGCGGCCCGGTGAAAAGATAAGGTTCAATGGCGAGAAAATCCCTGGAAACTGGGTCTACGGTGGCATCTGCCACGGCAAAGGTGATTTTTCCGTTATGTATGGCTATGTGAACAGAGAACAGAGCAGCATCAACAAGTTCGTTGTCTACACCGATACCGTCGGGCAGTCTACCGGACTGACGGACAGGACAGAATGGGATGAACTGACCGCTGAGGAACAAAGGTTCTGGCTCAAAAATCACACTGCCGAACAGTGGACGGGCAGGCTGATTTTTGAGGGCGACGTCGTCGAGGGCATGGCGTACTCTTCTATCTGGCGCGGCGTTATTGTCTGGATCGATGAGATCGCCGGTTTCGGTGTGCGCTACCAAAAACGGAGCGAACCCACCGCATGGGAGAACGCGTCCATTCTGAAACAGCTGCGTATGCGCAGGGATCAGTTTGCCGCGAAAGTGATAGGGAACATCTATGATAACCCAGAATTGCGGGACAACTATGACAACACATGATCAGGAGGCAATCATGAAAATTCTGGATTTCGATTTGGAAGGCAGCCACTTCATCATGGAATCAAAGGAGGCACAGACCTATGTCTGATTATATCTGTACGGTTCGCTCGAACTATTTCCATGTGAAAGACCCCGCCTCGTTCCGAGATTTTACGGGTCGGGTGCATGGTTCCGTTGATTTTATCTCTCTCTGGCAGGCACAGGACGAGGAAGGCAGACCTGTGTTTGGGTTTGGCTCCTACGGCTCCATCGCCGGCTTGAAAAATGCCGAGGCGGATGATGACGATCTGCTGGACGAAGGCGCCTATGACGAATTTATTCAGGGCCTGCAGGAGCATGTAGCGGAAGGTGATGCTGTGATCCTGATGGAAACCGGCCATGAAAAGCTGTGCTATGTGACTGGCGCGGCAATCATACTGACCAGCAGTGGACAGGAGTATCTGAGCCTTGCCGAAATGGCCGCAAAATGGGCGTCCGAGATGCTTGGAAATCCAGGCTGGAGCACACAGTGCGACTATTAGAGAAACGAGGGCTATCATGAAATATCCATATTATGAGGTCTGCATCGGACCTGACCCCTATCTCCCCGAGGACGACAGCTGCTTCTGGATGTGTATTCACGGCGTCCGGCAGCCAACTCCAGAGGAGGCGGAGCAATTCTTGGCCGAGGACGTCAAAAACAACGGCGGTAAAGTGCTGGCGGTCAATCCGATCAGCGCGGAGGAAGCGAGCGCGTTTTATGATCTGAGCCGGGAGGATGCATGGCCTGTTTTCGGTGAGGAGGTCGCGCCATGATCCCCTTCCATGAAACAAGGCGCGGTCAGCGCTTCTTTGAAGCCCAACTCCCCCAACTGATCACCGCTCTATCGGACATCGCGGACTCCTTAAAAGCGCCCCGCCCCACCTATCAGCTGAAGGCGGAAGTCCCGGAAAATTTTCTGTCCGAGCTGTACCTTGGGAACTATGCCCCCTTTGACCTGCCGGCAACCGATTTGGAAAAGGAACTGACCCCAGAGATCATTGCAGTTCAGAACCGGCTGCGCAAGACCGTGTCCGAGGATGCCTGGGCTTTGATCGAGCAATACGGCGGGCTGTTGGCCGTGAGCCGTACTGCTGGGCAGGAACAGGCATTTGCCGCTGGGTTCCGATCCGCCATGACGATGCTGGCCGCCGGCCTTACACAGCCGATAACGGCGGAAAAGGAGTGACCGGCGATGTACGATCCCAGGGTAAATCAGCAGATCGACTCTATTTTGCAGCTTGACCTCGATACCATCACGTTTTCGGATATCCATTGGCGTTATGGCACATTCCGGCCATACTCCACCGGCTCCGGGCGGGATAAACAACATTTCTCCCGCTCCGGCGTCGCCACACCCATAGGCGATATCCAGGAGGATCTGTGGTATCAGGCGGCCGGGCATATCGCCAAGAGGGAAGGCGAGGAATGGCTGGTGGATGCGCTGACCCAGTGGAACCAAGAACACAATTACATGAAGAAACGCCCATCCGAACTTCGGAAAGATGCTCTGCAGTCCTATGCAAGCCGTATCTTTGACAACCCAAAGTGGGTATCCTATGTCCCCTTCAACCGGCAATTCCGCCCGGATGTACTGGAGAGCGCCAGACTGGTCACCATCGTCACCGACTGCTGCAAGATCCCAGGGGAGGTGACACAGGAGCAAATTGACGGGACGTATCTAAGGCAGGTGAGCTGTCCGCACTGCGGACGTTGGAGCACTTTCAGCATCCTGTCGGAGGAACTTCCTCCTTGGGATGTGTTTTGAGCATCAAGCCTCGGAGAATGCAGATTGGATTTTGTATGTCCTGGCTTGCTCACCGAGACGAATATTATGAAATAATTGGAGGTATCAATTCTATGTGTAAGAAGGCGGCAATCGATGCCAAGGCTTTTTCCGAGGGGCTGGATCAGGTCAGCAAGGCCCTTCAAAAATCATCGTATCCCGCATTGTCCGAGGTGTCTGTTCAGTTTAAGGGCGGCGCCTGCACATTGACGGCCACGGATCTGGATATGTGGCTGAGTAAACGGATACCAGCGCAAGGTGATGACCTGGCGTTCGTCTTCACCCGCACCAAGGATGTAGCGAAAGCCTGCCGACTGTTTGACGGCGTCCTTGAACTGGAACTGGAGGTAACCGGCACTGAACAGCACAAGGAATGGAGCCTGCTTATGCGCTGCGGCGCCCGTGCCGCGCAATTTGATGTCATGGATCCGGAGCTGTATCCGGTCTGCCCGTTCTTTGAAGCGGAGTCATCCTTCCCTGTGAACGCGGCGGCGCTCTATGCCCGGGCCGAGCGGGTCAGCTATGCCGCCATGGACCCAACGCCCAACACACAGCCCAACCGCACCAGCATCCAGTTTTCAGGCCCCTATGTATTTGCCCTGGACGGGAACCAGATGGCCTGTGACACGGATCCGGCCTTTGTCTTCCCCCGCCCCTTCACGGCAAGCAAGGGAACTGTCTCCTACCTGAAGCTGTTCGGGAAACAGGATGTCCAAATCGAGTTTGGGAAGGGCCGCGTTCGGATCACGGACGGCGTGTTTAACCTGGACTTTCGCATTCCCAGCACAGACCTCTATGCGGTGGATCAAGCAATTCCCAAGTCCTATGCGGAGATCTTTTCGGTATCTCCCAAGGACTTTCTGCGGGAGCTGAAGTATCTCAGGGGATTCACAGTCAAGGAACGCCGGCCCTATGTACGTTTCAGCGGCGGTGAGCTGGTCATGCCGGTCTCCTCTGGGACGTATCGTGCCGCTGTACAGTGTGTGGGCGAGACTCGTATGGCCTTTGCCTTTGATTTGAACCGGATGATCGCCGCCCTGCGGCAGTTCAAAGACGCGCCCAGTGTGCAGATCAAGGTCAACAGCCCCGTATCGCCCTTTATCATCGAGGCGGAGGGGCGCAGCGACCTGGCTCTGGTATGCCCTGTCAGGCTTTCCGGCAAGCTGCTGGCGGCGTGACCATGGACAGAAGATACACCAACCCGGACGCGGCTGGGTATCTCCTGGAGGCGGACGCCTGCAAAAAGGTCGAGGCGGAGCTGAGGCGGATCGCGGACAAATACCAGCGCAAGATCGACCGGGAGCAGGCCGCAAGGGAAGCGGAATTTGAAGCAGCCATGCAGTACCGCAGCGAGAATGAACTCCTGGACGCATATGGCTGGGAGATCATCACAGAGAAACAGTATGAGATCTATCTGGATCTTTTCCGCTGTGGCCGTGAAGCCCTGGAGAACCATGCGCCCACAGTCAATGAGGTGGCGCATCGGATCCTGCTGCGTATTCTCTCTGATATCGCTGCCGAACAGCGGGAATGGCGCTTTTCAGCCCTTACCCCCACTCAGAGATCGAGCGTGCGGAGAAAGCGAAACAGGAATGGCGTAAGAAACTGCGGAAGATCAGAGAGGATCTGGACCTCGCCGCGAAACCCGAAGAGCCATGTGGAGAATGAATGGAACTGCTGCTGCCATCTGCCAAGAACAGGTTGCAGATCACGGTGATTTCGGATAAAATAATGGTATCCGAATCAAATGCGTAACCATCATCATCTACCTTTTGACAGGGTTTGGTGCCCTGGTCGAATACCCCACACAGGACAAGGAGTACAGCTATGGCACTGGAGAATAAATTGGGGATCACCGAATCCCCAGAACTGGCCCGGATAGAGGAAAAGCTCAGCAAGCAGCGTGCGCTGGAGTTGTTTGAAACCGGCGCCTTGGACCGCCTGGAGGCCGGTACCTTTGCCGCCCTCGCCAGCATCCACCGCGCACTTTTTTCCGATATTTACGATTTCGCCGGCGAAAAACGCACCGCCAATATCGCCAAGGGCAATTTCCGTTTTGCTTCCGTCATGTACCTGGACGCTGCTTTGGAGAATATTGAGCGGATGCCACAGTCCACCTTCGACGAGATCGTGGAAAAGTATGTGGAGATGAACGTCGCCCACCCCTTTCGGGAAGGCAACGGACGCAGTATGCGGCTCTGGCTGGATGGGATGCTGAAAAAGGCTTTGGGTCAGGTAGTCGATTGGTCCCGCGTGGATAAGGAGGACTACCTGCAGGCTATGGAGCGCAGCCCGGTCAAGGATCTGGAGATCAAGGCGCTGCTAAAGGCCGCGTTGACAGACCAGGTCAATGATCGTGCCGTCTATATGAAGGGCATCGACGCCAGCTACCACTACGAGGGCTACCACACCTTCCGGATGGAGGATCTGGCGCAGTCGCCGTAATCTGCCCGTTCGGGCAACGCCAATGGAATCGCTGTGTGACGATCACACGGCAAAATATCTACCAAGGAACCGACAGACGAAACTTCACGTTTGGTCTGCCGGTTCCTTTTTGCGTATTTTGAT
>ERZ1090866.714-NODE-717-length-11887-cov-9.341193_pt1 | contig 11887 bp, 12 predicted proteins | sample MGYA00478477_ERZ1090866 | MGnify/ENA primary metagenome ERZ1090866 (study PRJEB33644, sample SAMEA5815737) | chicken gut metagenome | biome: Chicken; feature: Gastrointestinal Tract; material: Caecum | place: Ireland | collected 2019-01-01 | study: A study of the... | reverse complement strand
GTTTTTAGGGGGAGGGGCCGCTATAATATTTGTTACCATTAAATTATAAAACACGCGTTGCAGTGAAATAAAACGCTTATAATTTATGCGTTATCCCTGGTCCTGCCCATAAACGAGGCCACCACATCAAGTATGACACTCAGCAGTATGAATACCGCAACCGCAAAGCGGGGACCAACATTTTCGGCGTTGCCGAAATAATCGCCCATACCAACCATCATTGCCGTTATATCGTCGATTGAATCATTGGCAAGCAATATGAATGAGACTGCCATAATCACAGCCATTGCCACCATTGCATATACAGAGAATGTGCCGCGATAGAACACTAGCAGCACCCCTACCGCTACGCCTATGAGCAGACATACAAATATGGATGCCAGAAAAGTATGCGAGGCCGCGCCGAAAATATATGCGATTAGCGCCACAACTGCAAGCGCAGACGCCGCAAACTGCAGGTAAAAACCTACCGACTTGTTTTTGAATAATGCGGGTGCCATTACTTAACCTCCTTTTTCTTGTTTCTGATTACCGTCCAGGTCAGCATTGCAACGCTGCCAGCCGTAAGCACAGCCGTTACTACTATCGCAGCAGTGAGCGCCGTCTGCCACCAGGGGGTGAGCTTTATTATCTCTGTGTTGGAATCAAAACCGTTTATGGCGTTAGAGCGGCTGAGGGCATAGTAATAATCTTTTGCCGCATTTACCACATACTCAACAATCGAGCCGTCGTCCGTTTTGTTGACGTAGTCAAGTACAGTCTGCTTTGCTATCTGGGCATTGGTCATACAGAAGCCGTCCGTGCCTGAAACAAGTTGGTCAATATAGTCGCCCTGATAGCCATCCAGCCTGGCGTTCGTGCAGTCGGTTATTGCATAGCCGCGGAAGCCCCATTCGTCCATACATACATCTATGTTAAATGCATCGGAATTCATAGTGCTTTCAAGGCCGAGGCGCTGATAGTTCTGCATATAGCCCTTGATGTCGGCCACGCGCAGAGCTCCTTCGCTGGCTCTGAGAGAGCCTTCACGCCAGCCCTGCTCGTTGAAGAATGTGGCAATGCCTATGCGGATTGTCTCCTGGTCGTTGCCTGCGGCGTGCTTGGCCACGCAGATTACGCCCTTCTTTTCCATTTCTATCGCTTCGGGCACGAGCGCCATATACGAGAGGTTGGAGTCTTCAGAGCAGTATTCGAAGTTTCTGCCTCCGAAAGGCGTCTTGTGATAGTCTACGCCAAGCGTCCAGAACATCTGTTTACCGCCCCAAAGGCCGAATTCGCCTATCAGCCTGCCGCGCTCCGCATAGAGGTCGCGGTTGAACGTGCCCGTGAGCACAGCCTTGCCGGTAAAGCAGCACATAGACGCGTTATCCACCTTGCCTGAGCCGTATTTACCCGTTGTATCTTCATAGGGGAAACCTATACTTGTGCCGTTAGGACCGTCCACGCCGTCGCCCAGCTTCATTGCGGGCGCGGCAATCTTTTCATTTGCCGCCCAGGCGTTGCCCTGCGCGTCGTCAAGCACGTTGAGCATTTCGTCGAAGGTGAGCTGATTTATAAACTTGCTCCACAACTCGATATCTTCAAGGCTGCCGTCGTAGGATATGTTGCGCATATCCACCAGCTTAAGCCCTGAATCGGTACCAAAACCCTCGGTTGCCTCCGCAACGGTGGGCGCGCCTTCAGGCTTTGTATAGTTGTGCCCGGCAAGTATTTCTATCATATCCGCAGTGGCTGTTACGTTGGAAAGTTTTACGGGATAGGTTCCCTCCCAGTCCTGACGGGAAAGGTATGTACCTGCGCCCTCCACCCAGTAATTCAGGTCGCAGTTATCAAAGCGGTTTGTCACCTCTGCGCCCGTCTCCGTTGTGGAATACGTTTTATCATCGAGGGTGTCGTAGGTAAATTTATACGTCTTATCAGCGTCGCCCGTTGCAGCAGTTCCGTCAACGTTTACCAGTCCCTGCGCATCGGGCTGTTTTGCGCAAATTATATTGTTGAGCGCGTCGTGCGCGTCGTCGCCTATTGCAAGGTAATAGTCGCCCTCGCTCAAAATATAAGTCTTTGCATTGGTATAGTCGTAAGACGCAAGAAGATACCTCTCGGCCTCGACGGTCATGGTCTGATCTTCACCGGGCTCGAGCATATCCGTCTTATCAAACCCGACGAGCTGTATAGCCGACTTTTCCACAAGGTTTTCGCGTTCATACTCGCCGTATGGCGTCTGAGCGTAGAGCTGAATTACCGATTTGCCTGCAACGTTGCCCGTGTTCTTCACCGTAACGGTGGCCTCGAATTTGTCGGTCTCCGCGTTATATTTCACGTCGTCAAGCGTCTGCGAGAATGAGGTATACGAAAGGCCGTATCCGAACGGATATGAAACTTCATTGTTATAGTTCCATTCGTTCATTCCGCTGCGCGCACCTGCGGTACTGTCGGCATTGCCCTGACCGAGCACATAGTCCTCGTAACGCGTTTCGTAGTATTTATATCCCACATATATGCCCTCGGCCTGGAAAGTGAAGTACCTGCCCGTATCGGCAAACGGGCTCTGCGTGCCTATTACAGCCGCCTCCACCGCATCGCCGTTGGTATACACGGGAGAATTTTCGTTGGCATTTACCACCGCAGGAGCAGAGAGCGAATCATAGGCGTATGTATCAACGCTCTTGCCGGAGAAGTTTGCCTCGCCAGCGAGCAGCTGTGCCGTTCCGAGCGCGCCGACGCCGCCTATGAGACCGGTATATACGCACGCGTCAACGCCGTACTTGTCCAGCCAGTTGACTTCCATAGTGTTGCCGGTATTCAGAAGAACGATAAACTTATCAAAGTAACCGGCGTCCTTGGCCTCCTTTATCATTTCGAGTATGGCAATTTCTTCATCGATGAGCGCAAGGGAACTGCGCCCCGTCTTGTGGCCCTGGTCCTTGGGCGGGTCCATCATTCCGTCACCTTTAACAAATCCGGCGACATTGTCTATGAGCATATCGTAATTCTCCTGGCCGCAGCGGGTGAGAACCATTATCGCCGTTCCGCCCCTTTCACTCTCCCACGTCTGGCGTATTTCAGGAGTATAGTATTCAATTTTGTCCTCGCCGTCGGCTATGCCGTTGGTGGCGTTGGTGCAGTCCATCCAGAAGTAATTGCTCTTAGCACGCGTGGTTGGCGAAGCTTCGAGATGCCTTACAAGCTCTTCATTGAGCGTAAACCCCGACATGCGCATTGCGTCGGAGAAATTCAGGCGGTAGCCCTCCATAGGGTCTACGCCCGCCGAATTGCCCTTATGTATAGGGTCTACCGAGGCGTGTCCGAAGAAAGATATGCGCTCGCTTGACTTATCTAGCGGCAGGGCGTTATTTTCGTTCTTAAGAAGAACGGCACCCTCTATTTCCTCCTGAATTGTCTGGTCAAAGCCAGCCTCTACAAGTTTTTTTGCATTGGCCTCGTTTCTTGCGCCGAAGTCGCTCTTGAAATATTCGGTATCAACAGCCTCTCCCCCGTCGTCTTTCTGAACAATCTCTGTAAGCTGCACGTCAAGGAAGGTGTTTATTGCCCCCTCGTACTGGTACGCAATCGAAGTTCCTCCGGCCACAAGCGCCAGAAGAGTTGCGAAAACGGTACTCAAACCCGTAAAAATTTTCTTTTTTTGCATTATTTCCTCCGAATCCTGATTTTCAGGCGCATTGTTTGCCGGCATTTTTCCGCGCCCGTTTTTCGGCATAAATGATATTGCGGAGGAAAAGCATTTTCAAGACTTTCTGTATAACTGTGTCAAAAAAATGATTAACTTGCAAACTTTTTGTTGCATCCGAACAAAAAATGCAAAAAATTACCCGCCGCTGTCTGCGGCGGGTGAAGTCAGCTGTTTTGAGGGAGCGGAATTGCTATGTTGACATTGAATACGTCGTCCTGCGGCAGTATGGTAACGTTGCCGCCGTACTTATGGGCGACAAAGCGCATAGACTTAATGCCGTAGCCGTGATAGCGCGTATCGCCCTTGCTTGTGCCGGGAAGCCCGTCCTCAAACTCCAGCTTGCCGGTAAAATAATTGGCGCAGTGAATGACGACGGCCTCGCCGCTTGAAGTGACTTTAAGGGATATGATTGCCTTCTCTCGCTCGGGAAGCTTGAGCACGGCCTCTATCGCATTGTCCAGAAGGTTGCAAAACAACGCATACAGGTCGGCAGGGTCAATGAAGGAAAGTTTTTCACCATCTATAATGCAGTTCAGTTTTATGCCGTGCGCTTCGCAGTACAGCGATTTATCGGTGAGTATGGTATCAAGAGTGCGGTTCTTTGTGTCTATGGTGGAGTCGTATATCTGCACTATGTCGGTAATTTCCTTGGCATATTCCCGACTGAGCTGTATGCGCCCCGCCATATCGCGCACCTGCTTCCTTATATCGTGACATTTTACGTTTATAAGGTCTATGTTTTCACTTCTGACCGCATACTGCTTTTGCGTCTCTTTGAGCAGCCATTCAAGATTTTTAAGTTCGGCGCTGCGCAGCGATTCACCCAAAAAGCCGAATTGGTAACAAAGTATAAAGAAGCAGAGCAGTATCATTGCAATGTCGAAAAGACACTGTGTAAAGGTATCGTCAAACACGCTGTGGACGCCTATGAACAGACACAATATCACGCACGCCGTAACGGTGAATATGAGTTTAGTGTTGTTGAGGTTAGGTATCTGCTTTTTGTTGAGCTCACGGAAGAACAGAAAATAGAGAGCGGCATAGACAACGGCAAAAACGCCAAGACCGCAAAGCAGGTAGTTCAAAGGCGTTGTATCTATGCCGGACGCCGTCATAAACAGGTTGCGAAGCCGATGTCCGAAATGCTGCGATGCCTGGGCAGCGGACGTTACAAAGAGTATGCTCCACCACGACTCCTTAAAACAGAGCTTTAAAAACAGCGCGGTGACGACGAGCGAGAGCAGCCATCTCCAGCCCCACAGAGCCCTGTTCAGCATGAAATTGAACCCGAACGGGGAGAAATACGGTATTGTATACATAAGACCGTAATAGAAGGCCACGCTTACAACGATGCCGGCTATGGCGGAGACTATGAAGTATTTTCTTCGCCTGAAACCGAGAGTACAGAGTATTTCAGCAACTATAAGCTGCAGTATATATTCGCTGTCAAAGATAAAATCAACTATTGCCTGCCACATCAGTGCTGCCCCCAATAGTTTGTTATGTCATCGAGAAAACTCTTCTTTTTAGAGCGGCTTATGGCAAGCTGTTCCTCGCCCACATACACATCGTCGCGATATATTTTGCTGACGTGGCGCAAATTTACAAGATAGCAGCTGTTGCAACGGCTGAAGTTGCAGCTGCGCAGCCTCTCTTCAAGGTCGCGCATTGTGCCGAACGCCACTATCTCTTCATTCACCATATGAAAGATAAGTTTGCGGGCAGAGGTCTCTACATATTTTATATCGGATACATTTACGCGTCTTTCCCCGAATTTGATGGGTATTGTTATCTGCTGTTCGCCAAAATGCGAGATATATGAAAGCGCCTTTTTGAATGTGAGTGCAAAGCCATAATAGCTGACCGGTTTGACTATAAAATCAAGTGCATTTACTTTATAGCCGCCTATCGCAAGCTTTTTCATGTTCGTTACAAATACTATGGGCACAATTCCGTCGCTCTCGCGTATTCGTCCCGCAAGGCTCAACCCGTCGAGCTCAGGCATCTCTATATCCAGCAGTATAAGATTATAGTTGCAGCGGAATTTCTGCAGAAAAGCGTTCGGGTTGGAAAAGACCTCGGTCTGGGCGGCACACTCGTTCTCTGCACAATACCTGTCTATGTATTCCCGCAACTTATCGGACTCTGAAGGTTCATCCTCCACTATGGCAATTTTTATCATCTTCCCCTCTCATGCGTTATAAAAAGTTTAAATTTATTGTAACACGCAATACGGCGTCTGACAAGTGGTTTTTTACAAGTTCTGAAATGCAGGCGGCAAAACAGTCGGGCTGTGCACACTATCTGCAACAACACGATGAGCCCCGCATTGCTCCAAACCATATTGATTTCTGCCGGCCTTACCTCCTGACCCTCACATAATTCTGCACGGCCGATTACGCTTAAAAAAATTTTTTGAGTAAACTTATTATTCTACACTCAGAAGAACTTTTGACTATTCAAACTTCAAAAACAACATATGGCCGCTGCGCATTTTGCGCAGCGGCCATATATGATGAGGATAGAAACTGCTATATAAGCAAGCTTTTCTGTGTTGCTAAAATTTTAAATTATTTTGGCAATTTTATCAGATAGTTGAGGCATATATGCCCATCAATCGCATATTAAGCCAGACCGAGTACTTCCAACTGTTCAGCTGTGAGCACGGCAGAGAAGCTCTGAGTTTGTGAAACAGTGTAAGTAATAGTCTTTGTCGCGGCATCATAGGTAAGGGCTCCCGTGGCGGTGAACACACCATCATTTACCTCCCATGTACCCTCTATAGCGCCATCTGCAATAGTATAAGTACCATCACTTTCAAACTTGAGCGGCTGTGTAACGCTGCTTTCCGTGTTGCCGCCGTAATATAGCGTAACTTCTGCAAGCGCGCTTTCCGTTTCAGGCGCCCAATCAGAAAAATCAGGCTGAGTTACAGTATCGCCCGTCTCCTCTCCGACATAATCCAACCAGGCTTGCGTAGTTGCATAGGTGATTGCTCCCGACTGGTTTGTAAAGGATGCCTGACGAAGATACAGGCCGCCATCAGCATTGCCGAGACTTATGCTGAACGCAAATGTAAATGTGCCGTTTGACATAGAAAGTTCAATGTTTTGGCCATATGTATAAACATTGGTGGTGCCGTTATAAGCAAGGCCGTATTCCAGCGCCCTAGCCGTAAGATATGTGCCGTCGTTCCTCCAATATCCACCGTATTCGAACAGCGTGCCCTCTGGATAGTACTGATATGCACGAAGATAACCATCTCCATACAGATTTATGAGCAGATAGTATGTACGCGTGGGCTGTGTGTTGCTTACATGCTCGTAAATGGTGGAAAACTGATAGTATATTTCCTTTTCACTTACGTTTTCCTTCATTATGTCGCCTTTGTTGTCGCTCACATTAAGCCAATAATCCTCGTTCTTGGCAGGCGTTTTATATTCGGGGGCAGTCACGGGCATATCTTCGCCGCACTCATCGCACTTTCCGTCGCTGTCAGCGTCCACATGAGTGGTATGCTCCGCGGGAGGATCCTCCTCACCGCCTCCGCACGCAGTCAGCGCGCCTATTGCAGCAGATACGGCAAGCGCCGTGACAAGGCATATAAGCCATTTGATTGATTTTTTCATTTTGAAATTTCCTCCTTAAGATTTATTTTTTTCTTGATTTAAGAATACAGCCATGCATGATGCTATAGCTGCAAGCAATATAAATATGAAACTTAATATAAACAGAGGCGAAAGACCGGTGTTCATTACGTCGCCGCTGAAATAAAAGGCGAGATAGCTTATTCTGCCCTTTATAAATGCGCCGAACGTCATAAACGCAAACGTCATTGCGACGAGCGAAGGCAGTTTGAATATATCCTTCACAGCCGTTAAAAGGCATAAAAGCAAACCTACAACCGCAAACGCTATTACAGTAGCTGGGCTCTCGGTAGCCTCCTCTGAAACACCAGTGAGTGCAGCGAAGAAAATTACACCCAAAAGAAGACACAGCGCCGCCGTGAGCGAGCAATAAAAGCCTATTGATTTGTCGCCAAAAAACGATTTTATTTTATCAACCATTTTTACGCCTCCTGTCCATTATCACACTTGCAATATACATACCCGAGCATCCGACCGCAAGTACTATAAATATTACCTCGAGCGCGACGAGCATAGGCTGCCACCAGACATCGCCGAAGGAAACAACAGAATCCGCAGAAATTCCGTTTACGGCATTGCTGTTTATAAAGTTGAACAGAATTCTGTGGCATGCCTCCCTTGCCGCCGTCAGCAAAACGGGGTCGGCCTTTATGGAGGCAATATTTAAAGTCGTATACACAACAGCATAGAAAAAAATTTTTTGCGTAGCAAATTTGTAAAACGACTTACAATGCCGCTAAACAGATGAGAAAAAAAACATCTTATCCTGGCTACTAAACTCTTTTTGCCGGTTTTTAAACAATGAATTTGCAACAGCCGACTTACGTAATGAACAATGATTCTGTGGTCTTTACAAAGAAAAATTACTGCGGTATTCATCTGTTTTTGATTTCATTTCTGCTACGATATTTTCCACAAACCGAATATTTATTCTCCATATCATAGAGAAAAATTCCAGCGGATAAGATATACAAAAAGTAGCTGTTCTGATATAATAGGAAAAAAATCAGGAGAACAAAATCTGATGAAAGATATTATTTCAAAAAGACGCAGGGAGCTGGGTCTTACCCAGCAACAACTTGCTGAAAAATTAAATATTTCAGATAAAGTAATTTCAAAATGGGAAACCGGCAGAAGTCTGCCAGACACTTCAATGCTTATACCGCTTGCCGAAGCCTTGCAGATAACAATTAATGAACTGATGGAAAGTAATAATAATGTAACAGAAATTGATAAAACCGCCGCCTATGAGGCAGACGTATCTTATAAAAATACCTGCATCATAGCATTGGCAATACAACTTGTTGCGGCAATTTTTATAATATCAGGCAGAGTGATTTGGGATAAATCTTATAACTATGGAGCTGCTTTATCGGAAACGGTTGCACTTATATTAATAACATTTGGTGCGCTATGTGAAATTGCCGCAGTTACATTTTATCTTATAAAGAGAAATAACTTGCTTATAAAATATCCGTCGCAAACTGATTGTGATAAAAAATATCTAAACATCATACTATGTTGCACTTACCCTATCGTCGTTGCCGTAATCGCCGTATTTATTGTATTGCACGGCTTAAGTACGATTGAACAATTAATAGTGCTGCTCATAGCTGCGGCAATAGCACTTTTACCATTTTTAACAATCTTCATTCTTAATAATAAGCGCAAAAGCTGATTTGCTGTTAAATAAATATTTTTATCGCCCGCCGCGGAGCAAAAAGGCGAGCCGCAAGCGGTTTAGCGCGGGCGCCTTTTCCGCGGCGGGCTTTTGCTGCGCGCATTTTTCTTTGCGTATAGGTGTAAAACCACATCGCCTTTGCAAAGCTATTCTGCCGATTTTTTCTACTCCCTCCATCGATTATGAGTTCGTTTATTCGATTAAAAAACAGGCGTGAGCTTATCTGCGGCGGCGCGAAGCGCCGCCGCAGATAAAGGCGCAAATTCTGCAAAATTATTATTAAGCGCTGGCATCGCCTTGCGCCAAAGCCCAAAAAACTGCATTCGTTGCGCCATATGCCCGCACCAATGCCCTTAAACTGCTTTACAGAAAACGCTTTAACTTGCGCTCGAAGTCCTCTTCAACGGCAATGAGGTTATTGAGAAGTTCCTTTATCTCTTCATCGATATTTTCGCCGCCGTCGGTGAGGGTGGTCCTTAAACTGGTTATGCCCGTGACCGTTCCCCTTATCATCATCTGCGCAATGTGCTGCGCGGAGTTATCGGCCACGGTATTCATTTTAATCGCCGACCACATCATTGCCTTTTTTATGGGGTTGGGTTCTTTAAGCTCCGTGCCGTACTTCTTTGCAAGCTGCGCCGCGCGGCCGCAGATTTTTTCGTACTCCTCGTGCTCGCGCTCAATCTCCTCCTTTATCTGCACGTCGTCTATCTCGGGCAGAATGTCTGATATTGACTGAAGCGCAAGCTGTGCGTTGCGGTAAACTTCGGAAAGAATTTCGTAATCGCTCTTGGTCTTTTCCATACTTCCTCCTTTTTTAAAAGTATGCCGCCACAGAAAATTTTTATGCAATGACAAATGGCGCGCAGAATGTGCCGCGGCATAAACAGGACTTACTGCAGAAAGGGAGCGAAACAGCACTGCTGTTTTACATAGCTTATCTCAGAAAAAGCTAATTTTTAGTGCAAAATGCAGCTGTTTTAAATAAAAAAACGCACATTCCCGCAAAAATCAGTTGACTTAAAAGTCAGTGTATGATAAAGTATATTGCGAGCCGCTCGGGACGGGCTCTTTTTGAAGTGCCTGAAATTTTCAGCAGGCCGCCCGCGTACCTTTAAGGACGCAATCCCGGCGAGACTGGTTTGAGGAGGCAATTTTCCACATGTACGCTATTTTTGAAAATGGCAGCAAGCAGTACAGGGTAAGCGAAGGCGATACCGTTAAGCTTGAAAAGCTCAACGCAAACGTAGGCGATACCGTTGAATTCCCCGTTGTTCTTGTTGCAGACGAAAAGGGCATTATGGTTGGCGCAGAGGTTGCAAACACCAAGGTTACCGCCACCGTTACCGCCCAGGGCAAGGCCAAGAAGATAATTGTATTCAAGTACAAGGCCAAGAAGAACGAACGCAAGAAGCAGGGTCACAGACAGCCCTTCACCGAAGTTAAGGTGACGGCCATAGGCGCCAACAAGGCAGCCGATGCTAAGGCTGAATAAACCGAGGGAGGCAAAAAGAAATGTTACTTTTAAATTTATTCGCCCATAAAAAAGGTACCGGTTCCTCGCACAACGGCAGGGACAGTGAGGCAAAAAGACTTGGCGTTAAGCGCTCTGACGGACAGTTCGTGCTTGCAGGCAATATTCTTGTAAGACAGCGCGGTTCTAAGTTCAAGGCCGGCAACGGCGTCGGCATGGGCAAGGACGATACACTTTTCGCGCTCATAGACGGCACTGTCAAGTTTGAGAGAGTAGGCAAAGACGGCAAGCAGGTTTCCGTTTACGCTGAATAATTAAGACCGCATAAAATTACGGCACGCAAAAGCGTGCCGTTTTTTATTGCCTGCACCCTCATTGAGAATATATAAACAATTTCTTGTCCGCTCCCTCCGCTGTATAAAATGCGCTGAACTCAGTCATTCAGCATACCGCACTAGCGCAGCCGCTTAAAAGTGTACGCTCAAAACATAACAACACCGCATAAAAATAGAAAAGCCCGCTATTCAGCCGCGTCCGAAGCCCCACACTCTACTTGCAAAAATTATTGTTGATTTTGCCAGAGGAAAGGTGTATAATAAAATTATGGTACGAGTTTTTCCGCTTAATGACAAATATAAAGAAATCTTCGGCAAGATGTTTGCCGACTATTACGAGGAGCTGGGCTGCGACGAAGACCCCGTTCACCTTGTAGACGAGTACATTATACCCGACCTGCTGGCCGGGCTTTTGCGCATTGACCTTATTGAAGAGGACGACAATGTGTGCGGGTTCTGCATATACCAGACGGACGAACCTGGCAACGACTGGAATTTTAAAGACGGTTGGGGCGACATACGCGAAATTTACATAGTAATGAGCAAGCGGCGCAAGGGGCTGGGCAAATTTTTGCTGTACACGGCCGAAATGAAGCTGCGCGAAAGCGGCGTTGAAAACATCTATGCGCTTGCCGACGGCGAGGCCGCCAACTTTTTTGCCGACTGCGGCTACGAGCTGACGGGCGAGGAATGCGCCGAACTTGAGTGCAACGTATTCGCAAAGAGCGCGAAAAAGGTTTGTTGCAAGTAATGCGAAAAAAGTCATTTTGCCGCCGTATGCGGACGGTGAAACTTTAATGGGCGGTCAGCAAAAGAGCGCCCTATATACATTAATATAAAAGTATGGTCTGTACGGGTTTGTACAGACCTTTTTTATGCTCAGATTTAATATAAAACACACGGCCGCGCGGGAACGCTTATTTTTAAGCTGCTTACAGAGTGTTTAAAGGTGGGGGGGGGGGGGGGGGGGGGGTGGGGGGGGGGCCCCCCCCCAAAAAAACACAAAAAAAAAAAAAAAAAAAAAAACACCCACCCCCCCCGCACGCCCGCCGGATAATT
>ERZ1090866.705-NODE-708-length-11986-cov-7.766407_pt1 | contig 11986 bp, 12 predicted proteins | sample MGYA00478477_ERZ1090866 | MGnify/ENA primary metagenome ERZ1090866 (study PRJEB33644, sample SAMEA5815737) | chicken gut metagenome | biome: Chicken; feature: Gastrointestinal Tract; material: Caecum | place: Ireland | collected 2019-01-01 | study: A study of the... | reverse complement strand
CAGATCTCGCCCGCGGGCAGTCCACAGACAACCTGCTCCTTGGGCATACTTCCCTAAGATCCTCTCTGAAAGCGGAAGTTTTCCTTCAAAGGAGGTTCCCCACTGCATTGACGCCCCATTCCCGACCGTGGGCAATCGGGGTGGGACGGAGCTTAAACTAAGTTAAGCCGCAAGCGCTACGCGACGAGCGGAAGCTCTGCGCGCAACAGCCGACCTTCTTTCTTTCTTGTCAGCATTTAAATTTAATTCCCGTTTTTACGGAGCCGAGCCTCCGGCGTGCGTCCGACAAACTCCGCTTGCAATCGAATCCGTAACAGGCCCGTATGCGGCGTCGGTCTATTTATATTATACCCAACGCGGAATTTTGTCAACCAAAACGAGCAGTTATCCCGCTCTGAGAAAAATTCCCTCCCGCCCTTTTCCCGCAGGCGCAAAAATCAGTTGAGAATGACGTCTTTCAGGCTTTCGTACTTCTGCATTGCCGCAGAGCGGATCGCCTCGAAGTTCAGCCGCCGTTCAAACGCTTCGTCGGTCAGCTTTTTCGCCGTGAAGATGACGTCCGTCGAATATCTGAGATTTTTGATGTCGCTCAGAAATTTACCGCTCTGGCGCGTTCCGAGGAAATCGCCGCTGCCGCGCAGCTCCAAATCCTTTTCCGCGAGCGCAAAGCCGTCGGACGTGTTCTTGAATACGGTGAGCCGCTCCCGCGCCGTTTCGCTGTCCGACCCGACGAAGAGAAAACACCAGCTCTTTTCGCTCCCGCGCCCCACTCTGCCGCGAAGCTGATGCAGCTGCGAAAGCCCGAACCGCTCGGCGTTCATGATGACCATGATCGTCGCGTCGGGTACGTCGACGCCGACTTCGATGACGGTCGTGGAGACGAGGCAGTCGTATTCCTTATTCTTGAACGCCGCCATGACGGCGCTCTTTTCCTTCTCCTTCATGCGCCCGTGCAGGAGCGCGAACCGCACGTCGGGAAGCCTGTTTTTCAGCTCCTCCCAAAGCTCGGTGACGGAGGTCACCTCGCCCTCGTCGTCATCGATCTTCGCGCACACGAAATATGCCTGTCGCCCCTTTTTCGCCTCGCCGCGCACATATGCGAGCATATCGTCGTATTTGTACGACGGGACGATCGCCGTGGTGATGGGCTTGCGGTCGAGCGGCTTATCGGGAATGGTCGTCACGTCCAGATCGCCGTACACGACGAGCGAGAGCGTGCGCGGAATGGGCGTTGCAGACATGACGAGCACGTCGGGGGCGTCCCCTTTTTCGCTCAATATATTGCGCTGCGCCACGCCGAAACGGTGCTGTTCGTCGCACACGCAAAAGGCGAGATTTTTAAAGTGTACGTCGCCCTGCAACACGGCGTGCGTACCGCACAGGACGTCGATCTCCCCCGCCGCGAGCGCGGCTTTGAGTTCGCGCTTTTCCTTCGCCGTACTTCCGCCCGCCAGATACCCCACGCGGTAATCGGGGAAGATTTTTTCAAGGAGCGCGAAATTCTGCGCGGCAAGCACTTCCGTGGGCGAGAGATAGACCGCCTGAAATCCGCTTTTGAGCGCCATAAAAATCCCCGTGAGCGCGACTGCCGTTTTGCCGCTCCCGACGTCGCCTTGCAGCAGACGGTTCATGCGGACGGGACCCGTCACGTTATCGTAGATCGCGCGGACGGCTGCCTGTTGCCCCGCCGTGAACGGGAAGGGAAAGCGCGCTTCAAACTGCGCCACTTCGCGCTCGGTGACGGTATAGCGGTTGCGGCGCGCCTCCTGCCGATCGCCCTTGATGAGCTTGAACGCCGAGAGCAGGATAAAGTATTCCTCCAACGCGATGCGTTCCGCGCCCGCGCGCGCTTCTTCCTGCGTTTTGGGCGCATGAACGGCGTAATACGCCGCTTTTAAGGGGGAAAGATCGTACTTTTTGACAATTTCCCACGGAATGACCGTCTCCAACGGCTCTGCCGAGAGCGCGGCGGAAACGGCGTCGCGCACGGCGCGCTGCGTGAGCGACCCGCGCAGCGGATACACGGGCACCAGCCCTTTGAGTCGCGCCACGCGCCCGAGCGGCTCGAAGCTCGGATTGACGATGGAAACCTGCCCGTAGCGGTTCTGCACCCTGCCGTAAAAGAGGTAATCGCCCGCTTTGAGCCGCTCGGCGAGATAGGGCATATTGAACCATACCGCGGGGAAGGTGACGCCATCCTGTTCCAGCCACGCGCGCACCGTTTTCAGGCGGGAATAATGGCGCACAGGCTCGACGGACACGAGACGGCACGCCAGAAGCGCCATATCGTTGTGGAACACCTCCCGCACCGACGTGCGGTTGGTCATATCGAGATAGGCGCGCGGAAAATGGCGGACGAGCGCGGCGCTGTCCGTAATGCCCAATTTATAAAAATCTTTGGCGCGCTTTTCCGTTACGCCTTTGAGCCGAAGGAGTTCCATTTTTTCAAAAAATCATTCAATATTTTTAATCGATATGCAAACTTTTCGTTATGAAAAAAGAGCGGCGCGCGCTCTTTTCATGCTTATTCGAGAGACAGCAGATAGTAGTACACGGGCTGCCCGCCGTAGTGGAAATCCACGTCGCAGTCGGGGAAGGCTTCCTGCACCTTTTCGGCGAGCGCGGCGGCGTCCGATTCGTCGATCCCCTCTCCGTAATAGAGGGTGATGACCTCGTGCGAGTCGTCTTTCAGCTTATCGAGAAGTTTTAAAACGGTCTCGTCCACGTTATGCCCTTTGGCAAGGATCTTCTTATCGTCAAGCCCGATGATGTCCCCTTCCTTGATGGAGAATCCGTTGACGGAAGTCGTGCGCACGGCGTGCGTGACCTGTCCGGACTTGACGTTGTCGATCGCGTGGATCATATTCGTCTTGTTTTCCTCGACGGGAGCTTCGGGGCTGAACGCCAGCGCGGCGGCAAAGCCCTGCGGCACGTTTTTGGTGGGAATGACGTGAATGGTGCGGTTTTCCACAAGCGCCTTTGCCTGCTCCGCCGCAAGCACGATATTTTTGTTATTGGGGAACACGAACACGTTTTCCGCGTTGATCTTCTGCACGGCAGTCGCAATGTCCGAAGCGGAGGGATTCATCGTCTGCCCGCCCTCGATGACGCGGTCGACGAACAGATCTTTGAAGATCTCCGAGATTCCCTCGCCCGCGCAGACGGCAAGCATTCCCTGCTCCTTCTTTTCCGCCTCGCGCTTTGCTTTGAGCGCGCGGTTCTGTTCGAGCATATTCTCGATCTTGGGGCGGTCGAGTTCGCCGAGTTCGAGCGCGTACGTCAGCGCAACGCCGGGGCTGTTGGTATGCACATGCACTTTGACCATTTCGAGATCGCCGATGCAGATGACGCTGTCGCCGATGTTCATCAGATTTTCGCGGAGCTTATCGATGTCGGCAAGCGTGGTGCTCTTTTTCAGATTGATCACGAAAAATTCCGTGCAGTAGGCAAACTGGATCTCGCCGAGATCCATATTGATAATGTCGGAATTGTCGCCGAAGTCGGCGTCCATCGAAGCCGCCTGATTGGCTGCCTCCGTCTGGACTTCGGAGACGATCTCGTCGCCCATGAGCGCGGACAGAAATCCGCGCATGATGGTCATGAGACCGACGCCGCCCGAGTCCACAACGCCCGCCTTTTTCAGCACGGGCAGAAGTTCGGGCGTCTGCGCGAGCGCCCTGTCGCCCTCCTCGATGACGGCGGGAAGGAAGGTCTCGAAATCGCGGAGCTTGCCCGCGTTCTTCACCGCAAATTCGCTCATCATGCGCACGACGGTGAGAATGGTGCCTTCCTTGGGAATGGAGACCGCGCTGTACGCGACTTTGGTGCCTGCCTCCATCGCCTTTGCAAACGTCTTGGTATCGACTTCGGGCTTGCCGTCGCGGAGAACGGAGCAGATGCCGCGGAAAATCTGAGAAAGAATAACGCCCGAGTTGCCGCGCGCGCCGCGCAGCGCCCCTTTGGAGACGCGGTCGCACACCTCGGGGAAGCTGTTGGATGCGACGGAGGTAAGTTCCTTGACCGCCGATTGCAGCGTGAGCGACATATTCGTACCCGTATCGCCGTCCGGCACGGGGAATACGTTGAGCGCGTCTACCTTAGCCCGATTGTTTTCGAGCATTTTTGCGCCGACGAGAACCATCTTGCGGAAGGTGGCGCAGTTGATCGTTTTTTGCATGAATAGTATCTCTCCCGAATATTATCCCGCAGAGGCAGAGGTTACAATTTCAACCCGACGACGTTCACGTTCACGGTGTCCACAATCATTCCCGTGAAGTATTCCACCTTATACTTGATGCCCTCTTTTAAAGATTCCGCAACAGCCTCGATGGATACGCCGTACTTGATGAGTACGGAAACGTCGATAAAAATACGGTTGCCGGACGTGACGACTTTCACGCCCTTGCCTCCTGCGTCTCTCTTGAACATTTCGGAAAACGAGTCGGTAAAGCGGCGCGAAACGGTATCCACGATGCCGTAACTTTCCAAGGCAGCCCAAGAGGCGACCTTTGCGATGGCAAGGTCGGAGATAGAAATTTTTCCGTATGCGTTGCTGGTGCTGACTGACATAAGCGTTCTCCTCAGCGTTCTCTCATCTATTCTAACCTATCGCGAGGCAATTTGCAAGCGTTATTGAAAAAAAATTCACACGATCGGCAAAAATTTTCATAGAAACGCCTCGTTTTTCATTGCTTTTTTTTGGGAAAACTGCTATCATAGACACGTTCGTTGCGAGCACGTTTTTCCGTGCGCGCATAAATTTACGAAAAATACGCCCGTCGGGAGGAAGAAATATGTCGAGAGTTTGCACTGTCTGCGGAAAGGGTCAGACGTCCGGTAACAACGTGAGCCACTCCAATCGTAAGACCAAGCGCGCGTTCAAGGCGAACGTGCAGAAGGTTTCCTACGTGAAGGACGGCAAAGTGGAGACCGGTTACGTGTGCGCACGTTGCCTGAAAAGCGACAAGATCGAGCGCGTATAACCTCATGATTCCGAATCGGAAAAGGACTGCCAAGCGGCAGTCCTTTTATCTTTTCCGAAAAAATCTTTTTAAAGAATATATTCGAGCTGGCAGTCGAACGGCTCCCGCGCGGCGTGAGCGGCGTCGACCTCCTCCGCGTCGCGGCAGCCCATCCCGCGGTAAAACGCCTGCGTTTCGACCGCCGAATGAGAGGAAATATACAGCTTTTCCCCGCCCATGCGCCGCGCCGCGTCGGCGGCGAGCGCAAACAGCTTTTTGCCCATGCCCTGCCCGCGCAGTTCCCTTGAAACGTGCAGGGAAGTGAGGTCGCGGTACTGCCCGCGCGAACCGAGCGGCGGCGCTTCCACCGAACAGAACCCTTTCAGCGCGCCGCATACAAACGCTCCGAACACCGCGCCGCCCCTTTCCAGCGTGCGAATAAGGCATTCGGTCAGAAAGCGATAGTCCTCCGCGCTCCAATCGTCGAGAAAGGGATCGGGACGGACGCGCCAAGCCCCGTCCGCACCGCGCCGATAGCAGTTTACAACCTCCTGACGGCGGTCGAACGCCGCAAACAGCCGCGGCGTAAGCTCCGCCCGTCCGACCGCACGATATTGTATGTTCATAAGTTCTCCTTGAATACGCGCAAAACGTTGTCCCGTGCGGCTTTTTCGGCGGCGCGCGTGCCGATCGCGCCCGCAAGATCTTCCAGAAAACGCGGCATTGACGCAGGCGACGGGAGGAATTGATTGGGCGGAATGCCGTCGAAATCGCTCCCGATGGCAAGCACGTCCTCTCCGCCCGCCGCGACGATCGCCTTCGCGTGCGCAAGCAGTCCGCGCCGCTGCCCTTCCGAAGAATGGTCTGATCCGACAAAATCGGCGCAGAAATTCAGCCCGACCACGCCGCCGCAGTCGGCAACGCGCCTGATCTGCCCGTCCGTCAGATTGCGCGCCCACCCGCACACGCTTGCCGCGTTGGAGTGCGTCGCCAGAAACGGGCGTTTGAATGACGCCACGTCGGAAAAGAGCCGATCGCTCCCGTGCGAAACGTCGGGCAGCATTTTCAGCTCCGCCATGCGCGCGACCGCCTCGAACCCGAACGCCGTCAGTCCGCGTTCCCCCTCCCGCAGCGTGGGCGGAACGCGCCCCGCGCACAGTCCCGCGTAATCGGGAAAATTGGGAAAGCCGAGCGTCGTGGGCGTATTCCAGACAAGCCCCATGATCCGCACGCCGCGCGCATAGAGCGTATCCAGCCGCGAAAGCTCGCCTTGGAGCGCGTCGCCCTCCGCCGTGAGCATGGCGTTGACGCCGTCCTCCGCGATCCCCTCCGCGTCCGTCGCGCGGCGGTATCCCTCGCGGGCGCACATTTCGTCGAACTTGTCGGCAAGCCGCAGGAAGGCGTCGAAGCCGCCGTCCCCCACGAACGCCGCAAAGCATTGCAGCAGACAGCCGCCCTGCGCCAGCCGCTCCTTCGTGACTTGCAAAACGCCCTCTTGGGTGAGGGCGTCGCAATGCAGATCGCAGTACTTCATTTCTTTCGTCGGAACAGCCGCAGAATGAGCCGTACGGGGTACGGAGGTCTCACGCAGACGATCACGTTCAAAGTTCCCCTCCTTCATCAATGAAAACGAGCACCGTTCCCTCCACCGTAAAGTGCGCCGTATCCGCCGTGACCACGTTGGAAATGCCGCGCGTAGAGCCGTAGACGAACGCCTCGGGCAGAGGATAATAGAACCCGCTGTTCTCCATTATATGCACGTTCCCGCCGAAAGGGACAATGGAGAGCGTGCTCCCCTTTCTGCCCGTGACGACGACCTCGCCCTCCGCGGCAAAGATACGGGCGTAATTGGTGACCATCACGGCGCGGACGCCCTTTTTCAGCGCGGCGTACAGAAGGTGCAGATTGCCCAGAAAGTGATCTTCCCTGCCGCCTCCGCCGCCGTAAAACTCGATCTCATCCGCGCCCGCCGCGATCGCGCGCATCAGCGCAAGCTCGCCGTCGGTATAGTTTTTTTCGGAAGGATACACCTCCGCGGGCGGCGGATCGGGCATATAGGAGAGAGAGTCGTAGTCGCCGAGATTTTCGTCGATGCGCACCCTGCCCTTCGCCCATTCGTACGCGCCGTCACAGCACCACACGCGCGCGGCGGACGCGTCGATCTCGCCGCGGTAAGGCTCTCCGTTGAGTAAGATGACCGCCTTCATTTTGCCGAGCCGTGCAGGCGGCTGATCGTCCACTTCATATCCTGCGAACGGAACACCGTGCTTCCCGCAACGATGACGTTCGCGCCCGCCTCGATGACGGCGTCCACGTTCTCCTCCGTAATCCCGCCGTCCACCTCGATGTCCATATCGGGCTTGCCGCTCTTGATGCAGAACGCGCGCAGTTTTTCGATTTTTTGCAGCGTTTCGGGCAGAAAACGCTGTCCGCCCCACCCGGGGTGCACGCTCATGAGAAGGAGCATATCCGCATCCTCCACGCAGTCGTAAAGGCTCTCGACGGGCGTGTTCGGATTGATGACCGCGCTCGCCTTCATGCCGTAATTTTTGATGATGCGCAGCGTCTGCACCGTAAGGCTGCGGCACTCCTCCACGTGTACGGTGACGATGTTCGCCCCCGCGCGCGCGAACCCTTCGAGGCGCGTATCCGGACGCATGACCATGAGATGGCAGTCAAGCGGCAGAGAGGTGTACGGGCGGATATGTTCGATCATCTGATTGCCGAACGTGATCGTCGGAACAAAGTTGCCGTCCATCACGTCGCAATGGATATAATCCGCGCCGCACTGTTCGAGTTTCCGCACCGTTTCGCCCATACGCGCAAAATCGCCCGCTAAGATGGACGGCGCAACCTTTACTTTCAGCATAATGCCCCCTTATTTATCTCCACGGTTTTTCGCTTTTCCGCGATAAAATTCCGTGAAATTCTGTCTTTCCCGATTTGCGGAAAACGCAAACCGACGTACGGCAGATTGCCGCATTTATTCCGTAACGTTTGTATCTGCTCCCAGATATTTTGCCCGAAGTTGTCCGCACGCGCCGCCTCGTCGCCGCAAAGCGGCTTTTTTTGCGCCGCTCGCACCGCTCGCGGCGCGTTTCCTACGCTTGCGGCTCCTCTTCCCCAAAATCTGCTTCGCAGTTTTTCGGGAGCCCTGCATCGGCGGCGCCCAGATACTTTGCGCGAAGCTGTCCGCAGGCTCCCCCGATGTCGGAACCCATGCTGCGGCGGAGCGTTGCGGAGATCCCGCGCGAGAGAAGCTCCTGCAAAAACGCCTGCGCCATGCGCTCGTCGGCGGCGCGGAGATGCCGCTCCTTGACCGCGTTCAGGCGGATGAGGTTGACGTGACAGGGTTTCCCCTTCAACAGCTCCGCAAGCGCGGCGGCGTGCGCGAGATCGCTGTTTTCGCCCGCGATGAGGCTGTATTCAAAGATATACCGCCGCCCCGTCTTTTGAAAATAACGGGCGCAGGCGTCGAGGATCTCCGCAATCGAATAGGCGTTCGCCACGGGCATGGTGCGGGCGCGCTCCTCGTCCGTGACCGCGTGCAGCGACACGGTGAGGTTGAGCGGGATCCCCTCGTCCGCAAAGGCGCGCATCGCGGGGACAAGCCCGCACGTGGAAAGGCTGATATTGCGTGCGCTCATGCCAAGCCCCTCTTCCGCCGTGAGATTTCTTAAAAATCGTACGACGTTCTCGTAGTTATCGAACGGCTCTCCGCTCCCCATAAGCACAACGTTGGTGACGGCGCGCTTTTTGAGCGAACCGCCCTCTGCACGGTTGACGGCGAGGATCTGCGAAAGAATTTCGCCCGCCGTCAGGTTGCGCACCAGTCCGCCCAGCGTGGAGGCGCAGAACCTGCACCCCATGCGGCAGCCCACCTGCGTGGAAACGCACTGCGTATTGCCGTACTTGTACTTCATGAGCACGCCTTCGACGATATTGCCGTCCGCAAGCGCGAAGAGAAACTTTTTCGTGCCGTCTCTGGCGGTGAGCGTCTCCAAAATGCGCACGGGCTCTTCCTCGAACCGCTCCGCAAGGCGGGCGCGGAGCGCGGCGGAGACGGGGATCTCCGAAAGTTTTTTGCCCTGCGTAAGCCCCTCCATGAGCTGCTTGGCGCGGAAGGGTTTTTCGCCCTCCGCCGAAACGAGCGCTTTCAGCTCCGCGAAGGACTTGTCCTGTAAGATCTCTTTCATACCCGCCTCATTTTCGCGACGTAGAAGCCCGCGCCGAACGCCTCGTCGGGCAGAAACTGAATGCCGAATCGCTTTTTTTCATGCGAAAGCGGACTTTCAGGAAGCTCCGCGCGAAATTCGGGGTGTTTTTCCAGAAATGCGCCCACAACGCCGTCGTTCTCCTCCGAGAACAGGGAACAGGTGGAATAGTACAGCGCGCCGTCCTCCGCCACGTAGCGCGAACAATTCTCCAAAATCGCAAGCTGCGTCCGGAAAAGCCCCGCAAGATCCTCTTCCTTTTTCAGGAGCGGAAGATCGGGATTTTCGCACACCGTGCCGAAGCCCGAACAGGGCACGTCGCACAGCACGCCGTCGAAGGCGTTTTCAAACGCGGGATCGAACGCGGAACTATCCTTCTGCAACGCCGTCACGTTGTGCTTGCCCATGCGCGAAAGATAACTTGCGATGAGCGCGACGCGGTGCGCGTGCAGTTCGCACGCCGTGACGCGTTTGCACTTATCGGCAAGCAGAACGGACTTTCCGCCCGGCGCGGCGCACGCGTCGAGCATCCGCCCGCACGGCTCGACCACGCCGCAGATCGCGACGCTCCCGACCGATTGGAAGGTATAATCGCCTGCAAAAAAGGCGGCGTCCCGCGCGAAATTTTCAAAAATATACACGCCGCGGAAGGGCGTAGCGATATGCGGGCGGTTGAGGTAGTCCTCATCTCCGCGCGCAAAGCGCACCGTAACGCCCTTGCTCTTCGCGCGTACGATGCTCTCCGTGCGGTCGCCGTACTCGGCGCGCAGTTTCTTAATTGCAAACAGCGGATAGGGCGTGGTGACGGCAAGCCCCTCGTCCCCCGCGGGAATGGCGACTTTCGCGGCGTCGAACGCGCGGAGCGCGGCGTTGGCAAATCCCGCCGCCCCGCCCTTGCCGAGCTTTTTCAGCAGTTCGACGGCGGTATCCGTGACCATATATTTGGGTTTTTGCAGGAAGATGAGCCAATAGAGCGCGATCTTCATGACGATGCGCACCGTCTGTTTGGGGCTTTTGGACGCGACCGATTTCAGACACAGCGAGAGATAGCTGTCGTTTTCGAGAACGCCGTACACCGTTTTGACCGTGCGCGTGCGGTGCAGTTCCTCGACGGGCGTTTCGGCAAGCGCGATTTTCAGATGCGCGCCCGCGCCGTACACCTTCACGAGGATCTGATAGGGATCATAGAACGGGTTTGTCAAAACGCGCCCCCTTTCTGAGTTTTCCTCCGTTCGCGAAAGCGGTATCCGCCATGCGCTTTCCGCCCGCGGGCTGCACCTCGGTAAGGCGCACCGCGCCCGCGCCGCATCTGATAATAAGCCCCTCCTTGGGCGAGCAGGCGAGAACCGTACCCGCCTCCTCCGCGCCGTCGTACGGGAGGGCGGCGGCGTTGTAGCAGTTGAGCAAGATCCCCTCCCCCGCGGCATAGGCGAGCGGCGCGGGAGAAAGTCCGCGGACGAGCGCGCTCACTTCGGCGGCGGGGCGGGTGAAGTCGATCTGCGTGCGCGTTACCTTGCGGCACACGCTCCCCTCGCCCTGTTTTTGCAGAGCGACGTCTCCGCGCGCAATGCGCGAGACCGCCTCAACGATGAGCTTCGCGCCGAGCGCGGCGAGCTTCTGCGTGAGCGTGCCGCAGGTGTCCGTGAGGGCGACGGGAATGCGCTCTTGCAGGAACATATCCCCCGTATCCAGCCCCGCGTCCGTTTTCATGATGGTGACGCCCGTCTCCGCCGCGCCGTCCATAATGGCGCGCGCGATGGGCGCCGCGCCGCGGTATGCGGGGAGCAGGCTTGCGTGGACGTTCCAGACGCCCAGCGGGAACAGATTCAGCACTTCCTGCGTTAAGATCTGCCCGTATGCGCACGTCACCATGAGATCCGCCCCCACGGCTGCGAGCGCGGAACAGTCGGCTTTGAGCTTTTCGGGCTGCAACACGGGAATGCCGCGCGCGGCTGCCGCAACTTTGACGGGCGACGGCGTTAAAACGCCCTTCCGCCCCTGCGGCTTATCGGGCTGGGTGAGCACGGCGGCAATCTGGAATTTTTCCGCCAACGCCTCCAACGAGGGAACGGCAAATTCGGGCGTGCCGGCAAAGATGATTTTCATGCGGAGTTCTCCTTTTCAGGGCGCGGTACGGCGTATCTTTTCAATCAGTCGTCCACGTCGTGAACGTCGGTCGCCTTGTCGGTATACAGCACGCCGTCGAGGTGGTCGAGCTCATGGCAGACGGCGCGCGCGAAGAACCCGCGCGCCACGAGGGAATATTTATCCCCCCGCCTGTCCTGAAAGACGATTTTCACTTTTTCGGGGCGGACGACCACGCCCGCCTTGCCGCGCACCGAAAGGCAGCCCTCGGGTCCGCTCTGTTCTCCCTTCTGGGAGACGATGACGGGATTGATGAACTCAAAAAATCCCTCTTCGACGTCCACCTGAACGGCGCGGACGGGAACGCCGACCTGCGGCGCGGCAAGTCCCGCGCCCTCAGCGTCTTTGAGCGTATCCTTCATATCGTCGAGGAGTCTGAACAGCTCGTCGTCGAAACGGGTGACAGGTTTACATTTCTCTCTGAGGACGGGATCGCCGACCTGAACGATTTCACGAATCATAATACTCCTAATATATGCTCACAGATTTTTCTCAAACTGATGAGAAAAATCTTCGTGATTTTCAAAGACAACCCATTGCACGGCATAAATGCCTAACAATGTGTTTTCTCTCGCCGCCGCTGTTTTTGCAACAGTATAGCACGCGGCGGCTCACTCTTTCGCCGTAAGCCGCGTGAGCGGCAAATTGGGGCGCAAAAGGCATAAC
>ERZ1090866.694-NODE-697-length-12041-cov-4.780494_pt1 | contig 12041 bp, 9 predicted proteins | sample MGYA00478477_ERZ1090866 | MGnify/ENA primary metagenome ERZ1090866 (study PRJEB33644, sample SAMEA5815737) | chicken gut metagenome | biome: Chicken; feature: Gastrointestinal Tract; material: Caecum | place: Ireland | collected 2019-01-01 | study: A study of the... | reverse complement strand
CCTATGACCTGGGCTTTGGCAGCGCCCAGGAGTTCGGCCGGGGCCTGTGGACCGCCGCCGGGGAGCTGCCCACCCTCCAAAGCCTGGGCAACGCCCGGGCCTTGGCCAACTTCTCCTTTGGCCAGGGGGAGCTGACCGCCACGCCCCTGCAGGTGTGCGCCATGCTCAACGCCGTGGCCAGCGGCGGCCAGTACACCGCCCCCCAGCTGCTGGAGGGCCTTGTCAGCCAAAGCGGGGAGCTGCGGCCCCTGTCCTCCGCCGCGCCTCAGCAGGCCCAGGTGATGCAGCCCTCCACCGCCCGGGCGCTGCAGCAGGCCCTGCGCACCGCCGCCCAGGAGGGCACCGGCCAGGCCGCCGCGCCGGAGGGGGCCGCGGTGGGCATCAAGACAGGCACCGCCCAAACCGGCGTGCTGGAAAACGGCGAGGAGCTGCTGCACTTTTGGTACAGCGGCATCCTCTGGCAGGGGGGCGTGCCCCGGTGGTGCGTCACCGTGCTGAAGGAGTCCTCCGCCAGCGGCCAGCAGGCGGCGGCCCAGGTTTTCCGGGAGGTGGCCCAGGGGCTGCTGGCTTTGGGGGAGGAGGCCGCCGGAAGCTAGGAAGAATGCCATCCCCGCTTGACAGGGGGGCGCCGGGCGGCTATAATAAAAGCACAGGTGAAAACCGAGAAATGTTGTGCGGAGAAGATGCCTTTTCCTCCCCCTTGCAGAGAGCGCCCGGCTGGTGTAAGGGCGCAGGCGGCGGATGGGCAGGCCGCTCCGGCAAAGCACAGGCCGCGAAGAGCGGCACGGCGTTCCCCCGTTACCGGGAAGCGAAAGACCCTTGGCCCGCGCCAGGGGTGAAGTTGGGTGGTACCACGGGCTTTTCCGTCCCATTGGGGAGGGAGAAGCCTTCTTTTTTTGGAGGTGTGCCATGAAAGAGATTTTGCGCACCCGGCGGCTTCTGCTGCGGGAGATGACAGAGGGGGATATCCCCGACCTGGAGGAGATGCTGCTGGACCCGGAGGTCATGTATGCCTACCCTCACACCTTCACCAAGGAGGACGTGGAAAACCGGCTGGCCCGCCAGCAGCAGCGCTATCGCCAGGACGGCTTTGGCCTGTGGGCGGTGGTGCTGCGCTCCACAGGGGAGATGGTGGGCCAGGCGGGGCTCACCTGGCAGGACTGCGAGGGCCAGCCTGTGCTGGAGGTGGGCTACCTGCTGAAAAAGCGCTTCTGGCACCAAGGCTACGCCAGCGAGGCCGCCCGGGCCTGCCGGGACTACGCCTTTCGGGTGCTGGGGGCGGAGAAGGTCAGCTCCATCATCAAGACGGACAACCTGGCCTCTATCCGGGTGGCCCAGCGCAACGGCATGGCCCGGGAGAAGGCGTTTACCGCCCACTACTACAACGTGCCTGTGCCCCACTATCTTTACACGGTTTGGAAGGATGATACCATGGATACCACATATTGCATCGAACAGCTGAAGGCGCTGTGCGCCATCGACAGCCCCTCGGGCTTTACGGACCGGGCGGCGGACTACCTGCTGGAGGAGCTCTCCCGCCTGGGCTATGCCCCGGAAAAGACCCGCAAGGGCGGTGTGCGGGTGTGCCTGGGCGGCGAGGGCAGCCCCCTGCTGCTGATGGCCCACGTGGACACCTTGGGCGCCGTGGTGCAGACCATCAAGGGGAACGGCCGCCTGGTGCTCTCCCCGGTGGGGGGCCTGCGGGCGGAAAACTGCGAGGCGGAGAACTGCCGCATCTACACCCGGTTTGACGGCACCTACACCGGCTGCCTGCAAATCGCCAACGCCTCGGTGCACGTCAACGACGACTACGCCGGCTCCCAGCGGAAGTTCGGCCAGATGGAGGTGGTCATCGATGAGCCGGTGAAGTCCGAGAAGGACACCCGGGCCCTGGGCATCTGCGAGGGGGATTTCGTCTGCTTCGACCCCCGCACCACCGTCACCCAGTCCGGCTACATCAAGAGCCGCTTCTTAGATGACAAGCTCAGCGCCGCCATCTTGCTGGCCTACGCCAAGGAGCTGAAGGACACCGGCACCGCCCCCCAGCGGAAGGTGTACCTGCACTTCACCGTGTACGAGGAGGTGGGCCACGGCGCCGCCGCCAGCGTGCCGGAGGACGTGGTGGAGCTGCTCAGCGTGGACATGGGCTGCGTGGGCGAGGGCCTGCAGTGCACCGAGCGGGAGGTCTCCATCTGCGCCAAGGATTCCGGCGGGCCCTACGATTACGCCGTCACCACCGCCTTGGTGGAGGCCGCCAAGGCAGCCGGGGCCGCCTACGCTGTGGATGTGTATCCCCACTATGGCAGCGACGCCGAGGCAGCTTTGCGGGCAGGATACGATGTGCGCCACGGCCTCATCGGCGCGGGGGTGTACGCCTCCCACGGGTACGAGCGCTCCCACGTGGAGGGCGTGGAGAACACCTTAAAGCTGTTGTGGCAGTACACCACCAAATAAAAAACAGTCAAACACGGGGCTTGGCCCCCAGTTTCATAAAGAGAGGGTAAAAGACAATGCAGTGGACAGGGTTAAACGAGTTACGAGAGAAATTTTTGGAGTATTTTGAGAGCAAGCAGCACCTGCGGCTTCCCAGCTTTTCGCTGATTCCCCAGGGGGACAACAGCCTGCTGCTCATCAACTCCGGCATGGCGCCCATGAAGAAGTACTTCACCGGCGAGGTGGAGCCCCCCCGGCGGCGTGTGACCACCTGCCAGAAGTGCATCCGCACCGGCGACATTGAGAACGTGGGCTACACCGACCGCCACGGCACCTATTTTGAGATGCTGGGCAACTTCTCCTTTGGGGATTACTTTAAGCGGGAGGCCATCTCCTTTGCCTGGGAGTTCTTCACCCAGGTGCTGGAGATGCCCAAGGAGAAGCTGTACATCTCCGTCTATGAAAACGACGACGAGGCCTGGGACATCTGGACCAAGGAGATCGGCGTGGAAGAGAGCCACATGAAGCGCCTGGGCAAGGAGGACAACTTCTGGGAGCACGGCTCCGGCCCCTGCGGCCCCTGCTCGGAAATCTACTTCGACCGGGGCGAGAAGCACGGCTGCGGCAAGCCCACCTGCGGCGTGGGCTGCGACTGCGACCGCTTTGTGGAGGTCTGGAACCTGGTGTTCTCCCAGTTTAACAACGACGGCCACGGCAACTACACCGATTTGGTGCAGAAGAACATCGACACCGGCATGGGCCTGGAGCGCCTGGCCTGTGTGATGCAGGACGTGGACAACCTGTTCCTGGTGGACACCGTGCAGAACATCATGAAGAAAATCTGCCAGATTGCCGGGGTGAATTACGGCGACGACCCCAAGACCGACGTGTCCCTGCGGGTTATCACCGACCACATCCGCTCCACCGTGTTTATGATTGGCGACGGCGTGCTGCCCAGCAACGAGGGCCGGGGCTATGTGCTGCGCCGCCTGCTGCGCCGGGCCTCCCGCCACGGCAAGCTCTTGGGCATCCAGGGGGCCTTTTTGAAGGACGTGGTGGACACGGTCATCCAGGAGAACGAGAAGGCCTATCCCGAGCTGAAGGAGAAGCGGGAGACCATCCAGAAGATCGTCTCCTTTGAGGAGGAGAGCTTCCAGAAGACCATCGACCAGGGCATGGCCCTGTTAAACGACCTCATTGACAAGGCCGACTCCAAGGTGTTCTCCGGCGACAACGCCTTTACCTTAAACGACACCTACGGCTTCCCCCTGGATTTGACCAAGGAGATCCTCTCCGAGCGGGGCATGCAGGTGGACGAGGAGCGGTTCCGCCAGCTGATGCAGGAGCAGCGGGAGCGCGCCCGCAACGCCCGCAAGGACGCCGGCGCCGACGCCTGGAAGGGCGAGGGCAGCGCCGCCGCGGGCCTGCCGGAGACGGTGTTCACCGGCTACACCCAGATGCAGGGCGACGGCAAGGTGCTGGCCATCATCCAGAACGGCCAGCAGGTGGATTCCGCCGCCGAGGGCGCCGAGGTCAGCGTGGTGCTGGACACCACCCCCTTCTACGGGGAGGGCGGCGGCCAGGTGGGCGACACCGGCGTGCTGGAGGCCGAGGGCGTCTCTGTGGACGTGGTGGACACCACCAAGCACGAGGGCGTGTACCTCCACCGGGCCGTGGTGTCTGAGGGCACCCTGAACGTGGGCGACACCCTCACCGCCAAGGTGGACGAGCACCGCCGCACCGCCATCATGCGCAACCACACCGCGGCCCACCTGCTCCAGGCGGCTTTGCGGAAGGTGCTGGGCAGCCACGTGGAGCAGGCCGGCCAGCTGGTCAACGAGCGCCACGTGCGGTTCGACTTCACCCACTTCTCCGCCCTCACCCCCGAGGAGCTGCTCCAGGTGGAGAACCTGGTGAACCAGGAAATCTTAAAGGCCGTGCCGGTCTCCGTGCAGGAGATGGGCATTGAGGAGGCCCGCCTCAGCGGCGCCATGGCCCTGTTCGGCGAGAAGTACGGCGACGTGGTGCGGGTGGTCAGCGTGGAGGACGGCTTCTCCAAGGAGCTGTGCGGCGGCACCCACATGGACAACACCGCCCGCCTGGGCCTGTTTAAGATTCTCTCCGAGAGCTCCGTGGCCTCTGGCGTGCGGCGCATTGAGGGCGTCACCGCCATGGGCGTGCTGGATTTGCTCAGTGTGCAGATGGCCACCCTGCGGGATTCCGCCCGGGCCATGAAGGTGATTAACCCCATGGAGCTGCCCCTGCACGCCCAGCAGATGATGGCCCAGCTGAAGGAGAAGGACAAGGAGATCGAGTCCCTCAACGCCAAGCTGGCCCAGAACCGCCTGGACGGCGTGTTCCAAAACGCCCAGGAGGTAGACGGCGTGAAGGTGGTCTTCGCGCTGCTCTCCGGCACAGGCAGCGACGCCCTGCGGGCTTTGTGCGACAAGGCCAAGGAGCGCCCCGAGGCCATTGTGGCGGTGTTCGCCGGGGTTTCCGGCGGCAAGGCCACCTTGGCGGCTGTGTGCAGCAAGGAGGCCCAGCAGAAGGGCCTGAAGGCCGGCGTGCTGGTCAAGGAAGTGGCCCAGCTCTGCGGCGGCAACGGCGGCGGCCGTCCCGATTTCGCCATGGCCGGCGCCAAGGACCAGTCCAAGCTGGACGACGCCCTGGCCGCTGTGCCGGAGCTGGTGAAGAAGCAGCTGGGCTAAGCGCGGCTGCTGTACAACGAAAAAAGCGAAATGGAAAGGAGCTTCCCAAATGAATGACTGCATTTTCTGCAAAATCGCCCAGGGGCAGATTCCCTCGAAGATTGCCTATGAGGACGAGAACGTGATGGCCTTTTACGACCAGGACCCCCAGGCCCCGGTGCACGTGCTGGTCATCCCCAAGGAGCACATTGCCTCCGCCATGGAGATTACCCCGGAGAACAGCGGCCTCATCGCCAAGGTGTGGGAGGCCATTCCTAAAATCGCCGCCGACCTGGGCCTGGAGAACGGCTTCCGGGTGGTGAACAACTGCGGCAAGGACGGCATGCAGACCGTGCAGCACCTGCACTTCCACCTGCTGGGCAAACGGCAGATGGGCTGGCCGCCCTTCCCGGCGTGACGCTGGACCCAAGCCGCAGTCCGGCAGGACAAGTCGCGGGGCGCGGGCTCGGGCAGTCAGCGAAAGGTGCGCTCGCTTGGGCGGGCGGAAGCTGCTTAGCGTGGAGGAGCGCAGTGGTTGCTGCTTGTCCCCCCAACAGCCGAAACGCGGTAAACACGCTGACACAATGCGGTTGGTCCGCGCGAAACAAAGCGGCGGCTCTGCGCCGCGCTCCGCGGAGAAACGTTCTTTGCCCAGTTTTCTTGCAAGAAAGCTGGCGGGTTGTAGGGCAGAGCCCTGCGGCCTAAAAGCAGCGCGCAGTGCTGCGCAAACCCAAAACCAGGAGAACAGCGAAGCGCTTTCTCCGGCCCTGTTTGCAGGGATTTAGGCCTTAACGGCGCGGCCGTAACAGGTGGGAAGCCGCTATGCCAGGCAGATGCTTGGAGGATGGTTTCCCCGCCGTCCGCGTCATCAAACCATCGGGAGGAATAGCAATGGGTGAAGTTTACAAGATGAACATAGCTGGGTGCGAGAGGGAGCTTCCCATCTGCCCCTTAAACGAGCACATGGACATCGCGGGCTTTGTGATGTTCAGCGACGTGGAAATCACCGAGCGGGCCGCCCAGGCCCTGCTGGAGAAGTGCCCCGAGCACGACGTCATCGTCACGGCGGAGAGCAAGGGCATCCCCCTGGCCTACGAGATGGCCCGCATTGGCTGCCGCAATTACGTGGTGGCCCGCAAGGGCATTAAGGCCTATATGGAGGACCCCATCCATGTGGAGGTGAAGTCCATCACCACCGACCACGTGCAGAAGCTGTACCTCTCCAAGGCCGACTGCGAGAACCTGAAGGACAAGCGCATCCTCATTGTGGATGACGTCATCTCCACCGGCGAGAGCCTGGCGGCCATGGAGGAGCTGCTCCATGCCATTGGCGGCCAGGTGGTGGGCAAGGCCTGCGTCCTGGCGGAGGGCGACGCCAAGGACCGCACGGACATCATCTACCTGGAGCCCCTGCCCCTGTTCTTCAAGTAAGGCGATGGTGCGGCCCTTCGCCCTGGTGGGGCTTTCTGGCTATGGCGCGCTGGTGCTCTGCGCGGCGCTGGGACCCGGGTCCGCCTGGGCCCTGGCGCTGCTGTGCCTGGGTTTGGCCTGTGTCACGCTGGCCTGCCGCGCCTGCTTGGGATTTGCCGCCCAGCGCAAGGGGCTGCTCACATGGGATGAGCCTTCGGATGTGTATCCGAGGGCTCTTGCCCTTTTTCAGGGGCTGTTTTGGGTGGCGGCAGCGCTGGCGGTGGCCGGCGGCCTGTGCGGGATGCTGGCCTTCCGCTGGCAGCAGGCGGAGCCCGTACAAGCCCTGGCGGGGGAGAAGCGCACCCTCCGCGCCCAGGTGCTGGACTACCCCCAGGAGCGCTACCACCGGTACTACTACCGGCTCCAGGTGGAGGCCCTGGGCCAAGAGGGCGGGCCGCTGGAGGAGGTGGGGCCCTTCACCTTGCGGCTCTCCGCCACCATGCCTTTAGCCTGCCAGCCCTATGACTGGGTGGAGTGCGCCGTCACCTTCACCGCCTTTGACAGCGGCGGCGGGCTGTACTCCACCTTGAATTCTCGCCTGGCGGATGGCTTCCAGGCAGGGGCGTACCTCTCCCAGTACCAGGGCATTGTGGTGGAGGAAAACCCCAGCCAGCCTCCGGGGGAGCTGCTGGCCCGGATGCGCCGCCAGGTGGGCCGCGCGCTGGATAAGCTCCTGCCCCGGCGGGAGGCGGGCTTCCTCCGGGCCATGGTGCTGGGGGACGGCAGCGGCATCTCCGAAGAGGACATGGGCAACTTCCGGGAGCTGGGTGTGTCCCACATCTTGGTGGTGTCCGGCATGCACATGACGGTGCTGGCGGCCTTTTTGCAGCTGGCCCTGAAGCGGCTGCCCATCCGCAAGGCCGTGGGGAACCTGCTCACCGGGCTGTGTTTGCTGCTGTTTTTGGCCCTTTCCGGGTTCCAGCCCTCGGCCAGCCGCGGGGCGGCCATGTACGGGGTGCTGCTTTTGGCGGATTCCACCGGCCGCCGCTCCGACGGGCTCAACTCCCTGGGGCTGGCGGTGCTGGCCGTGTGCCTGGGCAACCCCTTTGCCGGGGGCGACTTGGGCTTCGCCCTGTCGGTGACGGCCACGCTGGGCATTGTGCTGCTCTACCGCCCCTTGGAGCAGGCTTTCCTGGGGAGGCGCCGGCAGGGCCTGGCCTTTGCCCTGTGGAAGCCGGCGGCAGTCTCCCTGGCGGCAACGGCGGCCGCCTTGCTGGGGACCTTCCCGGTGCAGCTGGCGGTGTTTGGGGGATTCCCCCTGCTGCTGCCTTTGGCCAACTTCCTCATGGCGGCCCCCGGCACGGCCTTGCTGTACCTGGCTTTCGCCGGTTCCTTTTTGACGCTGCTCCCCGGGGCGGCGCCGTTGGCGGCTCCCTTTGTGTGGGCGGCCGCATGGCTTTCCCGGCTGCTCCTTTGGATGGCCCAGGTCCTCTCCCAGGGGAAGGGCGCCTTTTTGTCCCTCTCCGGTAGCGGGCTGCTGGTGGCCGCGGGGCTGCTGGCGCTGCTGATAGCCTGGGTCCTGGCGGGCCGGGACCGTCCCCTGCGGAAGCTGCTGGCAGGGTGCATGGTGGCTTTGGCGGTGTTCGGCGGGGTGTTCCAGGGGTGGCTGGATAGGGGCAAGGCCGTGTTCGCTTTGCCGGAGGCCGGGGCGGAATCCTGCGTGGTGCTGGTGCAGGACGGCCGGGCGGCGGTGCTCTCCTGCGGCGGCTACCGGACCGGGGCGGTGTGCCAAATCCTACAGCGGCACAACGTCCGGGAGGTGACGGCCCTCTGCCTGCCGGACAGGAGCCCCGAAGCCAGGGAGGCCGCCGCCCAGGTGCTGGAGGAGTACGGCGCCGGGGCGCTGGTGCTGCCGGAGGGCGCCTACCTGGGCCGCGATTTGGAGCTGGCCCTGGGGGACACGCTGGTGGGGTACCTCTCCGGCGGCCAGGCCTTCGATGTGCTGCCCGGCGTCACCGCCCAGGTTTTGCCCCGGTGGGAGGGGCTGCGGCTGACTGTCCACGGGGTGGAGGTGCTGGTGGAGTGGGAGCGGGCCCAGGCCCAAAGCTGCGGGGTGCTCCTCACCAACCAGGAGGAGAGCCGGGTAAATTCCTCGTTGTCTGTTTGGCAGACCGATGCTATAATAGGAGAAAACGGCCAGGGCTGGGCCTTCTCCCAACCAGGGGAGGCCACTGTGCTGGCTGTGGAGGACGGCTGCCTGGCGGTGGAAATCACCCCGGCCGGGGCCGTCACTGCAAGGAGGGAAAGCTGATGCCCACCGTGGACGAAAGCGGGCTGCGAAAACGCATAGGCGCCGGGGAGCTCTCCGGCCTGTTTGTGGTGGCCGGGGAGGAGAAGTACCTGGTCAAGCGCCTGGCCCAGCAGCTGATAAAGCGGGCCGCCGGGGACGCCTTCCCCGAGTTTAACAACCAGGCCTTTACCAACGATTCCTCTTTGGACAGCGTGGGCGACGCGGCCCAGGCGCTGCCCTTTTTCGCCCAGCGCAAGTGCGTCTCCGTGGCGGACTTTGACGTGGAGGCCAAATCCCCCCAGGAGCTGGAGAAGCTTTACGAGCTGTGGGAGCTGGCCCCGGAGAGCACCACCCTGGTGTTCTGGTACCCCACCTTGGACTTTGACGGCAAGCGCTCCTCCAAGTGGCGGAAGTTTCTCAAGCAGGCGGAGGAGCGGGGCACCGTGGCCCTGTGCGCCCGGCGGGGCCAGGGGGATTTGCTGCGCTTTGTCGCCCGGGAGGCGGAAAAGGCCGGGTGCGCCCTGCCGCGGCAGGCGGCCCAAAAGCTGCTGGACTACGCCGGCCAGGATTTGACCACCCTGCAAAACGAGGTGGAAAAGCTGTGCGCCTACGCCCTGGGCCAGGGGCAGGGGGAAATCACCCTGGCCATGATAGAGGAGCTGGTGGCCAAGTCCACGGAAACCACGGTGTTTTTGCTCTCGGGGGCCCTGGTGGCCGGGAACTACGAAAAGGCCTATACCTTGCTGGACGCCCTGTTCTACCAGCGGGAGGAGCCCATCGCCATTTTGGGGGCGCTGGCCACCTCCTACGTGGACATGGTGCGGGTGCGGGCCGCGTTGGAGAACGGCGGCACCTATGGGGACGCCGCCCAGTACGGCGACTACAAGGGCAAGGATTTCCGCCTGAAAAAGGCCCAGCAGAACGTGCGGGGGGTGCCCCAGCAGGTGCTGCGGGAGAGCCTGCACCTGCTGCTGGAGGCGGACATGGCCTTGAAAGGCTCCCGGCTGGAGCCACGGATTATTTTGGACGAGCTCATCGCCAAGCTGCTGCTGGCCGCCCGGAGGGAGCGGGCATGATTCGGGTGAAAGAGGCCATCGTGGTGGAGGGCAAGTACGACAAAATCAAGCTTTCTTCTCTGGTGGAGGGTGTTATCATAGAGACAAAGGGCTTTGGCATCTTCCAGGACAGGGAGAAGCTGGCCTACCTGCGGGCCCTGGCCAAAAAGCGGGGGCTTATTGTGCTGACGGACAGCGACGGCGCCGGGTTCCTCATCCGGGGGAAGCTGTCCTCCTCCATCCCCCCGGAGCAGATAAAGCACGCCTACATCCCCGACATTCTGGGCAAGGAGCGCCGCAAGGCCGCCCCCTCCAAAGAGGGCAAGCTGGGGGTGGAGGGCATGGAGCTCTCTGTGCTGCGCCAGGCCTTGGAGCGGGCGGGCGCCACGGTGGAGGACGGGCCCGCCCCCCAAAAAGAGACAGCCCCGCCGCTGACCAAGGCCGATTTGTTCCAGCTGGGCCTTACCGGCGGGGAGGACAGCGCCGCCCGGCGGAAGGCCCTGCAAAAGCGCCTGGGCCTGCCGGAGCGCCTTTCCGCCAACGGGCTGCTGCAGGCGCTGAACGCCCTGTATTCCCGGGAGGAGCTGCGGGCCGCCCTGGAAAAGGAGGAGTAGCGATGGATTTGACAAAGGAGCTCCTGGCGGGGGCCAGTTTCCGGGCCAAGGGCAAGTGGTACGCTGCCCAGCAGGTGGACGCCTTTTTGGAGGAGCTCTCCGTGCGCCTGGAGGAGGACAGCCGGGAGCGGGAGGAGCTGGCGGAAGACGCCCGGGCCCTCCGGCGGGAGAACGCCCGCCTCCGGGAGGAGCTGGCCGCCGCCAAAGCCGCCCCGCCGGCGGAAGCACTCCCCCCAGAGGACCCGCGGCTGCCGGTGTGCCGCGATTTGGAGCGGGAGCGGGACGGCCTGCTCCAGGACATCAAGGCGCTGCGGCGCTTCCGGGAGAGCTTCCGCCAGGCGGTGGAGGAGGACGCCCAATCGCTGCTGCGGCAGGTGGAGGGCCTGCCCTCGGAAAAGCTGCTGTAAGGAGGGGCGAGTATGGATGCTGTCTTACAGACAAAGCGCTTGCTGCTGCGCCGGGCCCGGCTCTCGGACAGGGACGCCTACCTGGAGCTGCGCAACAGCCCCTATGTGATGGACTGCAACCCCATGGCGTCCATCACCCCGGAGCAGGCGGAGCGGCAGCTGGAAAAGGACCAGGCCTCTGGCCGGGCCTTCTATCTGGAGGAGCGGGCCACCGGGCTGCTGGCGGGGGTGGTGTGGCTCTCCCCCGACAGCCTGCGCTACCAGGTGGAAAGCCTCTCTCTGGAGTACTTTGTGGGGGAGGCGTTCGCCGGCCAAGGCTTGATGACCGAGGCCCTGGGGGCCGTGGTGCCCTACGCCTTCCAAACGCTGGGGGCGCCGGTGCTTTCGGCCCGGGTGTTCCGGGAGAACAAAGCCTCCCAGCGGGTGCTGGAAAAGCTGGGCTTTACCCGGGAGGGGCTGCTGCGCCGGGCGGTGCGGTGCCCAGGGGGCCAGGTGCACGACGACGTCCCCTTCTCGCTGCTGCGGCAGGAGTGGGAGGCGTCACAACGGGAATGAAAGGGGCGAAGGCCTGTGGAATGGGAAGCGCGGCAAAGCCGCATCGATGAGTTTTTAGACCTGTACAAGCAGCTGGAGGACGTGCTGGAAATCAAATACCGCAACGCCCGGCGGCACTATTCCAGCGTGGTGTTCGAGTTTATCAAGGACGATGAAAGCGCCCCGGTGCGGGATAAGCTGGAAATCTGCCGGGAGATACGCAACCTGCTCACCCACAGCGCCAACCTGGAGGGGGAGCCTGTGGTGGAGCCCTCCGCCCCGGTGGTGGAGGCCATGGGGGAGGTGCTGGACTTTGCCCGCCGCCCGCCCCTGGCCATGGAGTTCGCCACCAAGGGCGACCAGGTGATGCGGGCTCACATGCACCAACGGGTGCTGCGGCTGATGGAGGTCATGGAGAAAAACGGCTACTCCCACATCCCCGTCATGGAGCAGGGGGAGTTCCGCGGGGTGTTCAGCGTGGGCACCGTGTTCCAGTACATCCTGCGCAGCGGCGGCAAGGGCATCCAGCCGGACACCACTGTGGCGGATTTGGCGGGGCACATCGGCTTTTCCGCGCACATGGAAAACTATGAGTTTGTGCCCAAGGACGC
>ERZ1090866.687-NODE-690-length-12137-cov-9.698891_pt1 | contig 12137 bp, 7 predicted proteins | sample MGYA00478477_ERZ1090866 | MGnify/ENA primary metagenome ERZ1090866 (study PRJEB33644, sample SAMEA5815737) | chicken gut metagenome | biome: Chicken; feature: Gastrointestinal Tract; material: Caecum | place: Ireland | collected 2019-01-01 | study: A study of the... | reverse complement strand
GTTTTATGTATTACTCTAAAGGAGAAGAAAATATAAAGAAATTAAAAATTTGGTTCATTTTTTTTGTTTAAAATTTTAAGGTCTTGCGGCCGAGGGGGGATGAAGTATGTTGAAAATCAGTCGCTTTGCATGCGAAAATCTTGATGCAGGATGCGTGACCGATAATCCGTCTCCGAGGTTTTCTTTTTCTCTGGAGGCCGACGACAGAGACGTAAAACTCGAAAATGCCGAAATAAAACTCGGCGACTGGACTTTTAAAACAACGGAGCAGATTGCCATACCATACACAGGCAAACCTCTTCAGCCTTTTTCGGTATATAAAGCCACGATTTCAGCAGAGGACAACAGAGGCGAAACTGCCTTTGCTGAAGTCTTTTTTGAAACGGGACGAATGGGAATGCCCTGGGCGGGTCAGTGGATAACAGACGGCTCTTATATATTTAAGGAAAAGAGAGTTTCGCCCGTTCCAATGCTTTTCAGAAGGCAGGTAAATGTAAGCCGCAGGGTTGCTTCCGCCAGAATATACGCCACGGCGATGGGCATTTATGAAATAACAGTTAACGGCAAAAAGGTGGGTGACAGGTATTTTGCCCCCGGATTTACCTCGTATAAGCACACGCTTCAGTATCAGACTTACGATGTCACGGATCTGCTTGCGGCAGAAAACCGCATTGATGTCGCGGTTGCGGGCGGATGGGCGGTAGGCTCGTTCGTTTTCACGCGCAAAAATAGAATAACAGCTGACAGGCAGGCTCTTCTTTTTGAACTTCGGATAAAGTATACCGACGGCACGGAAGAGGTTATCGCCTCGGACGGCTCCTGGTCTGTCACTACCGGCGGAAATTACAGAATGGCCGACATATACGACGGCGAAACATATGATGCAAGCATTGATACGGACAGCGCGAAGTGGGAAAAGGCTGCCGTTGAAAGGCTGCGCGTGCATCCCGATATAGTGGCGGATTTCGGTGCGCCCGTTCGTGCGCACGAAAAGATGCTCCCCGTCTCCTGTAAAAAAGCCCCTTCAGGCGAACTGATATATGATTTCGGGCAGAACTTTGCGGGCGTTATCTGTGCAAAACTCAGCGGCAAAAAGGGGCAGAAGGTAGTATTCCGTCATGCCGAGATTTTAAAGGAAAACGGAGAACTCTGCACAGAACCGCTCCGTTCAGCCAAAGCAACTGCAACCTATATATGCCGCGACGGGGAACAGCAATATTCTCCCCGCTTCACCTATATGGGTTTCAGGTATGTGGGCGTCAGCGGAATAGAGGAGGATAGTCTGGAACTGTCTGCCCTTGCGCTCTATTCTGATTTGCGCCGCACGGGCATGTTTGAATGTTCAGACGTAATGCTCAATAAATTGCAGAGCAACATCATATGGGGCGCAAAGTCCAATTTCATGGACATACCCACGGACTGCCCCCAGCGCGACGAGCGTATGGGCTGGACGGGCGATATAGCCGTGTTCGGCTCTACTGCGTGCTATAACTTCGATATGTCGCTGTTTCTTGAAAAATGGCTGAACGACGTGCGCTCGGAACAGCTCAGGACGGGCGGCATACCCAATACTGTGCCCGTTCAGGGGTACGGTTTTCCTGCCACCATGCCCGTTATGGCGGTGGATTTCTGGGGCGACGCCTGCATACTCGTTCCGTGGGCGGAGTATATGGCCCGCGGAGATAAGGCGCTGCTTAAAAGAATGTATCCCACTATGAAGAAGTATGTGGATGCGTGCAGGTTCTGGGCCAGCTTCGGCATAGGCAAGGGCAGGTATATCTGGCACACCCCCGCAGTACTTCATTTCGGCGACTGGATAGCTCCCGACGTCTCTAAAATGTCGCAGTGGCAGGCGAGAAGCCGCTGGACGGCCACAGCCAGCCTTGCAAACACAAGCGGACTGCTTTCAAAGATTGCAGGTCTGCTCGGATATGCTTCGGACGAAAAGAAGTATTCTGAACTCAGCGCAAAGGTGGCCGACGCCTACGAGAGCGTTTTTACAGACGGCAACGGCAGGCTGAAGAACGAATTTCAGACTGCATATGTGCTGCCTCTTCACTATAAGATGTTCAGAGAGCAGACGCAGCCCAAGGCGGCGGATAATCTTGCCGCCCTTGTCGAGCGTTCTGATTATTGCATAGCAACTGGTTTCCCCGGCACGCCGTACATTCTGTTCGCGCTTGCCGATAACGGTCACAGCGCCGAGGCGTTCAGAATGCTCTTCAATACAAAGTGTCCTTCGTGGCTTTTCGAGGTCAAAGCGGGCGCTACAACAATCTGGGAGCGCTGGGACGCATTGAAGGAGGACGGTTCGTCAAACTTCGGCGAGGATGACGGAACGGGCGGAATGGTATCTTTCAATCACTATGCCAGCGGTGCCGTGGGCGACTTTTTGTATCGCCGCATACTCGGCATAGAGGCCGTTGAGGCAGGTTATAAAAAATTCCGCATAGCGCCGCTTGCGGGCAGCGGACTGAGTTTTGCAAAGGGCTATACAGAGACGCCTTACGGCCTTGTAGCTTGCGAATGGAAAGAAGACGGCGGTAAATTTACGCTCAGGGCAAAAGTTCCCGTGAATACGGAGTGCGAGGTTGTTCTTCCGAACGGCGTTTCATATGAAGTCGGCAGCGGCGAGTATGAGTTTAGTTGCGAAGCGTAAATTTTTCTGCGCATAAAGTTTTTTACGGCAAGGACTGCTTTTTCAAAGACTGCTCGTCCTGCTTAAGCGGCGCAAAGCGCCATATATAATATAATGTTTGCTCAAAGGAGCGGAAGAATATGGATTATTCACTCGCGATAGATATAGGCGCGTCTTCCGGTCGCCATATTTTGGGACATCTGGAGGACGGAAAGATTGTAACTGAAGAGATTTACCGTTTCCCCAATCTTCCCGACGAAATCGAAGGACACTATGTATGGAATACAGAGAGACTGTTTGCAGAGATATTGAACGGCCTGAAGAGGGCCGCTGAGATAGGCAAAATCCCCTCTTCCGTGGGGATAGATACCTGGGCGGTGGACTATGCGCTGCTCGATAAGGACTGCAAACTCATACCGCCTGTGTTCAGTTACAGAGACGGAAGAACAGAGGGAGTGACCGATAAATTGCACAGCCGTATACCATTTGAAGAGCTGTACTCCCGCACGGGCATACAGTTTCAGCCATTTAATACGGTATATCAGCTATACGCGGATAAACTTTCGGGCAGGCTGCAAAATGCCGAACATATGCTTATGTTGCCCGACTACTTTCATTTCCTGCTGACGGGAGTTATGAGGCAGGAATACACAAATGCGACATCTACGGGTATGGTCTCCGCACTCGGGCATACCTGGGACGAAAAGATTATAGAGGCGGCAGGCCTTGATAAAAAGCTGTTCAGACCACTCAGTCAGCCTGGGGAGACGGTGGGCGAGTTCTCTGACGAGGTGGCGGCCGCGGTCGGGTACAGGGCAAAAGTTATTTTGCCTGCAACGCACGATACGGCTTCGGCAGTGCTGGCCGCACCGCTTTCGGGTGTAGCGCCGTATATCTCATCGGGTACATGGTCGCTGCTCGGCATAGAGCAACCTTTTGCGCATACCGACAAGGACAGCATGAGCTTCAATTATTCAAACGAGGGCAGCACAAATTATTCATTCAGGTTCCAGAAAAATATAATGGGGCTTTGGATGATACAGCAGGTGCGCCACGACCTCGGCGACAGTTATTCTTTTTCCGAACTTGCCGACCTTGCCCGCGCAAACCCCACGGATATAGTGGTTGACGCAAACGACGGCAGGTTCCTTGCGCCTGAAAGCATGCTTGAAGAGGTGCACGCGGCGGCAGGCCGTCAGCTTACCGTAGGGCAGACGGCGTACTGCATTTTCAACAGCCTTGCAAAGTGCTATGCGCAGTCGCTTGAGGAACTTGAAAGCATTACAGGTGAAAAGTACGATACTCTTTATATAATAGGCGGAGGGTGCAAAAACGGACTGTTGAACGAACTTACAGCCAAAGAGACAGGCAAGCGCGTTGTAACAGGTCCCTCGGAGGCCACAGCCATAGGCAATCTCGTCATGCAGATGACGGGTAAAAAACAGATAAAAAATAAGGACGAGGCAAGAGAACTCATCCGCAATTCATTCGATATATCGGAGGTTGTTTTATGATAAAAGAATTGTACGCGGCAGCAAAAAAATTGTATGCGGCACAAGGAATTGATACCGAGGCGGCTATTGAGAAGCTTGCTGAAATTCCCGTATCAATCCATTGCTGGCAGGGCGATGACGTAATCGGACTTGACGGAGGCGGCTCTCTTTCGGGCGGCATTCAGACGACGGGCAACTACCCTGGCAGAGCGAGAAATTTTGAAGAGCTCACAGCCGACATAAAGAAGGCTTTTTCCCTGATGCCGGGCAAAAAGCGCCTCAACCTGCACGCAAGCTATGCAATACTTAACGGCGAAAAGGTGGACAGAGATGCCTATCGTCCCGAACACTTTGCTCCCTGGGTAAAGTTTGCAAAGGAGCAGGGGATTGCGGGCATAGACTTCAACCCCACAATGTTCTCGCATAAGAATGTAAAGGACGGGCTTACGCTCTCCTCGCCCGACGCAAAAATAAGAAAATTCTGGGTAGACCACTGCATAGCCTGCCTTAAGATTGCAGAATATTTTGCAGACGAGTTCAAAAGCCCCTGCCTTGTGAATATCTGGATACCCGACGGCTTCAAGGATGTTCCCGCAGACAGGCTGACGCCGAGATTAAGGCTCAAAGACAGCCTCGACAAGATACTCGCCTGCGGGTACGACAGAAACAAGGTTGTAGTGGCGGTAGAAAGCAAGGTGTTCGGCATAGGCGTGGAAAGCTACACGGTCGGCTCCAACGAGTTCTATCAGAACTATGCGGCAAAGAACAACATCTGCTGTCTTCTGGATAACGGACACTATCACCCCCTGGAGTATGTGTCCGATAAAATTCCTGCGCTGCTTGCCTTCTACGATAAGCTCGCGCTGCACGTAACGCGCGGCGTAAGGTGGGACAGTGACCATGTCGTGTTGTTCGAGGACGAGCTCAAGGAAATTGCAAAGGAAATCGTGCGCAACAATGCCATAGATAAGGTGATGATAGGGCTTGACTACTTCGACGCAAGCATAAACAGGCTTTCGGCGTGGGTTACAGGTCAGCGTGCAATGGAGAGGGCGCTTTTGTACGCGCTGCTCATAGATAACGAAAAGTTGCGCAAGCTTCAGGACGAGAGCAGATTTACCGAGCTTATGGTTGCACAGGAAGAGGTAAAGGATATGCCCTTCGGCGCGGTATGGATGGAATATCTTTCAAGGCAGGGACTTGAAGAGGACTATATTACCGGAATTAAAGAATACGAAAAAGAAATTTTAAAAGAGAGGCTATAATTATGGGTTTCATGAATGATTTAAAAAAGGCAGGCAAGGATCTGGTGCGTTCCTTTAAGGACGTGACAACTGCACCCTTCGTGCAGAAAATGTGCAAGACGGCTTCGAATATGTACCGTCTCGGCTGGGACGAAAGAAACGGAGGCAACATAAGCTACCTGCTTGACGAAAAAGAAGTGGCTGAATATCTTGACCTCAATGAAGTAATCCGCACAATTCCCCTGATGGGCGTAAACGAAGTTGATTTCGACGCCTCGCCGCTGGAAGGAAAGATATTCATTGTTACCGGCACGGGCAAGTACTTCAAGAATGTGGAAGCCGACCCCGAAACCAATCTCGGCATTGTCAGAATAGGCAAGAAGGGAAAGGAAGTAGAGCTGTTATGGGGTTTTGAAGACGGCGGCAGGCCTACCTCGGAATTCCCCGCCCATATGATGAGCCACATGGCAAGGCTGGAAGTTGACCCTGAAAACAGAGTGGTAATTCATTCACACCCCACAAATACGCTTGCAATGAACTTCGTGCACGAGCTGGACGAAAAGAAGTTTACGCACAGCCTCTGGGAGATGTGCACGGAGTGCATAGTAGTGTTCCCCGAGGGCGTAGGCGTACTGCCCTGGATGCTCTGCGGCACAACCGATATAGGCAAGGCAACCGCTGCAAAAATGAAGGAGTTCAGGCTTGTAGTATGGGCTATGCACGGCATATACGGCGCAGGCAAGACGCTGGACGAGACCTTCGGCCTTATTGAAACGGTGGAAAAGGCGGCGCAGATTTATATGCTCACGGCACACCTTCCCCGCGTGAACACCATTAAGGACGAGGATATGTTAAAGCTTCTCGAACTTTTCGGCGTAAAGAACTATCGCAAAGATTTTCTTAACTTAAAGTAATAAAGCGTGTAAAAAAGCTGAACAAATTAAAAAGCAATTCTACGGATTATATAAACGCAGATATAAAATAAAAAATATCGGAGGAAAAATTCATGAACAGGTTTATACTCAACGAAACAAGTTACCATGGCGCAGGCGCTATACAGGCCATTCCCGGCGAAGTGAAAAAACGCGGCCTTACAAAGGCGTTTGTATGCTCCGACCCTGACCTCGTAAAATTCAAGGTGACGGATAAAGTCCTCGCCGTGCTTGAAAAAGCTGCAATTCCTTACGAGCTTTACAGCGAAATAAAACCCAATCCCACAATAGAAAATGTTAAGACGGGTGTTGCGGCGTTCAAAAAGAGCGCAGCAGACTTCATAATCGCCATAGGCGGCGGCTCGTCAATGGATACGGCAAAGGCGATAGGCATAATAATTGCCAATCCCGAGCACGAGGATGTAAGGAGCCTCGAGGGCGCAGTAGATACCAAAAAGCCCTCCGTTCCAATAATCGCCGTACCCACCACGGCAGGCACTGCTGCAGAAGTTACAATCAACTACGTTATAACCGACGTTGAGAAGAACCGCAAGTTTGTATGCGTAGACCCTCACGATATACCCGTCGTTGCAGTCGTAGACCCCGAAATGATGGCCACGATGCCCAAGGGTCTTACGGCGGCAACAGGCATGGACGCTTTAACGCACGCCATCGAAGGCTACATCACAAAGGGTGCATGGGCGCTCTCTGATATGTTCCACCTTAAGGCGATAGAAATAATTTCAAAGTCGCTTCGCGGCGCAGTTGCCAATACCCCCGAAGGCAGGGAGGGCATGGCCCTCGGCCAGTATATAGCAGGCATGGGCTTTTCAAATGTCGGCCTCGGCATAGTACACTCTATGGCACATCCTCTCGGCGCGCTGTACGATACTCCTCACGGTGTGGCAAACGCTATACTTCTGCCCACGGTAATGGAATACAATGCCGACGCTACGGGTGAAAAATACCGCGACATAGCCAAGGCCATGGGCGTTAAGGGCGTGGACGAAATGACGCTTGAAGAGGCTCGCAAGGCTGCCGTAGGCGCAGTCCGTCAGCTTTCAAAAGATGTGGGCATTCCCGCAGACCTCAAGAACATAGTAAAGAGGGAGGACATTCCTTTCCTTGCTCAGTCTGCAATGGATGACGCCTGCCGTCCCGGCAACCCCAAGGACCCTACCAAGGAGGATATAGAGGCCCTTTACGAGTCGCTCATCTGATTTATAAGATACTGAAAATTGCTGATGCGGCGATGTAAAATGCATTAATCCGGCAGGCCATATTATGAGTAAATATTAATTCCAATGCAAAAATTGGGTGGACTTTATTCAAAGAATGGATATGGCCTGCTGGTTTTTTTATAGCAATCAGCTAACATTCCGCTGATATATAAATTATAATTTATTTGATTGAATGGCGTTGATTTGATTACTTTTGATTTTTATTGATTATTTAAAGCGATTTTTTTGCGTAGTTATATAAATAGTAATCAAATAATGGATTTGCTTGAAATTACGTGCTTGCAGTGTTATAATTGCGTTGTCAACAGGGGAAACACAGTTTCTTTATGCTTAGTTCAGCATAAATAATCTGTTTATACTTAAGCGAAAGAGAGCTTTGAGTAAACATTAAAAAACTGATTTCCGAATAATACAAGGCGCGGCGGCGCCGCCGCGTTTTACAGGGCTTGTGTAACCCCTGTAACAAACCCTCTTAAAACTTATCAGTGGCCACGGGTAAGTTTTCAGGGGAATCTTCCGGTAAAATTTTCTCTGCATAGAAACAAAGAAAACAGGGAAAAATACCGTAAAAAAATCTTTTAACTTTTATTTTTAAATTTTGAGGAGGATAAAGATGATTGCAAAATTCAAACCGCTCTGGCGCGGCTTGTCTGCCACATTCCTTTCTCTGCTCGTTGTAAGCAGTCTGGGATATGGCGTTGCGGACACTTGGAGATCTTCGGTGGATGATGTGCTCGGAACAGAAAGCGTCGTCGTTGACGATTCGCAGGAAGGTTACTTTACCAGCAATTACAATTCCGCTGAAGAAATGATGGCTGCCGCAAAGGCGCATGCCATAAAGCAGGGACGCGAAGGTTTTGTTCTTATGAAGAACGATAATAACGCGCTTCCTCTTTCCAAAGATAAGGAAGTAGCTCTTTTCGGTGCGGCTGCCTGGGCGCCCTATATGCAGTCTTCGGGCGACCTTAAAGCCGGCAATGCCGACAGAGTGAACTTAGACGATGCTCTTGTAAATGCAGGATATACACTCAACAGCCAGATGGAAGACATATATACAAATATCCTTGCAAACTACACCGTATCAAGCAGGTTCGGTAACACAACTATAACCTATACTAACGGTTATGTTACCAGCCCCGGCGATTTGGCAAACTATCAGGTAAGGGAAGTTCCGCCTGACAGATATACAGATGAATCTCTTCTTACACCCGATGCAGACCTCGGTCTTACTGCAGACGACTGGATAGATATACCTTCTGACTGGCGTCAGCAGATGCAGGCAACCAAGGCAGACCGCGTAGGTATAGTTGTATTTGCGCGCGGCGCGGGCGAATCGAACACTTATAAACCCGGTGCGGGCACAACCAACTTTGCTGGCCAGACTACCGATAAAGATCCCCTTGAACTTTCGGAAGACGAGCTTGCGGTAATAGATGCAGCAAAGGATACCTGCAGCCAGGTAATCGTACTGCTCAACACCGGCAATGCTATGATGATTGACGATATAGCCGAAGGCGGCTCTCACGAAGTTGACGCAATAGGTTATATGGGCGTTATCAACGACTATCAGTGCACTGGTATCGTTCAGGTGCTCTCCGGCGAATACAACGCCACGGGCGCTCTTTCCGATACTTATGCCGTAAATCATATGTCTGCTCCTGCAATGATGAACTTCGGCGGCGACGAATATGCCAATGCTTCCGAAGTTGATGCAGCCGTGGGCGAAGATCCCCGCTATCCCAACGATGCCATCTCTTCAGGCGCGTCATCGTCCAGCGGCTTCGGCGGCTCTTCATACAATGCTGCAAACTATATAGTAGAGGCAGAGGGTATCTATGTGGGCTATCAGTATTATGAAACAAGATATTACGATAGCGTTGCAGACGATAAGCTTGCTAAAAATGCTTCCTCTATTAAGGGTTCAACCGACGGACAGGCCTGGGATTATAACAAAGAAATAGTTTATACTTTCGGCCACGGTCTCTCCTATCTCGACTATACTCAGGAAATTCAGAATATAGTAGTTGACCTCAGCGAGGACGGCAACATAACCGCTACCGTAAGGATAAACAATAATTCCGATCAGGATGGTTATTTCCTTGCCCAGCTCTATGTTCAGCAGCCCTATACTCAGTACGATGTAGATAACAAAGTGGAAAAATCCGCCGTTATGTTCCTCAACTCCAAAAAGGCAGAAGTGCCCGCAAACAGCCATGTTGACGTAACGATTGAAGTTCCCACCAAATATCTTGCAAGCTACGACTATACCGAGGCCAAGACATATATTCTCGATGCCGGCGACTATCTCTTCACGGCGGCTGCAGGCGCTCACGAAGCAGTGAACAACTTCCTTGCAGAGCAGGGCTACACCGCAGCGGACGGCATGGACGCAACGGCTACCGGCGAGGTTTATACCTGGAATCTTGCCAATCTCGACAGTCAGTCCTTCGACTCCGATAACGGTACTGCAATAACCAACGTTGCCGCTAATGCCGACCTGAACTATTGGCTTCCCGGCACCGTAACCTATCTCTCCCGCAGCGATTGGGATGCTACTTACCCCGTAAATTACAACTCTGAGAGCGGCGAACTCGGCGATGAAAACATCAACACCGATATAGACATCAATAAGAGTGCAAAGAAGGATGAGTGGATTAAGGAGCTGCGCGGCCAGCAGTATATGATTACCAATACCGGTGAAGAGGCTCCTAACGTTGACGGCGCAAATCTTGGCGTTGCGTTCAATACCGAGAACATAACCGAAGAAATCCGTGCTGATATAAGCCTTGATTTCTGGAACCGTCTTGTAGACAGCCTTTCCATCAACGAAGCTGTGGGCGCAATAGTACACGGCGGCGGTCAGTCTGACGAACTTTCTATAGGCAACCCCGTTGTTGGCCAGAACGAAGGCGTTAACGGCATCAAGGGAAACATTCCCGATACACAATATTACCTCAACATTAACTCGCAGACGCTCCTGGGTTCGAGCTTTAACCCCGACCTCGCGTATGAGTGGGGCGTTCTTCAGGGCGATTCCGCTAGCTGGCTCCAGAAATACGCTGTATGGGGCACGGGCCTTACGCTCCGCAGAACTCCTTACAACGGACGTAACTACGAATACATCTCTGAAGATCCCATGCTTACAAACCGTATCGGCTACGGCTTACTCAAGGGTACGGCAGATATGGGTCTTATATGCGGACCTAAACACATCGGTTTCAACGATCAGGAACACAACCGTTCAGGTATTGCGGTATACATGAACGAACAGAAATTCCGCCAGACCGACCTTCGCGGATTTGAAGGCGGCCTCAACGAAGGAGGCGGTCTTGCAGTAATGGTAGCGTTCAACCGCGTAGGCGCAACAAACGCTTCACATCATGTAGGAATGCTCAAAACAATACTCCGCGGCGAGTGGGGTTTCACGGGCGTAATTTCTACCGACCTTGCAAGCGCACCTTACTTTGATGCGGCGTCTATGATTATGGCAACCGTTACTCAGAGGGCTGAATTCGGCGGTAACAACAGCTATCTCAGCGAAAGCAATAACCACGACGAAGCTGACAAAACTTACGGCTATCTTTCGGTTAACAGCGTAAAGAACGATCCTGAATTTGTGGCTCAGGCAAGGGAAAACCTTAAATACCAGCTCTACACCTTCGCAAACAGCCAGGTTCTCAACATAAGAACCATACGCGTTACGCCTTGGTGGGAGGCCAGCCTTATTGCTGTAATAGCTGTTTCGGCTGTACTCAGTGCAGGCGCAGCAGGTCTCTGGATCGTATCTTCCTTTATGAACAAGAAGAAGGAGGAAAACTGATATGTTGAATTTTATTAAAAAGCAGTCCATAGCAACCTGGGTCAGCATTCTGACTTTGCTGCTTGCAGTTGTTGCGCTCATTGTATACGGCGTGAACGTAGGGGGTGCCGGATATTTCAACGGCAGCACAGTTTCCTCCGTAGTAACCTGCGGAATTATCGCCCTCGTGGTAATTCTGGTTGCGCTGGTTATGTCGCAGTTCGCATTTGAAGGCCTTGTGGGCAAAGTTTACGGCATCGTTCTCGACGCGTTGAGAATACTTGTTCCGCTTCTCCTGTTCATAGGAATGTTCACCTTCATATCGTCAAGAGTAGAGGGTCTTGCATATATTTACTTCTCCAACGAAGAAATTCTTGCAACCATACAGACTCCTGAAAATCTTGCCTCTGCTCATTCAGCCATTGCAGGCTTCGTACTTTTCGGCGTTGCCGCACTGGTGGGCATAGTTGCAGCATTCTTCACTGCAAAAAAGAAGCAGGCTTAAAAAAAATTCAAATCCGTGCGTGAGTTTTTATGGTAGAGTGCCATAAAAATATCGCGCACAAACCAAGTGGCCATAAAAAAGGGTGCGGAATTTTTTCCGCACCCTTTGCCTTTGTGGATTATTTTTATCGTCGTAACAGTGCATTTTATGGTTTGTTTGGCCAAAAACAGCTCAATTTCAGCTGTTTTTTAAGTTATCTACATAAAATATCAATTTGTGTTAATATAGTTGCTATATTTTTATCGGTATGATATAATAATAACAGTTTTAATTTATGTTCATAGG
>ERZ1090866.685-NODE-688-length-12149-cov-54.147015_pt1 | contig 12149 bp, 12 predicted proteins | sample MGYA00478477_ERZ1090866 | MGnify/ENA primary metagenome ERZ1090866 (study PRJEB33644, sample SAMEA5815737) | chicken gut metagenome | biome: Chicken; feature: Gastrointestinal Tract; material: Caecum | place: Ireland | collected 2019-01-01 | study: A study of the... | reverse complement strand
GGCAGATCGTGATGACTTATACCGAAACCGATAATATTATTCAAATTGATGGGGCCTTGCCAACAACCGATAAAACGGGAACTGTTCAATTAAAAGCTGGGGAGTATTTTGATTTTAATATTTCAAGTACCATTGTTGGAAATGTAAATATCAACTATGAAATTAGTGCCAAAGAAGTAGGAGAATCAACCATTGCTGGTAGTAATATCAAATTATATTTAACAAAGCTTAATGGTAGTGAAGAAGAACCTTTAATGACACCAGAAACGTATCATGAAGAGAGTGAAGAAAATACTTATACCGGAAGACCAGCAGGAGAGATGAGTTTATACAAAGGAAGTATGAACTCTAGTGAAAATAATAATTATCGTTTAAGAATGTATGTCGATGAGAATTATAATCCGCAAGGAGATGGAGGAGGATTAACTTTTTCTGTTCGTATTAATGTTTATGGGTTAGCAGGAGAGAAGTATGTACCTGAGACAACCAAGACAATTCTTGCTGCCAATCCAGTACAAGAAGAGAAGACTAATATGTTTAATTATGCCAGTAATGGTACCCAATATGATCCAAATGATGATGTAGACTATGCAACCGATCCAGATCCAGAATATGTAACAAATGGGTTATATTCCACCGAAGATGAAGATGGAACAAGTTATTATTTTAGAGGAGCCGTAACTACGAACAATGTTCAGTTTGGACAATATGAAAGTGATTATTATGTATATGATAATGGTTATGGTGTCTATTACCAAAGTCAAGAAAGTTGTTTAGAAGATGGAAATAGTACTTGTACTCCTGTTAAGTTAGCTTCTGCGGGAGATAAGATGTATTGGAAAATTGTAAGAGTGAATGGAGATGGTAGTTTAAGATTAATTTATAATGGAATAAGTGCAAGTCCAAGTAATAGTGAATTGACTTCTTCCTATGCCGTAGGGAATGCTCCTTACAATTTAGAGTATGATGATCCAAAATATGCAGGTTATACTTATGATAATGGAACGGATAGTTTTATCAAAAGAGAAGTAGATACTTGGTATCAAAATACCTTAGGAAAGAGTAATTATGATAGAATGGTAACAAGTGGTAGATTCTGTAGTGATAGTAGTGGTTATCAAGAAGGAAGTGCTTTTGGTAGAGGTAATGTGTTTGCAAGTATGATAAGATTAAGACAATCTTTAGCAGGTACTTCAACAGCAAATACACCGACTTTGAAGTGTCCAAGTACGAGTGAAAGTTATGGAGGCAGTTATCGTTTAAAAGTAGGTTTAATTACTGCTGATGAGTTAGCTTTTGCAGGGGAAGTAGAAGGCACTTTAAATGATGGCTATTTAAATCCAGGGGACAATGGTGATTTGTATTGGAGTATGACGCCGGCCGCTTTCTTCACTGTTAATGCTTCTGTATGGAGTGAGTTTGATTCTCTCTACAACAACTCTGTGCGCAATGCTACCGCCGTCCGTCCAGTTATCAATGTGACTACGAATAACGGATTTACTAGTGGAGATGGTACGGTAGAAAATGCCTATGTTATTGGGGTGGAATAGTCTTGAAATATTCATGTTAGAGGGATAAGGAAAATACTTTTTGAAATGTATTTTTCTTTCTTTTGGTAGAAAATTATGGGGTGAAATGCCAAAAATGATTTGACGATCTTACAAAAATGTGTTAAAATCATAGTGTTTGTAGCTTTACTAGGTAAAAACCTCATGCTCAAACCGCATCAAAAAGGTAAAAACAAGTTCTCTTGTACCTTCCGAGCGAGTCTTAAGAAAAAAACAAAGGAGGTAAAATAATGTACGCAGTTATTAAAGTAGGTGGAAAGCAATATCGTGTTCAAGAAGGCGATGAGATTTTCGTAGAAAAATTAAATGCGGGAGTGAATGATTCCGTTCGCTTTGAACAAGTACTTATGCTAGATAGCAAAGTAGGAAATCCTTATGTAGAAAAAGCTGTAGTAGAGGGTACGGTGGTAAAGAATGGTAAGAATAAGAAGATCCGTATTTTCAAGTATAAGAACAAGTCAAGATCAAACCGTAGAACACAAGGTCATAGACAGCCATATACTATGGTTAAGATTACAAAAATTAATGGGTAATTATGATTACAGTAAAAATAGAAAAAGAGAATGGCTATTATAAGAGCGTTAGTGTTCTAGGGCATGCGATGTATGATGATTATGGAAAAGATATTGTTTGTAGTGCCGTAAGTTCTATTGTTATTACCACAGTAAATGCAATTCTTTCTTTAGATAAAGAGAGCATTAGTTATATGGTTAGTAAGAAGGGACTTAATATTAAAATATTAAAACAAAAGCGGGTTACGAATGTCTTAATTCATAATATGATACGAATGTTAAAAGAATTAGAAAAGAAATATCAAGAGAATATTAAAATATTGTAAGGAGGGTGTCAAAGTGAAAAGATTGGAATTAGATATTCAGTTCTTTGCTCATAAAAAGGGTCAAACTTCAACTGCTAATGGACGTGATTCTATCGGAAGACGTTTGGGTGCGAAAGCTAGTGATGGTGAATTTGTTACAGCTGGAAGCATTCTTTATCGTCAAAGAGGAACAAAGATATTTCCAGGAACCAATGTAAGACGTGGGAATGATGATACGATTTATGCAACTATCGATGGAATTGTTAAATTTGAACGTCTTGGAAGAGATAAGAAGCAAGCGTCTGTTTATCCGGTTGGAGAATAAAAGTAAGTTGACAAGAAAAGTGTTAAGCTTTTCTTTTTTTTGACTTTTCTCTTGACAATTTTTGTGTAAATTATCACATTTTGTCTTTTGAAAAAAAGGATATTACGTTTACAAAAATGGAAATTGTGTGTAATATATAATTAAGCAGTGGTAAAAAGTGGAGCAAAGTGGGGGATTCATATGTTTCTAGGACAATACCATCATACGATTGATGAAAAAGGAAGGTTAATCATTCCTTCAAAATATCGAGAACAATTAGGATCGACTTTTGTTTTAACGCGTGGAATCGAGAATTGTATTTATGTTTATCCAAAGAGTACTTTCTCTTCGATTGCCGAACGGCTAGAGACCTTACCTTTTACCAAAAAAGATGCTAGAAGATTTTCAAGGTTTTTCTTTTCTTTCGCTACTGCCGCAGAGCTAGACAAGCAGGGAAGAGCTCTTCTTCCAGCTTCGTTGATTTCCTATGCCAACTTAAAAAAAGATTGTATGATCGTGGGAGTTGGAGAAAGATTGGAAATTTGGGATCAAGAAGCGTGGGATCAGTTTATGGGTTCTGCTATGGATGAAATGTCTGATATTGCCGAGGGATTATTTCAAGAAGGTGATTATCATGCATGAGAGTGTCTTATTAGAAGAGGCTATTTCTTCTTTAAACTTAAAAGAAGATAGCATTGTTGTTGATATGACCTTGGGTTTTGCTGGACATAGTAGTCAAATTTTAAAAAGAATAAAAAAGGGTTACCTGTTCGCCTTTGACCAAGACGAAGAAGCACTTTCCTTTAGTCGAGAGAAATTAAAGACCATAGGAAATAATTTCAAAATCTTTGATTCCAATTTTGTGTATGCGAAACCAATATTAAAAGAAGAAGGAATCGAAGAGGTGGATGCTATTTTGTATGACCTTGGAGTATCCAGTCCTCAGTTAGATGAAGATTATAGAGGTTTTAGTTATCATAAGGATGCTCCTTTGGATATGCGAATGGATCAAGATAATCCAAGAAGTGCCAAAGATATTGTAAATACCTATAGTGAAAAAGAATTAACTCGTATTTTTAGGCAATATGGAGAAAGTAAATTTGCTTCCTCGATAGCGAAAAGTATTATCAAACATCGAGGTCAAAAAGAAATTAATTCCACTTTAGAATTAGTAGAGATTATTAAAGAAACTGTCCCGATCAAAGAAAGATTGAAAAAGCATCCGGCAAAACAGATTTTTCAAGCTTTACGGATTGAAGTAAATCAAGAACTTTCGGTTTTAGAAACTTCCTTAAAGGATGCTCTTAGTATGGTAAAAATAGGAGGTAGAATTGCGGTTATTACTTTTCATTCGTTAGAAGATCGTATGGTAAAGCAATTATTTAACAAGGTGTGTAGTATAGATGCTATTTCAAAAGGTCTTCCGAATGTTCCTAGCGACCATCTTCCAGATTTTCGTTTGATTACAAGAAAAGGAATCCGGCCGAGTAAAGAAGAAGAGGAGAAGAATCATCGATCAAGGAGTGCTACCTTAAGAGTGATTGAAAAAATAAAATAAAGAAGAGGAGGGAAAACGATGCATAAAAGAAGACAAGTGAAAAAAAGAGTTAAAATGAGTAAATTTGAACGTCTTATTTATACGTTTGCGATTGTACTAGCGATTAGTGCTCCTGTTACTATCGTTTTCTCTCAAGCGACTCTTTCTCAAATAAACTTTGAAGTAGAAAAAGTAAAGAAAGAAATTAAAGAACAAACAAAAACGAATGAAAGCTTATCTATGAAAATTAATGAGTTAGCTTCTCTTGATAAAATAGAAGAGATTGCAGAAGAAGAAGGTTTGAGTTATAATAATGATAACATTAAAACAGTAGATGAGAATTAGGACGTGATATATTTGAAAAAGAAAAAGAAGCCAAGAAATGAAGTTAAATTAAATAAGCTATTGATCTTAGTGGCTCTTTTTTTGTTTGCCGTTATTATTGGTCGAATTTTTCAGCTTTCTTTGAGTAAGGAAGTGGATGGGACAAATTTACAAGCATTAGCGGCAAAAAGAACGACGAAAACAGATATTATCAAGGCAGAACGTGGCAATATTTATACGGTAGAGGGAGAAGTGTTAGCGCAAAATGTTTCTTCTTATAAGTTAATCGCTTATTTATCTCCTTCTAGAACAACCGATGAAAACAATCCGCAACATGTCGTTGATAAAGAAAAAACAGCAGAGCTTTTGGCTCCGATTCTTGGAATTAGTAAAGAGGAAATTTTAGGTTATTTAAATAAAGAAGGACTTTATCAAACCGAATTTGGAACAGTAGGGAATGGTTTGACCGAATTGACAAAAGAAAAAATTGAAGCTTTGAACTTGCCGGGTTTGGATTTTGAAGAGAGTTCGAAGCGTTATTATCCGAAAGGAGATTTCCTATCTTATACCATTGGTTATGCGAAGGAAGATACTGAGGTAGGAAGCGATGGAGAAGAAGAAACTACTATGGTAGGAGAAATGGGAATTGAGAAGTATTATGATAGTACTTTAAAAGGAAAAGATGGTTATACAACTTATCAAAAAGATTTAAAAGGTTATAAAATTGCCGGAACGAAAGAAATTAGTGAGGAAGCGGTAGATGGGAAAGATATTTATCTAACCATTAACAATAATATTCAGTTTTTTGTAGAACAGGCTTTAGATAAAGCAGAAGCGAATTATGATTATGAATGGTTTACCATTATGATTGCAGATGCGAAAACGGGAGCGATATTAGCAGCAAGTGATTCTCCTTCTTTTGATCCTAATGTAAGAAATATTACGAATTATCTTGATTTAAATGTGGCACTTCCTTATGAGCCTGGTTCTACCATGAAGATCTTTACTTATATGGCAGCGATGGAAAATGGGGTTTACAATGGATCAGAAACTTATCATTCGGGTACTTATACTACCTCTGATGGAACAGTAATTGGTGACTGGAATCGAGCTGGTTGGGGAGATATTACTTTTGATCGTGGCTTTGCTTTATCTAGTAACGTAGGAGTTATTAATTTAATTGCTCGGCATATGAGTGCTTCGATGTTAAGAAACTATTTTGAAAAGTTAGGATTTGGACAAAAAACTGGTATTGAATTACCAAATGAAGCGACAGGAGAAATTGATTTTAAGTATGAAACGGAGATTTTTAATGCGGGATTTGGACAAGGTATTACAACCACTCCTGTTCAAAATATTCAGGCATTAACAGCTCTTACCAATAATGGGGTTATGTTAAAACCTTATTTAGTGGATAAAATTGTGGATCCTGATACCAATGAGGTTGTTTATCAAGGAGAAAGGACAGAAGTTGATACTGTTGCAAGTGAGACAACGGTTAATAAAATGAAGGACTTAATGTGGGAGACGGTAAATGGAGCTGGTAATACTGGTGCAGGTTATCGTCTTGATGGTTATAATTTAATTGGTAAAACAGGAACAGCTCAGATTGCAGATGAATCTGGAGGTGGATACTTAACAGGAGCGAGTGACATTATTTCTTCTTTTGCGGGAATTTATCCAAAAGATGATCCCGAAGTTATTATTTATGCTTCGGTAAAAAGACCAGCGGGAGGAAACCAAAAAGTGATCTGGGAAGCCGTCAAAGAAATTGTTGTTAATATTAGTAAATATTATGGAAATGATCCTGCTGAAGTAGCGGTTGAAGATCTTACGACTTATACTTTAGATTCTTATGTAAATCAAAAAACAGATCAAGCAAAAAGTGGTTTGGAAAGCAAGGGGTTAACGGTTCAAACTTATGGTTCTGGAGATAAAATTATTAGTCAATATCCCAATAAAGGAGAAACCGTTACGACGGGTGATACTATCTTTTTAATTACAAATGATCGAAATAAGACAGTGCCTGATGTTACAGGATTATCTAGTAAACAAGCAGAAGCTCTTTTGAAGTTACTAGGACTTAGTGTTACTACGGAAGGAACGGGGTATGTTACAGGGCAAAGTTTGGCGAAAGATACGCCAATTACTTCAGGTATGTCCATTACCCTTACCTTAAGTCCAAAATTTTAACTGAGGTGATAAGAGATGTTTATCAAAAGATAAATGTCTTTTTTAAAAAGGAAAAGAGTGTGAGGAAGAAAGTACAAAGTAATTTCCTTTTGGAAGTTGTATTTTTAATTTTATTAGTGATATACTAGATATAGAATAAAAAGAAGGTGATAGAAAATGAAATTAATCGACATCTTATTTTTGCCGTTTCGTTTTCTTATGTCTGCTTTCTCTTTTTTAGTGACTGCTATATATACTTTTATTTGTAATCTTTTTTTAAGTATTTATAAATTATTTACCAGAAAAAAAGAAGGAAAGTTTATTTCATTTTGGGAGAGACAGAAAGATCATCCGGAGAATTTGTTATTACTCATTTTATATGTTGTAGGGATAGGGTCAATTTTAAATATTTTTCTGCCGAAAAAAACTACTTCTTTTACTCCAGTTAGTGCTTTTTCTTATCAAGATATCAGTACCATTGGAAATGATGAGGAGGGTGGCGGAGAAATTTCTTCTCAAACGCAGATAATTTATGAAAGCAATGTAGACTTTTCTTCTCTAATCGCTCAAAACCAAGATACTATTGCTTATCTTGAAGTATCAGGAACGAATATTAATTATCCAGTTGTTCAAACTACAAATAATGATTATTATTTAAATCATGATTTTAATCATAATATTTCTCAGCGAGGCGCCATTTTTGCGGATTATCGAAATCGTTATGATACTCTTCCAAGAAATAATATTGTTTATGGTCATCATCGCTTGGATAATACGATGTTTGGTCCTTTGGATAATCTTTTTACGGAACAATATTATCAGAGTAATGATCATCAAATTTTCTTTATTACTCCAAGTCATGTTTATGTTTATCAGGTTTTTTCGGTTTATGAAATCGATCCTGAGATTTATTATTTAACAACTTCGTTTGCGGATGATAGTACTTATTTACAATTTCTTTCCACGTTACAATCCCGGAGTATTTATAACTTTGGACAGACGTTAGATGCAAATTCTAAGATTTTGACCTTATCTACTTGTAATAATGATAATACGGGAAGATTGGTTGCTCATGCCGTATTAGTGAGCGAATATGTCATTTAACATGCATTTTTGTTTTCAAATGAGTGAAAATATGTTATAATCGTTGACAGAAATGAGGGAGTAAGATGGGAAAAGTATTTATTTTTGGTCATAGAAAACCGGATACGGATTCGGTTGCGAGTGCCATTAGTTTAGCTTATTTAAAGAAAAGTTTAGGAGTTTCAGCGGAAGCTCGTATTTTAGGAAGTACAAATAAAGAAACAAAATATGCTTTAGACTATTTCAAAGTGAAAGAGCCGGCTTATTTAAATGATGTAAAATTACAGTTAAAAGATGTTGATTATCATCGTCATTACTTTTTAAATGGGAAAAGTTCTGTCTATAACAGTTATGTCTATATGTTAAACCAAGGGTTAACTGGGGTTCCTATTGTTGATGAGAAAGAAAAATTTATTGGTATTGTAACTATTAAAGATTTAGCGCATCATTTTATTCGAGATGATATGGAACATTTAAAAACTTCTTATGATAACCTTCTTTCGGTTTTGAAAGCAGAAGAGATCAATCGAGTTGATGAAGAGATCGATGGAAATATTTTAGCAGCTTCTTATCGAAGTACTACTTTTATCAATAGTGTTCCTTTGACGAATAAAGATATTTTAATTGTAGGTGATCGTCATAGTGTTATTGAATATGCTGTAAAATCAAAAGTTTTATTATTAATTATTTCTGGGAATGGAGAAATTAAAGAAGAACATTTAAAAATTGCCAAAAAGAATGGAGTTAATATTATTCGTAGTTCTTATGATACTTATCATATCGCTCGATTAATTGGTCTTGCTGGTTATATTGAAACGATGACAAGAACTACAAAAGATGCAGTTTGTTTTGATGAAATCGATTATGTGGATGATATTTTAGATATTAATCGAAAGTTACGGCATACCAATTATCCGGTTGTGCGGGCGAAAGACCAAAAATGTTTGGGGCTTCTACGAATTACGGATTTGGATACAAGAAATCCCAAAAAAGTTATTCTTGTGGATCATAATGAAAAAGCGCAAAGTGTCGAAGGTTTAGAAGAAGCTTCGATTCAAGAAATTTTTGATCATCATAATTTAGGAAGTATTACAACGACGGTTCCTATTAACTTCCGTAATATGGCAGTAGGATCTACTTGTACGATTGTCTATACTTTATATAAAGAGAAAAATATTGAAATTCCGAAAGAAATTGCGGGTATGATGTTATCTGGTATTCTTTCTGATACCTTGATCTTGAAGTCGCCAACAGCGACCAAGTTAGACGTGGAGGCGGTTCATGATTTAGCTTTGATAGCGGGAGTTGATTATAAAAAATATGGTTTGGAAATGTTAAAAGCTGGTACTTCTTTACAAGGAATGGGTTATGAAGATGTTCTATATAATGACTTTAAAGTATATAATGTAAATGACAAAAAGATGGGAATTGGACAGTTCTTTACAATGAATTTTGAAGAAATTAAAAAAGATATGGATCGTTATATTGATACGCTTGATGAAGTGGCAGAAGCGAATCATTATGATGTAGTCGCTTTATATATTACCGATATTATTAAAAATGGATCTTATGTTTTGTTTAATCGAAAAGCGAAAGATGTTTTTGATATTGCTTATGGAAAAGAAATGGAAGAAGGAAGTTATATTGAAAACTGTGTTTCGCGTAAAAAACATGTTGTTCCTTTACTTATGGAAGTGTTTGAAAAGTAAAACACTTCTTTCTTTTTTCCTTTCCTTTTGTTATAATCTTATTATGGGAGGAGTGGTAAAATGACTGGAGTTTTGGCGACAATCGTTTTGGGAATCATTCAAGGAATTGCTGAATTTTTGCCAATTTCTTCGAGTGCTCATTTAATTATTTTTCGAGATGTGTTTGGAATTGGGGCAAGTATGCCAACCGAGGCGAGATTAAGTTTTGATCTAGCTTTGCATTTAGGAACTTTGCTTGCTATTTTTGTTTTCTTTTTCTCTGATTTTTGGAAAATAATTACCGAAGGTTTTACCAAAGGTACGAAAACCAAAAATGGAAGACTTCTTTGGCAAATTGTTTTAGCGACTATTCCTGCGGCTCTTGTCGGAGTTTTGTTCGAAGATGTCATCGAAGATGCGATCCGTACAAATTATATTTTAATCGCTTGTGCCTTAATTTTTATGGGTGTTGTTATTTATGTAGTCGATAAGAACAGTAAACAAGAGAAAAGTGTAACTGATTTATCTTTTAAAGATGCCTTTTTGATTGGCTGTTCTCAAATTTTTGCATTAATTCCTGGTTTTAGCAGAAGTGGTACTACTATTACGGCTGCTAGGGCTTTAAAAATTGATCGGGAGTCAGCTGCTAAATTTTCCTTTTATTTGTCTGCTCCAGTGGTTTTAGGAGCTTGTGTGTTACAACTTATAAAAGGGGAAGCCTTTACTTTAATTAGTGCGCAGCCGGTTACTTTTGTGATTGGAATTTTAGCTTCTTTTATTACAGGACTTCTTTGCATTAAATTCTTGTTGCACTATTTAAAGAAACATGACTTTAAATTATTTATGATCTATCGTATTGTGTTGGCTGTGATTGTAATTTTAGTCGTTACCTTGTAGGAGGAGATTCTTATGAGTTTAAAGAATATAGCTTTGTTTATTACTTTTCTTCTAGGATTGTTTTTAGTAATAGGGGGTGTTTTTGCTTTCTTTTTAAAGAAAAAGCCAAAGGTTCTTGATTTTATTTTTGCTTTTGCTTTTGCTATTCTTTTGATGTTAATATTAATGGATCTCTTACCGGAAATTATGGAACTTTTAGGAATACAATATCTTTCTTATTTTTTAATTTTTACGCTTGTTGGTATTTTCTTATTAAAAGGATTAGATATGTTTATTCCGGATCATCATGATCATAAAATGACGAAGGAAGAGAGTAAAAACAATATTTCTCATATTGGTCTTTTAACGACCATTGCCTTGATTCTTCACAATATCTTAGAGGGAATGGCTATTTTTTTAGCAGCAAGTAGTGATCTTTCTTTGGGGCTTATGATGAGTATTGGAGTAGGATTTCATAATATTCCTTTGGGAATTATTATTGGAAGTACTTTTTATCAGAGTGAAACAAAACAGAAGAAATTTGTCTTACTTATGATTCTTTTGTGTTTTTCTAGTTTTATTGGAGGCCTAATTCCGTATCTTTTACATATTAATGAAGTAAACAACGTAGTAATGGGCAGTCTTTTATCTTTAACTCTTGGTATGTTGATTTATATTGCTTTCTTTGAATTGCTTGCAAGAGTAAAAGAGTCTAAAAACAAAAAGATTACCTTGGGAGGCTTCGTGGTAGGAGTGCTTGTTCTTCTTCTTGCTTCCTTTATTTCGTGAAAGGGGTATTGTGATGTATGATATTTGCTATTTCTTCCTAATCTTTTTTTTGTATTCTATTTTGGGATACTTCATTGAATGTTTTTGTTGCTCTATCATCGAAAAAAGAATTGTGCTTAATCGGGGCTTTTGTTTAGGCCCTTATCTTCCTATCTTTGGCTTTTCCGCAATTGTGATAACCTTTCTTTTTTATCCTTATCGGGATATGCCGCTTCTTTTGTTTTTTCTATCTGCTTGTAGTTGTACAATGATTGAATATATTACGAGTTATTTATTAGAACTGATTTTTCATGCTAGATGGTGGGATTATAAGGATAAAAAGTTTAATATTAATAGGAGAGTCTGTCTTAGTAATTCTATTTTGTTTGGAGTGGCTGGGTTATTCTGTGTTCATGTTTTTACCCCATTTTTTTCCTTTTTGCTTGATTTGTTATCTTCTACCGCTTTAATTACCATTGGTATCATTTGTATGGTTCTTTTCACAACCGATGTCGTTATTACGGTTATTACACTTGTTCAAATTAAAGTTATTTCCATGGGCTGGAAAAATCAAGATGCAACACAAGAGATATCCTTTAAAGTACATGATCAAATTTCCAAAAATAGAGTTTTAGTTCGCCATTTATTACATGCCTTTACTCTTCGAGGCTCGCATAATTTATTGGCAAGCATTCGAGCTAATCTTGATGAAAGAAGGAAAGAAGCCAAGGAAAATAAGAAATAGATAGATAACAATATTTTTCTTGTTACAAGTACTAAACTATGTTATGATCAAATTAAGAAAGATAGAAAAGAAGTTGATAAAATGAAAAAAAGCAAAGTTAACTATATGTTAAATGGGGGGGGGGTTAGAATTACCTTATAGCATAAGGCTTTTTCATCGTGTCAAAATAAGAATGGGATGTAGAGATCCTGTTCTTTTTTCTTTTCTAAACCGATTCTATGTGTTAGAATAAAAATAGAAGATTAGGGAAGAATAAAATAGAAGGAG
>ERZ1090866.684-NODE-687-length-12168-cov-4.923553_pt1 | contig 12168 bp, 7 predicted proteins | sample MGYA00478477_ERZ1090866 | MGnify/ENA primary metagenome ERZ1090866 (study PRJEB33644, sample SAMEA5815737) | chicken gut metagenome | biome: Chicken; feature: Gastrointestinal Tract; material: Caecum | place: Ireland | collected 2019-01-01 | study: A study of the... | reverse complement strand
CACCCTTGTGTCTTATGTCCTATCCTCCGCTGGGGAGCACCCCTCCAGATACCTAGTGCTGGTGGATGATCTCGGACAGATCGAACAGCTTCAGATCCCCCATGCAAGCGGCTACTGTACGGTGTCCCCAGAGGGGGATGTTCACTACTACCAAAAGGAATAAAGGAGGAGGAAATTTGGAACGAGCGGTCCTATCGCATCGCATTACATCGATTTTATCAGACATTTCCAGGCTCACCAATGCGCTGTACGCGCTCAACACCACCGATATCCAGCGTTATCCCGATAACTATGAAGTGCTGTCCACGGACGCGGCGCTTCGGGCGGAGCGGATCGCCTGCCGCCTGCGGCATCTGCTCTACGCCACCACCAGCGTCACACGGGACGAATACCTGGCATCCGCCGCTGTCATGCAGGGCATTGAAATTCGGTCTGAGGGCGGCATTTTGGAGATCACACTGCCCTGCCTGCACCCCAAACGAAAGCAGAGGCAGAGTACGGAATACCTCCTGGATCCCTTCACCGCCGCCCTCAGCCAGTATGCCAAAAGCAACCCCATGCCCCGGCTGCGCCACTGCGTCGTGTGCTTTTCCCTGGTCTACAACCGGGATCTGCCGGAGCGGCGCGTTCGGGACTACGACAACCTGGAACTCAAGCAGTTTCTGGATGTGGCGGCGTCTTTTCTGCTCACGGATGACAGCGGCCTGCTGTGCGACGCCTATCACACTACGGAGCTGGGCGACACGGACTGTACCCGCATCTCCATCATGGACAGCGCCCGGTTTCCCGACTGGCTGGAGAAGAAGCAGGCGGCCCTGCGATCTATCACGGAATTATAGTCCGAAAGGCCCCCAAAACCATATCCCATTTCGGCCTGTTTTCCCCTCTCAGTTTTGGGATATACGCGGCGGAGCTGAAAAGCCCCGCATACCAACGCTCTCGCGGACATGGGGTGGACGGAAAAACGCCCAGGTTAAGAACACCCTGGGCGTAAAACCGGCAGCGGGGGGGCGGTGCGCGTGACTAGGCGAAAGGGGCCTCTGCCATCACCCAATACGTTTCCTGAGCTACTGCTGACCATCATTGCTCTGTCCGGTGAGGTGCCGTCTGCGCTGGTGAGCCGACTCCCAGGCTCCGACAGTTACAAGGCGTATGCTATTAAAATTCTCAAGCGGGAAAAACTCCTTCGCACCTACTACCACGATGGACTTCGCGGCCTACGTCTGACCACCACCGCGAAAAGGCTTTTGGCTGCGGGACAACCGGACAGATACCGCCCCCTCTTTACCGGCGATACCGCCACCAACGCGCCAAAATACGCTGTCCCACACCGCCTGCGCCTTCACCGGATGGCCGAGGTGCTGGTCGCAGCATACAACGCGGGCCTTCTGACCTTCCCATGGGAAAAGCCGTCTGTCTTTCAGACAGAACCGGGCGATACCAACTTATATATCGGCCCGGCCTACTACAGCTCCAGAGAGGTGAAGGAGATTGGTGCACAGGCGACTATGATCCGCGGCTCCCGCTCTACCGGCATCCTGCTTTGTGACGGCGGCATCTACGCCGTCTATAACACCGCCAGCGCCCGGATGAAGTGGGAGTACAAGGCCGAGGTGCGGCTCAAGGCCATGATACAGACAGACCTGTGCCACGGCCGGCTGGCGCGTTGGTTCATGGATTCACCCCCGGGCGCCATCGTCTTTGGAGATGGTATGGACCAGTTGGAGCACCTGATGGGCCCAGGCAGCAAGGAGACCAGAAATTATCTTATCATGAACGGAACCTTCCGCTGTTTCCATTATCTGACCCTCGATCACCGGGGGGAGGTATTGCTGAGGCTCTTATGCGACCCGGAGCGGAAAGCGGAACTGGATGAGATCCTTTCGCAGGATCTGTCCAAAGGCAGCACCAACTGGCTTATTGAGCATGACGCCATAGACGAACATGGATGTCCGGTGCTGTTCGGCTACACCTGCGATATGCCCCGCATCCGGCGCTTTGACGATGCCCTCGGCCTGCACGGGCTGACCGGCACGCTCTACTGCTTTGATTTCCAGGAGCCGGCCCTGCGCCGGGTCTGCGGATCGAGGGTCGCGCTTCAGTGCATTGATTTTGACGCATTTGAAGGGAGTGTTTTCCATATCCCGCAAACAACTGATTAAGGCGCTGGCTGCCCTGCCCTTTGCTATCGCGGCGCTGCTCTACGGGGGCGGATACATCGGCCAGTTCCTTTATAACCACCATGTCTGGCAGCAGGCCGGCGGCACCCTGTACAGCGGGACGTCGCCGGAGTTCCCAGATCCCGGTTTTCTGCCCTGCGTCCTGGCGGCTTTCCGATTCCCATACGGGCTGTATGGAGTGGGGATCTGCGTCGCGGTCATCGGTATTCTCGTTTTCATGGTCATGCGCATGGGCTACAGCGAGACCGGCGAATATGACCGGGACCGCAACCTCGTTTATTCAAACAAGGGCACCTATGGGACGGCCGGCTTCATGACCAAAAAGGAGATGAAAGGGGTCCTCGATCTGGTATCCGACATTCGTAAGCACCATGGCATCATCTTAGGCGAACTGGACGGCCAGGTGCTCTGCGTCCCGGAGGATACCCGGTTCAACGGCAATATCGCCGTGTATGGGGCCTCCGGCTCCAAAAAGACCAGGGCCTTCTGCGTCAATATGATCCTGCAGTGCGCGGCGAGGAGATCCAGTCTGGTCATCACAGATCCAAAATCTGAGCTGTACGAAAAGACCAGCGAATACCTGCGTAATAAAGGGTACACCGTCCGCGTGTTCAACCTGGTGACACCCTCAGCCTCGGACTCCTGGAACTGCCTGGCGGAGATTGAGGGCAAGGAACTGATGGCCCAGTTGTTCTGTGATGTTGTCATAAAGAATACCGGCAGTGAGAAGGGCGACCACTTCTGGGACAACGCCGAACTCAATCTGCTCAAGGCGCTGGTGCTGTACGTCAGCAACAACTACCCTCCGGAAAAACAGAACATCGGTGAAGTTTACCAGCTGCTTGCTATGAGCAGTGAGAAGGAACTGAACGCCCTGTTTGACGTCCTGCCGGTGAGCCATCCGGCCAAGGCGCCCTACAGCATCTTCAAGCAGTCCTCGGAGAGTGTCCGGGGTGGCGTCATCATCGGTTTAGGCAGCCGATTGCAGGTGTTTCAGAACCAGGATATCCGCAACATCACCGCCTACGATGAGATCGACCTGGAATTGCCGGGTCAGCAGCCCTGTGCCTATTACTGCATCACCAGCGACCAGGATTCCACCTTTGATTTTCTCTCATCCCTGTTCCTGTCCTTTATTTTCATCAAGCTGGTACGCTATGCGGACGAGCAATGCCCCAATGGGGAGTTGCCCGTCCCCGTCCATGTTTTGGGGGAAGAACTGTGTGCCACGGGGGTGATCCCAGATCTGTCCCGGAAAATCTCCGTGATCAGGTCCCGCCGCGTCAGTCTTTCGGCTGTGTTTCAAAATTTGGCGGGCCTGCAAAACCGGTATCCCTATAACCAGTGGCAGGAAATCCTGGGCAACTGTGATGTCCAACTGTTCCTCGGCTGTACCGATGCGCTTACCGCCCAGTTTATCTCAGACCGCACAGGCGAGGCCAGCATCAGCGTCACCAGCAAGGCCAAGCAGCTGGGCACCTGGCGCATCTCGAATTATACCCCGGAGTACCGGGAGACCAGCGGCGTGGGCCGCCGGAAACTGATGACAATGGATGAAGTCCTGCGGATGGACACCGACAAGGCGCTGGTGATCATCCGCGGCAAAAATGTGCTGGAGGTGGATAAGTACGACTATTCCAAACACCCAGAGGCGAAGAAACTGCGGCCCAGCAAGGCCGCCGCCCATATCCCCGCATGTCGTGAGGAACCGCCAGAGACGGCCTGTACCTCCCCAACGCCTGCCCAGAAGCCGGCCCGCAAGAAAAAAGCGGCGCCAAAAGCCTCAAAGGCGGCAGAACCCGCAGAGGTCAGAGGACACACCCCTGCAGCACAGGCCATCCCGGCAGCGGAGGCGGATGCGCCCGGCGGTAAGCCGGCGCTCAAGCCCAAAATCATAGCCGCAACCAAAGAATCCATCTTGTCAAAACCGAATGTGAAAAAGGAGGAATAATTTTTATGCCAAGGAAGAAAATCGCTGCCCCTGAACCTAATGAGCAAGAGCTCATGGAACAGGCCGTGGATGCCATGGAAGGCGCCGCGGCCGAAGAAACTGACCATGACGGCACCCCCAGCGAGGAGACACTTGCTCAAATGGAGCGGGAATATCTCGCATCCTCGGCTGATGGGGCTGTGCCCCCGGAGGACGGCTCCGATGCTCCCATCGATGATAACGTCGGTGACGGCGACAACCCTCCCTCCAACGAGGATATGTCTGGCAGCGGTGAGCCGACCTATGAGGAGCAGGCAGCCTCTGAACCTGATGGATCCACCCCAGAAGAGAAACCACAAGGCGCTTTGCCTGTTAATGCTGACGCCGGAGGGGGCGAACATCCCGCAGGCAGTCCAGTGGGCGAAGAGAATGAGGTGTCCGGTGACTATGCCGCCCTCCTGAAAGAACTGGGTGAAGCCGGGGCGGAGGACACAGGGGAAACGCCGCTGCTTTCCGATTCAGTGGCGCCCGGCGAGGCCGGCGTGGCTGACGCCCCATCGGCCTTCTCCGATGGAGGCAGTGATCCTGATGGAAGCGACCTGCCTGGCGAAAGCATGGAGAGACAATCTGAACCGGAGCGCCACACACCCTCCACCCGCCGCGGGGAACGGACATCGCCCATCACTGCCGCGGCAAACCGCCGCCGGGAACGGGTTCTGACCATCGACGCCCGGGATGAGATCCAGACTGACGAAGACCGGGAGGCCATCATCTGGCACGACATCCAGAACTCCCACCGCACCCGGCGCATCCTAACCGGGATGCTGGACGGCGTGGAAAAGACGGAATCCGGCCTGACCCTTGCCGTGGTCAACTACCGGGGCTTCCGGGTGGCCATCCCCGTTAAGGAGATGATGCTCTACACCGGAAAGACGCCCTCCGGCCGGGAGTATCTGGAGCTGATGGATCAGCTCAACCGCATCCTCAACGCAAGGCTGGGTTCGGAGATCGACTTCATTGTGAAAGGCTATGACAACGAGACCCGCAGCGTGGTGGGCAGCCGCCGGGAGGCCATGCTCCGGAAACGGCAGACCTTCTACTTTGATACCGATGAATTGGGTGAGCATCTGATCTACGAGGGCCGGGTTGTCCAGGCCCGCGTGGTAGCGGTGGCCGAGAAAATCATCCGGGTGGAAGTATTCGGCGTAGAGACCTCCATCGTAGCCCGGGGCCTGTCCTGGGAGTGGATCGGCAACGCCCGGGACCACTTCAATGTGGGCGACCGCATCCTGGTCCGGGTGCTGAAGATCAACCGCACCGATGTGGAACATCTGACCATCCGGGTGGACGCGCGCAGTGTGTCCGCCACCAACAGCCATGACAACCTGAAAAAGTGTTTGCCCCAATGCCGGTACGCGGGGCGGGTCACCGACGTCAGGAATGGCGTCGTTTTTATCCGCCTCAACAATGGCGTCAACGCCATCGCCCACTCCTGCTACGACACCCGCTATCCCGGCAAAAAGGACGACGTCAGCTTCGCGGTGACCCGGATCGATGAAGAGCAGGGTGTCGCCATCGGCATCATCACCCGGATCATCAAACAAAATCTGTAAAGAAGGAGCGGCCTGCTATGAAGCATATCAGACATCTGGCGCTGTGCCTGCTGCTTGCCCTGTCCCTGACGACCAGCGCCTTTGCCGCCGAAGTGCCGGAGGAATTGGTGGTAGAAAACCTGAATGGGCAGCAGCGCGTGGTCAAGACCTATGTGCTCCCGCCGGAGGTCGACCCAGAAACCCTGAAGGAGCCGCCCTTTGACTATGATGGCTTTACCTACACCTGGGCCTATACCACCAAGGAGGAGCAGCCCTTTCTGGACGCCAAGACCGTGACGGAGACGGTGACGGTAGAGACCTCCAGTGACAATCTCACCGACATCCTGGCGGCGCTGGCGCCCAACATCCCCTATGACGATGGGGAGTATGTGGGCGAACTGGCGTTGGATCACACCACCCTGACCACTGTGGCGGCGGGATACACCACCAAGTACGGCACGGTCTCTGAGACCAAGGTGATCTCCAACCTGGACCGCAACGACATGTCCTACGTCCCGGCCACAACCGTGAAAAACGGCAGGACGCTGTCTCTGGCCGGCGTGGAGTGGCAGGTGACCGGGACCGACCTTGTGGGCGAAACGCTCCCTCCCTCCTCCTGGCAGGCGGTAGCCACCTATACCGCCTCTACCAGCTGGCAGGCCGCAACCGGCTATGTGACCACGGCGGAGTATCACGGCGAGGTGGTCTCCGAAGGAATTGAGAGTGTGACCTATACCGTGGTCTACACTGGCGCGGAGACTGTGCCGGCGGAGGGGGGAAATTCGTCCTCCAGCGGCACAAATCCTTTAGCCGGTCTTGCCGGCTCCCCGCTGCTGGCCATTGGCGGTTTTATGCTGCTGGCCCTGGCCGCCGGTTTCGGCGTTCTTCTCTTTATGCGCCGCAAAAATGTATATGTCTACATTCCAGGCGACAGGCCCCGCGACTACAAGCTGATCGCCAAGTTCCGGGCGGACGAGAAGTACCCCAGCATCGACCTGCGGAAAGCAGAGCCCTACCCCACTGGCGTGGTAGCCGTCGAGGTCAAACGCCCGCTGGCGAAGGAACTTGTTGGCCAGAACTTCACTGTGCAGTGTCAGGAGGGTGATTACGTCTATGCAATCCACCGAGGGGATGGGGATGACTGGCATGAATTCAATGTGGACACCTTGACGCCCATCACTTAGAAAATAGGAGGACATGATGAAAAAACGCTTATCCATACCCCTGCTGACCGCCGCCATGCTCTCCATGATGACGGTGGGTGCCCAGGCCGCCGACTACGATTTTGTTACCGACGGTACGCCGGAATACTATGATTCCACATCCTATGAGGAGGTCTACGGCTCCCGGTATAACTACGGCGGCCCCAACGTGGTGGACTACCAAGTGCCGGAACTGGAGTACGGCGTTCTCTCCACTACCCAGACCGGCATTATGGAAAAGATCCCCCTGCCCGGCCTGCAGGCCACGGTGGCCACCGGCAGCGGAACCGGCGGCTATGGGATCAGCAGCAGCGGCGGGAATACAGTTACCCTGCCTGGGATTGAAAATTCCGGCTTGTTGATTCCAGGCGCCCCGGAGCTGCCCGCAGTCCCCCAGTATACACAGCTGACTGATGACTTCCTGCTCTCCAATGGAGCCATTGGCAAGGTATCTATCCCCGCCATCGGCGTGAAAGACTACTACCTCTGGCAGGGGGAGACTGCCGCCAGCATGAACAAGGGTCTGGGCCACTTCACCAGCACCAGCGTCTGGGATGGCAATGTAGGGCTCTGCGGGCACAACCGCAGAGCGAAATATGTCATCGGAGGCATCAAGGATCTGGAAGCCGGCGACACTGTCACCTACACCACCTCCGCTGGCACCCGAACCTATGAGGTGGAGACCGTCCGGAAAATTGCCAGCAACGACTGGAGTTATCTGGAACCCACTTCAGATAACCGGATCACCATGATCACCTGTGTGTCTGGCGATTATAGTGTGAGATGGATGGTACAGGCGGTTGAGACCAACTGAGCGGAAAAATTTTATTGTCCTGTTGCAAATAGACAGCCTAATCCCGTATTATAGAAATAGAAGTACCGCGAAAATGTACGGAGGAGGAACTGCTTATGATCAGCAGGAAAGTGGCCGCTCTATTTCTTATCACTGCTATGCTGGGTGGGATTATGCCTTCCGCGTCGGCTATGGGCATGCCCGCAAAAGAACAGGCCGCCGCATATCTTGTTGAGCGCGGGATTCTGGCCGGCGATGAGAACGGGGATCTGCGCCTGGATGCGGAGCTGACCCGGGCGCAGCTGGCTGTGGTGCTGACCCGGCTCCACGGCGATCCCACGCAGGTGGAGAAGAACCGGACGTTCTATACGATCCAGTGCGGGTTTCCCGATGTCCCCGACTGGGCCAAACAGTATGCCGGCTACTGTGCCTACTACGGACTCATGGCCGGCTACGACACAGGCGCCTTTGGCGCGGACGACTGCGTGACCCCGCAGGCGGCTTGCACGGTGGCGCTGCGGTATCTGGACCTGCCGGGCGCGGCCTGGGACTACTCCACTGCGGTCAAGTCCGCCCTGGACCTGGGGCTGATAACACCAGAGGCCGCATCTGAAGCTGAGATTACCCGGGGAGACCTGGCCGTTCTGCTCTATCGCGCTATGGAGATGGAGGAAGCGGTTCCGGAGGAGCACGTGGCTGGCCCACAGACTGGAAGCGCAAGCGCTGCCGGTTCTCCGGACAGCGTTACGCAAGGAACCGGGGACGGGTATCTGACAAACGGTAAGCCTGTTACAGAAGAGAATGTGTTGGAGCTGCTGCACCAGTTGGAGCAGGACTGGCCCACAGGGACGGTCTGGGGCACCCATAATACCCCGGGCACGCACAAAAATGAAGTGCCCTGCACCGCAGCCAGAAAAATCATGCACGAGTATCCTGTCAGCGAATACTACGGCTGTGGCGGCTACGCGGCCATGATCAGCTCCTTGGTCTTCGGTGACGCATCCAATCCCGGGCGGCGTGTGGAGGACCTGTCCCAGATCCGGCCGGGTGATATTATCTTCCGGGTCCGCAATGACAATGGGAAGGTGTGGCATGTGCTTATCGCCCTGGAGACACCAAATGAGATCCACGCGTTCCACGTCACCGACGGCAATAATGGTGAGGCCGTAGATTGGCCCGACTCGCAAAGTCCATATCCACACAATAACCTGGACAGCTACGGGGAGGATAAGACCTATCATCTGGAAGCCTGGACCCGGTATCCGGAATATGTTCCCTGTACTGGAGAAAGTAAAAATATATGGCTGGCTGATATCAGCTGACCTCGGACCTAATGTGGATCCCATCATCAAGGATCGCGCAGATTTGCGTGATCCTTTTTTGATGCCAAAATTCAAAAAGGAGGAACCCCATGATCAAACAAATCAAAGGCCGTTGGAAACGGGCGGTCTCCAGCCTCATGGCACTGGTCATAGCGGCTGGACTGCTTCCAGGAAGCGCCTTTGCGGCGGAACCGCCGGACCCTGTCCACAAAGAGACGGCCTATGCTCCCACCGGGAGCTTTGAGCTGAACGTCGCCGGCGCCACTGCCTGGGCCGGCGGCGAAGACGCTTTGACTGTCTACGCCACGGAGTCCGGGACTACCCAAGCAGCCTCTATCCCCGCAGATGTCCCCTTTGTCCTCCTGGAGGAAGGCGAAACGCGCCTGAAGATCGGATACAACGAAGGCGGATGGACCGGGGGCGCCCTGGAGGATACCGGCTGGGTGGACAAGGCGGATGTCCTGGTCAATCTGCCTGATCTGCTCCCCAGCATCGCCTATGTCCGGGAGGATGCGGAGCCGCAGTTCAGCTCCCGCCTGACCCGGTTTGAGTATGTGATCTCCGCCCCTTACACGGAGGCGGAGCGGCTGGCCCAGCTTCAGGCGGAGGCCATGGATGGCGAGGAGACTCTGGTACTGCGCATGGAGGGGCAGACCGTCACCATTACCCGCGGCGTGGGTGAGCCGGCCAGTCTGGAGGAATACAGCCTGGACGGCGAGACCTACCAGAAATACAATCAATGGACCGATAGCTCGGTGGACAGCGGCATCTCCGCCTACCATCTACCCTATGAAGTAACCAGGGCGTATAGCGCCGATCCCAGCGTCACCCTGGGGATGTTCGCGCCCCAGCAGCCCCAGCCCAACCGGGCCCCGGCCAATGCCGCGTCTTCCAGCAACGGCGATGTGGGGGCCTACAATCCCGGCAGCCCCGGCGGCAAGAAACCCAGCACCACAAATGTGGCCTGGTCTATCAATCCGGAGCGGACATTCCTCCGATTCACGTTGATCGAGTTCCCACAGGGCGTAGTCACCGACCTGGGCTCCCAGAATTGGGACGCCTGGCGCGTAGTAGGCACTCCTCTCAATGTAGTGTGGGGCGACGGCTGGTCTGGGGAACTGTGCCGAAGCGACATCGTCTGGTACAACTCCAATGCCATGCAGTACAACACCATGGGTGCCGATGCTCCCAGCCTCATGGGCACGTCTATTGAGAACCATGGCATCTATTCCTATGACGCCAGCGTTGGTCATAACCAGCGGCGGGTGGCCACTGCAGATGAATTCCAAGCGGAGACGGGCATCTCGGATCAACAGAAAGAGCAGATGTTCCACCTCTACTCGGATGCCTGGTCCACCGGCTGGGTCAACGGCGACTATACCTCCATGTGGGGGACCGAGGCCCAGCCTGTCACGCCCGGTAATGTTTATCAAGTCTACAAGGCAAATGACGCGTTTATTTACCTTCTGGGCCGTCTGACAGAGACTGGCGACGGCACCGGCGGGACGATCCCTGGCTGGAGCGAGGATGAAGCTCTGCAAAAGTGGTCTGAGTACGTCCAGGATGAGAACGGCAACCTGCGCACCAAATACCGGATCATCGTGGAGACCGGCATGGTACTCTCCGACCCAGACGGCGTCCGCCGGGGGATGACCCTCCGGGACATGATGGCCTACTCCCTCTACAACAACGAGCCCCAAGAGCGGTACAACCTCATTTGGGACCAGTCCTCCACCACTGTCAATATGTCCCGGTGGATGCGCCAGGCTAAGCAGCAGTTTCTGGAGTATCCCCTCAACGAGACTGGAACCCCCACCGGGGAGGAACTGACCTCTACCAACGGTTTTGCCGAGTGCGACAGCTATGTGGATACGATTAAATATGCCCGCCCCATTCGGGATACCATTTTCTCGGAACGGCGGAGCTTTGGGCTGCATATTTTCAGTCCATTTAACTTTGAGGTCCCAGAATCTGATACGCTCTCCTTAGAGGTGACCAAACAGCTGGGAGAAAATATCCCCACCGATCAAGACTGGGCATTTACCGTTACTTACACTGCCGGCAGCCCGACTGATTTCTCGGCAACGAAAAACGGCGCTGATTTCACAGACCAGGTCACTGAGACGGGCAGCGGCCTCAAGTTCAGCCTCCGCGGCGGCGAGACCGTGCATATCGACTTTGAGGCAGATCCCTCTTTCCGGTTCGAGGTCACGGAGGACGACTCCTCCAAGCTGACCAACATCAGCGGAACCGGCGGAACCGCGGACCTGGCCGCCAAGAAATTTACAAGCAGCGGCGGCAGCGCCAAAGTGGTGTTCACAAACAGTGAGCCCGACGATCCGCCCCCTCCTTCTTCCGGAAAGGCCATCCTGTTCAAGCGGGACGCCAATACCAATGAGGGGGTGGGCCCCGCCACCTTCAAATTCTCCTCCGTGACCAACGGGGACTACGAATTTGACACGGATGAGAACGGTGTGCTGGAGACAGTCCAGTGGTGGGATCCCACCGAAGGGGAGGGCAAGTACATCAAGCCCGGGGAGTACACCGTGACGGAGCTCATCCCACCGCCCAACTATATGCCCTCAAACGAGGTGCAGCAGATCAAGCTGGAACTGGACGAGAACGGGGACCCCATTCCCGCCGGGCCGCTGGTGTTCCAGAACTTGGAGAAGGTCGGCCTGCGGGTGGTGAAGTACGACCGGGAGAGCCACACCCCCATGAGCGGCGTCACTTTCGAGATTTATCGGGACGGGGCCTCCATTGGCCGCTATGAGACAGATGGAAACGGTGAAATTCTTCTCACGGACATTGCGCCTGGAACCTACCGGGCCGTGGAGGCGGATACCGGCGACGAGAGCCACCTCCTGGACGGCAGTTATCAGGAAATTGAGATTGCCGCCGGCGAAGGTGTGAAAGACTTAATTTTCTTCAACGACGTGAAGCCCGGTATGAAGCTGGTCAAGGTGGACAGCGCCGATCCCACCAAGACCATCTCCGGCGCGGTGTTTGAGATCCGGGCAGTGGATGGGAGCTACGGTCCCCAGCAATTCACCACGGATGCCAACGGAGAAATCGACCTGAGCAACCTGCCCACCGGCTCCTATGTGGTGACCGAGCTGGAGTGTGAGGGATATGTGATCGACAACGCC
>ERZ1090866.683-NODE-686-length-12181-cov-6.127907_pt1 | contig 12181 bp, 5 predicted proteins | sample MGYA00478477_ERZ1090866 | MGnify/ENA primary metagenome ERZ1090866 (study PRJEB33644, sample SAMEA5815737) | chicken gut metagenome | biome: Chicken; feature: Gastrointestinal Tract; material: Caecum | place: Ireland | collected 2019-01-01 | study: A study of the... | reverse complement strand
ATGAGCGCTAGTCTCGTGGGCTCGGAGATGTGTATAAGAGACAGACCATACAGTCGAAGGTGATTTTGAAGCTTGGGGGCCGTTAAAGGAGGTACGTGAAATAATAAAATCGAGAGATTTTGCTTTATGTAACAGCGGATGTTTTGTGAATTTGAGATATGTTGAAGAAGTTGACAATAGTTCTGTCACGATAATGGGTACAAAGCTTGTGATAAGCAGATTAAAACGCAAGAGTTTTTTAGATGCACTCACTTCGTATGGTTGTAGTGCGTCTGTCATTAATGCTGATAGAATAACGGGGGATAGAATGGATGGAGGTTCTAAACGAGATACTTAAATTCTTAACGACCTATACTACTCAAATGTTTTTGTTGAGTCTTGCGTTTGTGTTGCAATTTCGGCTCAGAAAGCGGGGGATTTTTTTGTTTGTTGCGGGAGGGGGAATTTATCTCACAACACCATATATTTATCAGGCTGTGGCAGGTTCCAGTTTTTATACGTCGTCATTATTTATGATAGGCTGGTACAGTGCCAGTTACGTTATACTTTGTGCCGTTCTGTTTGTGATTATATATTATTCGTTCAGAATAACAGGAAAAGAGGTAATGCTCGCTCTTTGTGTAGCATATCTGATGCAGAATATAATATTTAACTTAGCTATATTTTTACGCGAGATGCTCCCGTGGTTTACTGAAATTATTTACAGAGCGGTGGGTGCGGTGTTTTCCACCTTATTTTTTGTCGTTATGTACTTGCTATACAGAAAGGGTATAATACGATTTGAGCTTGCAAAAGTAAAGAACCCTGCGGTGCTTGTGATTTCTGTAAGTATAGTCGTTTTGCTGACTGTGATTTCGCAGTGGCATGGTTCGCTTTCTGAGGGCGAAAGCATGGGGATGGTCGGTACTTCGCTTTATACATTTATTGCTTCTGCGTTGCTTTTGACAGTACTTTTATGTGTGTTTAACGGAAGTCGTTTACGGTATGAAAATTCTGTGATAAACGAATTGTTGAAAAAAGCGGAAAAGCAACAAAAAGTATCAAAGGATAATATTGATTATATCAATATGAAGGTTCACGACTTAAAGCATCAGATTGCAGCTATAAAATATCAAATTGGTACAAAACATTATGGTGCAGATCTACATGCTCAGATTTCTGAGTTGGAGAAGACTGCAAAATTATATGACGATACCGTGCTGACGGGCAACAATATACTTGACAGTTTGCTCGTCGAGCGCAAGATATATTGTAAAAGTAAGAATATCCAGCTCGACTATGTCATTGACGGCAGTCTGCTCAGCTATATGGAGCCTGTCGATTTGTATGTCATGTTAGGCAATGCTTTGGATAACGCTGCGGAGAGCGTGCTTAAAATAAATGAAGCCGATAAACGAATAGTAACAATATATGTGGGTAAAAGAGGTAAATTTGTAAGTATAAGGGTGGAAAATTCTTATTGCGGCGAAATACAGCTTAAAAACGGTCTTCCTGTTACCAGTAAGCGTGAAAAAAATTATCACGGTTTCGGTATAAAAAGCATAAAGTATATTGTGGCCAAATATGGGGGGAATGTAACGATAGAGCTGGCTGATGGCAGATTTTGTCTTTCTATACTTATTCCGTATAGAGATGACATTAAACAAAGCGACACCGGGGGATGTGTATAGCATAATGTTAAACGGCACGGCAGAGCATGAAGTTATTATATTTTGGGAGCACGGTTTTTTTCGAACATAATAATTGCTGAAAAGGGTTTGTTTATAAAGAGCGTAATTGTTTTTTAAATGTTGCTTAAAAAATTAATCGACCAAAAATGAAAGATATTTGACATATTGTGTAAATAGCTTACTCGTTTTTGCTATAAAAGTGTTCAATTGATGCAAAGTTTGTTGCATTGGAATTTTACAGTGCTATTATTGTGGCAGATGAGAAACGGATTCAAACAGGAACCGTTTGCAATCAAAATGTAATCAGGAGGAATAATTGTGAAAGCAAAAACAATGTTGCGTGGTAAGAAAGCCATTTGCGCTGTCGCGGCAATAGTATTGGCCGGCTCGATAGCTGCTACGGGACTTACTTATCCCACCGTGAGCGCATCTGCGGATGAACCCGGAAAGTGGTTCGCCGACTTCGCTTCTTTCGAAGAAGAGCAGGAGTACGCGGGTAAACTAAACGAACAGATCATGGAAGAGGGCGCCGTTCTTTTGAAGAACAATAACAACACTCTTCCCCTTTCAAAAAATGAAAGAAACATAACCCTTTTCGGTCAGCGTTCGTACGACCCTGTCACGGGCGGTACCGGATCGGGCGTCGGGACGGGTGATTACATAACCATTCCCGAAAGCCTGGAAGCGGCGGGCTTCAACATCAACAGCAAGGTACGGGCGATTTACGAAGGCAACCCTTCGTCGGTGCCCGAATACGAAATAGGTTATAAAGCGCAGACTGTTGAATCTGACATTTCGCTTATGGAGGGCACTCAAAGCTCCTTCCTGTTCTACGGCGACGCGGCCATCATGACCATATCCCGTACGGGCGGCGAAACCGAAGACCTTTACCAGTACAACCTTTCCACCCATTCCGACAAAACCGAACACTACCTTGAACTCGACGACAACGAAAAAGACCTCATCAAGTTCATGAAGCAGAACTTCAACAAGGTAATCGTGCTCATCAACGCGGCCAACCCCATGGAACTCGGCATACTCGAAGATGACGACAGCGAATACGCCGTGGACGCTATTTTATGGATAGGTCAGCCGGGCAACACCGGCCTCAACGCCATCGGCAGAATACTCAACGGCGAAGTTAACCCTTCGGGCAGACTTGTCGACATCTATACGAGAGATTTCAAGAAAGATCCGACATGGCAGAACTCGTTCGACCTTTCGCAGAATGATGAACGCGACCCCGTAACGGGCAAAGTTACCGGCGATCAGCATCTGTACACTTCATACTACGTGGACGAGAACGGCGAAATCGTCGAAGGTCAGAGAATAATCGAATACGAAGAGGGCATTTACCTCGGCTATAAATATTATGAAACGAGAGCGGCAGAATACAGCGGCCCGATCGCCTCTATCGGCGAAGAAACGTTCAAGAACGGTGAAGAGTGGTATCAGGACGCCGTCGTATATCCCTTCGGATATGGTATGTCCTATACGACGTTCTCGCAGGAGCTCGTAACGACCGCAGACCAGTTCAAGAGCGATATATTGGCCAAGGGCGGGCTTGACGATGAAGTGCAGGTAGAGGTTCAGGTCACCAACACCGGCTCCGTTACCGGCAAGGATGTCGTTCAGCTCTATATAAGTGCGCCTTATTATGAAGGAGAGATAGAAAAAGCCGAAGTTCAGCTTGTAGGCTTTGCAAAAACTCCTTTGCTCGCACCCGGCGAATCTGCTACCGTAACAGTAGACGTAAGGCTCGGCGATATAGCTTCCTTCGACTATAACGATGCAAACGATAACGACTATAAAGGTTGGGAAATCGAGGCGGGCGACTATGAACTGCGCCTTCAAAAGAACTCTCACGAAATGTGGGGCGATGAGAAGCTTTCGTTCAACATTGCGGATGGAGAGGCTCTTACCACATCGCTCGACAACGACAGCGACGCTACCAACAACACGCCTTTATCGAGCGGCGACGATTATGACTCGCTGCTCAATACCAAGACCGAAACGGTAGGTGGAAAAGACTACAAGAGCACTATGGTGACGATGACCCGTTCCGATATGGAAGGAACATTCCCCACAGTGCCTCTCAAAGATGATATGACGTTCGGCACTCACCTCGGCCTGCTTCTTTCCGCAAAGAATGAAGCGGCGGGCACCAGCCAGACGACGGGTACCGAAGAGGGCAGATACACCGGTTACTACAACTCGTCCGACGATAAAACGACCGACCCCTGGTACGTTGCAAGCCCCGATGACATCAACGCCGACTGGACACAGGCTACGGAAGAAGACGTGGCCGACCGCGTAGACGGCAAGGTGGAAGTATTGCTCGGCGAAATGGCCGGCATAGACTACTGGGACGACGAAACGGTCATCGCCGAAGGCCCTTACGAGGGCATGACGGGTGCGGAAGCATGGACGGAATTCATGAACCAGCTCACCTGGGACGAAGTTAAAACCGTAATTTCCAACGGTTCGTTCGGTACGCCCGCAATGCCCGCTATCGGCAAGGAAGCAGGCAAGGATCAGGACGGCCCCGCACAGCTTAAAAGCAACGGCACTTACTGGTGCTGCGAAGTTGTCATCTCTTCCACATGGAACGTAGACCTCGCTTACGAACAGGGCGTCTGCGTGGGCAACGAATCGCTCTTCCAGGACGTAACCGGTTGGTACGGCGCGGCGATGAACATTCACCGCACTCCTTTCTCGGGACGTAACTTCGAATATTATTCGCAGGATGCTCTTCAAGGCGGCAGAATGGCTGCGGCTGTAATAGGCGGCGCACAGTCCAAGGGCCTCAACTGCTACATCAAGCACTTTGCGGTAAACGATCAGGAAAGAGGCCGCGGCAACCTCGGCACGTTCGCAAGCGAGCAGGCCATCCGCGAAAATTATCTTAAAAACTTCGAATACGCGTTCAAGTTCGGCGGTTCCACGGGCGTAATGGTCGCTTACAACCGCGTCGGCGCGATAAACGAATTCGGTAACTGGGCAACCAACGTTCAGATACTCCGCAACGAATGGGGATTCAAGGGCGTTGCCATCACCGACGCATACGGCGGCGGCAACGTTCTTGCCAACATGATGCAGCGCGGCGGCGTAGATATGCCCCTCGGCAGATACGGCGGCGAAAACTCAATCTCCGGCACGTGGGACGCAACTCTCCGCGGCGGCAAGGGTGACGTGCGCGACGGTAATGCGGCGGCAGACGGAACCGTACCTGAATCTCCTACGCAGTATCAGGTGATCCGCGACAGCGCAACGAGAACTTTATGGACGTTTGCTAACACCAACATAAACGAAAACGGTTTGGACAAAACCTCCGTTTCGTACGACGATGAAATCGTCTGGTATGCGGGCATCGACGGCAGTTTGAAGGGTATTACCCCCGTATCGTTTGCTGTCGATACCAATAAATACGGAACTAAGAACGTAAGCTATGATTCCGAAGGGTTGCCCGAAGGATTAAGCATCTCTGCAAACGGCAACCTCATCGGAACGACGATGGAACTCGGCACATATGACGTGGACGTCACGGTAATAGGCGACGGCTGGTCAAGGGCCACGGCTCCCGCAAAGGTAACCATACGTTCGCTGTACGATTCGTCCAACGGCACGACGGCCAAGGTCGGCGAAGAATTCAATACCACACTCGAACAGGTTTACTTCGAAATAGGCGACGCATGGGACGGCGGCGACATAAGGTCGTTCGCTTACAGAATGGTCAGCGGCGAAGTTCCCGGCCTCACCCTCGGCGCGGACGGCACGCTTTCCGGCACTCCCACCGAAGCCGGCGAATACACGATCACGATAAGAACGACAATAACTTACTTCCGCGGCCGCAACCGCACGGTAACGTTCGACAGCGTTCTTCCCTTCGTTGTAACCGATGAGTCGGTTGCAAGCGGCAGCGATATTTCGTTCAGAGTAGAAAACGGCGAGCTTCAATACTCGACGGACGGCACCAATTGGGTTGACGTATCTACGGAAGGTGCAGCGGTAGGTATAGAAAGCGTAACCAAAGACAAGGTTGACGAAAACGGCGCTACTTATACCATAACTTATACCGACGGAACGACAAAAACTATAACTATTGCCGAGCCTGCCGGCAGCGGCGACGGCGAAAGCGGAGGATGCAACGGCTCGCTCGAAAGCACGTTTGCGATAGTCGGCGCGACGCTCTTCGTAACTGCGGCCGCCGTGGTTGCATTGCCTGCATTGCGTAAGCGCGGCAAATAAAATAGTTCAAGGGATATTTGAATTCGGTTAAGAGTTCAAAAATCAATCAAAATTTGGCTCCAAATATCGCCTTGGTAATAGCATTGCTGTTGCCAAGGTTATATTTGGTATTTAATAAAATTTATTTAACGGAGAATGACAATCATGAAGACAAAACTTAAAAAATTTTTGGCGATTCTTTGTGCCCTTACAATGGCGGGCGGCTTGGCCGTAATGGCTGCCGGCTGCGGCAACAACGACCCCGTCGAAGACGACAACAATCCTCCCACCGGGCAGACCCCGGGCGGCGACGAACAGACCCCGGGCGGCGACGAACAAAATCCCGGCGGCGACGAACAGCCTTCCGCCGGCACGATACTCAGCTCCTTCGACGATTATCCCGACATCAAGGACGACCTTATATCGAGCATAAAAACTCATCCCGAAGGCGAGGCCACTTATCGTTTCCAGGCCGAATGCACGGATATAAGGGGCAAGTCGGGCATGGGTTATTCCGGCCCCGGCACCGGCGCGAGCATGATGGTAAATATCGGCAACAACAACGCCTGCTTTTCGTATCTGTATGTGGAGGGAATGACGGTAAACTTTATCGTCGTTTCCGACAGGGATGTGGATAATGCCGAACTTTCATTCTGCCTCGGAGGTGAATTCGTCGATATGCTCGTCGATTCTGAACTGTTCACCGTAAGGGTGGATACCGTTGCCGAATTGGATTTGATGCCCACCGATGAGGGCGGCGCACTCGGCTTGTGGGATGACGCGTTTTTGAATTACAACGGGAATATGCCCGAAGATGAATACCTTGTGTTTGAATGTCCAATCGATGCGACCATTCACGGAGCAGGTTCGCAGCAGCCTACCGACTTCCAGGAATTCCTTATCACCACCAGCCTTAAATTGTACGAGGGCGTAAACTGCATTTCCATGGTCATAAGTGGAAAGGATTTTGAAACAGCCGATATAGGCACCATGCAGTGCCAGGCGCCCTGCGTAGACTATATGTCCATTACTACCGAAGCACAGCTCGGCTTCTATGCCCAGCAAAACAACGGCTACGGTACTGACGGTCTGTCCATAGTTTCCTGAAAATAAAAAGGAGAAGCAAAATATGAAATCATTCTGGCTGAAAATCTGGCGCAGCATTCCGTCGAGAGTGTGGCTGATAGTAACTTCCGTAGTCGTCGTCATCGGCGTGGTGGTAAACGTTCTGGCTTCCACCATGTTCTACAACACCCTCGGCATAGTGCTCAACAGCCCCGAAAGGATGGAAGTCATCAGCGACGAAAGCCGTTTCAGCACGCTCGAAGGCTACGACACGCGCGAAACCGCCGCCGCTTACGGCGATCAGGTAACGCTTAACGCCGCGCGCGAGGGCATGATCCTGTTAAAGAACAATAATAACACGCTGCCCCTCGAAAGCGACGGCGCGTTAAAGGTAAGCGTGTTCGGCAAAAACTCGGTAAACATCGCTTACGGCGGCTCCGGCTCGGGCGCGGCTTCGGGCGATAACGCAAAGGGCATTTACGAAAGCCTTTCCGCCGCCGACATAGAATACAACCCCGATCTCGTTTCGTTCTATAACGACAGCGCCGCTTCGGGCGCGGGCCGCCCCGCCAATTCAAACGATCTGGACAGCGGCAAGGTAATCGACAACATCCCCACGGGCGAAACGCCCTGGGCAAGCTATCCCGCCGACTTAAAGACTACGTTCGCAGATTATAACGACGCGGCGATAGTCGTGTTCACGCGCATCGGCGGCGAAGGCTTCGACATGGCCCGTTCTTACCTCAAACTCGACGAAAACGAAAAACAGCTCCTCGCCGAAGTGGGCAGGGAGTTCGAAAAAGTCATCGTCGTGCTCAACGTCGCAACCTCCATGGAAATTAACGACATCGCCGCGGACGACAACGTAGACGCAATTTTGTGGGTGGGCTTCACGGGCAACAACGGCATGATGGCCCTGGGCGAAATTTTAACGGGCGCCGTCACGCCTTCCGGCAGAACGGTGGATACGTTCGCCATGCTCGACAGCAACCCCACCTGGAACAACTTCGGCGGCGAAATAGGCAGCGCCGAAAAGTATTCGGGCGATTCTTATCTGCAAAATTCCCGCGTAGGCCTCAGCGAAACTGGCGTTTACTTCCTCGACGAAGAGGAGGACATATACGTAGGCTACCGCTATTACGAAACGGCTTATGCCGAAGCGCAGGCGGGCAACTATGCAAACTTCGATTACGACGGAGTTGTGGCTTATCCCTTCGGCTACGGTTTAAGTTACACCACATTCTCCTGGACGCTTGAAAACGCGGAAGAACTGCCTGCAACGCTTAGCGAGGATACGCAGTTCACCGTGGAAGTAAACGTTAAGAACACGGGTGCCGAATACAGCGGCAGGGATGTGGTCGAACTTTACGTAACGCCCCCTTACAATCAAAGCGAAATAGAAAAATCGGCAAAAGTGCTGGTAGGTTTTGCCAAAACCGACATTCTGGAACCCGGCGAGGATCAAACGGTTTCAATCACGGTAGACAGCCCTTACGCGTTCGCATCTTACGATTGCTACGATAAAAACGGCAACGGATTCAAGGGTTACGAACTCGAAGCGGGCGATTACACGTTTACCGTTTCCACCGACGCGCACAACGCAAAGGACATGGCAAACGCAACCTTCAAGGCCAACGTCGCAAGCGACATCCGCTACGAGGACGGCGCAACCGAAGGCAGCAAGGTTACAAACCTTTACACCGACAACGCGGACGAAAACCTCAATGCCGATACCGAACTTTCGGTTCAGCTTTCGCGCGCGGACTTTGCCGGCACGTGGCCCACGTCACGCACCGAGGACGAAAAAATGCCCGCCGAAGGTCTTGTGGACGCAATGCTCAGCATAGAGCCCAACCCAAACAACCCCAATAATTACACCGAAATGCCCAAAACGGGCACCGATGCCGCCGCCGACATAGTAAAGGAGGACGAAAACGGCAACGAAATCAGGGAAAGAAGAGTCGTTCAGTTCGGCGACCTCGTCGGTGTTGATTACAACGACCCCATGTGGGACGCATTCCTCGACCGCCTCACCGTCGACGAAATGATCGACCTGGTGAACGAAGGCGCGTTCCAGACGGGCGCAATATCGCGCCTGGGCGTTCCCCTCACCCGCCAAAGCGACGGCCCCGTCGGCTGGGTAAACTTCATGCCCGGCATTAAGGAATCGTTCGTCGGCTGTTGCACGTACTGCTGCGAAAGCCTTCTCGCCGCAACCTGGAACGTAGACAGGCTGTACGACATGGGCGTTTCTGTCGCAAACGAAGGCCTCGTCGGCTACGGCGACATGACGTTCAGCGGTTGGTACGCGCCCGGCCTCAACATTCACCGTTCGCCCATGGGCGGCCGCAACTTTGAATATTATTCGGAAGACCCTCACCTCGGCGGAATGATGGCCGCGTCGCTCATGAAGGGTCTTGCAACGGGCGGCGTTTTCGTAACGCTCAAACACTTCGCCCTCAACGAGCAGGAAACCCACCGCGCGGGCGTTCTCACATGGAGCACCGAACAGGCCATGCGCGAAATTTATTTAAAGAGCTTCGAAATCGCTATCAAAACCGCACAGCAGGATTACACCGTTAAAGCCGACGGCGAAAGGGTGGAAGGCGGCGCGGTAAAATCGATGGGCGTAATGTCCTCGTTCAACCGCATCGGCAGGCGCTGGGCGGGCGGCGATTACAGGCTTCTCACCACCATACTCCGCGACGAATGGGGCTTTGAAGGCCTTGTAATATGCGACTTCAACACCAACTCGCACATGATCGTAAAAGACATGGTTTACGCCGGCGGCGACCTCAACCTCGAAATGGTCGGCACCAACGTGTGGAGGGATGTCGACAGAAACAGCGCGGCCGACATTACCGTGCTTCGCCAGGCCAGCAAAAACATTCTTTACACAATAGCCAACTCCAACGCATACCGCGGCAGCTTCGTCATGCACATGCCGATATGGCAGATAGTCATGATAGTCGTCGATTGCGTTGTGATAGTCGGACTCGGTGCATGGGGCTTCTTTGTCATAAGAAAGGCGATAAAGAAGTTTAAAACCGAAAATGCCAGGAATTTCGCAAAATAAATAAAATCGGTTAAAATCATAAACGAGGCGGTCGGCTGCATTATGCGGCCGACCGCTTTGTCGCGTTTATGATGAGTTGATGTATGTTTTTGGCAGAATAAACATGTTTATTATATATCGATTATCGTTGTAAAATTGCGCTGCGGAGTGTGTTTGTATCAAAATCGCTAATAAATGTTAAGCAGAATATGTGGTCAAAAGGATAGAGATTTTTAGTTTGTAATCGGCTGTAATTATTTAGTGTTGAGCTGTTGACTTTTTGGTCGAATTGATGTATAATGCGACTAATATCGAAAATATTTCAAGATTAGTCGCATTATTTTTTCGGAAGGAGTGAAGTAAATGGCATATATACACCGCTCTATCGAAGATCTGGTAGTAAATACGGATAAAACGTTCAAGTGCATACTCGTCACCGGTGCAAGGCAGACGGGCAAGTCTACAATGATAAAAAAACTTTTCGGGGACAGAAAGTATGTCACTTTCGACGACCCTTTTATGGAGGAGCAGGCAAAAAACAATCCCGATATGTTTATGGCGCTCAATCCGCCGCCCGTCATCTTCGACGAAGTGCAGCTCGTAAAGGGGCTCTTTCGCTATATAAAGATGAAGTGCGACGAAAGCGAAGAAAGGGGGCTTTATTGCCTCACGGGGTCGCAGCCTTTCGAACTCATGCAGGGCGTTTCCGAATCGCTTTCGGGCAGAGTAGGTATCATAGAGCTTTCGGGACTTTCCCTCCGCGAAATTACGGGGGATGGCTTTTCGCGCCCCTTCCTGCCCACCATGGAATACGTTGCCGAGCGGGCAAAAAATATCAAAATACCCCGCAATATATGGCAGATAATACATCGTGGCGGCTATCCCGAACTGTATAACGGCAACGTCGATTGGGGTACTTTTTATGCAAGCTATGTAAAGACTTATCTGGAACGCGACGTGCGCTCGCTCTCCGCCGTGCAGAATTTAGACGACTTCCGCAGGTGTATGGTGGCGGTCGCCGCGCGCACGGGGCAGATGCTCAATTACTCCAATATCGCCGACGAGATAGGCAAAGACCAGACTACCGTTAAAAATTGGATATCCATTTTAGAGGCGTCGGGCATAATCTATCTTCTCGAACCATATCAGTCATCCGTACTCAAAAGGGCGATAAAAACGCCTAAAATTTATTTCAGGGATACGGGGCTGGCGGCGTATCTAACAAGGTGGCTTACGCCCGAAACTCTGGCGGTCGGCGCCATGAGCGGGGCATTCTTTGAAACTTTCGTCATTTCCGAAATTTTAAAGTCTTACTCAAACCGCGGCATAGATTACAGATATTGCGTATCGTATTATCGCGGAAAGGATAAAAGCAGGGTAAAGTCGGACGGGCGCATAGTCGAAAGCGAGAGGGAGATAGACCTGATCATCGAAGAAAACGGCATACTCTATCCTGTTGAGATAAAGCAGGGCACTCATGTCACGGCGGATGAAACTTCGGCGTTTACCGTTCTCGACGGCATACCCGATAAAAAACGGGGCACAGGTGCAATAATATGTACCTGCCCTCAACCCGGCGCCCTGCGCGAAAATGTTTTGCAGATACCCGTGTGGCATATTTAAACTGATCAGGTGTAAAGGAGGGGAGTATGGGTATTTTAAGCGTCGCAAGCGGCGATTCGGTATGGCGCGGATATGATTATTTCAAAGACGGCTGCGTACTCGGCTGCGTTCAGACGGGCGAAACCGAATTTTCCGGCAAAGTGCGCGGCACTAAAATATATGATGTGAAAATTGATTACAGGCATCCGCGCAAGTCGTCTTGTAACTGCCCGCACGCCGCAGGCAGAAGAATAGTGTGCAAACACATGGTCGCGCTGTACTTCACCGTGTTCCCGACGGAGGCCGAAATTTTATTGGAGCAGAACGAAAGGTGGGAACGCGAGGAAGAGGAGGTGAACGATAAAGTTTACGACAAGGTCGAGAAGTATATTCATAATTTATCGGCGGAACAGGCAAAAAATGAACTTTACAGCCTTTTAATGGACTCTCCCGAATGGATATTCGATAAATTCGTGCGCGAACACGGGCTGGATTATGCGGAAAATAATAAATCATATAACATAAGCGAGAAAACTTATAATGAAGTCGTAGAGAGTATTAA
>ERZ1090866.674-NODE-677-length-12278-cov-14.886771_pt1 | contig 12278 bp, 25 predicted proteins | sample MGYA00478477_ERZ1090866 | MGnify/ENA primary metagenome ERZ1090866 (study PRJEB33644, sample SAMEA5815737) | chicken gut metagenome | biome: Chicken; feature: Gastrointestinal Tract; material: Caecum | place: Ireland | collected 2019-01-01 | study: A study of the... | reverse complement strand
TTTTAAATCTCTGGACAGATACAAAAATAGCATAACTAACCGCCGCAGAGGATGCCAGCCGGGAGCGATGCCCGGGCGGCGGTTTTAATCCCGGAAACGGGAAATAAAAGAAAAGAGAGGTTGAACGCATGAAAAAATTAGAAAAAATCGATGTTATTACAGAAATTGAAAATTTGCAGAGAGAAGAAAAAAGATACTGTGAAGAATATTGCAAATTAAATCCGGCAGACAAGGAACGCCGGGAACGTGATAGAGATTTAGTATTATATGCGTATATGCGTATTTTAACAAAATTATCCAATTATCAATAACAGGCAGTCCAGCGGCTCCGGAAGTGCAAGCCTTCCGGCTGCCTTTTCAAAAAAATGAAGGGAGATAAAAAAACTATGAAAAGATTTAAAGTTGTTTGTATTGGATATGAAAAACCATCAAAAGAAAAAATTGAAGAGCTTTTAAAATTTGAAGAAAGCTGGTTAGAGAGGGAAAAGCTCGGCCGGAAAATATTAATTCATCCGGGCGTATGCATTAAAGAAACGGACGTTTATAATCAATCTGTTTTGGACGATCTCGAAAAAAAGAAATATGTGGAATATAATCTTTCCGGCGCAGATTTAGACACGAAATATAATTTCAATTCAAGATTTGATTGTAACATTACAATTTGATTTTCACCCTGTGACGGTCAAGCCGTGGGGCGTCCAGTCGCCCGCAGGATTTCCCGGCAAAAGCCGGATATTTTAGAAAATGGAGGGTGAAACAATGAAAAAATATATTGAAATAGGACGCGACTATCTGCGAAAAGAGTACAACGGGGACTTAAAAGCCGCAGTTGCCGCCTGTGATGGAATCATTTTTGACAGTGTGGAAAAAGTGCAGCGCGCACTTGACTATTTTAACCAAGACGGAGACGAAAAAAGAGCAGAAAAAGTTTTAAAAAGGCACATGGAAAATAATAAAAAATATTGTATTTATGTCGAAATTTAAGCACGTCGGAGCCACCGCGGCAGGTTCAACTCCTGCCGGTGCTTTTTATCAAAAAATAGGGAGGATACAAAAAAATGTATGCGTTATATTACAAAGAACTATATATAACAAAAGAACCACTAACAAAGAATAGAACCTGCCAAACATGGCGCGGAAAGCAACTTGCAATTTGTGAGGCAAAAGAACCGTTGCAAGATTATATAGAAAAGTGTTTGTAAAATTTTAGCCGTAGAATGGTGATTTTCTACGGCTTTTCAATTGCTGGCAACAGGACACGAACCTGTGATATACAAGTATATCGACCGTCTACCAGCACGTCATATGTTCAAGATTTCCTCCTATTCATGTTAAAAAGTAATCAAGGTAATCAAAACATTTTTTCTCGTATCGTCCGAAAATGCCTTATTTTAAAGAAAAAATCGGGGCAACAGGATTTGAACCTGCGACCTCTCGGAATGCAATACTTGTAAAAGTCCTTTGCATTCAAATACTCTATTGGATTAGATTCAACCAACTTATTTATCTTTGCGCATCGAAATACTCTTCTTAAATATCCAAATAAAGTTTTTGCTGCTTTCTTACATAGACTTAAGTCTTTTATAGTGTTACGCATAAACAATTTTATATCGTCCTCGTTTATGTCGTCAATTTCTCGCGCTGAAAAGTCGTTATACTTGAAATATCTTTCATAATCCGTATCATATCTCACTGGAGTGTTTGGAGATTCTACCAATTCATCTTGGATTTGTCTCCACATCCAGTATACATCATCAAAAGTCCTGGGTTGGTTTTCTTTTAATGACTTGTAATATTCAACTAACGTATCCTCAACGCTTTTTCTTGTTGATCTTTTGATCATTCTTCTCGAAGTCTGATCAGGAAGATATGTTCTCCACTTTCCATCCTTTCCTTCCCATATTGAATATGGGTGTTTTTTTAATAATTCCTTTCTTTTGTCCATCTCTACTTGTTCCTGCACATATGACATATCTATCATACCATGTTCAATAGCATATTGCAATAAATCATCCATACCAAAAAACGAGGAGCCGGGATATCCCTTTGCTGGCCAGCGGCTCCGACTCCTCCTTTCAATTATTCTATACGGTATTCCTCAAATATTTCCTTTATTTTCCTTTTTGCTCTTTCTGGCATCATAACCGGTTCTCCTTTGTACTCTTCACTTTCCTCGTATGTCCCTATTGGTTTTGCTTCCTCATGGTTGCTTAAGGACAATTTCTTTGTGACCATTTCCATTAGCCCAGGCGGGAGCTTTCGAATTTCATTTTCTTGCTCTAGTACGCTACGATAGGTCCGTTTAAAATTGGAAGATTCAACTGTAATATTCATATTTTCCATGGTAGCAAGTTCTTTTAATCTTCCAGGACTAACAACAGTCTTCTGAATGGACTTTGGGAGTTTTTGGAACTCTTCATCAGCATGGTATGTAGAGTTACGCATGGCGCGTTGCACCATCCCCCATGCTTCCTCTTCGTTTAGATCTCCTTCCCCGAAGAGGAGATGCAGCTTTTCGATAACGGCCCCAACCCCCGGAGCAAATCCTTTTTTATCAGTTCGAATAAATGCAACAACCGCAGCTTCGGCCTGAGGGTATGTCCAATCTTTAAGCATCTTGTCCCATAGATCAACAGTAATGGTTTTGTCTGGCGGATTATACCCCGGATATGCAGCCTGGATAATCATTTGCAACTTAATAATCTCTTCCCTGCTCACGACTTCCTCCATTCGTCAAATACGCTATGGTTTACATTATTTTTAGATGGAGTTGACCCTATTCTGTCCCATATAACCCCTTGATAATTGTTTGAAATAGAATCATTCACTGCCGATTTCACCTGATCAATTCCATATTTTTGAGTGTACTCGATAAAATGATTAAGCAGCGTACCCATTCCTCTTTCCGAGCTATAATGATTAGATGTTTTGGGTTTTCTTTCGTCCTTGTATTCCATCCAAGTCATGATACAATCGTATAGTTCTTGACATTGACCAATATATTCGTATTTCTCATAAATGTTTTTAAAGTTTTCCACATTATTCTTTCTCTCAGAGAAACCCGATGAGGCCTTTTCTGATTTAGACTTTTTCTCTCTTGCAATGGCCTTACGTTCTCTTTCATATTCGCGGATTCTTTCCAAGCCTTCCTCATTTTGATATTCTGACCATCCGGGAATAGACAAATGATCTTCGTCTGTATAAATCATCCCAAACTTCTCAAAAACTTTTAAGGCCATACGTATCACGTTTTCGTCAAAATCAAGCTCATCTGCAAGCATTTTGGGTGTATATGGGATATTTTCGGTCAAAAAAATAAATCCCCCTGAATTACATCTTCCAGCCATTGTCAAGAGCATAATCCAGATAAGCACCATGTTGTTCCCTTCTGGGAGTTTTCTAATATGCTTGATCTTACGATTGTCAAACATGTTTGTGGTTATTTTTATCCACTTAACTTCTGCCATACTTTTCCCTCGCTCCTTCGCTATCTTTGGCAAACATTTATTCACACTCATTCTGTATACCATGCGCACTCAGGAGAACAAGTTTCATATCCGCATGGACATTCATCCAAATCCAACGGGCTTCTCCCATCGTCATATACTAAGCATTCTGCGCTATCTGGCAATATCATTACTTCCACATCATCTTGATACATCTTAAGCATTTAGCCACCGTCCTGTCCTAATAATTCCTGGTTGTCAAAAATATTTCCAATTACTTCACAGTTGGCAATCTCCATATCAATCCACAAGAGAATATCTGAATTCATATCACATTCTCCAATCGGAACAAGTTGCCAGCCCCAATTATATTCCCCGTTTGGATTTCCAAATTTAACCATTGCTTTCCACTCGTATTCTTGGATATCTTCACGAAGTAAAACAATGTCATTCTCCCATATCCGCTTACCGTTCTTATCTTTCAACCCAGTGTACTGGCAGAGGGTTTTGAGGTCAATTTCATACCATTTCGCTTCTCCAACCAAAACAATGTAATACCTTGGTTTCCCCGGAGAGTTTGGACGTGGCATATAATATCCTTGAACCCAATCTCCGTTACCTATCCTTTTCGCTTTAAAGAGTATTTCTCTCATTCTTCCATCCTTTCGTCTGCTCCCGCAAATCATTTCAGTCTGTATTCTTCGGTTAGCTTGTCAAACTCTTTCGGCCTTTTTCGCTTAATATTTCGTATTCGGTCTAGCTTCTTGTCCCGTTTATACTGTTTTAGTCTGAAAAAGATGGATAAATCCACAATTCGGGCAAATAAACTTTCTCATTTCATCCTCCCATCGGATTACGATCGTTTCATAAATCGGCTCATTATACTGTCTTTCCATCCACCATGAACTGTGGTTCTTCTGTATCCGTACCACCCATTATTTATTCCGCAATATTCGTAACATAAAGGATCATTTCGATTGTCACATTTATTGCAATCAGGACTTTCATCTTTTGCGGTATAGCAAACAATATTTTTCATCCCGCACTTCCTCTTTTCATAGCATCCAAAACCCTCTTTCTTGCCTTATTCCATTCTTCTTTCCATCCAATACGTCCATTAAGCGTAAACTCAAATTTCCATCTCTTCTTGTACGCCATCTCGTCTGACGCATATTCAGAAATAAGCTTTGATGATATCCCGGTTATTTCAGATATTTCTCCTGCGCTAAACGTCCCGCAATATTTTTCATTATCATAAAGTTTGTATTTATATGCATATCCGCTCATGTTACATCCTCCTTTCCATGGCCATGCTTTTAAAAATCAAAGCATTGTCCCTTTCCCATAAACTATTTTTATTCCCCTTCGGAAGAGAACTCACAATTCTGTCTTTACATCTTTTGCATATTCTCCCACTCGTAATTTCCGCACCACAAATATAGCATTTCCCATATGCTGGGCGTTCCCATCTATCTACTTCAATCCCTTTTCTCATGCGGTATTCTCTTGCGCGAGTTCTTTCTCTTTGGGCACATAATGCGCATTTTGTTTTCCCGGGGACCGGAGCGTTTTTCCCACATTTAATACACATCCCATTGTCTTTTCTAATTTTATTATAATTTTTATGGCTTTTTGTTCTATGTGTTTTGTTGTACTCATATATTTTTTCTTTACACTCTAAGCACATTTTTTCATCGCCCCAAAGCTTATTCTTTCCACATCTTGGGCAAATTCCTATGTTTATTAAAGCCTTTCTATTTTCTTTAGTGCGTTCATTGTCTTTTTTTGCGCATTCTTCACACATAACCCTTCCCGGAACGGCCATTTCTTTCCTACATCTTACGCATATTCCGTTTTCTTTACAGTGATTGTATCTTTCATCCATATCATTACAAGGAGCCAAAGCGCTTTTACCCCGGGAAACTCCGCTCCTTTCTGATTATTTTCTTTCTAATCCGATATCGAATATACTTAATTGGCTATAGCAAAGTTCTCCCCTAAAAAATCTTCAATACTCATTTGTCCAACAGGGCAATCCATAGCGCCATGGTTCAGTGCTTCTTCAACATTTCCTTTCATCTGTTGAAAATAACTTTCTTTCAATTCGCTTGAAATCGTCCTCCTGCCAAGCGTTAAAGCGACATAAGGCGTGCTTCCAATTCCGCCAAACGGATCAAAAACAATATCGTTTGGGTTTGTCCAAAGTTCAATACACCGCTGTATAACCTCAAGCTGCAAGGGACAAATGTGACGTTCATCTTTTTCAGTTCTAGCTGATTTTTTCTGTAATGTATCTGATTGACGGATATCCATCCAGACAGGACTTGCGTAATTCTGCCACACATTCACAGGAAATGTTTCTGGCGTATGGCTTACTCTCTCTGGGTTTTCCCCTGGTTTTCTCATGGTTACAATATAATCCGGTATTCCCTGTCTGCACATGGAGCTGTCTTTTCTGATTTGCTTATGAAGCAACCCGAGCGCTTTCGTTCTCTGCATTTCCGTCACGGGGTTTTTCCATATCGTGACTTTGCTATGATAAATAAACCCGCAATCCTCAAAAATCTGGCGGATAATCGCCGGAAAATCTTTCAATCCAATCACTCCATCTCTCTCCTTCATCAAAGGCAAGTCCATACAGTGAAAGCTCAGCAATCTTCCCGGCATTGTAATACGGTACAATTCTTTTGCAAGAAATATAAAGTGATTGTAAAACTCATCATCTCCACGGCAATTTCCCATATCTCTATCTGAATTGCTGTATGTATAAAGACTTGCGAATGGCGGAGAGAAAATTGTATAATGAATGCTGTTATTTGGTATTTCTTTTACAATTTCAACGGAATCACCGTTATAAATTGCGTACCTATTTTTTACTACCTGTTCGATCACGTTCATTTTGAAAATTCCTCCCATTCTGGCAATTTCATTTTTACATTCGGTTTATATGGTGTACTTATCCGGCAAGTACTGCGAAGTTCTTTCTTCGTGATTTCCTTAGTCAATTCAGTCATTTCCTTTTGCATTTTAAGAAAGTCTGATTGTTTTCGCTCGATATTTTCTTTTACGCACCCTTCTTTTCGTGATATAACAATGTATACATTTACCGCTTGTTTCTGTCCAAATCTCCAACATCTTCTGACGGCCTGATAATACTGTTCATAACTGTCGGACAATCCGGTGAAAATCATGTTATGGCAGTTCTGCCAATTCATCCCAAACCCAGCGATTGAAGGTTTAGTAACAAGTGCTTTTATTCTACTATCCGAAAAGGCGAGCATAGATTCTGATTTATGTTCCGGCTTATCCGAACCCTTTACCTCAACCGATTCACTTATCAGTTCGTGCAATCGGCTTGATTCGTCGTTTAAATCACACCACACAATCCATTGTTCATCGGAGTTATTGACAAGTTCTGCGGCCTTACCGCAGCGCAATTCAAGACTATCTTTCCTTGCCTGTCTACGTTCTGATAAAGTCAATGTTTCAGATATAGGTGAGTCGCCATCTACGACAATTTCATTTACATTCAGCTTTGGAAGTTCAAACCCTTCCATGCCATAACCGATATTTTTCGGATTATCTATGAACACGCTAAACGTTGCGAGCCACTGCCAGAACACATCTTCTGCATGGCCTTTTAATCTCCACTTTGAAGTTTGTCCGCCATCATGTACAAAAAACATAGATAACATTTCTGCCCTTGTCATAACTCCGCAAAATTCAGAATGATTCCCCAATTCCATATAATCATTAGGTGCTGGTGTTGCGGTACAAGCCAATTTATACGGCACTTCATGAAAATTGTTAATAATGGATGTTCTGACTTTTCCAGAATACGATTTCAAAATACTGCTTTCGTCCAATACAATCCCGACAAATTTGTTCGCAACGAACCGATCAAGTTTCTCGTAATTTGTGATATTTATTCCGTTTACACAGTCATTCTGCTCTTCACAAACTTTTACATCAATTCCGAACTTCTCCCCTTCTCGCTTTGTTTGCTCGGCAACTGCAAGAGGGGCAAGAATTAAAATCATTCCGCCCGTATGCTCATGGACTTTCTGTCCCCATTCAAGCTGCATAGCTGTTTTCCCAGTCCCACAATCAGAGAATATACAGGCTTTGCCTTTTTTTAAAGCCCAACGCACCACATCCTTTTCATACTGAAACAATTTTGGATTTAATGCTGAGACATCAATGTCAAATCCGCTACTTTCAAGAACAAATCTTTTATTGTTTAAAAATTCTTCGTAATTCATTTATGAAAGGAAACCGCACGTGCTTCACTCTGGCCAGAGTTTCCGGCTCCTTTCTAAATTTTCTCAATCTGCACCATATTCTTAATATCCTTGCAGTGCGCACACCAAAGATACTTCATGTGCCCCGGTGCAGTCATTCGGCTGCATGTTTTACTTGCATATGCAATATTCCCGCAATCTGGGCACCGGAAAATTCGGATTTTATATTTATGTTTTCTCATCAACAAACTACACTAATCGCTGAATAATAGATATATCCCCCAAGAAAACAAGAAAAAAAATACCGCAACAATTAAAAGTTCAAAAATTACATATAGAAATCCATATTCTATCACTTCATTCAGTAACAATATAACACACAATGCAATCAAGATTAGTGCGCCAAACGTCTTTTTAATTATTCTCTTCACTTCCCCTTCTTAATCCTCCGCTTCTTTTTCTTGCTCCCGGCGAATTTGCCTTTCTGCCGGCCGTAGATGAATTGATTGAAATTTATTCGGGTCATTCTGCGTCCTCCTCAAACCACTCCTCAATCTCTGCCAGAACCCGCTCGCTCACATCTTCTGGAAGTCCGAGAGGTTTCCAACGGTCAACACCACGCCATTCCAGAAATGATGGTTCCCATTCGTCAATACCAAGCGAATCCAAGTTCCATTTCTCACTCACATCAAGGAAATAATCGTTCTTTGGATGCAACCAATCAGCTTTTCGATACTGATGTATCCACGGCGTCTGATCGCCATACTTATGTATTACTACACACAACTGCTTGTCCTGCGGTCTAAAATCCAATTCTCCCCGGAACCATATGTCATCCAGGATTTCGATTTCTACTTTACTCATTTTCGTTCACTTCCTAAAATATCATCAAGACATTCGTTATACCCAATGTTTTCTTTAATTATCCTTCCTTTTGACTCTACGCTGCCTCCAACGTCTCCGGGAAACATTCCGAATGAACCATATGTTATTACCTCTGGTCTATGCTCTGGAAGTTTGCGTATCTCGCACCATTCGGGCTTTTCGTTAGAACCAGTAAAAAATTTTCTTGAATTTGCGCAATAGTTTCCATAATCTTCATTTTCTCTAAAAGCTACGCAATCCTTACATTGCTTTGGAATATTCAATACAATAATTCCTTTGCTCATTTAATCCCACCTCGCTTTATTTACAGTAAAACATCGTTAATACCGCCCTTTTTCACAATGGATATGGCTTCATCAAAAGCTTCAATATGCCCCTGCTCACGTAAACCAGTACTGTGTTTTGCGGACATTTCTTTATCGTATTCTAGTTCTTTAATCACCTTTTCCTTGTCAAATGCTGTCGGCATATTCATTATGATTTCTCGTATTTTAAGAACCGCTTCATGCTCTGGTCTTAAATTCATTTTCAAAATAGGAATAATAAAACTAATGTCTATTAGTTCTAACGCCTCTTTCCGGCTGATTAAATCACTCATTCTGTTCACCTACCCTCCTATTCCATTTTTCTAAATCGTCTTGAGCTTTTCCAACATAATCTCTGCATTCCCTACACTCAGGAAGAGGTTCATCTGTCATACTATCAATATACCCATAGCAGTAATATTGCGGCACTCCGTCTTTATACCATTCAACAGTTGCCTGCCCCCTTCTCTTTACTTTGGATTTTGCAAGTATGCATCTCACCTTCGACATCTTCCTTTTCCTCCAAATTCTCATCAATAGCCTGTCCGCAGTTCGGGCAATACTTAATATCTAAGCATTGTTTCTGGCCTAGATACCAACCGCATTTACACCATAACCCACTAAATTTCTTGTAATTTCTGTGCGGTTTCTTCGGCTTCTGCTTCTCCACCGCTTCCCTGCATTCTTCCACAGTTCCGATCTCTCGGTACTGCTGGACTTCTTTGAGAGCTTTTACCGCTTCTTCTATTGCATAATCTTCCGGTTCTGGATATACGTATTCATACCCATATGCAAAGGCAGGGGCACAAACCATTTCGGCATAATCTACTTTTTTGTTTTGCATTCCTCTTAGCATTTCAATCGCTTCTTCTGGTGTCATTCTTCATAGCTCCTTTCATCCAAAAGACTATTAAACTTTTCCAACGCCCTCTGCGACACTTTGTTATTCTGCTTGTCTGGTTTAATCTGGACAGTCAGGTGCTTGTCGATGATATGAGATAATTCTTTCGCCAAATTCTTTCTGCCTTGCTTTAACCCATCCATATATCCCTTTGCAGGCTTAAAATCTGCAATCTTTACTTTCCCAACTCCTTGGGAACCGGCCGTCTTATTTTTTAATCTGTACCCGTTTTCGAGGTATTTTTGTATGTAATACTGCTCCATTTCATCCAACTTGCTTTCTGGAAATGGCAGGAAATTCACTTTGTATCCGTATGGGTTATCTTCGGAATACAGCCCATGCGCTCTTATCGATTTATCCACATATTGTTCATATCCCGATAAGTGTTGGCACAACCTCTGACACACATGCCTTGCCTGCCCAATATACCCTTCCGGCTGAACTCTGGTCAGAAAATATATTCCGCTTTCATCTGTCAAGTCTGGATTTATTTTCAGCAACCGTTCCCGGTTCGCTTTCTCTATCGCCTTGATCTGTCGCATGTTCTTTTTCTGGCTCAATCGGTATCACCTCCTATCCGTTATGTTCGACATATTCAGCGTCTGCATAAAATCCATGTTCAGACCAATACAGTCGACGCATAGGACGTTCCTGTTCGACAATTCTGTATTTCATACGACCACCAAAATCCTCAAGAATATTCTTCTTGTGTTTGTTGTATTCTTTCATCAGTTTCTTTTCGCTTTCATAAGGCTCTAAAAACTGATATGTTACATCTTCTTTCCAGAAAAGCATGTTGTCGATAATGCCTATCTGCGCCCACAATATAACTCCATCACATTCTCTCGGCGCATACTCAACTGTGAGCCTTTCTGACAAATCACACGGAACAATCGTCTTGTAATTCTTGCGATTTTCTCTCGCTATACGGCACAATTCTTGTATATCTTGAAACCCTTCTTCGTATGTATAACAGCCCTTATCTGTTCGATAAAACGGATAATCTGGAAGCCCTTCGACCTTTTCAACCGTAGCTATAATGCACTCGCCGAGAACGACACGACCGATTTTATCTCCGGCAGAAAGAATATGGCTTTTAGGTTCTTTCGGCTGTATAGACTGTATATAGTCAAATATGCTTAACTGCTCATTCATTTCTTCCCCACCAATCATCACAAGTATCGCCGTATTCCGTTTCCAGCGCGTAATACTCCGACTCTCCATTATTGCAAATCCAGCCTCCTTCTCCCGGAACTTCACCGGGAACGTGGTATTTGCACGTTCCGCAACATTGTTCCATATCACACCTCCGGCAAATCAATATTTACAACAATCGCCCTAACCCACGGAAGATTGTTATATTCTCTTTCAACTACATCTTCCGGCTGTTCCCAATAATCAACTCCACCTATGCAGTCGTTCAGAACTGTTTCTGGGTCGTCGTCATCTTTGAAATAGACTCTTTCGTCTCCAATTATGTATTCTGTAATTTCTGCACTTCCCCAGCTTCCAGTCCATCTTGCATACCCATCATCTGACACAATCTCGCTGTCTACCATAGGGAGAATGGGAAGTTCTGGATTTTCATTTATCAGTTTAAAAAGCTCATCTAACCGTTCTTTCTGTGTTTTCTTCATTTTTCTGCGCTCCCTTCTATTTCATCTAAATCACCAGATAGTACAAGTGCTGTTGCTTCAATCACAATGCTCATGATTGTCATATCGAGTTCATCCCAACTTATATGGCCTTTGACTTCTCTCTGCCCTGCCGTTTTCTGCGTAGTCATCTGTATTAGGTCGTACACATATTCTTTCAGTGCCGGTATATTGGATTTTTGTCCTTTATCCATTAGAAATTTCCACATAGTATCTTTTATGTCATTTGCCGGGTTTTCCTTCATACCTACCTCCCTGTGCTTCCAAATCCACCATTTCCACGTTCTGTTTCTGCGAATTTATCAATCTGTGTGAATTCACAGTATGCACACGGAAGAATGACCATCTGGATGATTTTATCGCCACGCTGTATCTGATAATCCGTGTCTCCAAGATTGTAGAGCTTTACACGGATACTGCCCATAAAACCGCAATCTATTACGCCCTCTCCGATTAGATTGTGTTTTACATTCAAACCAGACTTTGATTTCAGCATTCCCACATATCCTTCCGGGATTTCTACATGCACTCCGGTATCAATCACAACTGAACCGTGTGCCGGAACGACCGCTTCAACCGGACTTCTCAGGTCTGCTCCTGCGTCTGTTTTGTGCGCAAATTCAGGTTTAAATGCGCCGTTGTCAAGAATTATGTTCATTTCACTTACCTCTCTTTCTGTTCTTATCAGGAGAATGGAAGTTCATCTTCCAGCCCTGCCGGTATTGACATGAAATCATCCGAACCAACAGGGGCAGGTTCTGGTGCAGGCTGTGTATTCTGGTTCTGCGTAATACCGCCCTCTGCTCTGGTATCAACAAAATCAAATTCATCCAGAATAAAGACTA
>ERZ1090866.670-NODE-673-length-12303-cov-4.695705_pt1 | contig 12303 bp, 13 predicted proteins | sample MGYA00478477_ERZ1090866 | MGnify/ENA primary metagenome ERZ1090866 (study PRJEB33644, sample SAMEA5815737) | chicken gut metagenome | biome: Chicken; feature: Gastrointestinal Tract; material: Caecum | place: Ireland | collected 2019-01-01 | study: A study of the... | reverse complement strand
CCTCCACCGTAAGGTCGCGCTGGGCCACCAGAAAGATGGGGAGGCCTTCAGCCATGGCCTCATCCAGCGCTTTGATCGAGGTTCCACGACCTACATCAAAATGGAGAAGCATATTGGGAAAAATGGTCAGACCCCGCAGGGCCAGGACAGGCACGGTGGTGATGGTATTGGGTTCACTGGTCATCATGGATCACTTCCTAGGGCTTGTTTAAAAATCGTGAACATCCCCAGCAGGAAGGCATTTGATACCCACTGAGGAGACCTTTTGTTCATATGGAAAAGTAAGCAGGACGGGAGACTTGCCCCCGTCCTGCTCATTTCCTTCTTTAAGACACATTGCTCTGGGTTCGCAGACCGCCGTGCTCAGCCCGGAGGGCCGCGCCGCCCAGACGGGGACGGGCGGGCCGGTCCGGATCTCGGATCAGCTCCGGCTGCGCCCGATCGGTAACACAGGCCGGTGTGATGATCACCTTAGCGATGGTACTGTCTGAAGGGACGTCGTACATAACCTGGGTCATGACCTCCTCCAGCACTGCCCGGAGTCCACGGGCGCCGATACCGCGCTCAATGGCCTTCTCGGCCACAGCGGTCAGTGCCTCAGGCTGGAACTCCAGCTCCACCTCATCATACTCCAACAGCTTCTTGTACTGCTTCACCAAAGCGTTTTTTGGCTCGGTGAGGATACGCACCAGCTGCTCTTTTCCCAAAGACTGAAGGGCAGTGATAACAGGAAGCCGCCCCACCAGCTCGGGGATGATGCCGAATTTCAGCAAATCGTGAGGCTGGATCTCCCGCAGCAAAGCTGAAACATCCCTCTCCTTCTTGCTCTCAATCTCGGCGCCAAAGCCGATGGACTTTTTGTCCAGACGCTGCTCAATGATTTTATCAATCCCATCAAACGCGCCGCCACAGATAAAGAGGATGTTCTTTGTGTCGATCTGGATGAACTCCTGGTGGGGATGCTTACGGCCGCCCTGAGGCGGTACGTTTGCAACAGTGCCTTCCAGGATCTTCAGCAGAGCCTGCTGGACACCCTCGCCAGACACATCTCGGGTGATGGAGGTATTCTCACTCTTGCGGGCAATCTTATCGATCTCATCCACATAGATGATACCACGCTGAGCCAATTCAATGTCATAATCTGCGGCCTGAACCAGCCGCAGGAGGATATTCTCCACATCATCACCCACATACCCGGCTTCGGTGAGGGTGGTGGCGTCAGCAATGGCAAAGGGGACCTTCAGAATCCGGGCCAAGGTCTGCGCAAAGAGTGTCTTGCCGCAGCCCGTGGGTCCCATAAGAAGGATATTGCTCTTTTGCAGCTCAACATCGTCCCCACCGCCGAAATAGATACGCTTATAGTGGTTATACACCGCCACGGAGAGGGCCACCTTGGCCGCTTCCTGGCCGATAATATACTCGTCCAGCACATCTCGGATCTCCCGGGGCGTGGGAATCACATCGGGAATATCGGTCCGGTCCTCTATGGGCTCATCACCCGCTTCGTCCAAGATGCTCATGCACAGATGGACACACTCATTGCAGATATAAGCTCCTGGTCCGGCAATGATCCGGGCCACCTGCTCCTGATGCTTACCGCAGAAAGAGCAGCGAACCGACCGCTTATCGTCATTTTTAGGCATGGGTTTCACCTCTTTATTTGGGCCAACTAGCCCAAGGTCGGATATGGCATCCTATGCCTGAAAGCGTGGTCAGGAGGGGCAAAAGCCAGGGGCTTTGCTCCTCTTGACCCCTCGCCCGGCCTGGTTGTGCCATCCGATGGTCTCATCACTTCCTTGTGATGACCTTATCAATGATACCATAGGACACAGCCTCATCAGCAGACATAAAGTTGTCGCGCTCACAGTCGGCGGTGACCATCTCGATGGGCTTGCCCGTGTTCTCGGACAAAATATGGTTCATCCGTTTCTTGATGATCTCCAGCCGCTTGAGATGGATGGCCATGTCCGTGATCTGACCCTGGGTGCCAGCTGAGGGCTGGTGGATCATGATCTCCGCGTTGGGCAAAGCAAATCGTTTGCCCTTGGCACCAGAGGAGAGCAGAAAGGCACCCATGCTGGCGGCCATACCGATGCAGATGGTAGACACATCACATTTGACATACTGCATGGTGTCGTAGATGGCCATCCCGTCGGTAACGGATCCTCCGGGGCTGTTGATGTAGAACTGGATATCCTTGTCCGGGTCCTGGGCCTCCAGGTAGAGAAGCTGGGCCACCACCAGACTGGCAGTGGTGGCATTTACCTCTTCCCCCAGGAAGACGATCCGGTCGTTGAGCAGCCGGGAGAAGATGTCGTAAGACCGCTCTCCCCGGTTGGTCTGCTCCACCACGTAAGGTACGAGGCTGGAATGGAACATAGCGATAAAATCTCCTTTTTCCGCTGGCCCTTCCCGGGCCAAAAACAGTATACGCTGAAAAGTATGCCCGGTTGGAGGAAGGTTATTCCTTATTCAGTGGGCTCCTCAGTTTTGTCAGGGGTGCCCTTCTTGGCACGGGTAGTGCGCTTCTTAGGAGCAGCCTCTCCCTCGGTGGCAGGCTCTTCCTCCTTAGCGGCCTTTTTCTTGGCCGTCTTCTTGGGCTTTTCCGCCTTGGCCTCAGCCTTTACCAGCTCCATGGCCTTCCGGCGCAGGAGTGTGGCCTTCACATCCTCAGGCGCAGCGGCAGCCTTGACCTGCTCCACATCCATGCCATACTGCTCGGCCAGCGCCTTGTACTCGGCCTCCAGCTCCTCGTCGGTAATGGTCATGTTCTCAGCAGCGGCCACGGCATCCAGTGCCATCTCAATCTTGATCTGGTGCTCAGCGGCGGCCTTGGCCTGCTCACGCATGGCATCCAGGGTCTGGCCGGTCATTTGCAGATACTGCTGGAAGGGCAGTCCCTGGCGCTCGAAGCGATCAGCATACTCCTGAAGGACCTGATCGCCACGGAAGTCGATCATGGCCTGGGGCAACTCTACCTTCAGCTCGCCGATGAGCGCATCAGTAATGGCATCCTCAAAGGCGTGCTGGGCAGTGTGCTCACGGCGCTCCCTCAGCTTGGTCTCCAGGTCCTTTTTAAACTCCTCCAGAGTATCAAACTCAGATACATCCTTGGCAAACTCATCATCCACCACGGGAGCCTGAGGCTCCTTTACCTCATGGACCTTGACCTTGAAGACCACAGGCTTACCGGCCAATTCGGGCGTGTAGTCCTCGGGGAAGGTAACATCCAGGTCCTTCTCATCGCCGGGCTTCATGCCCACGACGCCCTCTTCAAAGCCGGGAATGAAGGAGTGGGAACCCAACTCCAGGGCATGGTTTTCGCCCTTGCCGCCCTCAAAGGGCACGCCGTCCTTGAAGCCCTCAAAGTCAATGAGGACCGTATCGCCCTCCTTGGCTTCCCGCTCCACATTTACCAGACGGGTAGCCCGCTGAACATAGGGCTTCAGTTCGTTCTCCACATCCTCAGGGGTGATCTCCACCTCTTCCTTGGATGCGGTCAGGCCTTTATAGTTACCGATCTCAAAGGGAGGACGGACCGTGACCAGGGCCTTGAAGGTAAAGCCATCCTTGCCCACCTCCAGAATCTCCACCTTGGGATAGGCCACAGGATCCAGCCCCTCCTGCTCCACGGCCTGGGCATAAGCGTTAGGATAGAGCTCGTCGATGGCGTCCTGGTAGAACACGCCAGAGCCATACATGCCCTCAATGATCTTCCGGGTGGCATGGCCTTTCCGGAAGCCGGGGACAGCAATGTTCTTCCGGTTTTTGCGATAGACTTTGTCCACCGCAGCCTCAAACTCCTCGGCGCCCACCTCGATGACCAGCTCGACGGCGCTATTCTCCTGATTTTCCTTACTCTTGACGTTCATCTACTTACTTCCTCCTGAATGTGTAATATCAGAATCCTATCTATAGTACCAAATCTTTTGGGATTTTTCCACTCTTTTTTTCAAAAACGAAAAAATTCTTCTTTTAGGCCTTACGGGAGTACCAGCTTTGGTACGAAACGCAGGTAGTCGGCCGCCACCAAACGATAGTCTACACCATTGTGCTCCCCCTCGATGGCCAATCGGTGGCTGCCCCCGTGGAGATGCCCGTAGTAGCACCGCGCTACCCTGTACCGCTCCAACAGAGCCAGTATCTCAGGACAGGTATAACCCTGGTAGAGCGGTGGATAGTGGAGAAAACACAGCTTGTGTCTGTCTCCGGCTGCCTTCAGCGATGCCTCCAGGCGAATAAGCTCCCGGTTGAAGACTTTTTCATTGTGTCCCTGCTGATCCTCCTCATAAAACCACCCTCGAGTACCGCACAGGGCTACATCCCCATAAAAGTGACAGTTATTATGGAGGATGTCCAGTGTCTGAAAGCCGTTTCAGTAAAGAAGGTCTTCATTTTGGAGGCTGTAGTCCACCAGTAGTCGTGGTTGCCCTTTAAAAGAAGCTTCCGCCTTCCTGGCAGGGCGTTCAGCCAGGCAAAATCGGGTTTTGCCTGCTCCAGGCTCATACCCCAGGAGATATCCCCGCACAGGACCACGGTATCCTCCCGCCCCACCACGCCGAAGCCGGCAGAAAGCTTGTCCATATATCCCTCCCAGGCACCGCCGAAGACATCCATAGGCTTGTCGGCCCCCAGCGACAGGTGGGGGTCGCCCAGGGCAAATAGAGCCATGGGTCTACCTCCTTCTCATGCTCACCGAAGCATCTCCAGCACCCGGTCAGCCATATGGTCCTTTTCGGTGATTTGTTGGAAGCGGACTTCCTTCCCCTTTAGATTGGCCAGAGGTGTGGGCACCGGGACCCCGGTAACTTGAGCGAGCTGGTCCAGGATGTCAGTGCCAGACGCCAGGCTGGTGACTCCCAGCGCGCCCAGAACATTGTCACAGAACTTAAAGGGGCTGGCGGTAGATACCACCACAGAGGGGGTATCGTACCCCGTCCCCCGACGATACTCCTCCAAAACGCGGAAGGCCACGGCGGTATGAGTATCGATGAGATAACCCTTGTCCTTCCACATCTTCGCGATCATGGCCTGCGTGTCCCCATCACTGCAGCAGCCGGCGGCAAAATACTTATCCAGCTGCTTTTTTACCTTCTCGCTGACCTCGTAACGTCCCTCCGAAGCCAGCGCCGCCATGTACTCTTTTACAGCCACATCATCCCGCTCCGTGAACTCGAAGAGCATCCGCTCCAAGTTGGAGGAGATGAGAATATCCATGGAGGGAGACATGGTGTTATAGAAGGGGCGGTTCCGGTCGTAGATACCGGTTTTGATAAAATCAGTGAGGACATTGTTCTGATTAGAGGCACATATGAGCTTGTGAATGGGAACGCCCATCTGCTTAGCATAATATGCCGAGAGGATATTCCCAAAATTCCCCGTAGGCACGCAGACGTTAATGGGGTCCCCTTTCTGGATCTTACCCTCCTTGAGAAGGTCACAATAGGCGGAGATATAGTAGACGATCTGCGGCAGGATGCGGCCCCAGTTGATGGAGTTCGCCGAGGAGAAAAAGTACCCGCGGCCAGCCAGCGTGTCACGGAGCGTGGCGTCGGAAAAGAGCTGCTTTACACCGGTCTGGGCATCATCAAAATTGCCCACCACGGCACAAACCCCCACATTATCTCCCTCCTGGGTTTGCATTTGCAGCTGTTGAATGTCAGAAACCCCATCTTTGGGATAGAATACCAAGATTCGGGTCCGATCCACATCCCTAAAGCCCTCCAAGGCCGCTTTGCCGGTATCGCCGGAGGTAGCCACCAGGATACACACTGTCTTCTGCTCCTCATTTTTCCCCAAAGAGGCCGAAAGCAGGTGCGGCAGCATCTGAAGGGCCATGTCCTTGAAGGCACAGGTGGGCCCATGCCAGAGCTCCAGGCAGTAAGTCCGGTCATCCAGCTGGCGTACCGGCGCCACCGCCTTGGTGTCAAATTTGTCAGGCCCATAAGCCCGGCTGGCAAAGGCGGAGAGCTCGGAGGCTGTGAAGTCATCCAGATAGGAGCCCATCACAAATACAGCCCGTTGTTGGTAGGACATGTCAGTCATAGTTTTCAGCCCATTGGGAGAAAGCTTGGGCAGCACCTCCGGTGTCAGTAGCCCGCCATCCAGAGCTAGGCCCTGGGCAATCGCCTGGGCCGCGCTGCATTTTTGATTTTTATTCCTTGTGCTTACATACTGCATACTTCGTTCACGACCCTCATCAGATTAGAATAGAAGAGCTTCTCCAGCAGAGGCTCAGAGTAATTGTGCCGGAGCAAATGCTCATAGAGTTTCTCCAGATCCTGAATACCGTTGATTCCCTGGGGCAGGCGGGTACAGCCGTCCCAGTCGCCCCCCACAGACACATTGTTTTCTCCACCCAGAGAAAGGAAATGCTCCAGATGGGCAACCACTGTGTCCAGGTCTGGGTCATCCCCCAGGAAACCGGCGTACATGTTGAGACCGGCAACCCCATTGGTGTTTATTATGGCAGTAAATTGCTCATCGGTCAAGTTCCTTGGATTGGGAAAGACCGATCGTGCATTGGAATGGGTGGCCACTACCGGCCGGGTGGTCGTCTCCATGACATCCCAGAAGCCGGGATCAGACAGGTGGGATACATCTACCAGCATGCCCAGCTCCCCCATGGTTTTCACAAAGGCTCTTCCCTGCTCAGAGAGACCCCGCTCCTTTTCCTGTGCATTGGTGCCTGAAAGTGCATTGGGGTGGTTCCAAGTAAGGTTCACCGCCCTTGCCCCCATCCGGTGTGCCAACCGGAGCTTCTTCAGATCACAATCCAGCAACTCCGCGCCCTCCACCGATAGAAATGCTGCTATCTTACCGGAGGAAATGGCAACCTCTGCTTCTGCCCCGCATCGGCAGAAAGATACAAGATCAGAATTTGAGTCTAACTCTCCCCGGAAGAGCGCATATTCCTCTAAACAAACCTCCCACAGCGGGCGGCCAGGCATGTCCTCTGTGGAGCCGAAAATAGCGAAGAACTGCGCCCAATGTCCCCTTCCCTGCCTTCGCTCCAAATCCAGCTGCCCTGACCGTCTACGGAGCCCCCCGCCCTCCAGGTAACAGCTTAATACAGTATCACAGTGTCCATCAAACAAGTCCATAGCTAAAACGCATCCTCTATGTAGTTGATTTCCGGTTTCTGGGTGGCTGTTCCCTCCGGGGCATAGACTTCCGCCACGTCAAATCGGGGTTGAAGTGCGGATGGGTGCTTCAGCAGATAGAGCTGGGCTGAGATGCGAACCCTCTCCTGCTTTTTGTGGTCCACGAAGGCCCTGGCAGGCGCAAAAACAGCGTTTTTTCGGAGCTTCACTTCTGTAAAGATAATATACTTGCCGTTCTCTGCAACCAAATCAATCTCACCATATCGGCACCTCCAGCCCGCAGCTACCACACGCCAGCCCCTCGCTCTGAGCCAGTCCGCCGCCTGAGATTCTCCCCAACGGCCCAAAAGCTGTCGGTCGCCGCCCGTCACAGCTCTTCACCTTCCCCGTAGAGCTTTTTAAGGAAGCTCTTTCGATGGATAGGGCAGGGACCATACCGCCGCAACAGCTCATAATGGCGCTTGGTTGGATAGCCTTTGTGATGGTCAAATTCATATTCTGGATATTGTCTGGCCATCTCTTCCATATATCGATCCCGGCTTACCTTGGCCAGAATAGATGCTGCTGCAATATTGGCGCTGAGACTGTCACCCTTTACTACTGTGCGGTGTGGACAGGAGATTCCCTTGTCGCGATTCCCATCGATCAGGGCGAAATCAGCTGCTGGGTCCAGGGCCCGGATGGCCCGGTCCATAGCCAGCAATCGGGCGGACAGGATATTGATTTGGTCAATGGTAGCGGCATCTACAGAAGTCACCGCCCAGGCCACCGCCTTTTCCCGAATCTTGTCAAACAGTCGGTCCCGGACCTTGGGAGACAGCTTTTTGGAATCATTGAGTCCTTCAGGAACCCATCCCCAGGGCAAGACGACTGCCGCGGCATACACATCCCCGGCCAGGGGGCCTGCGCCCGCCTCATCAGCACCACAGACCAACAGGGCGCCCTCCTGACGGCACTGCGACTCAACTGCCCAGAGGTCAATCTGCTCCACACCGCTCAACCCCTTCCGGCGCTTCAAGTGTAAAGCGTCCAAGTTTTCCACCTCTAAACTCATCCAACAGCACTCGGGCCATACGGTTGAGGTCTACCTCACCCCCTGAGATGAGGAAACCGCGCTTACGCCCCGCTGCCTCCAACAGTACCCAGCCGGGTGTACCGGCCTCCAGGGTAAGCCTATAGCGTTCCGCCAGAGCCTGAGGATACCTGGATGCCAGTTCCTCCATAAGGGTACAGCCCAGCTCTTCCACATCCATAATATCATCCTTGATGGCACCGGTGTAGGCTAAACGACGGCCCACCTCCTGGTCCTCAAATTTGGGCCACAGGATACCGGGCGTATCCAGCAAGTCCAAACCGGCGTCTACGGCCACCCACTGTTTGCCGCGGGTAACCCCGGGCCGATCCTGTGCCTTAGCTGACTTCCGTCGTGCCACCTTATTAATAAAGGTGGACTTGCCTACATTGGGCACACCGACCACCATCACACGGACAGGTCGGCCTACCTGTCCCTTCTCCCGCCACCGGGCGATTTGCTCCTTTAGCGCCTCCCTAGCCACATTGGAAAACTGGTCCACACCCTTTCCAGTCTTGCTGTCGGTCTCCAGGACAGCGCAACCTCGGGCCCGGAAGCATTTCCCCCATGCCTTGTTCAGTGCCGGGTCAGCTTGATCGGCACGGTTGAGAACAATGAGCCGAGGTTTGGTCCCCACCAACTCGTCAATATCCGGGTTTCGGCTAGACCGAGGGATACGGGCATCAATGACCTCCGCCACCAGGTCCACCAACTTCAGATCAGCCTCAATCATCCGGCGGGTCTTGGTCATATGGCCGGGATACCATTGTATGTTCAAGCCGTTCAGCTCCTTCCTCCCTGGTCTCATTATAGTCATCATTATACAACACTTTCCGGTGAAATGAAAAGAGTTCTGTCACTTTTTTGAAAAAAGATACAAAAAAAGAGTGATAAGCCCCTTCTTTTTGGGCGTCTTGAGCGATCTATAGACTTGTCCACAAAATGAAAAAAGGAGCGGCGAACCGCTCCTTTTTCTCACGCTTCTTACAGCTTTTCCTTGATCTTGGCGCTCTTACCCACGCGGTCACGCAGGTAGTAGAGCTTGGCCCGGCGCACCTTACCGGTGCGGACGGTCTCGATCTTCTCGATAACGGGGGAATGGAGGGGGAAGACCTTCTCCACACCAACGCCGTAAGAGACACGGCGAACAGTAAAGGTCTCAGCAATGCCGCCGTGCTTCTTCGCGATCACGGTACCCTCAAAAACCTGGATACGCTCACGGTTGCCTTCCTTGACCTTAATGTGCACCCGAACGGTGTCGCCCACTTCCACCTTGGGAGGCTCGGCCTTCAGGTACTTCTCATTGAAATTCTGCATGAGATCCATTTTTACTTCCTCCTGTTTATAGGCGGTCGTACCGGCTCTTTATGCCGCTCCTCCATTTTGGAGCGCCGCCGCAGAGGACCACCCTTTATCAAAGCCAAAATATGATACCATAGAGAAAGGAAAATTGCAAGCCTATTTTCCCACTTTTCTCCCCCGGAACTGACAAGCCAGCAGCCAACCACCCATGAGTGCCAGAGTAGCACCACCTCCCCTGACCAGAAGACTGAGCCCCCCCGTCAGCAGACCGAAGCCCAGGGCCAGGGAGCAAACCCGTACCCCTGCCGCAGCTGTATCGTGGGGTAGGAATCCTGTCAAAATGAGCATCAGTGCCCGCCCTCCATCCAGTGGCCATACCGGCAGCAGGTTGAACCATCCAAGGCACAGGCTCAGCCCTGCCAGGAGCCATCCCTCCTCTCGTCCGCTCCCCAGACGCAGTGCCGCCAGAGCCAACAGCAAATTGGCCGCCGGACCGGCCAGAATGGCTATCAGCTCTCCAGCATAGGTCAGGGGATGCCGCTGATCCAGGGGCATTTCTCCGCCTGAAATTGTCAGGCGTAATCCCCTTACACTCCCTCCCTGAAGCCGAACAGCGGCATAATGGCCCAACTCATGGACGGCGGCGGCCAACGTGGCCCAGGGCAGCACGCCTTCCCCATCCAATAAAACAAGCTCGGATGCCAGGATGAGGAAGCCAGGGTCACATGTGATTCCTTTTTTCACTTCCACGGCCTACTCCGTCCCGATATAATCCGCCGGGTCCACCAACTCTCCATTTACCTTTATTTCAAAATGGAGATGAGCGCCGGTAACCTCACCAGTATCTCCCACTTCAGCCACCTTTTCTCCTGCGGCGACCTGTTGCCCTGGCTGGACACAAAGTCGGCTGCAATGCGCATAGAAGCTGGTCACTCCATTGGCATGTTGAATTTGAAGATACTGTCCATAGGCTGGACTCTCTCCGATGTAGTCCACTACACCGGCAGCAAACGCTTTGATGTCTGTTCCATAGTTGGCGGCCATATCCAAGCCGTTATGGAATTTTTCCCCGCCTTCGATAGGGTGTTCCCGGAGCCCAAAACCAGAGGAGACCGGCGCCATCACCGGCGCAACGGTCTCCCCCACCTTCAACGGATCAGTTTCCTGAACCTCCACCCCCTCTGCGGCAGGGGTTTCTATGATTTCGGGCGGCCGTGTACGCTCTCCCTCAGAGAGGACTGGAGGTGCTCCTGAGGCATCTAGCAAGTGCAGTGTACCAGCGCGCTCAGACAGACGTTCCACCTCCTGCAGATAGAGGGGATTGTCACGGTGAGTAAAGGTATAGGGACTCCAGTCCTCCTCAAGCCCCAGTACGGACTTCCACACCTGGGTAACGACCTCTGTCCCACTCTCTCCCTGATCCACGGCACGCCCCAGCTCGGCAAAGACCGTCTTGAAATCAGTATCTGTCTGAATGATATGGAGGAGTTCGCCGCGAACCTCCCCCATACCGCCGGGAATGGCCCCTCGCCCCAGAAAGACCAGCAGAAAGAGTACCGCACACACGCATAGCTGGAGGAGCCGTCGTTTCTCCCGCGGGGCCAGGGACACGTTCCGCCCATCCCGCCGTCCGCTTCCTACGCTTCGCCGTCGGCTCGCCGTCCGCCGGCTCCTGCTCTCCCAACGCCGCACGCGCTCCACGGCCACCGCCTCCTATCCTCACTGTTTCAACTCATCCTATTCGGACGGGCCGTGAGATATGACGGATACCCAGGTCTAGCGTTTCTTTTTCTCCATAGCCTTACCCATGGCGTGCCGCACAGGTGCCGAGGGCTCCCGGTGATTGTTTTTGGCCAGCACCGCAGTAATCTGGCCACTCACCTGCTCCACCTCCTGCCGGAACACCGTAGCCGACAAGCGCAGAGCCCCGTGGCCCAGAATAATGAGCTGCTCCGCTCCGTCCGAGGTGGCTACCCGGACTCTGTGCTTCTTCCCCAGTTCAAGGGTAGTCTTTTCGATATAGGCGTCCGCTGTCTCCGCCTCCTTGGTGTAGACCACATAAATGTTATGGTAGCGGGAGACTTCACCCAGATTTCCCGGCACCTTATAGGCGTCAAAAACCAGAATGACCTCACACTTGCGGAACCCCTGATAATTGCTCAGAAGGTCCATCAGCATTTTCCGCGCGGCATCCAGGTGGTCCTGCGCCACTTTTTTGAGCTCCTCCCAGGCAAAAATAATATTGTAACCATCCACCAACAGATATTCTGGCCCCCGCTCCTGCTCCATGATCCGGTACTTCTCCCCATCCAGGCTGGTCCGAGCCGGTTTAGGAACAGGGCGAAAGGCCTCCCGCTCCACCCTACCATAGGTCCGCTCATAGATGGCCTGTAGCTCTTTATCCTCCTCCAGGGACCCAGACCAGCCTCTTCGGGTCACCACAGTAGGAAAGGCTTCCCTCTTTGGCTCTGATGGTGATAGGTCTATGCCGCTGCTCACATGGGCCATCTCCGGTACCTTATCCCACTTCACCACATATCCGGCTCCGTGGGCACAGAACACTGAGTCAGCGGGATTTTCCAGGTCCCGATTTGGGTCGTAGGCCCGTTCCTCCACCACCTTGGCCTGGTCCTGGCAGGGCTCATAGTCCCGGAAAACACAGGTCAGACGCCCCCGCCCTTTGGTGTAGGCCGTCACCTCTCGGGCGTAATCTCCCAATCCGGCCACTGGCGCTGCGCCGGTGAGTACCGTCGCTGTTCCCAGGGTCTCCGGGGCCTCAACCTGCCCGCCCATTCGCGGGAGCTCAGACATAGGTCGCCCCCCATA
>ERZ1090866.667-NODE-670-length-12323-cov-29.532198_pt1 | contig 12323 bp, 16 predicted proteins | sample MGYA00478477_ERZ1090866 | MGnify/ENA primary metagenome ERZ1090866 (study PRJEB33644, sample SAMEA5815737) | chicken gut metagenome | biome: Chicken; feature: Gastrointestinal Tract; material: Caecum | place: Ireland | collected 2019-01-01 | study: A study of the... | reverse complement strand
GATATGCGGACGGCAGCGTGCGGGAAAAGGATCACTCGGCTGTGCGGTCATGGACACGGACTGCACCTACCACTGCGCCGAACGCCTTGCAAGGGCGCAAGCGGAGATAGATGCGCTGAACGCGATCTCTCAGGACGATCCCTACGACCTGCACCTGCCGGACTTCCCGTACCGGAGCAAGAACGATATGTTCCTGGGCCCGTATTACCGGAACACCTATCACACGGACGTCAACCAGTTCGCGCTGCCGGACGGACAGGAAAACGTGCAGTACTTTCCGCCCTACACCATGATCCACTGCGAAGAGATCGACGCATACATGAACTGCCGCAGCTGGAAGCAAAGTCAGGTCGAAAAGGCAAACGTCATCGACGCGATCAAGTGGATCGGACACAACGAGCTGACGTTCATCGGCGATGCGCAGGTGTTTGACCGTCTGGACGCCGCTGTGCGCGCTCTTACCACGGACAGATGGTATGTGCTGCGTCGCCGGGACTATTACGAAGACGAAGAAAAGATGAACTGGCTGCAAGCCTTTTTCCGTCGTCCACAGCACCGCGTCATCCGCACGGAATGGGACTTTCTATGGATCAAGAATCAGATCCACACCCAGGCAAAGGAGCTGAGGGCGTTCGGCGAGATGATAGACCCCAGCGAGTACGTCAGGAAGTGCCGGTTCGTCTATTACGGGAACATATATGAACGCTACGACTCGAAGTCCGGGCGAAAGTACTGGCTGAAAGGCATCCGGGACTTCAACGTCGAGGAACATCCGGACAGAACGCTGACGCGTGAGGCGGTGGACGACTACTGCAAGCGCAACGCGCGCCGGGCGGAGAACGGAGAAGACGCCGAGGCATGACGAAACCCTGTGCAGGGGACGTTCCCTCGGCAAAGGACGTGGTTGTGCTTTTCAGCGAAAAACGCAGAAAAAAAGGCGTATGCCGCGAAAGCGTAAGAAACGGAGTTTCAAGCGAGCGGCATACGCCGTGTAGCGAGATGTATGAAGAGAGAAAAAGCGAACGTGATACAGCCGCTTGAAAAACGAAACTTGTTTCGTTTTGGATTCGGTGTAGGAATTTTAATTCCAAACCGAATCGCCGGCTATTTTTCTGGAGTCTTTTTCAGAGGGAGTGTATGAAGATCGAAAACACGACGTATTACGTCAATTCGACAAAGTTTTTCCGCAGCGGCGCACGCGCCGGGCGGACAGCGTTCGGCGATGACGGATTCACTTACATCTCGGACGGGATCGCCGTTGGCTTCCGCCGCGCCAGCAAAAGCAATTACGAGGTCACCGTCATGTACGACGGCGACGTCGCGCAGATCATCAGGCACAGCATCGCGGATGCGGCGGAGTTCGCCGCAAGAGCCGTGCTGCGTGCCGAAGAATAACGGAGGGACACTATGACGACTGAACAACTTCTCAGGCTGAACGCAAAACCCAATGCTCTGATGTGTGCTTACTTTGAAGCGGAGGACTCCGGCAACTCACCCGCTCTGAATCGCATCGGCACCGAACTGAACGAGATCAGGTCAAAATGTGATAGGCACACTACCATGTTTACGTGTTATCGCCGACTTCGAGGAGGTGAAAGATGAAGATACGAGTCATGGGAACGAAGGAAGAATGCGAACAAGCACGGAGATATTATTCGGCGCTGTCCGGGGACGAGAACGTCAAGAGCGTAAGCATCTCGGAGCTTTACCCTAACCGCAACAGTTTTAACATCTTCCGCGTCTACATCGACGTGGAGTATTACGGCATCGCCGCGTCGCCGGCGGCAGCTCTCACGGAAAGAGCCCGTAAAACGCGCTGAGCCGCCGCGGCAACAAAAACCCGAGGGAATATCCGGGCAGAAATATCACGGGAAATATAGGAGAAGGCAATATACCGATGACAGACAAAAGACAGATAAAGCAAGCGAAGTCAAACAAGCGAAAAACTGCCGGCAGCAATGAGGGCTCGCCTCGTGATGAGTTCCGCAAACGCAGAAAGGGCGGAAGCGGTCACCCGGAATATATCTACCGGAAGGTGGGCAACAACTTTGAGTTCATCGGCATCACTCATTCGCCCATCAGCCGCGGCGTGAAAAATATCAAGCTGGACAAGAATCCGGATCCCACCGACGAAAGTGATGCATACATAAAGCCCACACCGGAAAAACGCAGCACTTCCGAATTCCATAAAAAACCGCTCAAAGGTTGGCGAATTGCGGACAGCGACAAGCCGAAAATCGAGGAAGTAAAAGCAAAAGGGCAAAAGAAAAAGAGCGATAACAACTAGCCGGGAAGCCTTGGTTGTTCATTACTGGTCGTCGAAACTTAATTCGCTCTACACCAAACGCTCTACTTTAATTATATGCATTTTGAGCGTTTTGTCAACAGTTTGTGCTCCCCGACGATCCTCGGCGCTCAGAGCGCCGTCTAAATAACCGCATTCAATAGACCTTTTCTATACCCTCCGAGTGGGGGTAAGGGGGAGATATATGCATCAAAGGCGCAGCCGGCGGCTGTGCGGCAGCAGGGACAGTGTCCCCTGGTATACATATGATGACGCGCTAGCAGGCACCCAGGCGCGTGACAGCCGGGTAAGTCGTGCGGGAGGACTGACGTAAAAAAACTCTCGGACAGCGTGTACGGCTGTAAACGGTACGGTGGACTCAATCTGTGGGGTTCTGCCGCTGCCAGAGCTGCGGGGTTGAGTGCAGTTAGGCGGCAGATTAAAGCGAAGCGTCCGGGCTCCATACGGGCTCAAAGCAAGCTCCCTCTGCAAATTGCAGGGGGATATCCTGCTCGCGAGCCGTCACCACCGGGCTCAACGCTACAAAAGATCGTGTCGAAAGCCTTCCTGACTTCCCTCAGGCTTCTGTGCAAGCTCCTAAAGAGAGCTAAAGTATGGTTTCGCGCAAAGGGTGGCATCGTCCTGGAGGGGGCATTATGCGCCCCCTCCGAGGACGCAGAAAAAGAGTACGTCACCTAATCATGCACGGCAGCCTGTCCGGAGCGCGCGGGGTTCGTACCCGTGACGTCGGGTACGGGCGCCGGGTGCAAAGCAAGCCGCAGCACTGCGGCGCGCTAGTCCTGATCAGCCGCGCAGCGCCGTACTTCTTTTTTGCTTCTTTTTTCTTAAAACATAGCCGATTTTTCAAGGCTAAAATAAGGCTACACCGGTGCGATTGTCTAAAAAAATCCACTGTTTAGTAGGGTTTTTGAGCCTTCTGGCGACGATGGGGTTCAAGAGGCCGGAAGTTCAAATCTTCTCACCCAGACCACGCATAATATACTATGTATATTATGAAATCGGACGGAGCGTGTCGTCGTTCCGTTCTTTTTTTACTCTTTTCACCCCGAAATCGCCTCTGACAAGGCTACATTTTCCCAAAATAAGGCTACAACCATAGTTATAAGGCTACACCCTCCCGAGCAAGGCTACACCGGGTTAAGCACCGTCAATGCCTTCAGCTGCCGCATATAGGCGACGATCTCCGTCTCGATAAATTCCGACGGCTTCCTGAGCGCCAGATATACGTCCGCCTGCTCTACTCTGGCATGCCCTACCCAACGTTTCACCATGTACGGCGGAAAGCCCAGCTCGTAACAGTTCGTGATGAAGGTATGCCTCAGGATATGCCCGCTGAACTGCAGCCCCATCGAGCGGAAGATCTTGCCGAAGTATCTCGGCGTATAGCTGCCCTCATATCCGAAGATCCTCTCTTCCGGATCCTTGACGCTCTCGATCACCGGGCGCAGCAGTTCGGCAAGCGGCGGCGCAATGGGCACGGTGCGCTTCCCTGCCTTTGTCTTCGGCTTAACGCGCTCGTTGTCATATCTGTCCCACGTTCCGCCGACGGAAATCTCCATGTTCTCGAAGTCGACGTCGCACGCACGCAGCGCGTTGAGCTCCCCTTGCCTGAGTCCCGTCATGAGCAACGCCCGGGCAAAGACCGGCATCTTCCAGTCCGCGAGTCGGCTGCGGTCCACCGCATCCAGGAGCGCGACCTGCTGACGGTGAGTCAGAGCGCCGAGCTCCGGCTGTTCGTAACGCCTGAAGCGCACGCCCTCATACGGATTGCGCGGGATCAGCTCCGCTGCGGCAGCGTCGCGGAGACTCTCCGACAATATGGCGGCGCACTTCGTGCGCGTGCAGTCGGACTCGATCTCCACCAGGAACTTCTGCAGCGTCAGCGTCTTGATCTCCCGGAGAGGAAGATCTCCGATGTTCGGGATGATGTAATTTTTAAGGTACCCGCGGATGGTCTTCAGATAGCCCGTCTTGTGCCCGGCGGGCTCTTTGTAAAGGCGCATCCACTCGTCCGCCCACTCCCGATAGGTCATGACGTCGGACACTTTTTTATTTTGTGCTCTCTCCGACGGCTTGTCATGCTCGAGCTTATTGCGCTTTTGCCAGCACTCGCTTTTCGTCCTGCCGTAGATGCTCGTCTGCTTCCCGCCGGAATAAAACCTGTACTGCAAAAGCCCGTCCCGATATTCCCTGAACGCGCCGTCCGTGTATTGCAAAGCCACACTCTCACCTCCTTCTGACTTTGCAACCGCACCGGTGTTTGAAAATACTCCCCATCCGTTCGCATACGCACGGTATGTCTTGCCCGACGGGGAAAAGAATGCCGGCGGATCCGCCGGCGGTGGAGAAACTCGCCCGGCATCCAGGAAGCCGACGAGCTCGTTTATAATCTGCTGCACTTTTAAGATCTTTTCATACGCAAAATCATCCATAGTCCGCCCCCTTTAAGGAGCGGCATTTTACCATTTTTTGTTTTCGTTCTCAACATCATTATGACGCAGATACCTGTTTTCATCTATGATATTCTTTTCTGATTGTTTCTTTGCTGACAACACTGATGCGCTCTGCCCTTTACCAGATGCCTGCGACGCTACATTGCCTGCCTTTCGCGACATATAATTGATGGCAGGTATATTCGTCTGCTCTAGTATGTATTGATAACCGCACTTTTTGCAAAGCACCTTTACTTTATAGACCTGTTTATAATGAGGATGTGCTCCAAAGATCGCTGAGATGAAAGCAAGAGCAATTCCACCTAACATTACATATCCGAGAATTCTGGTTGCTTTATCATCTGATGTGTCCGTATCTAGGAATAAAAACAATGCAATCACAAAGGTAAGAATGCCGACGCAGATGAAAATTACCGATGCTACGGTAAAATGCGTTTCTCTTTCTTCTTTCGGCTCGTTGAAAAATTCGTGACAGTCTTCACAACCGCATTTGGGACACTTCATGCGAGATTCCTCCTTTTGGCTTCATCGTGCTGATAAATTAATCCTTTCATATAACCTATGACCTGCTGCTGCTCTGCGGATGAAAGCTGTTCGAAAAGGTCAAGCACTTCAGGGCGCTCCACACGGGCGTCGTCGAAGAGCTGTGGGGATCTTCCAAGCAGCTCATCCACCGTTACGCCGAAGAAATCAGCGAGTTTACCTAACATCTCAAGTGTAGGTTCACGCTCTTCGCGCTCATATCCGCAGAAGGTGCGCACCGGAATGCCTATTGCATTGGCGACATCTTGTTGTGAAAGATGTCTGCTTTTTCGAATATTTTTTAAATCCATAATTGAATTTTGCTCATTTTGTGTAAAACTTTTCAATTAAATTTAATAAAAAGCATTGACTTACACGATTTGAGCAATTATATTTAGATTAAATCTACACGATTTGAGCAGTTATCGATTGCGTTAGGGATGCGGACGGAGTTTGAGTCGAGAACGGCTCTACCGCCGCGCACAGAGCGCCACACAAGCACACGGAGGGTTTTATGTTTTACGGATTGAGCGAAGAAGATGCACCGAACTTTGAGGTTCTTTGTTTTGATGAGTTCAACACCTGCGTCAACAAAGAGTATTTTCACACGTACGCAGAGGCACGCGAGTTCGCCGAGGCTGAGCAGACGAAACTCGATTATGAGTGGGTGTCGGTGACACCGATGAACGCCAGAGCCCACGTCGAAATGTATCAAGCGCAAAAAAAGTCGTGAACCCTGCCCGGAGCGCAAACCCTCTGTGTTTTTGCGTTCCGGGCGTTCAACTTTTAAGACAAGGAGGAAGCAAATGAAAAAGAACGCGATGTTGAAGACATTTCTTGTGACGCTAGCGATCCTAGTGCTGGCGGTGTGCGTCATGGCGGCTATGACGGAGGGGTTCACCAACTGGAACCCTTACGGTTGGCTCGGTGATGCGGAGGAGGAAACCGTCACACCGGGCGGAGATCCCGAAGTCCCGGACGAGCCCAAAGAGCCCACGGAGCCCGAGACTCCCGTCGAGCCTGAAAAGCCGCAAGCGGATCAGACGCTGAGCCTCAATCTCACGAGCATAGACGAACTGGTCGGCTACGAGTTCAACGAGGCGTCAGATTGGACTCAGATTGCAACCGAAGCCCCTTCGAACGGAGAATATTCCGCAATTTCTATTCTTTCGATAGATACTTTCTCTCCGGCGTTCGATCAAGAGGGAATGTTCGAGATCCTCGGTACGGTCGAGTCTGTCACGGTCGAGTTTAACGGCACGACTTACGAAATGACTGCAAGCGGTACGGACGGGACGCAGCACACGTTCCGGGACGCCGAAAGAACGATGTACTTTATCTTCATGACTTTGGATGAATCTATGCAAGTGGGCGATCAAAAATACGGCTGCGTGATTCTCGGTGTCGGCGCCAATGCACCTATCGAGAGTTTCAAGATCGTGAGCTTCAATATGCCGGCAACGGAATAAGGAGGAAGCAAATGAGCAAGATCTTCAAAAGCAAAGTCCCGATGACGTCGGATGAAAAGAATGCGCTTAACCAGATCGCGAAGCTGGACAGCCGGATCATCGACGACAATACGCGCATCAGACTGGACACGACCTACGTCTCTAAGGACGGCAGCACGCGCAAGCGGTATGTGTTGGCGCAGGGAGACCGCGTGAAGTGGGAGGCGGAGTTCACGGAGAAGAACAAGAAGCAGTCCCTTGAGCAGATCTTCTCCGTCAGGCGCAAGCAGAAGCTGGATCCGGCGCCGAAAAACAAGTCGTCAAAAGCTAAGGTGCAGAAAACCGAAGCGAAGCCGCAGAAGAAAGGAGCGAAAAAATGAAAGATCTGGACATCACGGAACTGTGCGAGCTGCAGGCGCTGCTCATCCGCTACCGGCACGAGCTGATCGTGCATGAGCAGGATAACATCGAGTTCGACTCCGGCGAGCTGCTCACCAAAGAGATCGGCGCCGTTACGGAGGCGCTCAACGTCGTCATGGACGACATCACTTATCGCGCGGGCAACTGACTCTCATATAGCCGCTGCGGGCGACGGGCATACGCCCGCGGCGGCAACCTCCTAAAGAACCATGTACGGAAAAAACGGATTTTACAGGGTACTCGGAAAACTTCTCACCACGCTGATCGGCGCGGCGATACTCTTTGTCCTCGGCATCGCGATCGCCGCAGTGGTGAAGGACAGTACCTTTACGGCCGAGTGGGCGAACATGATAGCGTGGTTCCAGACCTGGGCTAAATGACGAATTATAAGGCGCGGTAGCACCGCGAAGGAGATTAAGCATATGTCAAACAAAACGAGAAACACTCAGCCGCGCAGCAAGGCGACCGCCTGGCTGACCGCGCTCATCGTCATCCTGATGATCGCTTGCGTCGGTGTAGGACTCATCGGCTACTACTCTGCCGGCTTTTCGGACTGGTCTCAGTTCGAGGCAGCCTTCGGCGGCGACAAGCAGCCCTCGGACGAAACGCCCGGCACCGGCGAATCCGAGGAGAACGGTTCTAATACCGTAATCACAAACAGCGAGCGCGTGCTGCTCGCCGTCAGCGCAGCAACCACAGCCGCAGAGTCAAACACCGTCAGCAAGACTCTGACCGCAACGGTACTTCCCGAGGATGCACCCGACAAGTCCGTTGACTGGAGCGTCGCGTGGTATGTTCCCCTGGAAGGTGAACCGGACGTCACCGACTATGTCACCGTTACGCCGCAATCTGACGGCAGCAACATCGCGACCGTCACGGCGCATCAAGGCTTTGAAGGCGCAAGCATCTGCATCACCGTCACCACCCGCATAGGCGGCTTCTCCGCCATGTGTCTTGTCACCTATGACGGCGCGCCCGAGACCCTGAGCCTGGTTCTCAACGATGTGGAATATCAAAACACCGACACACTTGAGCTCTCTGCCGGCCAGACTTACTCCGTGGATCTGAAACTTGACAACACGCTCGGTCAGGTCGGCAGCAAATACGGAACGTTCGAGATCGTAAGCGTATCGATGCAGGGACGTTTCAATGCTGTTAAAAGAATGATAGTAAACGGCTCTGTTCGTAAGACTGAGAATATTGTCATCGACCTTGCGGATCCTACGTTCTATCTCTACGATCTTGAAACAGAGGGAAATGGCGATTTGTACACTATCCAACACACCGATTTTGCGGAATTTTCTATACAAGGTGATACATTGACAATTCAGGCAAAAAAGAGTGAAGCAAGCTATCGTCTGCCTAGCGGCTCTTCTTTTGTGCGCACAGGCACCGAGGTTGTTTACGACAGCCCTTACGTTGATCCGCGCACCGGCGGACAGGCGGACAACTGCCGTCTGTATATAACAGTTCGTGACACCGTGTCCGATGTCAAATCTCTGTTTTTTATAGACATCACCTCCACTGTTACCGGCGTCTCGATAAGCGATAGTGAGATCACGTTCTGACAAGGAGCAGCCCTATGAGAAAAACGCAAATAGCACTTATCATTTTGCTCTTCTTGCTTTGCATAGGCATAGGGCTGTTCGCCTACTTCACAGATGGATTCGACTTCTCCGAGGGAGTGCCCTCGCATGATCCTGCGAGCGGCGCGCTGACGGTTTCGGCAAACGGTCAAACGCTCTCCCCCGACAGCGCTCTCCCTGAAGAGTCCGCCTTGAGATTTGACGTCAATGCGGATGAGTTCACCGCAGAAGTTCTGCCCGGCAGCGCGACATTCGATTTCCGCCACAACGGCGCGCTTGTTAAATTCCCGTATCTGGACGGCAACTTCAATGACGCTTTTGAAGTCACTGTCTCGGACGGCTACTTCACTATGAACACAGCAAACCGCAGCATGGAGATGATCCTCGAAGCGTTTTATCCCGGTGAGGACGTCACCGACATCAGTGCTCTGGATGAGACCGAGGCATACTTCATTCTGCGCGTCTCCGGAAACGGAGAAACGGTCGAGATCCCTCTCACGGGGTTCTACGAGTTCATAAAGATCGAGCTCGACAAAACGGAGATCATATTCTGATGAAACACTATCTTGACAAGCCAGCAACACGCATCGTTCTGGTGCTGCTCATAATTACCCTCCTCATCCCTGTATTGACGGCGTTCAGTTCTCCGTCGGTGGCTTATGCCGCCGGCGGGGATGCCGTCAACTTCGACACCACCGACGTTATGGATGATCTCACCGGCAGCGCTCTGAACGGCGTCCCTTTCGACGTCGCAGACTATCCGTATGACAAAAACGGTGAGATCCAGATCCTCGGGTTTGTCGAGTATTGCTATTCCGAATACGAGAATCTCCGGGGCAATTACGGACTGTATCTTTACATATACAATCCCGCGCTGCTCGACATCGCCACCGGCACGGGAAGCAACCGTATAGAGATGGCGACGGAGTTCTCCGAAGACGGTACGCCTACCGCTTACAACAAGTTTGCGTTGCAATTCTGCGGCGTCTCGGACGGCGTTGAGGCTAACCGTTTCTGGAAGTTCAAGATCGCGGACAGCGCTTACTTCCTGGACAAAGTCAATGTAAACGCGCGGTCTTACTACGTTTCCGGCGTGGAGATCCAGACCTACGGCGAAGAAAACGCAAAAGAAGTAAAGGTCGCAACTCAATATACATTTACCGGGTTTGCAAAAGGTTATTCCGCCGAGTCGGAGGAAATAAGCACTTTATCCGGCAGCGCCGAGCTCATGGAAGTGGTGGAAATCAACGGTTTGCTTGACCGGCAAACCGTATATCGCACTGACATGAGCAATCCTAATGTTACATCTCACAATCAAGTTAATGGCGTCTACTTTGCTTTAGATGATGAGATTATCCAAAGATACGGAAAACTTCAGAGGATAAAAGCAGAATGGTGGGAATATCGCACTACGCCTATTTTAGTGGTCAACAGCTCTGACATTGCGGAGGCGCTCGATGAGTGGGTGGGTGTCATTATGGGCACCTACAACAGCGCGCTGCCTTATGGTGTCAGCACCGGATACTATTATCATAGCAATCCCGGGTTTACATCCTCTGTAAATTATTCCTGGACTTACAATGTCAATCTGGACAAGTCAGGAAGCCTCTTCACAACCAACTATGACTCAGACGAAGTCTGTGAAAAGCTTAGCTGGATACTCTTTGAAAACGCCGATTCTCTCGATAACAATTACAATGTCGACGCCGGAAAACTGGTCGAATATATGCAGACATATAGCGATCGATATCCAAATAAGGTCATTACCGACAACGGAGTAAAGTACAACAGCGACCTGCTTACAACGGATGTGGGCGACGGCAGAAAAGCAGGATATAACGTCTATGAGTTCGATGCGCTTGAAGACGAGCTTGAGTTCAAAGTTTTTGATCCTGATGACCATACATATACGTCATGGGAGCGCTTGATGGCTGCATTCGGCTGGAGTGCTGAAACCTCATCCGCACTTGCCGGACAGTCTCCTATATTGTTAATCGACGAGTCAAATTATTACTCAATGTTTGCCGGTTCCCTGCAAGAGATCTCAAACAGACTTCTGATCGCTGAAACAGAGGTAAATAAATTCAAGGATTATTGCGAAGAAGAAATCCTTGAAAAGGGAAATACAGTCGTTCATTTTAGGTTCGCCTGCACTAAGTACGATGCTGCGGAGGCAGAGATATGGAACGGCAACGGGCGTGACGGACAAGTCGAATGCGACGCCTTTTTAGCACAAGAAAATGTGTTCCTTAACTTTGACATCATCTCTTTGACGTTCAACGATGACGGGAATTTTCGCGTTCTGCCGGTAGTCAGTGATCCGATTGATATCATATCAGATGTTACGGGACCTCAATTCCCTGCCGAGGAGCCTCTAGAGAAACTAATAGGAGACATTGCCTCATTCTTCAAAAACATCAGGGACTGGTTCAAAGCTAATTGGAAATGGATAGTCCTTGCAATCGGTATTATCGTCGGGCTGGTGATCCTCGGACTGATCGTCAAGCTCATTGTCGCCATACGCGGTAACAGGGTGAAAATCAAGGTTGACTCCCCTCCCGCGAGCTCGAAAACCAAAAGGAGCAAACATCGATGATGAAATTTCCTTTTTGAGCGAGGTTAAAAATCACTAAAAGACGTACAACGCTAGTTATAGACGAAGACCTTGTCGAGGATAAAAAGAAAAAGAAAAATTCTGGAGATAGATCATGTGCAGATTTAAGAAAATGCCCGTTATGTCGGCTCAGTATTCGGGAGACGTCGCCTGGCGCGTGCTGGACGACGTGGAGATCGAGATCCGGCGGCTGATCATCGAGTATCAGCGGAAGACTCTGACTCCCCCGCCCTGGGAGCTCGTGCAGATGCCGTCCGATGCGGCGGTCGGCGAGTGCGCCGCAGTGCAAGAGCCGGCGAACGAAGTACAATTTCCGCCGATGCCGTCGGAAAAGGAACTCGACGAGATCATGCCGCTGCCGATGAAGCCGAAAAAGAAAAAACTGTCCGAGATCATCGCAGCGGGTGATAATGCTACGCCTTTGCCCGGACAGATCGACATCGAAGAAGCGATCGCGGAGGCGGAAACTCAAGCCCCCGCAAACGATGTAGCGCCGCCACAGTCCGCCGCTTCCGCACCGGAAACGGTAAGCGCACCGCCAGCACGTCCGGAGCCCGTGTCCGAGCTGTCCCCTGCACAAAGACTTTCCGCACGGTGGCTCGAATTCAGTCAGAGACGCTATGACGCAAGACAGGAGCGCAGACTCCGCCGGCGTTACTACCGCTCGCTCGAGTTCCAGGTAAAATGTAACATCGAGCCCCTCGAGGAGCTCCTCGAGTTCATCCAGGCTAAGCGCAGATGACGGAATACATCGGACTCTTCATCTCAATAGCCCTCTGTGGGATCGTCTTCACCGCTTTCGTCGCGCTGACGGCATACGGCGTGGCAAAGCTCGTCAAGTGGAGCAAGGTCGTGCTGGCGAAGCCTTTCACGGTGGACGTCGAACTGCAGCAGAACATGCTGCCGACCGGTTTCTACGTGATATGCGGACGGCAGCGTGCGGGAAAAGGATCACTCGGCTGTGCGGTCATGGAC
>ERZ1090866.651-NODE-654-length-12465-cov-8.458179_pt1 | contig 12465 bp, 8 predicted proteins | sample MGYA00478477_ERZ1090866 | MGnify/ENA primary metagenome ERZ1090866 (study PRJEB33644, sample SAMEA5815737) | chicken gut metagenome | biome: Chicken; feature: Gastrointestinal Tract; material: Caecum | place: Ireland | collected 2019-01-01 | study: A study of the... | reverse complement strand
AAAACCCCCCCCCCGCCGCCCCCGCCCCCCCCCCGCCCCCCCCCCTCTATTAAAAATATTTTTTTCCCCCCCCCCCCACCTCCTCAATGCGGACGGTCAGTGGGGCGGCGGCGCGGGCCAGCAGCGCCGCGGGCAGCGCGATGTTCTCCATCTCGCCGGGGGCCAGGCGGGCGCGGCTGAACCGGGCCACCCGGCTGCCGTCGGCGCCCTCCACCAGGATGTGGGCGGCCCCGGTCACCCGGCTGACGCGGAAAAACAGCTCGGCGCCGTCGGCGCGCGCGGCCGGGCGCAGCTGCTGGGGCACCGTGTAGCTGACACCGTCGCCGGCCTGCACCGGGATGGGCGCGGCGTCCGGCGCGGGGCTGCCGGGGTCGCTCTCCTGCGCCAGGGTGTACCGGGCGGCGGCGGCCCCGGCGCGCTCGCTTTCGGCCGAGACAAAGTCCACCAGGTCGTGCACATGCAGCACGTTGCCGCAGGCAAAAATGCCGGGGACGCTGGTCTGGCGGTTTTCATCCACCACCGGGCCGCGGGTGCGGGGGTCGATGGCGATGCCCGCCGCGCGGGACAGCTCGTTTTCGGGGATGAGGCCGACGCTGAGCAGCAGCGTGTCGCAGTCAAAGACCATCTCGGTGCCGGGGATGGGCTGCCGGTCGGGGCCGACCCGGCTGACCACCACCTGCTCCACCCGGTCGTGGCCGCGGATGTCGGTGACGGTGTGGGAGAGATAGAGCGGGATGCCGTAGTCCTGCAGGCACTGGACGATGTTGCGGGTCAGGCCGCCGGAATAGGGCATCAGCTCAACGCAGGCCAGCACTTTGGCACCTTCCAGCGTCAGGCGGCGGGCCATGATCAGGCCGATGTCGCCGGACCCCAGAATGACGGCCCGGCGGCCCACCATGTAGCCCTCGATGTTCATAAAACGCTGGGCCGCGCCGGCGGTAAAGATGCCGGCCGGGCGCTCGCCGGGGATGGAGATGGCGCCGCGGGTGCGCTCGCGGCAGCCCATGGCCAGCACCACCGTCTGGGCCGTAAGCAGCTGATAGCCCTGTTTGCCGTTGACGGCGTGGACCTGGTGGGGCCGGCCGTCCCGGCCGGGCACCAGCTGCAGCACCATCGTGTCCAGCCGGACTTCCACGCCGGTTTGTTCCAGCAGGCCGATGTAGCGGCCGGCGTACTCCGGACCGGTCAGCTCCTGGCCAAAGCGGTGCAGGCCGAAGCCGTTGTGGATGCACTGGTTCAAAATGCCGCCCAGCTCGCAGTCCCGCTCCAGAACCAGCACCCGGCGCAGGCCCTGCTCCCAGGCCTTGCAGGCGGCGGCAAGGCCGGCGGGGCCGCCGCCGATGACGATCAGCTGGTACTCTGCCTTATAGTCAGTCATGGTCGGGCACCTCCTTGGCGGTGTTCAGGGGCTGTTTGGTCTCGCCGCACAGCACCCAGCTGCCGGCCTGGTCCATCAGGATGTCGGTGGGGCTGACGCCCAGCTCCCGCGCCAGGATGGCCTGCACCCGCGGCCCGCAGAAGCCGCCCTGGCACCGGCCCATGCCGGCGTTGCAGCGGCGCTTGACCCCGTTGACGGTGGTGGCGGGCACCGGGCTGTGGATGGCGTCGACGATCTCGCCCTCGGTGATGGTCTCGCACCGGCAGATGACCCGGCCGTAGCGGGGATCTTTGGCGATCAGGGCGGCTTTTTCCTCCGGGCTTGCGTGGCGGAACCGCACCACCCGGCGCTGGTCGATGAAATCGGGCTTTTCGTCCAGGGGCAGGCCGGCCTCGGCCAGCAGCTCGGCGGCCAGTTTGCATATTGCGTGGGGGCTGGTCAGGCCGGGGGACTTGATGCCCGCCAGGTCAAGGAAGCCGGGGTATGCCCTGCTCCATTCGATGATAAAATCGTCCCGGTCGGTGTTGGCGCGGATGCCGCTGAAATTGCGGATATTCTCGCCAAAGCGGATGCCGGGCACGCTCTGCCGGGCGCGGGCCTTGACAAAGGCCAGGCCGTCGGCGGTGTTGCCCAGGTCCCGGCGGTCGGTGACAGGCTCGGCGTTGGGGCCGACGATCAGGTTGCCGTGGACGGTGGGGGCCACCAGAACGCCCTTGCCCTCCGGGCCGGGGCACTGGAAGATGACGCGGCCTACCCGGCCGCCCTCGGTCTTGTCCAGCAGGTAGTATTCGCCGCGGCTGGGCTGCGTCCGCCAGCTTACCGGCTCCAGCAGGGCGTGCACCCGGTCGGCGTCCACGCCGGCGGCGTTGACCACAAAGCGGGCCTGCACCGTACCCTGCGGGGTGGCAAGGGCAAAGCCGCCGCCCGGCAGCGGCCGGATGGCGGTGACGGGGGCGCTGCGGCGCAGCTCGACGCCGTTTTGCACCGCCGTTTCAATCATGGCAAGGGCAAAGCCCCAGGGGTCCACCACCGCGGCGGTGGGGGCGTGCAGCGCGCCGCAGACCTGGGGCGAAAGCTCCGGCTCCAGCGCGCGGGCTGCCTCGCCGGAGAGCAGCTCCAGCCCCGGCACGCCGTTGGCCAGACCCCGCTCGTACAGCGTTTGCAGGTGGGGCAGCTGCTCCGGCGCAAAGGCCAGTACCAGCGAGCCGGTCTGCCTGACCGGCACGTCCAGCCTGCGGCAGATGTCCAGCGCCATGCGGTTGCCCTCCACGTTCAGGGCGGCCATTCTGGTGCCCGGCTCCGGGTCGTAGCCGGCGTGCAGGATGGCGCTGTTGGCTTTGGTGGTGGCGTTGGCCACGTCGTTGCCGGCCTCCAGCACCAGCACGCGCAGGCGGCAGCGGGCCAGGCGGTAGGCGGCTGCGGCGCCCACCACGCCGCAGCCGATGATGGCGACGTCGTACATGAGATCCCTCCTTGGCAGGACCGGCGGCCGCCCCGGAAACCGGGCGCTGCCGGACGAAAAAAAGAGCAAGGCAAACGCCGCGGCCCGCCCCCGCGGAGCAAAGGCGCACCGCAGAGGCAGACCGGGCATCTGCTTTGCTCTCAGACTCGAAGCAGGTGTTCGGATTACGTTCAGTATACCACGATTTTCCCCCGCCGGCAAGGCGGGAGGGGAAAAATCACAGCTGGGTCAGGGTGTTGGTGCAGCTCATGGTGGTGACCAGCAGCGCCATGATGATGCCGGACAGATAGGGGTTGCGGGTGTGCTTGTACAGGATGCGGGAGACCACTGCCGCCACCGGAAGGATGACGACGATGGGGTACAGCCAGATGCCGATGATGCTGCCGCCAAAGCCGGGGATGAACTCGCTGGGCAGGTAGCCGGTGACAAAGAAGCAGATGTACATGACCAGGATCATGATCAGGCAGGCCAGGCCGTTGAAGACGGCCATGACCGCGGTGTTGACCCACTCGTGCCTGCCCATCTGGAAGTAGTTGCAGCAGTTGATGGAGATGCTGTTGCAGATGTAGTACACCAGGAAGAAGGGCAGGTAGATCAGGATGATGGGGAACTTGTCCGCCGTGAAGGCCTTGAGGGCCAGCACCCACAGGCGGAAGTCGGTCTTGAAGAAGTAGTCGGCCAAAAAGACCAGGCCGTAGGTGGCCGCCGCCACGATCAGGGCCAGCAGCACGGTCAGGCCCAGCGTTTTGCCGCTGATGCGCATACCGGTGGCCTTGCCGTCCACCTTGGCGCCGGTGACCTTGCCCCCGATGAAGATGAGCAGCAGCGCGAACAGGCCGCACAGCAGGCTCCACATGCCGATGAAGTAGACCGGCGACTGGGGGAAGAAGGACGGCACCGCGCCGGACAGGATGGAGTAGCCGAACATGTAGACCAGGAAGGAGAAGGCCACGGCCAGCAGGTTGCTTGCCCAGAACCAGCCCTTGCTGCGGCCGGTGAGGGCGGGCGCGGGCTGCACGGGGCCGCTGGCCTTGAGGGCGGTGAAGGGACGGGCGTCCAGCAGCACGATGGCCAGGCTGACGGCAAACATCATAAAGCCCACCAGGCCGATGGCGTTGAAGGCGGCCTTGAACTGCCAGATCTGGTTGCTGCCGTCGATGGGGTTGGGCGCGCCCAGGGCCGCGTCAAAGAACTCGACGCTGGAGGCGACGACGCCCTTGGAGAAGTGGGCCCAGGGATGGGTGATGGCGGGGTTGTAGATGACGCGGATGGCCTCCTGGCCGTCGACGTCCTGGGTGTACATCTGGTAGCTGGCGCGCTCCTCCTGGCCGGCGGGGTCCTGGCCGAAGTAGAGGAAGGACTGGGCCGTGGCCTGGTGGATGTAGTCCCGCGGGGCGCTGCGGCTGCCGTCCTCCTGCTTGACGCGGTGGAAGAACTCGTCGTACTGGCAGGCGACGATGCCGGCGTCCCGGCTGCCGAACATGTTGTAATAATTGCCGTTGTCGTCGGTGTAGACGGCGTCGTTGGAGACCAGCAGCGCGGCGGCGATCAGCGGGGTCTCGGCCTCGTTGTCCAGCAGGACGGCGGTGCGGCTGGCCAGCGCGCCGTTGGAGTGGCCGGTGACGCCGATGCGGCTGGCGTCCACAAAGGGCAGCGTGGCCATCATCTGGACGGCGTCATACATGCCGTTGGCGTTGTTTTCCGGTTCCCACCAGGTGCCGTTGGGCAGATTTTCCGAGTTGCCGTGGCCGTACATGTCGATGGACAGCACCACAAAGCCGCGGCGGGCGTATTCCACATAGTTCAGGTCCTGCATCTCGCGGTTGTTGTACCAGCCGTGGCTGCAGACGATGGCGGGGGCGGGGGTTTCCGGCGTGGCGGTGTCGGGGATCAGGAGCAGCGCGCTCATCTGATGGCCGCTGGCGGTCTCGAACCGCAGGTCGCGGATGGTCACCTGGCCGAAGCTGGTCTGCACGGCGCTGGCGCCGATGCAGCTGATCAGGCACAGCACCAGCGCGATGCACAGCCAGAACCTTGCCTTGCTCTTTTTGGTGGACGACGGTTTCACGGATGATTCCTCCTTTTGGCTTTGCCAAAAAAAATGCTTCGGAACAACGGCGGGCGCGGGCAGAAAAAAAGGACGCAAAGGCGGCCTGCCTTTACGCCCACACACTTCTCCGGAGCTTATCTTGCGCCTTTATGCTACCACCGTGCACAGTTTTGTGTCAATGGCTTTGACAAAATACGTCGAAATGACCAATAGTTGAACGTCTGTTTAATGCAAAACGGAAATTTTTGCGCCGGCGGCTTTACATTCCCGGCGGGGTCTGCCATAATTGGACTGTTCTTAGAGTGAGGAGCGGGACGGACGCAGGTTCGGCCCGCTTTGCGTTTTTATCCAGAGGGGATTCCTGTTCTCAGGTTTGGCCCGCGCGGGCCGCAAAAAAGCGCCGGACGCCGGCGGGGAAAGGTCGTGGACAAAACGGAAACGGAAACGAAGGGGCGCAGCGCCGCCTGCCAACGGCTGCTGGACAGCCCGGTGATCGCCGCAGTCAAGGACGAAGCGGGGCTGGACGCCGCGCTGCAAAGCGAGTGCGGGGCGGTGTTTTTGCTGTTTGGCAGCGCCGCAGAGGTGGGCCGGCTGGTGCGCCGCACCCGCGACGCAGGCAAGCTGGCCATCGTGCACATCGACCTGGTGGAGGGGCTGTCCTGCCGCGAAGCCGCGGTGGACACGCTGGCGGCGCTGTGCCGCCCGGACGGCGTCATCTCCACCCGGCCGCCGCTGGTGCGCCGGGCCAGGCACCTGGGCTTTTTGACGGTGCAGCGGGTGTTCATGCTGGATTCTCTGGCGCTGAAAACGCTGCCGGGGCAGCTGAACGTGGGCAAGCCGGATTTTATCGAGATCCTGCCCGGCATCATCCCGCGCGTTATCGGCGAGGTGGCGGCAGCGACCTCCACCCCGGTGATCGCCGGCGGCCTGATCCGCTACAAGGACGAGGTGATGGCCGCCATGCGGGCGGGCGCGGCGGCGGTATCCACCAGCAGCCCGCCCGTCTGGGACATGTAGGCACGGCGGCTCTGCCGCAGCAAAAGGAGGCTTTGCCATGAAACAATATGTCATCGCCCTGGACCAGGGCACCACCAGCAGCCGGTGCATCCTGTTTGACCGGCAGCAGAACATCGTCGGCCTGGCCCAGAAAGAGTTTGCCCAGCATTACCCCCATCCCGGCTGGGTGGAGCACGACCCCATGGAGATCTACTCCAGCCAGTACGGCGTGCTGATGGAGGTGCTGGCCCAGAGCGGCATCGACGTGCGGGAGGTGGCCGGCATCGGCATCACCAACCAGCGCGAGACCGCCATCGTCTGGGACAAAGAGACCGGCCGCCCGGTGTACAACGCCATCGTCTGGCAGTGCCGCCGCACCGCCGCGGCCTGCGAGGAACTGATGAAGGACGCGGACTTTACCCGCTATGTGAAAGAACACACCGGCCTTTTGATCGACGCCTATTTTTCGGCCACCAAGATCCGCTGGATTTTGGACAACGTCCCCGGCGCGCGGGAGAAGGCCGAGGCCGGGCGGCTTTTGTTCGGCACGGTGGACACCTGGCTGATCTGGAAGCTGACCGGCGGCAGGGTCCATGTGACCGACTACACCAACGCCAGCCGCACCATGCTGTACGACATCCGGAACCTGTGCTGGGACAAAACCATCTGCGGCCGGCTGGGCATCCCCATGGGAATGCTGCCGGAGGTCCGCGGCAGCAGCGAGGTGTACGGCACCGTCAACATCCAGGGGGTGGAGGTGCCCGTTGCCGGCATTGCCGGCGACCAGCAGGCGGCGCTGTTCGGCCAGACCTGCTTTGCCCCCGGCGAGGCGAAAAACACCTACGGCACCGGCTGCTTTTTGCTGATGAACACCGGCGACCGGATGTTCGACAGCAAAAACGGCCTGCTGACCACCATTGCCGCCAGCACCGGCGGCCGGGTGCAGTATGCGCTGGAGGGCAGTGTGTTTGTGGGCGGCGCGGTGGTGCAGTGGCTGCGGGATGAGCTGCACCTGATCACCGAGGCCGCCGACACCGAGTATTTTGCCCAGAAGGTCAAGGACAGCGCCGGGGTCTATGTGGTGCCGGCTTTTACCGGGCTGGGCGCGCCCTACTGGGATATGTACGCCCGCGGGGCAATTTTGGGCCTGACCCGCGGCGCGGGCCGCAACCACATCATCCGGGCGGCGCTGGAGTCCATCGCCTACCAGACCGGCGACGTGCTGCACGCCATGGAGGAGGACACCGGCATCGCGCTGAAGGAGCTGCGGGTGGACGGCGGGGCGTCGGCCAACAACTTTTTGATGCAGTTCCAGGCGGACATTGTGGGGCGCACCATCCGCCGCCCCATGATCCGCGAGACCACTGCCCTGGGCGCGGCCTATCTGGCCGGGCTGGCCACCGGCGTGTGGGACAGCCTGGAGGACATCCGCAGCCAGTGGACGCTGGACCGGCTGTACCAGCCTGAAATGGACGCCGCAGAGCGCAGCCGGCTGTACGCCGGCTGGAAAAAGGCGGTCGGCCGGGCAAGGGATTGGGCCGATTGACCCAAAGCGGCCGCGCAGGCAGACCGGGCAAAAACCAAATACAGCGCCGCGCTTTTGCGGCAGACAACGGCAGGCCGCCCCTGCGCCGGGAAAGAACCCGGCGCGGGGGCGGCCTTGCGGATGGATATGGAAAAGGAGAAGCAGAAAAAGCGGGGAAAGTGCGGCGCTTACTTGCCCAGCGCCTTGAACATCCAGCCCTTGTAGGCTTCCACGCCGGGCTGGTTGAAGGGATCGATGCCCAGGAGGCTGCCCGAAATATAGCAGGCGAACTGGAAGAAGTAGAACAGCTGGCCGAAATTGTAGGCGTCCAGCGCCGGCACGTCGAAGATCAGGCAGGGCAGCTTTTCGCTGTGGGCGGTGACGGTGGCCGAGAAGGCGGCCTTGTTGATGTCGTAAAAGTCCTTGCCGTTGAGGTAGTCGAAATGGTCGGCTTTGCCGTCCGGCATGACCACCAGGCTGTCCTGGCGGGCCTCCACATCCAGGAAGGTCTCGAACATCAGCGGCGCGCCGTCCTGGACGTACTGGCCCACGGCGTGCAGCTCCTCGCTGTACTCGGCGGCCACCGGGAACAGGCCCTTGCCGTCCTTGCCCTCGCTCTCGGCAAACAGCTGCACCCACCATTTGTAGAACCAGCGGAACTGCGGCTCAAAGCTGGCAAGCAGCTCCAGCTTGTAGCCGCGCTGATAGTACAGGTTGCGCAGCACCGCGTACCGCAGGGCCAGGTTGTCCTCCGGCGCGCCGGCGCGCAGGGCGGCCTCCATGTCGGCGGCGCCGCGCACCAGGGCGCGGATGTCGATGCCCGCCACCGCCATGGGCAGAAGCCCCACGTAGCTCATGGCCGTGTAGCGCCCGCCGATGTTGGTGGGGAAGGGCAGGAAGGTATAGCCTTCGTCGGTGCACAGCTGCTCCAGCGGGGAACCGATGGTACCGGTGCAGATGATCCGGCTGGCGGCCTCGGCGGGGGTGCAGCGGGCGGCCAGCTCCCGCCGCAGCACCCGGAAGGAAACGCCGGGCTCCAGCGTTTCAAAGTTTTTGGCGATGCAGTCCACCGCAAACCGCTTGCCTTCCAGCTGTTTCAGCATACGGTTCATGGCGTGGGCGGACAGCGTGTTGCCGGCGTAGATGATCTGGGGACCGGTGCCGTCGGCCAGCGCCTCGATCACCGAGCGGGCCGCGTTGTTGGACCCGCCCACGCCGATCAGCACAAAGGCGTCGCAGGTCTCGCGCACATGGGCGGCCACCTGCTCGATGCGGGCAAGCGCGTCCTCGCCGGCCCACTCGTCCACGTGCAGCCAGCCCAGGCTGTCGGCATATTGCTCCTCGCCGGTCTGGGCGCGCTGCAGGGCGGGGATGCCCTCCTGGATGGCGGCGGCCAGCTCGGCTTCGCTGACCAGCGCGCGCCGGTCGCGGATGCTGAGTTTTAACATAATATCTCCCTCTTTTCGTCGTCGGGTCCGGGGATGCAGCCCGCATCACCCGCGCAGGTCCATGAGTTTGGGCAGCGGGGGGCCGAGAAGGGGGCGGCACCAGGTCTTGAAAGCCTCGGTGACGCCGTTGCCCCGCTGGTTGATGAATTCTTCCGGCAGCTTGCGCTCGGTCATCATCACCTGGGAAATGTCGGCCAAAAAAGTCTCGCAGCGGTAGTGCGGGCCGGGGACGCGGCGCAGCGCCACCATCTTGCCGCTCTCGCCGCTGGTGGCGGCGTCCACCGCCGCGCGGCCGCAAAGCTCCGCCTCCTGCCGGTCGGCCTCGCTCTGCCAGGCGATGGACGCCCGGCCCAGCAGCCCCGGCTTCTCGCTGCGGGCCTTATAGCCCAGCCTGCGGATGATCAGATTGGCCAGGTGGGCGCTGACGTCCCCAAAGTAGGTCGCACGCCCCACCGTGAAGATCGGCTCCACAATGGGCGTGCCGCCGGCGTAGTGCAACCCCTCGCTGGCCACCACCACGCCGTGGCCCTTGGTCCGGATCAGCTGTTCCACGTCGGCCAGGAACTCCTCCTCGCAGAAGTCCCGCTCCGGCAGGTAGATCAGGTCGGGGCCATGGCCGTAGCTGTCGGCCGCAAGGGCCGACGCGGCCGTCACCCAGCCGGCGTTGCGCCCCAGCGCCTCCACCACCACCACGTGGATGGGCAGGCCCGCCACGTCGCAGCAGACCTCCGCCACGCTGCCCGCCATGTACCGCGCCGCGCTGCCGAACCCCGGCGAATGGTCGGTCACGGCAAGGTCGTTGTCCATCGTCTTGGGGATGCCGATCACCGCGATGCCTTTCTCTTTGCACCGCCGGTACAGCTTGCCGCAGGTGTCCATGGTGCCGTTGCCGCCGTTCATCAGGACATAGCGGATGTTGTGTTTCTCCAGGATCGGCACCATCGCCTCGTATTCCGGCGCTTCCAGCGCGTCCCGGCTGGTCCCGATGGCGGATGCCGGGCTGGACAAAAGCCCGCGCAGCTCCCCGTCCGGCAGGTCGGTCACATCCCGCAGGGCCTCCTTCAAAAGGCCGCCGGTGCCGCCGATGGCCGCCAGCACCCGGTCCACGCGCGGCGACTCCTGCGCCTGCCGGATCGCCCCGTACAGCGACGCGTTGATCACGGCGGTGGGGCCGCCGCCGTGCACGATCAGCAGATTTCCGCCCATGTGCGGCCCTCCTTTCAGCAGCAGCCGCAGCCGTGGCGGTGCCCGTACTCGTCCATGCAGTCCCGGGCCGGGTCCTTCATGCACAGGTGGACGCTGGTGGTCTTGAAGGTCAGCGGCAGTGCCAGGATGTTGGGACGGTCGCCCACATACTTCTTCATCGCGTCCTCCAACGCCTCCTCAAAGGTGGCGCGGGTCTTTAAGCCCATGCCGCGGGCATAGCCCGGCTCCTCGGCGCCCACGATGTAGATGGCGCTGGTGTTCATCTCGGCGATGTGGCCGCAGCTCATCATCGAGAAGCCATGGAAGGGATGGAACGCGTTGGTGAAGCGATACCTGCGGATGTACTCCTCGTTGGTGGCAAAGTACTCGCCCAGGCGGTTCATGTCGGGCAGGGTGTTCATCTGGTCGTGCTGGAACCACTCGTAGCACTGGCGCAGATAGGGCCACTTGTTGTCGTTGAAGAAGCCGTTGCACAGGGACGAGCAGATGATCACGCAGTGGTCGCTCATCACCCGCTTGAAGCGCAGCACCTGGGCGCTCAAGGCCTGCATCATCATGATGGGGTTGGTGCCCATGCCGTCGCCGTAGTGGAACTTCTGCGGCATGCCGAACACCAGCACGTCGTATTTCTTCTCGGCCCAGTGCACGTAGGTGCGCTTGTCCGCCACCTTCCAGCTTTCCGGCATCATCTCTTTGGCGTAGCCGGAGAAGATGGCGATCTGCCGGCTTTTGGAGTCCAGCACCGCGTCGCAGCAGAAGAAGGGATGCCCCATCTTCTCCTCCATGTGCATGCTGATCTCGTTGAACTTGTCCCGCATCAGGCTGCCGTTGTTCACCGGCGTGAAGTCGTCCCGGTGCATGACCGACGGCACATGGTGGCTGGCGATGCTCTTCCAGTTGGTGATGCCGGTGGCGCTGTGCTTGTACCCGCCCGAATACCCGCCGTAGGGGTTGCCGTTGACGTGACCGATCAGGATGGGCAGGTCGGCCTCGAACACCATGCGGTTCATCCACACCGGGTCGCCGCGTTTGGTGAAGCCCAGGTCCACCATGTTGTCCGGGTCCTCGGAGTCATGGCTGATGATCTGGCCGGTGGGCCAGAACTCGTTGTACAGCTCCGGCCCGAAGATGGCCAGGGCGTCCTTGTCGGTGGAGCGGGGATGCAGGCCGTTGGAGATGATGAACAGGATGTCCTGCTTTTCCACCCCCACGCTGTACAGGTCCTGCAGGATGTACTTGATGGACAGCTTGCGGTGGCTGGTGGGCTGCTCGCCGCCCTTGACGCGGTCGGGCACGACAAAGACCACCTTGCTGCCCTTGTGGGCCAGCTCCTTGACGGTGGGCATGCCGATGGGATGGTCGAGGCTTTCCCGGTAGGCGGCCTCCAGCCGGTCCTCCGGGATATAGTCCGGGTCGGGGACGGTGACGCCGGGGATGAACTCGTCGGTATAGTCGGGCAGGTCGGCGCCCATGGTGCCGGCGCCGTATTCAAACTCAAAATGCTTCATGGTGGGCTCCTTTCTGGTGGGAAGGCGGAAGCGGGCGGGGGCGTTTATTTGCCCAGGTACAGCCGGATGATGTCCAGGTACTCGTCGGGGTAGAAGCCGATCTCGCCGGAAAAGCGGGTCAGGGCGATCAGGCCGCCGTCGATCTCCGGGATGGAGGCCAGCATGGCCGCGTTGTCAGTCTTGAGGCCGCCGCCGTACACCACGTCCATGCCGCCGGTCTGCTCCTTGACAAACCGGGCGATTTTGGTGATGTAGGGCTTGTCTGCCGGCGTTTTGCCCGGCCCGATGGACCAGATCGGCTCGTAGGCGATGGTGACCTTGCTTTTGTCCACGCCCGCCAGGCCGATGGAAAGCTGGTCGCCCAGCACCTGCTGCCAGGCGTCCTGCTCCTCGCTCTTTTCCCCGATGCAGTAGAGCACCGACAGGCCGCGGGCCGCTGCCGCCCGGATCTCTTTGTTCAGAATGCCGCTGACGATGCGGGAGGCCTCCGGCCCGGTGACGCCGGCCTCGGCCAGGATGCCCAGCTTGTCGGCGCGCTCCTCGCAGTGGCCGATCAGCACGCTGGCGCAGCCCAGGGCTTTGGCCGCTGCGGCGGGGCGGTTGGTGGTGAAGGCGCCGAAGTTGCCGCCGGGGGCGGTGTCCTCCCGGTAGACGCCCTGGCAGCCGATCTGCACCGGGCTGCCGGGCGCTTTGGCCGCCACCGCCGCCGGGATGTGGGCTTCCGGCAGGTACATGACGAATTCCACATCGGCCGGGTCATACTGCGCAAGCCCCGCCTGCGCGCCCGCCACGACGGCCCTGCCCCAGTCCGACGGCGGGGCCAGCCGGTTGACGCCGCCGTATTCCACCGGCACGTCGAAACGCTTTAAGTTCAGGAAGATGTGTTTCATGG
>ERZ1090866.650-NODE-653-length-12468-cov-5.704584_pt1 | contig 12468 bp, 8 predicted proteins | sample MGYA00478477_ERZ1090866 | MGnify/ENA primary metagenome ERZ1090866 (study PRJEB33644, sample SAMEA5815737) | chicken gut metagenome | biome: Chicken; feature: Gastrointestinal Tract; material: Caecum | place: Ireland | collected 2019-01-01 | study: A study of the... | reverse complement strand
TACACCTATTAAGTCGTCGGCAGCGTCAGATGTGTATAAGAGACAGGTGGTATCATTATACGCGGATATTTCCGCCTATATACTATATACTTTGCATCTTTGCATCAAAGAGGAATACTATGTCTCATAACGAAAACGATACCACGGATAAAATCACCGGCCAGGACACGCCGGCCGAACCCTCCCGGCAGGACGCGCCCCCGGCCAAACCCAAACGCCGCGTCCCCCTGTGGGGCAAGGTGCTGCTGGGCATTGTGTGCGCGGCGGCGGTGCTGGTGGGGGTGGCGGCGCTGTACGTCAACGGCAAGCTGGACCTGATCCACTACGACGACGGCACCGTGGACTCGGTGGGCAGCATCGGCGCCGAGGAGGACCAGGACCTGGACACCACCGGCCTGGAGGAAAACACCGGCGAGATGGTCATGCCCGAAGGCAGCCCCTTCCAGGACTCCAACGTGCTGAACATCCTGCTGATCAGCACCGACGAGCGCACCGAGGCCGTCAACGACTATGACGCCTACACCCACCTGGACGAGCTGGACGGCACCACCGCCACCACCGAGTTCAGCGACGACGCCCGCGCCGACAGCCTGATCCTGGTCTCGATGAACATTGCCGAGGATACCATCAAGCTGGTGTCCATCGAACGCGGCACCGGCGTGCCCATCCTGCTGGACGGCTACGAGGGCCAGTACGACTGGATCACCCATACCTTCCGCTACGGCGGCGCCAAGCTGACCATGGACACGGTGGAGGAATGCTTCAACGTGGTGGTGGACCACTACGTGCGCATCAACTTCAACTCCTTTGTGCAGATCGTCGATGCGGTGGGCGGCGTGGACATCACCCTGACCGAGGAGGAGGCCGCCGCCCTGAACTGGGAGATCCCCTCCAACTCGATGAAGATCGACGTCGAGGTGACCCCCGGCGTCAACCACATGGACGGCTATACCGCCCTGCAGTATGCCCGGCTGCGCTCGGTGGACAACGACTGGGTGCGCATCCAGCGGCAGCGCACCGTCATCCAGGCGGTGCTGGACCAGATCAAGACCGCCACCCCGCTGGAGCTGGACAGCCTGCTCAACGCGGTGCTGCCGCTGGTGCAGACCAACTTTACCCGCAGCGAGATCGCCGCCCTGCTGGTGCAGCTGCCGGGATTTCTGGGCGTGACGGCGGAGCAGATGTCGCTGCCCGCCGAGGGCACCTACGGCAGCCGCACCGGCATGGACGGCCGCCAGATGTACGACCCCGACTGGGCCGAGAATGTGGCCATCCTGCATGACTTCCTGTACGGCGAGGACAGCGACAGCGACGCCTACGCCCACGAGGAGGAAGTGGAGACCTCCCTGAACGATTACACCGACGACCAGCTGGCCGACATGGCCGACTACATGGCCGCCAACAGCATGGCCGCCGACCTGGCCGACGGCACCGGCCTGTGGCCCGGCGAGGCCGAGCTGGCCGCCGCTGCCGCGGACGCCGCCACCGGCGAGGACGCGCAGCAGGCGGAGCCCGCGCAGGCCGCCGACGGGGGCGCCGCGGACGGGCAGCAGGTCTGGCTGGCCGGCTTTGACACGGCGGCCGACAGCCTGGCCGTCTACCAGAGCATGGTGTGGCACCTGCACGAGACCGAGGGTGTCAACACGCTGCTGACCGAGGACGGTTTTGCCGCGGCTGCCGTGCTGGACGCCTACGTCAACGGCGGCGACGAGACGCTGCTGACCGCCCTGGCCGACGCGCTGGGCGGCACCGACGACAACTGGACCGCCCGCTGGCAGTGGGTGCGGGAATACAACGCCGCCCAGCCGGAGGGCAGCAAGCTGCGTGTGGCCGGCCTTGGGCCGGATGCGTCGCCCCAGGCGGCGGCGCTGGGGGTCTCGCTGCTGCGGGCGGACGGCGCCGCGGCGGCGGACAGCGTGGCCGACATTGCCGACTGGCTGGACCGCAACGACGCCCAGCCCGCCCCGTGGCGCAGCCGGTATATCCTGCTGCGGCTGACCCAGGCGGAGCAGGAGGACCCCGAAGCCCTGCAGGCCCTGTTTGGCGACAACTACCCCCTGATCCAGCAGCTGTGCCGCAATTACGAGGCAAACCTCCGCTTCTGGAACGGCGAGGGCACCGACGAGCAGACCGCCGGGCAGATGTATGACAACTTCTGCGCCTGGGCCGACTTCCTGCCGGAGGACGCCGGATTTTTTGGCGGACTGAGCATGGAGGCCGCCAGCGCCACCGCCCTGGTGGGCAAGGGCGAGACCGCCTACACCACCTTTGCCGCCCTGCTGGACGGCTACGGCTCGCCGGTGCAGGGCAGCGTGCAGGCGGTGGGCGTTTTGTACGTGACCAGCGACGGCGACACCGGCAGCTGCCTGCCCAACGACCGCACGGTGGACTATCCGCTGCTGGAAGCCTGCCTGCCCGACGCGTTTGCCCGCAATACCTGGATCGCATTGGACGGCAGCGGCAGCCCCTTTGCGCGCAGCGTGCCGCTGTTCCAGCCCGGCACCGAGGATGCCGGCGCGGCAGCCGAGTATTTCCCCGCGCTGCTGACGGTGGTGGACGGCCAGTAACGCCGCACGCCCCGCCCCAAACCCACAGCAAAAGCGGAGTAAGCATTAGGAAGCTTTGGTTTTGCCGCGCAAGCGGCAAAACTGCGAAGCATCGAAAAAATGCAAAAACAGGCCGGCGGCAACGCAGCCAACGGCCTGTTTTTGATAGATTTTGCGGCAATGCTTCCTTGTGCGCACTCCGCTAAAAGCCGGCGGCCTTCCGCCCCCTGCAACCAGGGGAGAAGGCCGCCGGCCTTTTTTTGCTGATCCGATCAGATTTGGCGCCGCCCCGGCCGGGCGGGGCAGGGGAGCCGTGCCGGACGCGGCGGGGTCAGTCCACCCGCTCGTCGCCCCAGAAGAACAGTGCCACGGTGCCGGGGCCGGTGTGGCTGCCGATGGTGGTGCCGATGGTGTTGATCTCCACTTTGCCGTTCAGCCTGGGGAACTTTGCCTCCACCATGGCGGCCACGGCCTGGGCGTCCTCCAGGCAGGCCGACTGGGAGATATAGCACTTGCCCGCGTAGTCCAGCCCGCCCTGGGCGTGCTGTTCCATCATTTTGACGCACTCTTCCATGGCGCGCTTTTTGCCGCGGCACTTTTTGCGGGGGATCAGCCGGCCCTGGTTGTCCACGTTCAGCAGCGGGCAGATCTTCAGCGCGGTGCCGAACCAGCCCGCCGCCTTGGTGATGCGCCCGCCCTTGACAAAGAAGGTCAGGTCGCTGGAGAAGAACCAGTGGTGCAGCTTCAGGCGGTTGTCCATCGCCCACTGGTAGACCTCATCGATGGACTTGCCCTCGTCCCGCAGGTCGGCCAGCTTGTCCATGAACAGGCCGGTGCCCGACGACGCCGACAGCGAATCGACGATGTAGATCTTGCGGTCGGGGTATTTCTCGGCCAGCTCGTCCCGTGCCAGGTTGGCGGAGTTCACCACGCCGGAAATGCCGCTGGACAGGGTAAGGTGCAAAATGTCCAGCCCCTGCTCCAAAAACGGCGTAAAGTAGGCGATGAACTCGTCGGCGTTCAGCTGCGAGGTCTTGGTCTCGGCGCCGTTGACCATGGCGGCGTAGAACTTGTCCAGCGGCATGCTTTTGCCCAGGTCGTCGGTGTGCTGCACCCCGTCCAGCGAGTAGTGGAAGCAGGTGTACCGGATGTCCCGCGCCGCAAAATGTTCCGGCGTCAGGTCGGCGGTGGAGCAGCAGCTTAAAATGTAGTTTGCCATATCGATCCCTCTCTCTCCGGCGGGCAGGCCGGATAAAATTTCCGCGGGCGCAGCTGCGCCGCAATAAGCATATCTGTGCACAGTATAACACAACCGAAACAAAACGGCCAGTCTTTCTGCGCGGGTTTTTACAGCTAACTGCGCGGCCTGCCCCGGTGCGGCCGGCGTCCGGGCGCCGGCCAAAACCGTGAAAAATGTTCCGGACAGCCCCGCGCGGGGGCCGCCGCGGTTGAAATGCAGGCCCAAATAGGGTATACTGTTTTGTAACCCTATTGCAATTTTTCCGCGGCCCCCGGCAGGCGGAACCTTCCATTGATTTGTGCGCGGCGCGGCCGGCGCAGGAAAAGGAGTTTTACCACCATGGCACATACCGTAATGGTCACCGGCGCCGACGGTTTTATCGGCAGCCATCTGACAGAGGAACTGGTCAAGCGGGGCGAGAAGGTCCGCGCCTTCTGCCTGTACAATTCCTTCGGCTCTCTGGGCTGGATCGACACCCTGCCCCCCGAGATCAAAAACGAGATCGACGTCTTTATGGGCGACATCCGCGACCCCAACGGCGTGCGCACCGCCATGCGCGGCCAGGAGCGGGTGTTCCACCTGGCGGCGCTGATCGCCATCCCGTTCTCGTACCACAGCCCGGACAGCTACGTGGACACCAACATCAAGGGCACCCTGAACGTGCTCAACGCCGCCAGGGAGCTGGGCACCAGCCGGGTGCTGGTCACCTCTACCAGCGAGGTCTACGGCACCGCCCAATATGTGCCCATTGACGAAAAGCACCCCTTCCAGGGGCAAAGCCCCTACTCGGCCACCAAGATCGGCGCCGACCGCCTGGCCGAGAGCTTTTACCGCAGCTTTGACCTGCCGGTGACCATCGTGCGGCCCTTCAACACCTACGGGCCCCGCCAGTCGGGCCGGGCCATCATCCCCACCATCATCACCCAGCTGCTGGCCGGCCAGACCGAGATCAAGCTGGGCAGCCTGACCCCCACCCGCGACTTCAACTATGTCAAGGACACCGCCAACGGCTTTATGACCATCGCCGACTGCGACGCCGCCATCGGCCAGGAGCTGAACATCGCCACCGGCGTGGAGCACTCCATCGGCGACCTGGCCAACGAGCTGATCGCCCAGATCAACCCGCAGGCCCGCATCGTCTGCGAGGCCGAGCGCCTGCGCCCGGAGAAAAGCGAGGTCAACCGCCTGCTGGGCGACGCCACCAAGCTGCGCGCCCTGACCGGCTGGGCGCCCCGATACACCTTTGAGCAGGGCCTGGCCGAGACCATCGAGTTTTTGCGCACCCACCTGGACGACTACAAGGTCGGCCAGTATATCCTGTAATGGCTGCGCTTCAAAAACTGGCGAAAAAACCGGCGCTCCTGTGGGGCGGCGCGGCCCTGCTGGCCGTGGCGGCCGGCGTGGCCTGGGCGTATTACTGGCGGGTGTTCTACTATCTGGACGCCCGCGTTTCGCCGCTGCTGGTCACCGGCGGCTGCGTGCTGGCCTGCCTGGCCGCGGTGGCAATGGCGGGCATCCTGCACTACGGCCTGCGCAGCTTTGCCGCCAAAGCGGCGGCCTGCATCGCGGTGTGCGGGCTGCTGTTCGCCTTTGCCGACCCGCCCATGCAGACCCCCGACGAGTCGGAGCATTTTTTGCGCACCTACGCCATCAGCATGGGCCGGTTCGACTTTGACGGCGAGCGCGCCTACCCGGACGACGTGGCGGCGCTGTACAATGCCTTCCCCGGCGCGTGGGTCAACGCCCACACCTCCGTCGGCGCTGCCGAGGACCCGGACACCGGCGAGCTGACTGCCTACAACACCGCCGGCTATGCCCTGAAACAGCAGGGCGAGGACGGCCGGGTGCAGAGCATCGCCGACAGTTTTGACGCCTACTTCAACGACCCCGACGCCACCCCGGTCACCGAGCCGGTCAGCTTTATGGTGCTGCCCTTTGTGCCCGGGGCCATTGGCATGTTTGCTGCGCGGCTGCTGGGCTTTGGCGCGCTGGGCTGCCTGTACGGCGGGCGCATCGCCAACCTGGCGGTGTATGCGGCCATCTGCTACCTGGCGCTGCGCCGGGCGCAGAAATTCCGCCCGGCCTTTGTCTGCGTCATGCTGCTGCCGCTTTCGCTGTACATGGGGGCCAGCTTGAGCTATGACTCGGCTCTGCTGGCCTGCTATTACCTGATGCTTGCCCAGCTGACCCGCCGCACCTGGACCACAAAGGACGCGGCCCTTTACGCCGCCGCCTGCGTCTGGGTGAACGTGGCCAAGCCCTACATCAACCTGCTGTGGGCGTTTTTGCCGCTGATCCTGCTGCGGGAGGCTTTCTGCGCCCGCGGCCGCCGCTGGCACTGGACGGCGGGCATGCTGGCGGCGTCGCTGGCGGTGACCCGCTTTGTCGAGTGGTACGGCACGGCCTTCCGGTACAATTACGGCGAGATCGGCCGCATGGGCGGCAGCGACGTGAACCAGCTGGAACAGCTTTTGTTCATCCTGAAAAATCCGCTGCGTTACCTGGCCGTTTTGCTGGGCACACTGTACGAGAACGACTTTTTCATCGGCCAGCTGGGCCTGTTTGGCTGGAAAGACCTGCCCATCGCGCTCATCAGCCTGATGGGGCCGGTGCTGCTTTTGGCCGGCGCGGTGCTTTCCGCCGGGCGGGGGCAGTCCATCACCCGGCGGCGGGCAATCCCGCTGGCGGCGTTTGCCGCCGTCTACGCGGTGGGCGCCATGACGGCCATGTACATCACCTACACGCCGGTGTCGATGGTGCGCATTGTGGGGCTGCAGGCGCGGTATTTTCTGCCGGTGTTTTTGCTGGCCGCCATGCTGCTGGCCGCCCCGCTGCGGCGGGTGCTCTCGGCCGATCTTTCCCCCCAAAAGGCCGAACGCTGGGCGCTGCGCATCTTTGCGCCCTGCGCAGCGTTTGGCGCGGTGCTGCTGTTCCAGCACTATTTTGTCGGCCCCATTGCCACGATCCCGGTGTAAGCCGATCCGTTTTTGACTGTATCCTGCCCCGAAAGGAGGTCCCGCCCATGTCCCTGCTTACCGGTATCCTGGTCCTGGTTTTGGTCTGCGCGGCGTCGGTGTCGCTGGCGGCGGCCACCGGGCGGGATGCGGCGGTGTTCCCGCTGCCCATCTTTGCCGGGGCGGTCTGCCTGCTGCTGGCCGGCGGCTGCCTGGGCGTGCTGCAGGGGGCGCTGTGGCTTTGCTATCTCTTGCTGCTGGCGGGGGCCGCGGCGCTGGGCCTGCGGGCCGGGCGGGCGCGGTGGCTTACGGCGGCATCCAGCACCGGGCTGCTGTTTTTTGCCGCGGCGTCGCTGGTGATCTGGGTTTTGTTCGCGGTGCTGCAGCCCATGTTCGTCGAGTGGGACGAGTTCACCTTCTGGGGCATGGCCGCCAAGCTGCTCAAAGAAAAAAACGTGCTGTACCCGGCCGACCCGGCCAACCTGCGGGCGGTCAGCGGCCTGCCGGGGCTGGGGCTGGTGTCCTACTTTGTGCAGGGCTTTGCCGCCGATTTTGGCGAGTGGCAGTGCCTTGCCGGCTACGATATGCTTTTGATGGCCTGCCTGTCCGCCGCCGCGGCGCTGCCCCGCCGCCGCTGGGCCCACAGCGTTGCGGTGCTGGCGGGCGGCGCGCTGCTGCCTTTCTTTTTCAGCGTGGTGCCGGCGGGCACGGCCAGCACCGTCTATGCCAACGCCATGGCCGACGTGCCGCTGGCGCTTTTGTTCGGCGGGGTGCTCTGCCTGTGGTTCGCCGTCGGGCCGGGCAGGCTGGGCATGCTGCTGACCGCCCTGCCGCTGGCGCTTTTGACGCTGGCCAAGGACATGGGCTTTGCCTACGCGCTGATCGCGGTGTTTGTGATCTTTCTGGACCTGCTGTTTGGCCGGGAATGGAAGCGCCTGCCCCGCGGCCGGTTTTTCGGCGGCGCAGTGGGGCGCGCTGCGGTGCTGGCGGCGCCGGTGCTGGCGGCTTTCCTCAGCTGGAACGCCTACACCGCCGCCCATCTGGAAACCACCGGCGCGTCGGTGGGCAGCGGCGGCCTGAGCTACGGCCAGGTGCTGTTTGGCGGCCTGGCGCAGTTTTTTGGCATTGACCGCACCGGGAAATTTGCCGACCTGATGGGCCTGATGGCCGACGCCTTTTTTTCCCGCAGCGTCAGCCTGGTGGGCGCGCCGGCCTTTGCCATTGCGGCCATCACGCTGGTGGGGGCGGCGGCCTTCGCCTTTGCCCAAAAGGGCGCCGGGCGCCGCCGCGTGGCCGCGGTGTGGGGCGGGCTGGCCTTCTGCTTTGCGGCCTTTTACCTGTTCCACCTGATTTTGTATTACTACAACTTCTCCGACGTGGAGGCCTACGCCCTGCAGGACTTTGACCGCTACATCGGCCCCTACCTGCAGGGGTGGATGCTGGCTATGCTCTGCCTGCTGGGGCATTCGGCCGCATTGCGGACGGAGGGCGTCCCGGCCCGGCTGGCCGACCTGGCGCTGCTGGGCGCGTCGGCCTGCGTGGCGGTGCTTTTTGCCTGGCGGGGCGTGCCGGCCTCCGGTTTTTGGACCGACAGCGACAGCCGCTACCTGCTGCGGCAGGACGTCAAGGCCCGCGCCGCCGCCGCCAACCAGGTGCTGGACTGGGGCGACACCGTGCTGGTCATCAGCCAGGGGGACAACGCCACCCGCTGGTACTACTACACCTACGAACTGACCGCCCAGGTGGCCCGCGGTTACGGCGGCTTTTTCAACGGCGAGGACGCCTCCAGCCGGTGGGACTCCGACTTTATGAACCTGGTGGAGAGCGAAAACTGGACGCTGTACGACTACAAGGCCGTCTGCACGCCGCCCGCGCTGGTGGCCTATCTGGAAGAAAAGGGCTGCAATTACCTGCTGATCGACCGGGCGGACGACTACCTGGAGCGGTCTTTCAGCCCGCTGTTCGAGGGCGGCCTGACCGCCGACATGCCCATGACGCTGTACAGCTTTGACCCGGACGCCGAGGTGCCTTTCACGCCGGTGGCTGTGGCGGAAAGCGAGGGCTGACCGATGAGTGAGACAAAACGCACCGCGCGGCTGTTTGGCGTCTGCTACGCGCTGGCGCTGATCTTCTGGGTGGTGTTCTGCTTGGGCAGATGCGCCGTCATGCTGGCGCACCGCGCCGGCGGCAACATGCCCCAGACCACCCTGACCGCCGCGGACCTGACCTTCGAGAGTTTTGTGTGTTACCTTGACCTGGAGTGGGACACCCCGCCGGACGACGACCCCAACTGGTATCTTTCCACCGACAACGACCCCCATATTTTGTACGACGGCGGCGGCTACATCGAGACGGTGCGGCTGTACGCCGAGCACCGCCTGCCCCCCGGCAGCGTAGCGCTGTACTACCTGCTGCCCGGCCAGACCGATTACAGCGAAACGCAGAAGGTCTTTGCCCATGTGGTGCAGCCCGGCGTCTACGAGTTCGACCTGGGCGGCAAGACGGTATCGGGGCTGCGCATCGACCCGGACAGCGTGGGCGGCGTGGCGACGCTGTTTACCGGCGTTGAGCTGAACCCGCCGCAGTTCTGGCTGCTGCGGTTTGTGCCAAACGGCGGCCAGTGGCTTTTGCTGCTTGGCCTGCCCGCCTGCGCGGCCGCCGCCTGGGCGCTGGTGCGGGGCAGACGGCCGGAAAACCCCTGAAGACCATGAATTTATCCGAAAGGAGCTGCCCATGGAGCTGCTCTGTGTATTCGCCGCGCTGGCGGCGGTGTTTTTGTTCAGCGCCTTCCTGACGCTCAAGTGCGGCCTGCACAGCGCGCTGGCGCCGCTGACGGCGCTGGCCGTGGCGGTATTCTGGCTGACGGTGTGGGGCATGGCCGGGCCGCTGCTGGCGGGGGCGCGGCTGCTGTATGCCGCCTTTGCGGGGCTGGGCCTGTGGGCGCTTTGGCCCCGCAAGGACCCCGCCAAACGCCCCGACTACAGGGCGCTGCTTACCCCCGGTGCGGTGCTGTTTTACGGCATGACCGCGGCCTTTGCCGTTTACTTTTTTATCCGCCAGCCCATGGCCACCGGCTTTGACGAGCTGAACCTGTGGGCCACCGCCGTCAAGGTGACCAAGGTGGACAACAGCCTGTATGCCACCGCCACGCTGGGCACCCCCTGGGCCGTCACCCAAAACCCCGGCCTGCCGCTGCTCAGCTACTTTTTCAGCTTTTTCGGCAGCTATGCCGACTGGAAGATCTACCTGGCCTACAACGCCCTGGCCTTTGCGGTGTTTGCGGCGGTGCTGGGCACGCTGGGGTTCTCCCGCTTCCGCATTGCGGTGCCGCTGGCGGCGGTGCTGTGGTGCGTGCCCTACTTTTTTACCACCTACAACCACACCATCTACTTAAACACCGTCTACATGACCAGCTACGGCGACATCCCCGCCGGTCTGGTCATGGGCGGCGCGGTGGCGCTGTGGCTGGCGCTGCGCCGGTCAAACGGCCCCAAATGGGCGGTGCTGCCGGTGCTGGCGCTTGCCGCCAACCTCAAGGCCAACACCTTTGTGCTGGCGCTGGTGGCCGCAGGGCTGGTGGCGGCGGACGCCTGGCTTTTGCCGGACGGCCGGTTCCGCCGCGGCATTTTGCGGCGCACCGGCTTTGCGGCGGCCTGCTTTGCCGCACCGCTGGCGGTCTATTACCTGTGGAACGTGCGCTACGTGGGCTACCTGGTGGCGCAGAACACCTCGGACGGCGGCGTGGGAGAGACCACGGCCGCCCTGTCCGACGTGGTGGTCAGCGGCATCCGCATCCTGCTGGGCCAGCCGGTGGAGGGCTTTTTTGCCGAGCGCAAACCCCAGTTCTTGCAGGCCATCGCCGATATGGGCGCCCAGTTCTGGACGGATGCCGGCAACATGAGCATGGTCGGCCAGGGCCGCAATGTGGTCATCCTGATTTTGGCGGTGTTCCTGCTGGCGGTGCTGCTTGCGCCCTGTCTGAAAGCCCGGCTGCGGGTGGTGTGCGCCGCCGTGTGCAGCACCCTGTGCTTTTTGGGCTACAACCTGATGCTGGCATTGAGCTACGGCTTTATCTTCAAGCCCTTCCAGGCCGAGAACCTGACCGACTACAACCGCTATATTTACAGCTATTACATCGGCTGGTTTTTGATCGCGCTGGCCTGCCTGGTGCTGGTGCTGCAGCCCTACGCCGAAGTGGTGCAGATCCGGTTGAAGGACGGCCCCGCCGCGGCGGCCAAATGCAGCCAGCCCCGCTTTGCGCTGGCAGGGCAGGGGGCGGTGCTGCTGCTGGCTGCGGCGATGCTGTTCCGCCTGAACCAGCTGGTGCTGCCCCAGCTTTCGGTGCTGGGATTCTCGGACAGCGAGTTTGCCGACCGCAAGGCCGAGCGCGCCGAGGCCCAGCTGGTTTGCAGCTATCTGGAACCCGACGACCGGGTGTTCTACGTCAGCCAGGGCGACAACGGCGAGGGCTGGTTCTCGGCGGTGTTTGACTTTTACCCGGTGCTGGTGGACTATTCCGGCGCGGTCTCCACCATGGAGGGCGGCGGCGGCACCTTCGGCCTGGCGGAGCTGGAGCCGGAGGAGGAAGGGGTCAAAAAATACTACTACCACCCCTATACCGCCCAGCGGCTGGACGAGACCATCCGGGAAAACGGCTGTACCGTGCTTTATTTGCAGCAGATCGACGAGATTTTTGTGGAAAGCTACGCGGAACTGTTCACCGACGGCCTGGCCGCCGCGCAAAACGGCGAGACGCTGCTTTACCGCGTCACCGATGCGGGCTTTGCTCCGGTGGAGATGGAGGTGACCGGCCGATGAAGGACAAACCGTGCCGCGGCCCGCTGGCTGCGCTTGCCCGCCTGACGGCCCGCCGGGGCGGACTGGCGGTGCTGTGCTACCTGCTGGCGCTGGCCGCCTGGCTGGCGCTGGGGGCCTGGAACTTTGCCGCCGACGCCCTTGCCCGCGCAGACGGCGCCCTGGCCGAGGAGAGCATCCCGGTCAGTGAGTTCCAGCTGGTGGACGTCGCCCCGGAGGCCGACGGCTGGTACGCGACGGCCGGCGGCGACCCGCAGATCATTTTGGACAACGTGGACGGCCGGGTGGTGCGCACCCTGAGCTATACCGCTGAGTTTGACGGCGAGCCGCGGGAGATGTGCCTGTACTACACCACCGCCGCCGGCGAGCCCTACAGCCAGGACAATCGGGTGTTCCCCACGCAGGCGGCCGACGGCAGCTATGTCTACACGCTGCCCCGCACCGCGCTGGTCTCGCTGCGGCTGGACCCCTGCAGCCCGGACGAGAACGCCACGGTCCGGCTGAAGTTTGCCGGCGGCGCCATCACGCTGAACGCCGCCGACGCCCTGCCCGCCGGGCTGGACTACTGGCTGCCCAGCTGGTACCAGGCGTTCTGCCTGATCCTGTACCCCGCGCTGGCCGCCGCCGCCCTGTGCTGGCTGCGGGCCTGCCTGCGCGCTCTGCGCTCCAAACAATAAGTGCTTTTGGAAAAGGCCGGGGTGCCTGCCGCGTTCACTCGCCGGTATCCCTGCGGTTTGACGCCCGCCTTTCACAGGGGGGACGGTGCAGGCATCGGCCTGCCGGCGCGCCCTGCGCCCCAAACACTGAATACCATGCGCCGCCCGCCGGCCGGGGGGGGGGGCCCCCGGGGGGGGGGGGGGGGGTTGGGGGGGGGTGGGGGGGGGGGGGGGGGGGGCGGCGCAACAGGCCCCCC
>ERZ1090866.643-NODE-646-length-12507-cov-7.313765_pt1 | contig 12507 bp, 21 predicted proteins | sample MGYA00478477_ERZ1090866 | MGnify/ENA primary metagenome ERZ1090866 (study PRJEB33644, sample SAMEA5815737) | chicken gut metagenome | biome: Chicken; feature: Gastrointestinal Tract; material: Caecum | place: Ireland | collected 2019-01-01 | study: A study of the... | reverse complement strand
AAACGCCTGGACGGTGTAACCTTCGTTTTCCAGATCAGCGTACACCTGGTCGAGCACCATATTGACGATTCCAGCAACATTTTCGCCAACAACCCAACCGGGTCTGATTTCTTCAATAACGCGCAGCATTTCCGGCCAGAGGTAACGGTCATCATCTTTGCCTCTGCGCTTCCCGGCAACGGAAAAGGGCTGGCAGGGGAATCCTCCGGAAATAACGTCAACTGTTCGCATTTCTGTCCGCTCATAAAAATTCTCCTTTGTCAATGTGCGAATATCCTTCCAGCGCGGCACATCCGGCCAGTGTTTTTCCAGAACTTTTGTGGGGTAATCCGCCCATTCGCACTGTCCTACGGTTGTAAATCCGGCCATTTCTGCCGCCAAATCCAAGCCGCCAATACCGGAAAACAGCGATAAATGCGTCATCATGGCTCACCACTCATTTCTTCCATAAGTCCTCCCTATTCTAGCCAGACACGCTCCGGGAGCGTTTGCAAGAGGGTGTCAAACTGATGCGACTCCTTTTTCCAAGAGCGAAATTCGACTTCTGCCGCGCGCTCGTATAACTCGTCGATCTGTCGGACCGTCTGCAATAGGGAAGTATTTTCATCCCGCAAAATGTCGAACGTGGCTTTCAGATAGTCATAGGACTGCCTGAGATCCAGAAACGCCACCAGAATGCCGACGCACTGCCCGATGATAGAAATCATCTCCGTTTTTGTATAGCGCATCAGGCGTTTCCCGGCTTCTGTGCAGGCAAGCTCTCTTTCGTAGGAAGTAAGGCTGTAATAATCTTCCTCAATCATATCGAACCCTACGCATTGATACCTGTTTCCAATCAGCGCAACTGTACAAATATCGTATTCTTCCTCAGCATCACAGCGCAGGAGCGCGTCATATAGCTGCTCCGCTTTTACGCTTAGATCTGAAAACATCATCTGGAATTCGTACGCCGCTTCTTCGTCGCCGTCAAGGGAGTTCAGAAGCGTTTCCTCGTCGTCCTGAAACCATCTGATATCGTCACACGCTTCTATGATCTCGCTCAGTTCCCGTTCGATTTCTCCATATCCCATAGACGCGAGAGCGGATCGCTTATACCGAAGATTCCGCGTTCTAAAACCTTTTGTATTGGACACCGCCATTATAAATCACGCTCCTTGTCATCCTTTTTTCTCCGGTCTATGTACGTTCATCACTGCACATCCTTTCAAAGCTTATCACCCATACCCACGGATTGGCATCCCAGCCGTATAGAGCGCGGTCAGCGGGCTTGATGGTACTGTTCCAAACATCACAAAATCCTACTAGAGCGGGTTCTCTGCACCCCGAACCAACACAGTCGGAGCATCCATAACCGTCGCAGTTAGAACACAGGACAGGCTCAAGCCCTTCCGATACCGCCTGTTTTTCAGTGATATCTTGAAGCCTTTCTGCCCGTACTTCTGTCACCCGCAAGAACAGCCGCGCAGCCTCCTTCGGCATATGGATAGAGGGACGCCATCCATTCTCCTGATATTTCTCTGGGCGCAAATCTTCTCCGGCTTTATAGTAGTACACTCCTTTGGGACGAAAGTGACCGTCCGAAGTCTCAGGAAGACGGGTCCACGTTTCCCGCACATACAGAATATCGCCTCGCGCGTATTTGCACATCTTTCCTGTATGCAGCAAATAACGTTCGGCGCTCGGCCGATCCCGGAATACCCTTCCGCGAAACCACCATCCATCCGGATACAGTGATGTGTGAAATTCCCGGAAAACATCGGCCGGAAACGCAGCGCGCCGCGTAACAGTTTTTCTCCCTTCCAGTATGGCTTTTACCATTTCTGTATTAAAAAGGATGGGTTTGGCTTTTGCTAAAAGCTCTTTTCTTGTCATGAAAATCTTCTCCTTATATATCTTCCTGCGCGGAGATCGGCATAGGCGATTTCCCGGTTTCCCGGCGGGATTCTGGCGTTCATTCTACCCACCTCATACGCTTAGCCGAATTTGCTCACTTCGATTAAATAGCGGCAAAATCATTTTTTGCATTGCTTCTTCATATATGGCTTTATCAACTTCGAACCCATATGAATGCCTCCCTAACTCATAAGCTGCATATAGAGTAGAACCACTGCCGGGGCAAGGATCTATCACAATGTCACCAGGATCCGTGAATATTTCGATAAGCTTTTTGAGAAGATTTATAGGCTTTTGGGTTGGATGAATTTTAGGTATTTCTTTGCTATCTCTTCTCCACTCCATCCAGTCAAATACCATTTTCCCACCATTTCGGAATTTCGGAAGTTTATCCCGGTATAATACAATCGCGTGTTCTGTCGCACCTACAATTTTCATATTTGCTTTTAGCACCTGTGCTGAATAATTTTTAATAAAAAATATAGGATAATGGTGCTTGAACCCATATTTTTTCCCGTACTCGACAACAAGCGCGTCCTGATCAAAAGCACAAAATACAATCATAGCGGGAGCTTGATTTCTTTCTTTGGGTTCTTTTTTGAGAAGTTTACTGCAAAAGTGCATATACTCAGCGATTTTGAAATTCACATCTGTATTGAAAAATGCTTTTCCTGCCTTTTGGCTTTCCCCGTTTTTATTATCTCCGTCTATATACCATGCTGGATTGCTGGCATAAGCGTTCACCCCCAAATTGTAGGGGATATCTGCGATTACAAGCTGCGCTTTTGGGATGTTATACCGCTTGTAATTTTGAAAATTATCATGATATAACTCAATCTTTGCCATTGCTTTCCCTCACTATCACACGGATTTCCCGATCCTCGTGAAATTCGTGCACGATTCTTCGCACATACTTCCGGGAATCGTCCGCGATGAGATGTCCCCGAAGCGCGTCCTCTATCATTTTGGCTATGTACGCGTGATTGGAGCAGTCAAGGCGGTCATTCCACAGGAAAATGATTTCCACTGGCCTTGAAAAAGGCCCTCTGCGGATTCCCTGCTTTGCCAGACTGGCGCGGGTGAGGTTATGCCAAAACTCCGCATCCCGCCGCCGCTGCCACGGGCTTTTGCCCGCGTATATCGCGTTCAGACTGTACAGCTTTGAAAATCCCTTGCATCTGGGATATGGGATGGTAAAGGTAATTGACTTCATATTTCCATCACTTCCACCAGTCGATTGATTCCGTAACAATATGCCTCGGGATCCCCATCCGCCGCAATGTCGATAATACTTTTCCCCCATTCATATGCGGGCCACGGGTCATCGCTCATTTTACTTCTTGCCAGTTTCGCCACCAGCTCAAAAAGCTCTCTATTTTGCCGGATTAAATCCTCTGTTTTACTCAAAATTTTTCTCCACCTCCGTGTAAGTATGGTACTGCGGCTGCCAGTGGAACCGGAAAATCCCCGGCTTGCCATGGCGGTTTTTTCGCAGATACAGTGAAGCGTCCACCCAGCCATTTCCGCTGAGATTGATTTTCGACATATCCTCATCCGGCTGGATGAACATCACGTAGTCCGCGTCCTGTTCGATGTCTCCGCTTTCTCGAAGGTCCGAAAGCTGCGGTTCTTTATCCTTGCGGGATTCCAGAGCGCGGTTGAGCTGCACCAAATTTATCATTGCAAGGTCATATTCTTTGGCGATCCTTTTCAGTTCATTGCTAATTTTTCCCAGTTCGCGGTAGGCGTTCTGCGTGTCCGGACGCTGGATCAGGCCGATGTGGTCTATAAAAACCACATCTGGACGGATTATCTTGATGAAGTGCCTGATATCTTTTACCGTCATCCGGGCGTCATCGAGAAAGCTGACGCGGTTGTCCTTGTCGAGAGCGGATATCAGAGATTCTACCGTTTGCAGTTCCTGTTCATCCAGCCTTTTATCCCGTATCCGGGATCCGTCAATCTTCGTGATATTCGACGCGACGCGCTGCATCAGTTCGAGACGCGGCATTTCGAGCGAAAAATACAGGATTTTGTGCCCGCGCTTCATCATCCGCAAAAGAAGATTGACAGCAAAATCCGTTTTTCCTCCGCCAGGACGCGCCCCGATAGCGGCATACGTTTTTCGCATAAAACCGCCCAGTGCACCGTCAAGCGCCCTGTATGCGCTGGGAATCGTAAATGTGTCTTTTCCCTCGCGCAGCCATTTGGACAATTCCTGCGCTGTCTCCGCAAAAGATGCCGCACTTTTTGTATGCGCCGTTTCTTTCTGCTTCTCCAGAAAATCCTGCAAAGCGTCGATGTTCCTCTGTGCGCTCGCTCCGGGGATGGTCATCAGAAATTCCGCCAGCCATTTCTGCATTTCCCGATTTTGCCAATCATCGCGGACGATCCTCACATACTCATCAAAATGCCGGATGGTTGGGACATAATCGGCCAGCTTTACCACCGTTTTTTTGTCCTCTCCGTCCAAGATTTGTGAGATTGTCACACCATCTACAGGAAGTCCTTTCCAGTACTGGTCAAGGATCGTCCGGAAGATGCGCCGCGTTGTGGGATGTGAGAACATTTCTTCCCCCAGAGCGTCGACACCGCTGCGGGCGCATTCCTCATCAAGCACCATGCAGCCAAGCACGCTCATTTCTGCTTCCACGCTCATGGCAGATAATCGTCGAGGTTAAAAGGCTTGTCAGGGTCGAGCAGTATGCGGTGCTCATCCATCTCAGGCATAGGTGGGATGTACTCCGGCGTAGGAGCGGGATCGGGGGCAGCATCCGTTCTGTTTTGCCGCTCACCGCGTTTTAGCCTGTCCCAGATGATCCCCTGCCACCCGTTTGCCATAGACTCCTCGATCAGCGCGATCACATCGGATTCCCGGTGATTCTCGATTTGTCTGGCGGTGATCGTAAGCAGTTTTTTCCAGCCTGTCAGCGTATATTTTTCTTTACGCTCCCGCTTATAATCGAGCCATTCTGAAAGGGCAGATTTCACATCATCTGACAAAGACGATTTCGACAGCTCCCCCTGTAAGTCCCCCTGGGGGGATTTAGGGGGGATTATTTTTTCTTTTTCTTTGTCTTTATCTTTGTCTTCTTCTTTGTCTTTGTCTTTTTCTTTGTCATAGGCATTTTTGCCATATGGCAAATGGCATTTGCTATTTTTGCTATCGGATTTATGGTTTTGCCATCGTGCTTGTGCACCTTTTTTCCCGGATTCTGAGCGATTTTCTACGATTTCAGCGTATCTCTCGTTATCTCTGTCTATGTCCAGCCGCATACCATCCCACAGCAACGCCTCCCGACCCAGGTCGTCCGGCTCTGCTCCCGTTGCTTTATAACGCAGGGCAGCTCTCACCAGTCTTCCGAACTCGGTATCGTTGAGTTTCTGGTACTTTTCCAAACAGTCCACAAAGAGTTTGAGAAAGATCCTGTCACTCATGTTTTTTCACCTATCCTATCCGTTAAAACGGCAGATCGTCGTCTGACATAGGAACGTCTACAAAGTCATCCATACTCTGCTGCTGGTATCGCGGCTCAGGCTTTTCCGGAGGCTTTGCCGGTTCTGCGCTTACAGGCTCAGCATCATAGGTCTGCGCCTTGCGCTCCGGCTTGTCTTCGCAGAAAGAAACGCCGTCAGCGACGATTTCCACGGACTTGCGCCTGTTCCCATCCCTGTCCGTATATGTCCGGGCTTGGATAGACCCGGAAATCGCGATCATCTGTCCTTTGACGAAGTAGCGACATACAAAGTCTGCCGTATTGCGCCATGCGACTACATCCAGGAAATCTGTCTGTCGCTCTCCGTCTTTGGAGTACGGCCGCTCCACCGCGACGGAAAAGCGCGTTACAGAGATTCCGCTTTGTGTCTGGCGCAGCTCTGGATCTGCTGTGAGGCGTCCCATAATAACAGCTGCGTTAATCATAATTTTTCCCCCTGTGGGGGATGCAGGGGCAGGTAAAGACATGAGGCTGTAAAGCATAAAAGACTTTCTTTCCCACTACATCCCCGATATTTTTCTGACTGATGATTTGCACGTTTGAGAGAAGCTCTCCCTTTTTCACGACGCGCATAAACGCGCCCGGGTCCTGATAGCACATGACTGGCTCTTTATCGCACGGCACATACTTCCGATCCCCGATTTTGCGCCAGATGACATACTGTCCGCAGGCGGGACACCCGTCAAATCCGCGCGTCGAGTGTATCAAATACAGACGTTCCACCATAGTCGTCATACTCCACTACGTCCGGATCGTTCCAGTATTCCGGCATAAGGTCGGTATAGGACTTGATCCGCTTGAGTTTCTTTGTCGCGCGGCAGTATTCGCACTGTCCGCATCTTCTGGGGTTTTCCACGCCCTCTTTCAGCCGCTGGATATGCGGGATTTTCTGCGATACGATTTCCAGCTCGTAGGCCCAGCGTGTGGGATCATCGAGCAGGATCACCTCCTTGTCCGGCGGGTCCTGCTTCGATACCCCGATGATGATAAACGAGGGGAATCCATCCGCGCCGCGTGTCTGACGCTCTATCTCCCCATATACAGCGGCGCGCATCATGTATCCATATTCCTCAATAAAGGTCTGGCGCTCCTTTGTCTGGACATTGTAGTACAGCTCGTGCAAGTTTGCCGAGGTCTTGTAGTCGATGATCCGGCGCGTATCCGGGCAGTACTTGTCCATCTTCATGCGCCACGGGATTCCACCGATAGTGCCCGTCATGGGGAGTTCGTTTTGTCCCGGCCAGCTGATAATTCTGGAAATCAGCGGATCATCCTGTACCACGCGGATCATTTCGTCCAGCCGCTCAAACGGCGCGTACTTGCCGACGATTTCAAGCCCTCTGGATTTTGTGGTTTTAGTCTTGAAAATCTTTTCAAATCCTGCGTCGCAAAAGCTTTTAAAAGCTTCCTCGCTCTCAAAAAAGCTATGAAAGTACTGCCCCTGAAACAATGCGTCCGAGGAACCCTGCGGTTTCCAGAGGCCGCGCAGCTTGGCGATCTCCGCAGCCTCGCACTTTTCAAACGCCTGAAACTGCGAGCACGACATATAGAAAATGTCGGCTTCCCGCGAGTAGTAGTTCTCGTCGGTGAGGATGAAACCGTATTTTTCGAGGGCTTCTTCCCGGTCAGTCATCGTCGATCACCTCCGCGCCCAGTTCCGCGTTAAGAGCGTCGAGCTTCTCGCTTTTATGGGGCATGGCCGCGGCGCTGTTGTCGTACTGCTCGCCCGTCTCGTTAAAGGCTTCAATCAGCATGTCGGAATCATCGGACGTGTTGAAATACATCTTGCAGGCGCGGTTAATCACGGTGCGTTTCGCCATCTGGTCAGGAAATTCTTTATGTACAGACTGATCTTTACTGCGCGACTTTGCCCACGACTCTTGAATTTGTCCCCACGTCATGATCTCCGTGTACTCCGTGCCGTCGTCGTGCTCGATGACGGCGTAGGCGTAGCGGATTTTTTCCGGATCGATATTCTCCGGTGTCGAGGTGTGCTTTACGACGCGCCAGCCGCCGCGGATTTTTTCGCTCTGAAATTCGTCACCCTCGTACACAACATCCGCCCAGACATCTTTTACGCCGGGGATCCTTTTCGTCGCCGCGACTGTGCCGAAGTACGACCGCTGAGCTTGCAATTTATCCTTGTACACGATGTAGTAAATCTGCTTTTTTGCGGGGGAAAGGCCCTGAATCACCGTGTTCAAAAGAGCATTTGCGACGCTCTCCCGCGTGCACACGTCAAGCGCAGGACGCCCGGAAATGTCCGTTGTCTGCTGGATTTGCAGCCATGCGGAGCGGAGCGCGTTCGCGACGCTGTAATGCGGCGGGAAATTGATGCTCCCTGCCTCCTGCATCTCAACGATTTTAGCCTGTACGCTGTCTACCATCTCGCGGGACAGCTCCGCGATATTGGAAGTCTTTTTCAAAGTCTCTGACATTTCGATTTCCTCCTGATTTTTTATTTCTGAGCCGCCTTACTGAAAGGCCGGCCCTTTTTTCCCGCACGCGACGCGATAACGTTGCAATCCGGTGAAAAGTCTGGTATAATAATTTTGAATGAATTTTCCTTTTTTGCCTTCCGGCGTTGGCGCGCTGGGGGCAATTTTTTTATGCTCGTTTGTCATGGTTATCTCTCCTTTCACGAAAATTTTCTTGCCAGATATATCATCACTGTCGCAAGCGCGACGCCTGCAAGGTAAAACCACGGGCTGAGAGGCTCTATCAAGCGGAATCACCTCTGTACGCGATAAGATCTTCTTTGGTTATCCGCCACGATGATCCGAGTTTAAAGCCTTTCAGCTTTCCCTCTTTGAGCCACTTATTCACCATCACCTGTGAGCACCGAAGATAAAGCGCGGCGATCTCCACCGTACAGCGGGCGGGCAGCTCGTTGTCGTCGCAGATAGCCTTTGTCCATATAGGCTTAGGTGCCCTTGTCTTTTTCATCTTTTTGATCCCTCCTTGAATTTCTTTTCCCACTCCGCCAGCTTTGCCAGCTCACAAAACTGGCGGAAGGTGAGGTTTTTCTCGCTTGCCGCCCGGCTGATGATGTATCCTATCATGTCCGGCTCGCTGTCGAGAATGGCTTGGCGATAGTAGGCGTAATCGCGGCTTATCCTATCTCCCATAACGCCCTCACCGCCTGCCCGGCCAGCAGATACGACTTTGCAAAAGCTGAATCGCCGTGCGTATCCTTGACTTTGGTTTCCCATTCTTCCAGTGTCCCGGCAAAGCATCCACACCGCACGGATACGCTGCCATCATCCAGCAGGAAGAAGTACGTTGTGCGGGCTTTACTGCCAAATCCACCGACCGTTGCCAGCTTCTGGAATTTCCCAAATTCACAAATGCACTCCTTGCCGAATCTGCACTCCTCACCGAAGCTGCACCCCTCGCCGAAGCTGCACCCCTCGCCGAAGCTGCACCACTTGCCAAAGGCTTTTATGAGAGAATAGTCCCCTGTAGGGCACAGTTTCCAGCCATCTACGACAGGCAACGCGTCGAACTCCTCCTGGGTATACTTTTTCAGTTTCATTTCATTTCCCCCTTATCTGGGATTTTATGTTGCCTCCAAAAAACGCCGGGTAAAGTAGATCTGGCCTTTCCCGGTGACTTTCGGCGTCCTGGTGATACGTACAGACCCGTCAGGATTTGCGATGGTAGTTTCCTTAATCTCCATCAGTCCCGCGTTCATGCTTCTCTGTGTCGGCATGTTGTAGTCGGAACCTTTTCGGGAAATCAGGAACCCGCCATTCCGCAGAGCGGCGAAAAGTCGGTTCTGCCCAATGTCAAGCCCGTTCTGCTTGAGGATTTTTGCCAGCTCACCGATCAATATCGACGTATGAGACGTAGCAACGGCATCTGCGAAAAGCACTTTCGGCGCGTCCTGCTGCACTTTGGATTCCAGAGCGGTGATTTTACTTTCAGCAATTTTAAGAGCACGAGCCATCACCTTTTCGGGGCTGTTCCAGTCTTTTTCAAGCTGAATGAAATACTGACGTGCCTGTTTTCCTTTCTCGTTGCGCTGTATCATACAGATTTCTTTCGCCATGTCGATGGTAAGCTGCGCATCGTCAATTATCCGAGTTACTGCCCGATTCCCTTCCAACTGAACCCGCTCATTTTTGAGTAAGTTGAAATCCTGACCTTCGGTAAACCCATATTCGCACATTCTGGGGAACCAATCAGTATATCGAGTTCCAACCTCCAAAAACTCATGTAGATCGCGGGCTGAAACTGTCAACCGATCGTTTTCATACTTAATGGGGATAAGATTATCCATCTTGTTTTCCTTCCCGCCCCCTTACGGGGGCTTTTTAATTTGCCGTAGCGTTCCTCATGGACTGCATCTCGCGCTCGAGCGCCATCCCTGTGAAAACGGCCTTGAGATATTTTTTATCATCCGGAGACAGCGGGCTTTCCGCCAGCGGGGATAAAATCTGCGCGATCTCTTTTGCTTCTCTCAACGCTTTGGACTCTTTCATGTGCTCACTTCCTTTTGTTTACTTTTGAGTTCTGAACTCATTATATCACTTGAATTAAGAGTTGTCAACACTAAAATATAATATTTTTTGCAATTTTTGAGTTGACAAACTCACATTGAAGTGATATACTATTAGTCAGTAGGAGGTGAGTAAGGTGGAACAATCTATTGCTGAAAGAATCAAAATTTTAAGGAAAGACAGTCTAAAACTTTCACAAGAAGCTTTCGGTGCAGAGCTTGGTGTTAAACGAGATGTAATCAATAATATTGAGGGAAATCGTTTAAAACATCCAGAACAAAAAGAACCCATGTATAAACTGATCTGTAAAAGGTTTAATGTGTCGTATGATTGGCTCATGACAGGTCAGGGAGAAATGTTCGAGGATCTTCCGGAAGCCCTGATTGATGAATTGGCTATACAGTATAAGCTGGATGGCATAGACAAAGAGATTATCCACGCGTATCTGGAGCTTACGGACGAGGAAAGAGAAGCGATAAAAAAGTACCTGAGAAAACTTCCTGGGAAATAGAAAAAGCCCGCCGAAAGGCGGGCTGGGGGAATCGTCAGCTTGAAAAATATATATACTTAACAAGCCGATAGATCCGTTGAAGCTTCTGTTCGTCCCTGATGCAGGATAAAAAGGAAATGATTTTCTGTGTTGTCGTATCGTGTCCAGAAATTTCAGGGATCTCATGATGGTCGGTTTTCTCTTTCAAAATCATTTTTTTCTCCCTTCCCCCACACATTTCCTAAAATAGCGATGGTTATATTATAGAACAACTGTTCTGTAATATAATTCTGAAATAGAACTTAACGAAAATTTGTTCGGTATTTTAAAAGAGGGAGACATATGAAAACGTGTAAATTTTGTGGAGAATTATGTGAACCTTATGAGATCGGATACTGTGAAAAGTGCTTCAAAAAAATAAAAGCGGATGTAAAGACATTCAAAGCGTCTTTGTCTGCTCTCAGAGACGAAGCTTTTGGCGCATCAGAAGAACGCCGATCCGAAATTTTGCAGGAAACCAGACAAATAGAAAGCCAAATAGATTTTTACTTAAAGAAAAAAGTGCCTGTCCCTGTCAAATCCATTCGCCCGCTTATTCAGGAAATTTATGCTTCTTGTGGGGTGCGGCAGATATCTTCCAAATCACAGGTATTTCGTCGATTACATACAGTTTTTACCGGATTGCTTGCGGTGATTTGTATTGTAATGGGAGTTGGATTTTATCAGCTTAATGGATATGTCGATTCTTTGATAGTATCTGTGCAAGGAAAAGACACACAGATTGCGGATCTTCAAACGCAGATTTCCGATCTTCAATCCCAGTTAGATGAAGCCACAGCGCCGCCATCGCAAAAAACATATACTTTTGAAAATGGAAATTATGTAGCCGGAAAAGATTTTGTAGCTGGCGTATACGACATTAGTGGCGTCAGTGGAAAAGGCTCAGTAGTCAGCGATAACTATGAAAATATGATCGCTTTAATGATGCGAGGAAACAACGAATCTGACGATCTCGGTATTTACGAAAAGTCTTATAACAATGCGTATCTTCCAGAAGGTACAACCCTTACAGTGGATGGTGTCAAAATCAGGCTTACTCTTGTAGAGGAATACTGATTGGGGGAATGCAAAATGAGGTTGAAAGAGGAAAGAGAGCGGCAGCTGGAAGAATACGGTCAGAAAGTCCCGGGGTTGAAGCCCTTTTTCAATTTCTGGGTCCCCACGATCACTCTTATATCCGCATGGGGCGTCTATCTGGACGCCGCAAGCTGGTCGGGGGATTCCCTGGGTTTTGTCCTGACACTGCTTATAACAGTATCTGGAGGCGTGTGCTTTCTTTTTGGCCGCGTTTGGGATAAGTCGTGCTTTATATCGGCCGTTACTTTTTTAGTGCTCTTAGGCAGTGTGCGCATCATCGACTTTATCCAGGTGATCGCCGCTACCGCGGGCGCATCGCAAGCTTCATCGCAAGTCATCGCAGATACAACAGCGGGTATGGGATCTGCCGGGGACGCGGCTGCGTCCATCGTCGCAACAGGCGTTAATTTCGGGACACAGTTCGTCATGCTGGGGGAGATTATCGCACTGATTCTTTTTGCAATTCTGATTTCGGCGTATCTGGGGATTTTCATTAAGCATAGGAAGTTTTTTATTGCATAAAAATCCCCGCCAGTCGAAGCCGGCGGGGGCTATGTTCCATTAAGCTGCTGCATAGTACGCATTGATCTGCTCTGTTAAGTCCTCAACGACCTCCATGAAATCCGCATTGTCTTTGGATTCAAAGCTATATACATTTTCCCAAAAGACATCTGTGGCCATGTCCGGGTCATCCTCATACTCTTGATCGAGTTCGTCCGAGTATTCTTCAATGTACCGCGCTTTGGCAACGAAAGTTTCTTCCGCATCATCTTTGTCGGAAACGAAGTTCCCATTTTCATCGATATGCAGATAGTAGCACCAGCTGCCATCGCTTCCCGCTTCCAATGACTGATTATTTACCAGAGCCTCAAAAACCTCATTAGCAGTGTAAATCTTTTTCATTTTCATTTCCTCCTATTGACTTTTGATTTGTAAATTATTTTTTGCTTTCCTTAACCTTGTGATTACATTATACACTATTTAGTGT
>ERZ1090866.638-NODE-641-length-12522-cov-5.119355_pt1 | contig 12522 bp, 2 predicted proteins | sample MGYA00478477_ERZ1090866 | MGnify/ENA primary metagenome ERZ1090866 (study PRJEB33644, sample SAMEA5815737) | chicken gut metagenome | biome: Chicken; feature: Gastrointestinal Tract; material: Caecum | place: Ireland | collected 2019-01-01 | study: A study of the... | reverse complement strand
CCTGATACATATCGGGGTCGATCGTGGAGCTCCCCGCCGCCGCCCACACCTGCAGACCGCCGCTCGTCAGCCTTCTAAGCGCTTGAGAATCCTTCGTAACCGTAATATCGAATCCGATTTTATTGAGGATATCCGCCGCATTCTGCATGGCGGCATACGCGGGGTGATCTTCCGTATCTCCGGCGATCGTGAAGGTGAATTTCAGCGTCTCGCCCTTGCTGTTGGTCAGCTTGCCCGTGCTCGGATTCAGCGAATACCCTGCAGCCTGCGCAAGTTCCTGGCTCTTCTTACCCGTTGCGTCATACGGATAATACGGCGTGCAGCCGTCGGGATATGCCCAGCTGTTGGAAGTCATGGGCCTGTGAATAATCGAAGCGAGTTGAGGATCCTGATAGTAGTCGAGACACAGGGTGGGATCGATCGCGTACATGATCGCCTGACGGATTTCCAGTTCCTTGACCTCGCCGGCGTTGACACCGATATAGCCGTAGCCGAGCGTCGAAGCGAGCGCATAAGAGAAATCGTCCTTCAGCTTCTCATCTTCCAGGCTGGCGATATACGTCTGTCTCGCCGTAGGGGTTGCAAACTGGACTTCCTGGGAATTGCCCGTCACCGCGTCGAACAGCTGAGTGCTGGCAACGACCTTGTAACGGAGTTTTTTGATCTTGACGTTGCTGATCCCCTTTCCGACCGTCTCGAAATACGGGTTGCGTTCAAAGTACACGATGCTCCCGTCGAAGAAATCGCTCTTGTCGGGGACGGAATCGCCCACGTTCGTTTCCGAATTGCTCGCCTTGTAAGGACCGGCGCCGACGGGGACCTGAATCTTGCGCATTCTTTCAAAGAAATCGGAAGAGGCGAACGCCACGCCGAAGTTGCCCGCCGCGGGATCGAATTTCTGAATTTCTTCCTGCGTCGAATAGTAATACATGGGCGCGATGGTCAGCGAGAAGTTATAGATAGCTTTGGGGTCCACGCCGTTGACGCGGATTTTCAGCACGTCATAGCTTCCGTCCAGATTCTTCTTATCCTGCCCTTCGCCGATCGTCGTCTGATCGTAAAGCGCCTGAATCCCGGAAATGGAAGAAACTTTCTTCTCTCCGCCAAGCGCTTCTTCGATCGCTCTGCCCTTGACGAAATTCAGAAGGTTGGTGGCCGTCAGCCAGCCGCCGCTCGTGATCGATTTGAGGTTGGTCTTATAGGTTTCGATGCCGAGATCGTCGCCGATATAATAATCATAGACCAGCTGAACCAGCGCGGACTGGGAATAATCGGTGAGTTTGTCGTAATCGTTCCACTGCACGGCCGCAGGCGTATCCTTTACGTCATCTTCCGTGCTGAACGTAATCAGGCCTTCCATGGCGAGATAGATCTGCCAGGTCTGATCAAAGCCGTACTTTTTATATTCGGAATCTTCCACCGAGCTGGCCGCGGTGGTCCAGTCGGTGTTGAGCTCTTCCTTGAACAGCTCCTTTGCCTTACTGATGTATTCGAGAATGGAATATCCGTCCGTCGCCGCAATCGATTCGTCCAGCGCCGTCAGATCATCCATCGTCGTATCGTCATCGTCGCACCACTGCGTGATGTAGTCGATACGGAGCTCCGCTTCCTGTTCATAGAAACGGTCGAAGCCTTCCTGTTCGCTCTCGTCGTACGACTGCGCGCGATAGGCCGCCAGGCCCTGAATGTTCACGGAATACAGCGTGGACGAACCGGTGTAGGTGGGATCGAGCAGCACATACAGGTTGAACAGCACGTCCTTGATGGTCAGATCGCTGCCGTCGGAAAACTTGATTCCGTTTTTGATGGCAAACCAGTAGTCGGTGTAATAATTTTCATAGCTGCCGGACTGTTCATAATCCTGCTGTGTTCCGACCGTATGCGTCGTATAATCGAGCACGACGCAGGGTTCGTTTTCCCCGCAGACGAGGTTGCCGTCCTTATCGGTGGACAGCATGCCGATCTGGGTCTGTCCGACCACGTTGCCGTCCGGGCCGGTCGTATAGAAATAAGGATTGAACACAGAGTCCAACGCCTCAGAGCTTACGACGAGAGGCGTGGTCTCGCTGTCGCGCGTCTTGCCTCTCTTCCCACAGGAAGACAGCACCATGGATCCGGCAAGAGTCAGGCATACCGCACCGCAAATTAAATTTCTCTTTTTCATAAATCCTCCGTGATGAGATAGTTTTTTATGCTTCGGCGTTCGCGTCCGAAATATTGACGTCCGCCGTAAATCCGGGGTATTCAAACGTTTCGCCGGTATATCTTCCGTAAACGCCTCCGCACTCCACGGTACGGCCGGTCGTCGAAGAATCGTAAGAGACCGAACCGCTGACGCTTACGTTTTCAAACCTCGCGCCCTCCTCCCAGGTCGCCGCCAGCAGGCCGACATAATTGGTAGGGCTGGAACCGTTGTTGTTCTCCGTGAACTCCACGCTCAGCGTGATGTTCTCGAATGTCACGTCGTGGAAATAGGCATTCGGGCCGATCGTCGTGAACATACCCACCGCATAGGCAGAACGGGTGGTCTCACGCTCCATGGCAATGCCCGATACGGTGTATCCGTTGCCGTTGAATTCGCCCTGGTACACGCCCGACACCTGCGAGAATTCCGCTTCCGACATATCGATGTCGTTCATCAGCCAGACGTTCGTATTGTAACGGATTTTCGCAAACTCCGCCGGCGAACTGACCAGCAGCCATTCCCCTTCGAGGAATCTCGCATATACGTCCGGATTTTCTTCCGTATAAGTGTACGGGAAGGTCACCGGCTGCGTATACTCTTCATCGTAATAGAATCCGAAGAAGGTATGATCGGCCCAGGAAGGCTCGCGGAAGCTGTTGAACACGTTCCAGTCGTCCGTGCCGTCCCTGCGCACTTCCAACGTGAGCAACTGGGCATTGTTCTCGCCGTAGTGAATGTTGATGGTCTCAATTTCCAACCACTTGGCATACAGCGTAATATCTTCCGTCACCCGATCGGTATCGAAATCCCAGCGCTCCCCGAAGGTGACGACGCCGCTTTCGTCCTTGGTGCCGCGATAGTACCCTTCCACATAATGGCCCGCATAGCTCGGCGCGCCATACTGCGCTCCGCCGCCCGGTTCCAGCAGAAGGCTGTTCTCCTTATAGTACGCGTCTTTCGTCAGCATGCCGTTTTCGTTGCCGCCGTTATAATCAAACGTCACAAGGTAAGGATACTCCTTACGAATCTGATCGGGACTGGTCCCCGGCCGCGAACAGGCTGCCGCCAACATCATCACCGCACAGGCAAGCAGGAAAATAAAACTTTTGACAAATTTTTTCATTTTCATTATGCCCCGTCTTTATTCCATCTCGTAAATAGATTTTGCGTATTCCGACCAATAGCGCTGCGACTTATACAGGCTCGCGTTTCTCACGTTGATTGCGGGAACGGAAGACCCGTACAGGAAATTGATCGCTCCGCCGCCCGCCGTGTAGGGAGAAATCGCGGGAACGTCCGACGTGCTTGTCACGGTTTTGTAAATGTTCATTTCGGCAAGCGCCGGACAGTAACCGAACGCAAGGCCGCCGATCGAACTCAGCGCGCTTCCCTCTTCCGCCGTTCCGAAATTCACCGTCGTGAGGTATTCGCAGCCGAAAAATGCCTGTACCCCGATCTCCTGAACGCTCGCGGGGAGATTGAGCTCCACGATTCCGCTGTAAGCAAACGCCGCTTCGTCAATCAGGGTCAGTTTGCTCCCTTCCGCAATATTCAGACGAACGGGACTTGTCACCTGCTTTTTCTGCGACGAATCATAGTTGTATCCCGCATAAGTGAATGCGAGCGGATGAATTTTCGTCACGCTGGCGGGAATATTGATCTCTTCCAGGCTGGAATAATAATAATAGGTCTCGGTTGACGAGTCCGAAGACGTATATGCCAGCATAAAGGCCCTTCCGATTTCCGTCACCCCTTCCTCAAAGGTCACGGCGGTGACATAGCGGCTGCCGGCAAGAACGCCTTCGCCCATTTCACGGACCGTGCCCGGAATGGTGATTTCCCCTTCCAGTTCGTCGAGATAGGAATAGGCAAAATCTCCGATCGAGGTCACGCCGGAACCGATCGCTAACGACGAAAGCGCCGTGTTGGAAAAAGCGTATTTGCCGATCCGGGTGATCTCGTCCCCGTAATTCACCGATTTCAGCGTGCTGCAATAGGTAAACGCATAGTCCGGGATATCCGCCGTTCCGTAATAGTCGATGGATTCCAGCAGCGCCGGATAAGCGCCCGTATTGTCGAAGGTGACGCTCTCTTCGCCCTCTTCGTCGGTCTCGACGGTATAATGCCCGCCGAAGATATACAGCATATAAGTATTTTCCGTCCGGCTGCCGCCGATGAACGGCACGCGCAGATGGCGAAGCGCGTTACAGCCATAGAACGCATAATAACCGATTGTCTCCACGCTTTCGGGAATCTCCACCGATTCCACGAGACTGTCGCGGAAAGCATAGGAAGAGATTTCCTTCACAGTATCCGGAAATTCCACCGAAGTCTTTGCGGAAGGCACCGTATACAGCACTTTCAGCGCCGCGTCATACAGGCATCCGTCGTAAGAAGCGTAATTCGCATTGTCCGCCGCCACTTTGATTTCCGTCAGCGACGCACAGCCGGAAAACGCATTTTCTCCGATCTCCGTCACCGTGGCAGGAACTTCGGCGGATTCCAGTCCCGAATAGGCAAACGCATACGCGCCGTAGCTCGACGCGCCGTCCAGTCCGGCAATCTCGCGAAGCCCCGTGCAGCCGTAAAACGCATACCCGGCAACGGCGCCGACGGGAGAAGTGATCGTAAGCGATTGAAGCGTTTTGGGAACATACAACCCGGTCGTGCCGTTGTCCGCCGCGCGCTCCGCCCCGAAGATGTAAGCCAGGAACTGATTCCCCGCGCCGTCTCCCAGATAGGGCACGGTGAGCGATTGCAGATTGGAAACGCCTTTCAGCGCACCGCGTTCAATTTTCGTTACGCCCTCACCGATCACGATCGACGTAAGGGAATCCCCGTTGGCGAAAGCCCCTTCGAGAATGGTCGTCTCGCTTCCCGTCGTATATGCGGTTTCCTGTTTGTCCGCCCGGAAATACAGCACCAGCGTCTTTCCCGCATCGGTATAGAGGTTGCCGTTCACGACCGAGTACGTCGCATTGCCCTCCGCCACTTCCGCAAAGTCAAGCGAGTCGCATTCGCTGAACGCACCCGTCCCGATCGTGGTCAGCGCCCCGGGGATACGAACTTTCGTCAGAGAAGAACATCCCTGGAACGCATAATCGCCAACCGAAGTCAACGATTCGGGGAATCCGATTTCTCCGAGCGATACGCATTCTGCAAACGCATACGCACCGATATAAGAAGTTCCTTCGGGAAGTTCTGCGGACGTGATCTTTTCACAGCCGAGGAACGTGCCCTCTTCCACAGCGGAAATTCCGCTGAGATCCCCGAAACTTTCCAACCGCTCGTTCCTGTAAAAGGCATATTCCCCGATGGTTTTCACCGAAGAAGAAAGGTTGATCGTTTCCAGATAAGCGCAGCCGTAAAAGGCATATGCCCCGACGGACGTCACCGTTCCCGGAAGCAGAACCGAAAGGATCGTCTCGTTGCCGAGAAATGCGCTGTCGGCAATGGCGGTGACTTTCTCTCCCCCGTAAACGACGGGAACGATGACTTCTTCGCTCGAGCCGGTGTAACCGACCACCGCGCCGTTTTCGATTTTCAGCCCGGCGGTATAGCCGGCATTGTACAGGGAGACATCTGCCGTCACGGGCGAAGAGAAATCGTAAGGAACGGTAAATTCTTCATCCGTATACCACTTTCCGTCCGTTTCCAGCCCTTCGGGCGCCAGCGCTTCCGCTCTTTCGCCGTTCACGACGGGCACGGACGCCGCCGGCCTGCCGTTCAGATAATAATTGACAAAACTGTATCCTTCCGCCCGCGCCCACTTCGCGTACAGCGTGGTGTTGGATTCGGGCGCCGCCGCAAAATCGAAAGCCGTCGTCAGCTCCGCGTCGGTATACCAGCCGTCAAAAGTATAGCCCGTTTTGGTCGGCGCTTCGGGGGCCGTCACTGCCTCCCCGACGCCCGCGACGATTTCGGACACCGCGCTGCCGCCGTTGCTGTCAAAGGAAATGCGCACCGCGCGGTCGGGAATCCATTTGGCATAGATGACCAGATTTTCTTCCGGCATGCTTCCGAACGTATATTCTTCCGTCAACGCCGCGTCCTTGCACCAGCAGGAAAAAGTATAATGCTCGCGCACGGGATCGGCGGGACGGGTGACGGCGTCGCCGGGAAACAGGGACAGGGAAGCCGTATCGCTTCCGCCGTTCGTCTCGAACGTCACCGTATATTTCATTTCCGCAGAAGCGCTTGCGCCGTCCGACTGAGAAGAGTTGCCGTCCCCTCCGCAGGCTGCAAAAGCAAACAGCGAAGCCGTAAGACATACCAGGAAAATAAACAGTTTTTTCGTCTTTTTCATGGCCTTATTTTCTCCTCCTGAGTTTGAGCACAACCACCACGGCCGCCGCCGCAATCACAACCACGCCTGCCACAATACCGATGATGACGCCGGCGGGAACTCCGCCATTGCCGCCGGATTCCGTTCCGGACGAAGTGCCGGAGGAAGAATCCCCGGCCGAATCAGAAGAATCGGAGGAATCGGAAGAATCGGAGGGCTGATCGTCGCCGATGATTTCGGAAAGCGCTTCCTCCGCCGCTTCGAGTTTGTCGAGATTGGTGACATACCCCTGCTGCGTCGAATCGAACGAATCGTACAATTTGCGGCAGAACTCGATATTTTCCCGATCCGCAGCGGTCACCGTCGCGGGAATGGTATCGATGAGTTTCACCAGATACAGCGTATTTTCCGTGGGCGACGAGCTTCCCGACGAAGTGAAGGAAACAAAGTACGCCTTCCAGATATAGGTGTCGTAACCGACCGCATTATCGGGCACCACCGCCGTAAGATGAGAATTGCCCGCATTGTCGATCCCGCTCACGAAGTTCTTGTAATTGACCCCCGTTTCCTCGTCGTACAGCCCGCCGAGTTCCGGAGCCTGCGCCGAAAGGAAGATCACCCGGCTCAGATAGTCGCAGCTCTCAAACGCGGAAGCGCCGATGGATTTCAGCGTGACCGGCAACGTGACTTCTTCGAGGTTGGCCGCGTCATAGAACGCATATGCCGCAATCCGGAGCGTATTTTCCGCCACCGTATAAACGCCGTCCGCTTTCGCTTCGGGATAAGCCACCAGTTCGAGGTATTCCGACTTCACTTTGCCGTCGTCGACGACAAAGGTTCTGTACAGCACGCCGTCGAGCGCCCGGAAGGAGGCATTGCCGTCCGCCACCGTGATCTCCGCAAGGGAATGCGCGCCGACAAACGCCTTATAGGCAAGCCCTTCCGACACGTTCAGGTCGGGATTTTCGGGATTGAGCGAAGCGCCCACTTCAAAGGCGGTGATTCCCGTTCCCGCAAAGGCCTGCTCGCCCAGCGTGACGAGGTTGGGAACGGAGACATATCTGATCTTGTCGCAATCGGCAAACGCAGACGCTTCGATCGTCTGCACCGTCTCCGACGCAAACGAGGAGAGCTTGGTGCCCGAAAGGGCGAACGCTCCCAGCGTCACGAGTTTGGGCGCATAGAAATAGGTCAGCGTTTTGCATTGATAGAACGCATAGCTGTAAACTTCCGTCGCTTCGGGAAGCTCCACGGAAGTGAGCGAAAGTTCGCCGAACGCCGCCGAACCGATCGTCTGCAGCTTAGCGGCATTGATCTCGGTGAGCTCGGTGCCGACAAAAGCATAGGCGCCCACCGCTTCCGTATTGTTGAAATCCAGCTCGGACAATGCGGAGCCGTAGAAGGCATATTCCCCGATCAGCGTCACGGAATCGGGCAGACTGAGCGTGCGCAGAGAGCGGCAATCATAGAACGCCTCCGCGGAAATCTCGGCAATCGTGTCCGGAAGCGTCACGGAGGAAAGTCCTCTGCACCCTCTGAACGAACCGACGCCCAGCTTCGTGACCGTTTCGGGAATCGCGAGAGAAGTGAGTCCCGTACAGCCGTAAAACGCATAATCGCCGATTTCTCTGACGTTTCCGAACGACACGCTCTTCACGCCGGAGCAACCGTAGAACATATAATCGCTCACTTCCGTCAGCGTGGAATTGAAGGCCACGGACGTATAGCCGCTGCTGTACGCAAAGGCCTTTTCGCCCACATACGTCAGGGATTCGGGAAGGGTCAGCGCGCCGCCGGCAAAGACATATTCGGCAAACGCTTCCGAACCGATCGATTCCATCCCCTCGGTCAGCGTCATGCCGGCAAGCGTACAGCCGGAGAACGCAAGGTCGCCGACCGTCTTTACGGAAGTTCCGAGCTGAATGCTTTCGCCCTCGCAGCCGAGGAACGCGCCGGTGCCGATCTCTTCCACGCCGGAAGCCGTTACCTTTCCGATATTTTTGAGCATCGAAAAGGCATAGCCGCCCACTTCCGTAACGGTATCGGGAAGGGCGACGTCGCCCGTATAGCCGAAGGGAACGAGTTTGACCGTCCGCCGGGCTTTATCGTACAGAATGCCGTCCTGCACGCTGAGATATTTCGCGCCGGATTCCAGTTCAAACACCGTCAGAGAAGCGGCTCCCTGGAAAACGCCCTGGCCGATCGACGTGAGTTTTGCGTCCTTGGAAATAACCACTCTTTCCAGCGCCGTGCACCCCCCGAACGCATTTTCGCCCAGGTCCTCCACTCCGGCAGGGATGTAGAAAGAGGTGAGGGAAATGCAGTTCCCGAACGCGAGATCGTCGATGACGCGCGCGCTCGAGCGGAAGATGACCTCTTCCAGCGCCACACAACCGTAAAACGCGCCGTAATCGAGCGTTTCCACCGGCTGATTGAACGTGACGCTCTTAAGGGCCGAACACCCTACAAACGCCGCCGAACCGATGCGGGAGGAATTGATCTCCACCCTCGTAAGCCCGGTACAGTTGGCAAATGCATAACGGCTGATGACGGTGTTCGTCCCCGTGATCACTTCGACGAGCGCAGGGCAAAGTCCGAAGGAATACGGCCCCACATATACGACATTGGACAGATTCACACGCTCCAACGAAGAAGAACCGAAGAAGGCGTTTTCTTCAATGAACACCGTGCGGGAGAAGTCGATCGTACTGAGATTGGGACAGTTGTAGAAAGCGAGCTCGCCGATGGAGGGAATGCTTCCCGTCACCGTGGTGAGTTCGGGGTTCCACGCCACCGCAAATCTGTGCACGACCTTGATCGATTCGGGGAATACCACTTCTTCGAGGTTGGTGCAGTTGTAAATCGCGGCCTCTTCCACTTCTTCCACCCCTTCCGGGATGATGATCTTCTTGATGTATTCGTTGCCGAAGAAGGCATACCGATAAATATACAGAATCCCGAGATCGTCGGGGATTTCGACGACGCCGTTCTCGTCCCCTCGGCCCGTATAGGACTTCAGGTACCGCCCTTCCACTTCAAATTCTTCTTTGACCGTGATGCGGCAGGAAGCGGAAATCGTCTTGCCGTCCGCGCGGACCACGAGCGTACCGCTGCCCGAATTCAGCGCGGTGATCGTGACGTGCGTCTGATCGTTTTCGTCCACCGCAAAGGAGAAATACGAGCTGGTCGAAGACCAGGTCAGCGTAATGTCCTCGGTGAGGTTATACGGCTGCAATTCCACGGTGAGTTCATACGACTCCCCGCGTTCCAGGCTGACGGCCTGGGTTTTGAGTTTGAGGGAGGAAAGGGTGATCTGTTCGCTTCCGCCCGTTTCCGAAACGGTGATTTTTATCTGCTGACTGACCGCGCCCTCACCCGTGCCGTTGGCGACGGTGATGATCGCTTCGCCCGCCGAAACGCCCGTCACCAGGCCGTCTTTGACGATGGCAACCTGCTCGTTGCTGGAAGTCCAGATCAGGTCCTTGACATATGTATTCTGAGGATATACGTCGATGAACGTATTCAGATTCACCTGCTTGTTGATGCGGAGCGTATAGGAATCCTTGCCGTTTTTAATCTGAATGTCGGTGACGTCTTTCACCGTACCGTTCAGATCGATCATATAGGTCGAACTGTTCTTCGCATAGTCGATCAGCTGCACATACAGCTTGCCGCCCTTTTCGAGGATATCGGCATAATTATTGGTGATATCCAGCGAAATGGAAGTGGTTTCGTTTCTCTCCCCGTCCACGGGAATGCAGCCGTCGATCAGCGCTTCCTGATCATTGACCGTTCCGTCGGGAGATATGCTCGAACAGGTATAGATGAAGTAGCCCTGAATATAATGATTGTCATAGGCATACATATTGAGCGCGCGGGAAGTGATTTCCCCGCTGGTATTGGTGGTCACGCGGATACGCGTATCCTCTTCCACCAGCGTCGGCGCTTCGTTGTCCACATAGAAGCTGAACGAGAAGGTGTTGTTCCGATTGTTCTGCTCGTGCTTGTCGTAATCGAGATAGCAGGTCATCGAATAGGTGTACTTGCGGTTGTTTTCGAGATTGTACTCGTTGACGTAGAATCCCACGTCCACATAGCCGCCGACCTGTTCGCCGCCGTTGGAATAGGATTTGCGGTTGTTTTCCGACACTTTGCTGAACACCACTTCGCCCGTGAGCGAATCGACGATCTGCATCTCCGCATATTTCGCATTCCGGAGAAGTCCCGCCGAAATGCAGTACAGGGAATACGTCGCGTCCATGCTGCTGGAAATCGCCGCTTTGTCCTCTATGATCGCGGGCATTTCATACCCGTCCGCCAGCGTATAGCCAAATCCGCCGAGATAATAATAAGTCTCTTCGTATTCGTCCCCGCCCGTGGAATAACGGAATCCGCCCATGGGGATGGTCGCATACACGTCCGGTTCCAGCTTATCGTCTTCGAGAATGGAATCGTCTTCCTGTTCCGCGCCCACTTCGTATTCCGTCACGTCAAAGAGCGGCGCCCGCGTCCAGTCGCCGTAGAAGGCGAGGAAGGGAATGTTCAGTCCGATGCCGTCCGCGTTCATCGATTCCAGCTCGATAAACCCTTCGACGTACATTCCGTTCACGAAATTCGCGTCGAGATATGCCTTGTCCGCGTCGGACAGCGTCACCACCACGGTAATTTCACAATCCGCATACCCCGTAACCGTGACGATATTGCCTTTGACCGTTCCGTTTTTGACGGAAACGGAGGACGTCACATCGTCAAGCATATAGGCTTTTTCCGCCACCGTCTTTCCGTCCGAAGACATAGTTTCCGTCATCACCACCGGATTCACGCGATAGGAAACCGCCTGATCGGAGAGATTTTTGAGATGGAAAGTCATCGTATAGACGCCCGTCTTCTCCACGTCGTCGCCGAGGCTGAGCTTGGTCTTGTTCTGCCCCTCGACGTACAGATAAGCGGCGGTGTCGATGGCGCTTGCGATGTCCGCAAGGCCCGCGCCCTGCTTTCTCGGGGAATAAGGGTTCCCCTCTTCGTTGTTGGCAATCGTCGCCGTGCTCATCATCAGCTGATAGGTGAGCTCGGTGATTTCATAATTGCTCAGTTCCGGATAATTCTGTTTCACATATTCCCGGACGAGAATGGTCGCGCCCGCCATGTTGGGGCAGGCCATGGACGTACCGGAATAAGTATCGTAGCCGCCGCGGACGGCAGAATAGATATCGCCGCCGTGCGCCGTGATGTCGGGCGCAAGCTCGAGATCCGCTTTGGGACCCCAGGAGGAGAAATTGGACATGAACGGCCCGGCGAGATACTCCGTGGAGAAATGCATCGTACCCGATCCCTTCTCCACGAGATAATTGCCGTAGTCCATCTGAATGGAGCAGGCGGGAATTTTGGCCGTGCCCACGGACATGCTGATCACGCCCGATACATTATTATAAATGATCACGCCGACGGCGCCCCTGCGCTCGGCCGCCTTGATCTTTTCCTCGAACGTCGTGACGCCTCTGCGGACGACGGCGATCTTGCCTTCCACATCGATGCTGGCATAGTTGCTGTCGCTTCCCACGCCGGGCACGATGACGTATTCGTATGTACCTTCCGACTTTCCGCCGAGCAGTTCCCCGACGAAGTCCTTCGTGTCGCCGTTGAGCGCGGCGGCTTCGGTGAAGTAGATTTCCTCTTCGCCGTTGGCCACGATGTACTTGGTCTTGACGCCGCTGATCGAGGCGACGGACATCGCCGCGTCATAGGTCGAAGGCGAACCGATCGTCGCCGAATCGGGATTGGAGGCGAGGTTGGTGTCGCCGTTCGTGGAACCCTGGGCGGAGCTGTACGAGTTGCTCGCCGCAACCAGCAGACAGATGCCCGTCTCCTTGATCGCGTCGTACAATTCGTTGGTCGCGTCCTCATCCGTTGCGCGAGAGAAGCCGCAGGAGGAACCGAGACTCATGTTGATCGCGTCCACGCCCAGCAGAATCGCGTCGTTGAGCGCGGCGAGAATGGCTTCCTGAGGAGCGCCTTCGTCCTCGTTCCCGAACACTTTGAAAATGGCGAGCTG